>Ga0208648_1000188_pt1 | contig 64741 bp, 53 predicted proteins | sample AntAceMetag02UKL_FD_184772 | JGI IMG/M metagenome (GOLD analysis project Ga0208648, IMG submission 184772) | Saline lake microbial communities from Ace Lake, Antarctica - Antarctic Ace Lake Metagenome 02UKL (SPAdes) (version 2) | ecosystem: Environmental > Aquatic > Non-marine Saline and...
ATGACGCTTGAAGATGAGAATGGGTTTGGCCTGCTACTCCAGTCGGGCTACGCCCTCCCTGCGTCGCAGGCCAAACCCATTCTCATCCTGATTGACGCTGCGTTCTCAACTTGATCGTCGCGCCATATTGTGTGGTGGGACGGACAGGGAGCGTGCCTGTTCTCCAAACGCCTGGAGAAAGGCCTGTTCGTATGGCCCTCGGCGGCGACCGGAAAGGTGACGCTGACACCGGCTCAACTGGCGATGTTGCTGGAGGGGATCGACTGGCGCGAACCGGCCAGGACATGGCGTCCGCTCACTGCCGGATAGTCGATAATTCTTCATAAAAACAGCATGAGCCTGTGGGTTTATGATTCCCTGAGACGCTGGATTCTGGTATAAATCGGTATACTCAAAGAATCCTCCGATCTCCCCGATAACGTCGCCGAATTGCAGGCAATGATCGCGCTTCGGGACGCTGAGATTGGAACGTATCTCCAGAAACTGTCGATATTCGAGACCGAGATCAAAGAGCGCGATTACCGGATTGAAAATCTGCAACATCAACTGGAGGGTTTGCGCCGCCACCAGTTCGGCGCGCGGTCCGAAGCCCTTGATCAGCTTGAGCTGACACTCGAAGACGAAGAGATCGCACGGGCCGTTGAGATACCTGCTGCCTCAGATGTCTCTGACACATCGAGCGATACGCCGAAAGGCAAACCAAAGCGCAAGCCTTTGCCGGACCATCTGCCTCGCAATGATGAGATACTTTAGCCTGGCACCTAATGCAGTGCCTGTGGTGGGTCGCTAAAGACACTCGGCGAGGACATCACCGAGGAGCTGGAATACATCCCGGGTCGTTTTGTCGTGAACCGGATCATCCGACCCCGCATGGCGCATGTCCGGCGCAAGTTCGTCGATGTGCACAAGTCCCAGGGTTCGGCGATCGGCGAAGAAGCGATCAGGCGTATCGCCGCGCTCTACGGCATCGAGAAAGAAGGACGGGGCCAGTTGCCAGCAGAACGTGCCAGCATCCGACAGGAGAAAGCCAAACCGCTGCTCGACGGATTGGACCGTTGGCTCGTCGAACAACTGCCCAAAATCTCCGGCAAGTCCGAACTTGCCAAAGCCATCCGCTACGCCCTGACCCGATTGCCTAAACTGCGGCCCTATCTCGACCATGGCATCCTGGAAATCGATAACAATTGCACCGAGCGATCCATGCGCTGTGTGGCTCTCGGCAGGAAAAACTATCTCTTCATGGGCTCCGAAGGCGGCGGTAAATCAGCCGCAATCGCCTATACTCTGATCGAAACGGCCAAACTGAATGGCGTCGATCCGCAGGCATGGCTAACCGATACCCTCGCTCGCATTGCCGATCATAAGATTACCCGTATCGACGGGTTGCTGCCTTGGCGTTACGCTGCAGACGCAGCGTAACAGCGATAGTCGCTGGGCGTCAGGTGGGGTTCATCGGACGCACTCTGGTGAAGTGAGTTAAAAACTCCACCTTAAAAGCTTTCCGATCCCCATCGACGGGCTTTCTTCTTTTGCGGGATTAGAAATCTGCTTCGCAAATTGGTTAATCTTTTCACTCGAAAATCGCCCCCGGAATTGCTCAACAGATTTGGTTGTTGGCCACGAGTAGCAGAATGATGCAGCACGCATGGAGTTTGACGTGATGTGGCGGCGTTTTTCCTAATCAATATGCGTCATAACGAGCGGCTAACGATCTATGAGGCTGCCAGCGCCACGGAAAGTCTGGGTATCATTCCGGGCAATACGAACAGGGTTCCGAACAGAATGATATTCATGCGGAATGTGGCTGGAAGCGAGAATTTCAGCGCACTAATCATCTATATTATTTACAAATTCTTCTTCTTGTTGTTCTTCAAGCGTCGGATAATAAGAACGATATGTATCGAAGCGATGACGCTGTTTCAGTGTATCGGATTCTCCGGAATACAGACGAATGCCGGCAAAGACCCTGTAATACTCGTTCTCTCCGACAGCTCCATCAACAAACAAGGATAAGCCAGGCAATGCTGCAAAGCCGGGCCGGTATTCAACTTCACCTGTGCCAAGCACATCATACTGGGGGTTTGTTTCGACACCGACCTTTAAGAGAAAATCATCGGTAAGGTATTGTTGCCATTCCAACTGGCCAACAAATCCATCATCCATATCGTCTGAGAATTGAACGCCAGCCAAGCCAGACAGTGTGGTCTGGCTCATATATAATTCGCTTTCGAATGCAGCGATGCCAATATCTTTCCAATCAGTGCCACCACCGACCTGATCTTTTTCGAATCCCCAGTATCCGCCCATGATGCCAAATGCACCCTGGTTCGGATCTCTCCAGAATAGCCGAGCGGCTCCACCGGCAAACCGGTTGTCATCCACGGTTCCGAACACGCCATCAATCTTGGCACCAATCTGCTCGCCAAGCGGAACAGTCAGCATAATATCTGCAACGCCGGCTTGTTCGCCTTCTACGACCCCGCCTTTAACCGAGAATTCGCCATTGCTGCCAGAGACTGCAGCGGCTGCTTCCAGTTCCTGTCCATGTGCTGCCGACATTGCTCCGATACTGATTGTTGCTGCAATAGAGGACAATACAGTGCCGAATTTGCGCATAGAACCAATGGCGCGAACCGGCTTCAATGAGCGTACCTGCTGCTTGCTCATCGAAGAGTTTAACGCGTGTATTGTGACACCCAACAGTGATTTTTCCGTGCGGACAGAAACAATCAGAGATGACCTGCCGAATTCGGCAGGTAGCAACTCATCATTTAAGTCCTGATGGTCCAGAATTGACATTTGATTGCCCCCAAAACCCCAATATTCCAGCGAATATACAAACCTAAGGGGTTTTTGGCAAGAAAGTCTTGTTAACGATTGTAAACCATATATCAAGCCAGATAGAAGGCGCATGGAGGTGTTTCGCTATATGGTGTTTCGCCGAAACGCGAGCTCCGTATCTTACAAGTGATGTTGGATTTTACATTGAGGCTGGCTGCTTTTGTGCCAGGCATTTATTCGGCACATGAGCACCAAGCGTCGATATCCGAAACGATCAAGAATTCAGTTGCTTGACTGTTTCATCCTCAGTTTATGATTCAAGTAGAACATGGCTGGATAATGGAGTTCGTCAGAGTGGGTATGCCTCTGCCCGATGGTTCGGCTGCGCTCCCACACCGGATCAGGTTTACTTCAACGCGCTGACACCAATCCTGGCGGCAGCATAATCGAGGCGGAAAGCCACTTATCAAAACGCCTTAAACTGTAGATCTGATATTTCCCAATTTAAGCTGTATAGTTCAGATCCACGGCGGCACTTGGATGGTCGGGGCGTTCTATCTCAGGTTTGTTGGACTCGATTTCTTTTTCGGGCCGGGCGACGGTTTCGAAGCAACCGGGGCAATCGTCAGGGAACATCGCGCGATATTGTGTTGGCGCCAATGTTCGAGGGTACAGGCAATCCCATGCGGAGCCAGCCAGTTTGGCAAAGGCCGACATTGCTCAGTCGATTGAAATCAGGGCGATTTTGACAATGATGGGAAAAATTTGGCCAAACCCAAAAAGAAGATGGGTCGTCAGTTTCGATAAGCGACGATTGGCTCTGATCGATTTTATGAAATGGTCAGACCTGGAAAATAGTCTTCAGCGGGAGGCATATCTCAACCACGTTCAATCGCATTGATTCGATCAAATAGTTTGCCTGCCGCTGATTTTCAGAGAAACCCTTCAAGGGATTCTGGTGGCTGGATGGTCACAAATTCAATGGCAATACCGTCATCAAAGTGGCGGATAACGCGTGCGCGCATGCTGCCAAGCATAACTTGTGAACCCATTGCGGGCCGTTCTTCCAGTTCCAGTGCTGCACCGGACATGGACAAATCGACAATACGGCAAGGGTAGCTATCGCCATCAGCCAACCGCACTTCGGCATTGGGGCTGCGTGGGACAATGCGCTCGTGGCGCCGATCTTCTGGCAGGCCAAGCTCATTCTTGTTGGCGAACCAGGTCAATTGGGCGGCCAGTTTTTGGCGTTTCCTGTCAGTGGCATTGACTGCGATCTGGAAGCCATTGTCCAGCAATTGCGTGACATTTCCTTCAACGCGTCCGATATGATCGATATAGGCGACGATGCGTTCATAAACACGCGGTCGCGCTGCGCAAACAAAATGCACCTCACCGGGGGACATCTTGGCGGCAATACACTCATACTCGTTGAAGTCAGCACACATAAGTCGTCCGTGCAGATCGACAGCGACATTCTGGAATGCCGTATCCTCTACCAAATTCGGTTCATTCGATGTTGCCAACCCTTTGACTAATTCCATTGCGATCAGATCCAGTCGTTGCGCCCAATGCGGCCATAATACGGCGCGTCCGTTAACAAGCAGTAAGCAGCAGTGAGTTCGCAAAAGAAAGTTTTAAGAAGCCCGGTCAACCGGTAGGTCTCTGGGAGCTATGCAATTCACTGACTATTTTGACGTTAAGGTTAACGATCACTTTACTTTGCCGATTTGAACTCAGTATGACATAAAAGTATTAATGGTTCACTGCTGGCACGTGCCGCAGAAATCAGCACAGACTGATGTTCGGGTGGGGCCCGACCAAGGCCGTTTGACAGCAATGTCAGGCGGCTTCTTTTTTATGCAGTTCTGCTATATGACGCCTGTTGTTGCGGTGAATGGAAGGCACGATCATGGCTGATGAACTGGATTACCGCGGAACCGGTGGAGTGCCATCTGGCCCGACCGGGGACCGCCCCATACGCCAGCCAATGTTCAATTTGCCCGTCGTTGTTATCTGGCTTCTCGCGTTGATGTGGCTGATCCAGGTCGTTCGGGAATTTGTTCTGACACAGGTTCAGGATTTCCATCTCATCGTCGAAGGGGGATTTATTCCCTTGAGGTATGCGCTGGAAACCGCGCAACAAAGCTACGCATGGCTTTGGACGCCTCTAACCTATTCTTTTCTTCATGGAGGATTCGCACATCTTGTGGTCAACTCCATCTGGTTAATGGCCTTTGGTGCCGTTGTGGCGCGCCGCATTGGAACCACCAGGTTCCTGGTGTTCTGGCTTATCTCATCGATTTGCGCCGCTGCACTTTACGGCGTGCTCAATCAGGGTAGCAATGTGCCGATGATCGGTGCATCCGGGGTGGTTTCTGCGCTGATGGGTGCTGCTGCACGTTTTGCCTTCCCGAAAAATGGACGTTTCAACCGCCTTCATGCGCATCTCTTGCCGCGCCTCGGTTTGAGCGAAACATTCACCAACCGCACTGTTGTGACCTATGTGGTGGTGTGGTTCGGAATCAACGCACTGGCTGCTTTCGGATTTGCAGCTGGCGCACCGCAAGGCGCACAGGTTGCCTGGGAGGCGCATATTGGTGGATTTCTGTTCGGCTTTTTTCTTTTTCCGCTGTTTGATACCAGGCGTTTTGACGCAAACGAATCGTGAAAAGCGTCTGACTTTTTGATTTGCCAGTAAAAATGAATGGGTTCCGTCAGGCCGCGCAGCAAAGGCTGCAAATTTGCCGCCATTGCTGCAAGTGACGCTTGCAATTCAATGTTTCTCTGCGCACCATGGCTTCCGAGCAGGCGTGTGGTCCCCTTGTCGGGGCATTCATGTCGGGTTTATTCGCATGAAAGGATGTCTCAATGACAGTTAAAGCCATATTGGATCAGAAGGGGCGGGATGTTGTCACAGTCGGTCCAGATATCTCCGTTGCCGAGGCTGGCAGGGAGCTTTCCAGGCACAAGATTGGTGCGATTATCGTTGCGGATACCGACGGAAAGATTTGTGGCATCCTGTCTGAGCGCGATATCGTACGTTCCATAGCAGAGAAGGGACCATCAATTCTCGAGACTCCGGTCTCGAGTGTCATGACAAGCAAGGTCAAGGTCTGCGATGAAAGTCATTCGGTCATCCAGTTGATGGAAATGATGACGCAGGGGCGCTTTCGCCATCTGCCGGTCGAGGTTGATGGAAAAATTGGTGGCATTATCTCCATTGGCGATGTGGTTCGCATGCGGATCGAGCAGGTTGAACGTGAAGCCGAGGAGATAAAAGCCTATATTGCCAGTTGATCTGGGGTATTGATTATTGTGCCAATACCCGGCGGAGTTTTTCCGCATTGGTCTTCAAGATATCAGGGTCTTCCATCTTGCCGGTATGCGGCAGCATTTTGACCCCGTCGAAGCGCGGGATGATATGCACGTGAATATGAAAGACGACCTGGCCACCTGCAGGTTCGCTGAATTGCTGCAGGGTGATACCGTCCGCATCAAAAGCAGTCATGGCCGCTTTTGACACAAGCCGCGCCGTTTCCATGATATCGGCAAAAACTTCCTTCTTTACATCCAGTATGCTGCGCGCCCCGGTTTTTGGAACGACAAGGCAATGTCCGGTTCCCCTGGGCATGATGTCCATGAAAGCAAATGTTGCGGCGTCCTCATAGATCTTGTGGCAGGGGATGGACCCGTCAATTATTTTTGTGAAAATATTGTCGCTGTCATAGGGTTCCAAAGGTTTCATGCCGGGTTCCTTTCGTTGCGGAGCAGTGATGATGCCATGACGGCAAAGCTGTGAAAATGTCATGACGGCAAAGCCGTGAACAATTCATGACGAAAGCCGACAGGACAGGCAAAACGAACACCAAGACGTCAGGCCAGGCGAACATATTGCGTCATGCCTTTCATATCTCCCGCGTTCGATACGCTGTCAATCCGTTGCCAGCCCTTAGAGAGCCTGCTGCCATTTATCGCATCACCCTGATACCTGCCTGTCGATCGGATTCAGGAAATTGCAATTTGCCAGGGTTATGCTGACGGCAGTCATGTTGGAAATTGTACAATGTTTCATATTGGCGTCGGTCGAAGCTGCCTTACCAAGACAATTCGAGTAATCTGACACGGCCTGTTGCGGTTTCCATTGGGCAGTAGACACAGGAGTGAACAATGGCACTGAAAAAAAACGTTTGTGAAGTTCTTTTGGACAATCTGCATGCGGCAGGTGCGCGTCAGATATTCGGGGTGACGGGAGATGCCCTCAATCCGTTGCTGGAAGCCATAAGGCGGGACGATCGTTTTGAATGGATCGCGGTAAGACACGAGGAAAATGCAGCCTATGCAGCCTATAGTCAGGCGGCATTGTCCGGCGGCATCGGGGTATGTGCCGGGACGGTCGGTCCGGGTGCCCTGCATCTGATCAACGGGCTTTACAATGCCAAGCGCGAACGGGCCGGAGTCGTGGCCATAACCGGGCAGATTGCCCACAAGGAACGCAGCACCAACTATCATCAGGAAGTCAATCTGGAAAAGATGTTTGATGATGTCTGCGGATTCCAGGCGGTCATCAACTCGGAAGAACAAATGCCGCGTTTGGCTCAGATAGCCATTCAGAAGGCGCTGATCGAGCGTGCGGTTGTGCGCATTGAGTTGCCGATGGATGTGACGGAGAAGACCGTTCCTGCTCTGCGCTCGCGCTACCATATTGTGACCCAGCCTTCAGCGATCATTCCACCTCTTGGTGAAATTGAGCGTGCTGCGGAGGTCATCAACAAGTCAAAAAATGTCGCTATTTTTGCGGGAGCCGGCTGCCGCGAGGCCAAGGATGCGATCATCGCATTGGCAAAACGCATTCAGGCACCCGTCGTTCATACGCTCAAGGGCAAGGATATTTTTGACTATGATGATGGTCCTGTTGTGGGGATGACCGGCCTTATTGGCAATCCCGGCGGCTACCATGCGGTCAGGGACTGTGATGCACTGGTCATGTTGGGAACCGATTTCCCTTATGAATGGTTCCTGCCGGACGGTCCGGAGATTATTCAGATTGACTGCCGGGTGGAAAATATCGGTCGGCGCGCCTCTGTCACCGTCGGTCTGGTCGGCACTGTCAGCGAGACCTTGGAGATTCTGGCACCGTTGGTGCATGAAAAAACCGATGGAAAATATCTGGAATTGCAGAAAAAGCGCAGCGAGAAGTGGCTGGAGAGCATGCAGCAGCAGGGATCGGTGGACAATCGCACCGAGCCATTGCACCCGCAGTTGTTTGCAAAAGCCGTTTCCGATCTGGCTTCGAAGGATGCTGTCATTGCAGCTGATGTTGGCGAAACCACCGTATGGATTGCTCGTCAGATGCGGTTGAAGGGTGGGCGCCGACTGGTGGGTTCCTTCAATCACGGATCACTTGGATCTGGTTTGCCGAGCGCATTGGGGGCTATTGCTGCCGATCCCAGGCGTCAGGTCTGGGCCATGTGTGGTGACGGTGGCTTCGGCATGGCCATGCAGGATTTCATAACGGCGGTTCGTTATGACTGGCCATTGAAAGTCGTGGTTTTCAACAATAGCGAACTGGGTTTCGTCAAAATGGAAATGGAGGTTTCAGGATACGCCTATAATCGCGATGCCACGCATCTGCTCAATCCGGATTTTGCGGAATATGCCAAAATCTGTGGTGGGGACGGGGTCCGTGTTGAAAAGGCCGCTGATGTGCTGCCGGCAATCAAGGCTGCCATTGCATCACCCAAGCCCTTCATCATTGATGCGATTGTGTCACCGGGCGAGTTTGTCATGCCGCCTCATGTGACGGTTGAACAGGCCTGGGGTTTTGGCATGGTCAAAATCAAGGAGGGCATTCTTGGATTGAAAGGCGACCACGCTCAATGGGAAAACTGGGAACTCGAGATCAAGGCATTGCTTTGACCAAAAATCCACAATTCATTGGTGCAAGTGGAGATCGGACAGATTTGCGATTCCGTACCTTGATTTCGGCGAAAAAACGACAACAATTTGTTATTAACCAAGACTTGCCATAATTGGTGAGTATTTAAACAGAATTGGGCTTTATGCTCCGCTACGGGGCTTTGCATCATCAGTGTGCGCGTGCCCCTGTCGGATTTGTATTGCGTTCCGGAATACTGGCGGTATTGCTGCTTCCGGACAAGAAATCAGGGTGATCGATTGTGCCGTTTGGCTCAACCGGTCATGCCATTTGGAAGGAAGGGTATTGCAGTTCGGATGGTTGCATTTTGTGGAGTCGCGGAAACAGTGTTGACTGTACCCGTGAAACCGACATCTGGCCTGACTGCGGAATTTCCGATGGCAGGTAATCGACATTGCTCTTTTTGGCTGAAACGTGCGGCAATCCTGCAGATTGCAGCGTCGCTGCTTGTTGTCGGGACTCTACCCTCGGCATCAGCCTTTGAGCTGTTCGGAATTCACCTGTTCGGGAAAAAGAAGGCGGTTGAAGTCGTCGAGCAAGTTCGTGACCCGGTCCAATACGATGTGACCCTGAGCGTCGATGATCCTGAGCTGGAATCCTTGCTTCAGTCCGTTTCAATTCTATGGACGAAAAAAGACACCTTGCCATCGGGAACGATCGGCCTTCTGACACGCGCCAGGAATGACAAGAGGCGGTTGATCGCTGCGCTTTTTTCCACTGCTCATTACGGTGGAACTGTCAGCATCATGATAAATGGCCGCCCCTTTGAGCTCGTGCCAATCGATTCCAAATTGGAACGCGGCGGCACGGCGCACGTGGTGATCCATGTTCTGTCCGGCCCGGTATTTACATTTGCACAACCAAGCGCACAGACGACAGACGGGCAACCGATTGATTTGAGCGACTATGGAATAACCAGCGGTGAGGTGGCGCGCTCGGAACTTGTCGTCGAGACGGATGGCAAACTGGTCCGCGCCTGGCGTAATATGGGCTATGCCTTCGCCAAGGTGGTTGATCGTACGATGACCGCCGATCACACGACACGCAAACTCGACGTTTCAGTCCTTTTGGATCCGGGTCCCAAGGCCATATTCGGCGCCGTCACCGTCACTGGCACCAAGGATGTGGATCCCGATTTTGTGATACAGCAGGCAAATATTCCGCAAGGCGGGGTCTTCAGTCCCAAACGACTTGCGGCTGCAGGCAAGCGGTTGCGGGCGCTTGGTGTGTTCAACAGCGTGGTGATGAACGAGGCTGAAGCTCCCGGTCCCGATGGAACCGTGGCGATCAACATCGAGGTCAGCGAGCGCAAGCCACGGACATTTGGCGTCGGCGCCACGGCCGCCACGAATGATGGACTTGGAGCAGAAGCCTTCTGGCTGCATCGAAATCTCTTCGGGCGAGCTGAATCACTGCGGCTGGAGGCAGATGCTTCGGGCGTCGGCCGCTCGAATTTCTCCACATCACTCGATTATCATGTCGCTGCCATCTTCACCAAACCTGGCGTATGGGGCCCAACAACAACCTTCCGTTCACGTCTTGAAGCGGACCTTGAGGATACTGACGCCTTCAAGAAAACGTCGGTGAACGGCAATGTCGGGCTGGTCAAAATATTCTCCGAACAATTGACCGGTGAAGTCGGCCTTGATGTCGAATACGCACAATATGAGGACACGAATGGACCGTCCGAAAGCCTGATCGTCTCAACACCGATGGAAATTGTCTATGATACGCGAGACAATAAATTGGACCCAACGTCCGGATACAGAATGTTGTTTTCCGGTGCGCCTGCCTATGACACACTGAATAACGTCGCTTTTTTCAAGACACAGGCAGCCTTCAGTGCCTATCGTGCATTGAATGAAAGCGGATCCTTTGTGCTGGCTGGCCGGGTTGCTGCCGGAACGATTGTCGGAGCAGACCTGACACAGGTGCCCGCCGATCGTCGGTTCTATGCCGGCGGAGGGGGATCCATTCGCGGCTATGCCTATCAGGCTGCAGGACCGCGAGACAATTCCAACCTGCCAACCGGTGGACTGTCCAAGGTTGAAGCCTCGATAGAGGCCCGGCTGAAACTGACCGAATCCTTTGGCCTTGCAGCCTTTATCGACTCCGGTGGTGCGTTTTCCACATCCATGCCGGGCCAGGGAGGTCTTTGGTACACTGGCGTTGGTGCCGGTATCGGTATCCGATATCTGACACCTGTGGGTCCGTTGCGGCTGGATGTGGCTGTGCCGCTTAAAAAAATCAGTGGCGAACCGAGCTTCGGCGTCTACATAGGTTTTGGACAGGCATTTTAAAGCATTTGATGGCGGAAAATCGGTCCAGTCGGATTGACGCGTCGCGCATTGTGATGCGGTGCATCGGGCAAGCGTCGCGATGACACCTTGCAAGAGACCAAAATCGCCTCGGTCAAATGGTCCACATTAAGCGCAAACCGCTTTTATGCCATCTTCATCAGCGAAAACTGCTTTTGCGACCTGAGACATCAGGTTGCTTGGCCGCTGGACCCATCAGAATGTTAGGCGTTCAGCCATGGGTTGAGATATCATTGAAACGGCGAATCCCTTTACAGGACCTACTTGATGAAACAATCGCTTCGCATCCTGGCTGTCATTTCTATCGTGCTCGCATGCCTTGTCGTGCTGGTTTTGGGGCTCCTGGGCACAACGCCTGGCCTTGCGATCACCACATCATTCGTCAGTTCGCTGATAAGCACGCCGGAAAGAAAGATAGAGATTACTGATCTTTCGGGAATTCTGACGGCAAAGCCCAAGGTCGGAAGCTTGGCGGTCAGCGATACCGCTGGCGTCTGGTTGTTGGCAAAGCACATTCAATCAGGTATTTCTCCGGGCGCTTTGTTGTTCGGACGCATTGATATCAGCCATTTGTCCGTTGGCGAGGTGGATATCGCCCGGCAACCCGTCGCCGCCCCACAGGCCGATACGCCAGCGGACGATGGCGCCTTGCTGCCTGCAATCGGCATTCGGATTGAAAATATATTCGTTCAAAGCATGCATTTCTCCGAACCGGTGCTGGGCGAGGAGGCCATGCTGCAGTTGACCGGTTCTGTTCTGCTGGAGGATTCTCCGGTGGACCTTTCCGGCAGGTTTGATCTCGTGCGGACAGACGGGACAGACGGTGAAATATCTGCCCAATGGAAAATATCGCCTGAAAGCAAAGAATTGGAACTGGAGCTTGCGGCAAGGGAACCATCAGATGGCCTGATTGCCCGCGCCGTCAATATATTTGGGCTGCCGGCTGTGGAGCTTAATCTCTCGGGCAAGGGACCTTTGGACAATTGGAAGGCCCAACTGGCTGTCAGCCTTGATGGAAACAAGACTGTCGAGGGTAACGTTCTGCTCTCGCTGACCGACGAAAAACAGGCCATAGACGGGACCCTGGACGGAAACCTCGCCCCCCTGTTGCCACGGCAAATAACGCCGCTTTTTGCCGGCAATACGCATATTGAACTGTCGGCCGAACGTGCTGGCGACAAGACGCTGCGCTTGCACAGGTTCACGGCAAAATCCGCGCTTCTGTCAGCCGATATTGCTGGTCACGCATTGCCCGATACGGATGACCTGGATTTTCAAGGGGTGATGACATTCGGATCGCCTGACAGTCAGGTTGCCTTCGATCTGCCAGATGGCAAGACCATCAATGTGGGCTATACAAAAATCAATACATCCTTGAAAGGCAGGCTTGATAGGGCTGACTGGACATTGTCCGGTTCCCTGCAATCTTTGTCCGATGGAGCCTTTACGGTGAGAAACGCCGACATTTCCGGTCGTTCGTCGGCGATTGATTTTTTGGCGCGCGCGGGCTCCATCAGCATGGAACTGGGTATTGCCTCGCTGGACACGGGGCAAGACGCGCTGGATGAATTGCTCAAGGGATCCGTTCGCGCAGTTGCAGACGTGCAATTCGATCCGAAAACCGTTGATATAACGGCTCTTCGCAGCAGTGCCGGCGCACTGGCCGTTGATGGTTCCGGCGCCTATTCGATTGCCAATGGTGCCTATGATTTCCTGTTGAATGCACAGATGCTGCAACAGGCCGAAGGTCCGTTTCACAAATTGTTCGGTTCACAAACAGCACGGTTCACAGGACGCGTTGCACAGGACGAAAACAAAAAGATAAGCCTGTCGGATTTGCGGGTTGAAAGTGGCAATCTGCAGGCGACAGGCAAGGCGAGTCTGGTGGACAAACAGATATCGCTTGATTCCAGCATAACGCTGGCCAAGCTGTCCATGCTTCAGCAGGAATTGACGGGGGGGCTGGATATTGCTCTGGATGTCACTGGAACGATGGATCAGCCGGAATTTGATGTTCGTGCAACGGGCAAGGATGTTTACATTCTTCAAAAGCCGCTGAAAAACCTTGTTCTGGCTGCCAGTGGAATAGCCTCGCCGTTCAATCCTCAGGCCAATATCAAGCTGGATGGTCGCTATGAAGACCAGCCGCTATCGCTTTCGGCCATCGTGACAAGCAGCGCGGATGGGATCGTCATGGTTGACACCCTTGATCTGCGCGCACCGGGTGCCCGCGCGCAGGGGCAGATGAGGGGCGATGTGGCTGGCATCATGACAGGCGATCTGGATGTGGAGATTACATCCCTTGCGCAATTGGGGCCGTTGTTGTTGCAGGAAGGTCTGGCGGGTTCGCTGAAAGGCGCCATTTCCTTTTCGGCCAGGGACAACAAGCAGATTGTCAGTGCCAACATCAATGCAGATGATCTGCAAGCGGGCGGTGCCCGCCTGAACAAGGTTACTGTGACGGCCGAGTTGGTTGATCCGCAGGGACAGTTTGAATTGGATGCAAGGCTTGCTGCCGGTTCGGTCAATATAGGTGACAATGCCATCCAGGACCTGCGCGCTGCCGTGTCGGGCAATTTGCAGAGCATGCCGTTTTCAGTCACCGGCAATTATTTCAATGCGCCTCTGGCCGTCACCGGCGAGGTTTCAACAGCCACGGGTGCGACAACCGTGGAACTGCGCACGGCCACTGCGAGCGTCAGGGACATACCGATTGAACTTGTCGAAGCCGTGACAATCACATTGGCGGAAACCGCGACTCATCTTGAAAAAGCAACATTGCGCGTGGGTGAGGGGACTGTCAGCATCGTTGGGAAAGCGGCAGATCAATTGGCTTTTGATATTGCAGTCAACGGATTACCTGTCGCATTGATCGAAAATATTGCCGCAACCGGTTTGCGGCAAAGCGGGACGCTCTCTGCCAGCGCAACCGTTTCGGGAAAAATTTCGGAGCCGGTTGTATCTTATGATCTGACCATTGGCGGTTTTTCGGTGGAAGCGATGCGCCAGGCCCAGATATCAGCGATCAGCATCAACTCAAGTGGCACTTTGCGCTCCAATGTTCTGACGACAACAAGCCAGGCTTCAGGCAATGGGCTTCAGCTTGACGTGTCCGGCACTGTCGATCTGGGAAAGGGGCCAGCGCTTGATCTGAATCTGTCGGGCTCGGCTCCATTCGGAATTGCGGCGCTGCCTTTATCGGATGCGGGCATACAGCTTCGAGGAATTGCAAATCTGTCCATGGTGGTGACCGGAAGTGTGGCAGATCCTGTCATCAATGGCCGATTGACGACCACTGACGCCGATTTTCAGGAACAAAACAGTTCGCTGACGATAAGGGATATCAATGCGGAACTGGATTTTGATGGTTCAGCGGTGAGAATTGTGCGCTTTGAAGGTGGAATGGGTTCGAGCGGCACGGTATCGGTATCCGGTTCAGTCGGCATTGATCCGGCCAGTGGTCTGCCGGCAAACCTGGTCCTGGATGTCAAAGACGGGACTTATTCCAATGGGGAGTTGGTCACCACCCGTTTCGATGCGGACATAACGGTCATTGGCGCACTGACGCAAATGGGCACAGTTGGCGGCACTGTGAATCTTCAGCGCACAGACATCACCATTCCGGATCAGTTGCCCGCTTCCATTCCCTTTGTCGACGTCACGCACAGAAATGCTTCGCAGAGCGTTGTCGAGCAATCAAAGGAGTTTGAAAGGGCACCGGCATCAACTGATGACAATAGTGGCAATGGTGGGTTGCTGCTGGATATTTCGGTGGGTTCACCGACGCAAATTTATCTGCGTGGACGCGGTATTGATGCCGAATTTGGCGGGTCGATCCAGATTACCGGTTCCACTGACGCGCCACGTATCCGGGGCAGTTACAATCTATTGAGAGGACGCATAGAAATTCTGGCAAAACGCTTTGATTTCGACAAGGGTACGATCACTTTCGCCGGGCCTCCCGATCCCCTGTTGAATTTCCAGACGTCGACAACCAGCAACAGCGTTACCTATTCAATCATTGTTGGTGGCACGGCCTCTGCTCCAAAGATCTCGTTTGGTTCCTCTCCAACCATGCCGCAGGATGAGATATTGGCCAATCTGTTTTTTGGCAAGGGAATCTCCAACCTTTCAGCATTCCAGATCGCGCAACTGGCCAATGCGGTTGCAACAATCAGCGGCGCCAATTCCGGGTCGAGTCTGCTTGATCGCCTCAGAGGCGTTGCCGGACTTGCCGACGTGGAACTCAATACGGGTGACGGGATTGAAGATTCGTCAGTTGGTGTCGGACAATATCTCAACGACCGGACCTATATCAATGTCGAAAAAGGCCTCACCGGCAATTCCGGTCGCGTGACGATCGACCTCGACCTGACAGAAGATCTGAAGGTCCGCGGAGAGGCCGATACGGATGGGAACACCAAGGCGGGTGTGTTTTTCGAACGCGATTACTGAGTCTGTTTTGTGCCCTTCGCTCGCTAAAGCGGCATCAACGCTTGGAAAACAAATCATTCATCATAAGGTTTTGGTGCAAGATGCGTGCTGTAGAACCGTACACCTTGGTAAGGGAGACGCTGTGCTCTCCCTTTTCAACCCTTAAGCCTGTAACACGGATCAGATATGGAGCCTTCTCTCCACCCTTCAAACGTATCGGCGTTTGATCACCCGCACGAACTAGAAAATGCGGCAAAAATACTACTTTATGTTTTTCACCCCCGTAAAGTATTCCTAAGTTTGCCCAACTCTCGCATCAGCCAGCGGAACTCCGTATACTGGAGCCATCTCGACGTCCAAATAGCGATAGACGGTGACATCCGGGGTTTTGTCGTGAAACTCAATGGTAGCCATACATACGCAGGCTCCATACATACTAGCCGTCAGAGCAAAACAATCATTGCCGCTGTCCACAATGTACTTCGCACCAAATTCCGCGCACTTTTCAAAGTCTTGGCCCCATACTTTTCCCAGATAATAGGATACTCTCTTTACGCTGTTAAGTTGCCCCTCATTGCGGTGTGAAGCCAGATAAATCGACACGTCAAAAACGCGCAGGCCGTGTATTTTCTCCTCTGGCTCTGCAGGTCTGATCGTATGAACCAGCATTAAGTGATTGGTTTGCTTATAGACTAAATATCGATTATCCAGATCAGACTTTGTGGCTGGTTCTATCTTCACGGTGTCATTTTCATTTTTGATAACCTCGCCCTTTTTTGTGATAACTACGCCTTTCAATTTAATGCCGCCGAATTCAATCTCAGTCGCCGCTTTCACACGCTGAATTAGCGCCAAAACCAAGTCTCCCAATCGTTGCCGTTGGAGCAACAAAATGGACAAGAACAAGGCAGGCCAAGCGAAATTCGAAAGGGCCTCAATGAATAAAGCTGCCGTTTCAAAGGTATCACTCCAATGAATGCCTGACTCGATAACCTTTTTTACGTCGTCGCTTTGTGTATTTAGCGCCACATTTAATCTCCAGATGCGAGTTATCGAGAACGTAAAGCTACTTGTGATTTCGTATCGATGTTCATCAGCAAGCCCCCACCACAGTTCATTCAGGAGGTAAAAATCTGTTTTCCTTGAGTGCTCTGAAAACGCAGAGGTATCGTTACCAATCTCGTCTATCTTACGGCAGCTTCAGGCATGAGTGCTAAAATGAAACACTGTTTTCGACGCTGCACCAGGCAAGACAAAAGATTACCGAATCGAAGGAGGATTACAACACACAAAGACCGCACTCATCATTGGGCAATATCACGCACACTGAATTCGTCGCAAAAATAGTACTGGAAAAACAGGCTGCATGAGGTCAAAACAAACCGATGAATTTTTTAAACAACTGAAGGAGAGTTGTGTCTCAGGTCACCGCCGAGCGCACCCAAACCATCAAATCGAACGACATTCATATCTCAAATGGACTTCGATATTACACAGCCTAGCCGCCTTCATCGGTATCATAAAATTTGGGAGAGCTCCAATTCAGCTTGAATTTGAAACAACGTAGGAATGCAATTTTCGTTCTATTTTGCGTCTTGATCAATATGTCGAATACACCTTAACCGGGCTGTCAGGATGTCCCGAAAACCGGGATCACCTCAAGCTGTCCACACGACCTAGTCCTTACAATCCCGAAAAGAGCGGCCTGACCGGGATTCAATTATAGACGCGATGTGTATCATGAACCTGTCGTGGTTGCCGTCGTTCGACAGGGTGCCAGATACCCCCCGGGTAGCCGCTCAACCACGATATCCAACAGCGGATTGAAGAACGACAGACCGATCACAGTGTCCTGGAAAGTGCCACCATTCGCTCCCACGGTCTACAGAGTAACCATCGGATGGAGCTTGATCTTACCCATCTCATCAGCCGTGGCCACAACCGCAATCGAAACACCAACGAGGTTCTTTTTGACATTTCGAGGCAATCGGTGCGCGCCTCATGGGCCTTCTGTTCGTTGTCGTAACCAATAACGACAAGTTGAGACATTTTTCTTCTGCTTGAACCCGGGCAATTCCTGCGTTTGGCGTAAGCCAAACGCAGGCTTGTATTACCGTCCGCTGTGATCGTGAACCGTTGCGTCGCTGGCATTGAGTGAGGTCTTCGGCGCGTGCTCAGTCAGGTGATCAATGGCGCGCTTCATATCATCGAGCAGCAGCGAAGCCATATCACGGCCAAAACCGTGCTTCACAAGAATGCGCTGAATCGCCATGTCCGTACGATGTGGCGGCAAGGCATAGGCGGGGACCAGCCAGCCCCGTGTGCGAAGACGATCGGCAAGATCAAAGAGGGTGTACGGTACATCTGCATCCTTCTTTATCGACCAGCACAGGGCTGGGATTCCGCCTTTCCCATCGTAGAGTATGTCGAAGGGACCGATCTTCTCGATTTCCTGAGCAAGGGCCTGCGCGGTCTCGTAACAGGCACTTTGAATTTTACGGTATCCTTCACGTCCCAGGCGGGTAAAATTGTAATACTGGCAGATGACCTCTCCACCGGGGCGAGAGAAATTGAGCGCGAAGGTCGGCATGTTGCCGCCCAGATAGTTGACGTCGAAAATGAGATCCTCAGGCAGATGTTCCTTGTCGCGCCATACCACCCAACCAACTCCAAGGGGGGCGAGCCCAAACTTGTGGCCGGAGGCATTGATTGAAACAACACGATCAAGACGGAAATCCCACAGCAGGTCGGGATCACAGAATGGTGCCAGAAAGCCGCCACTGGCGCCATCAACATGAACCGGGATATCAAATCCCTTGTCTTCTTGAAGCTTGTCGAGCGCCGCGCAGACATCTGCAACAGGTTCATACTGGCCTGTAAATGTTACGCCGAGTGTCGGGACAACGCCGATCGTGTTCTCGTCGCAGCGTTTGAGAACCTCTTCCGGGGTCATGATAAGGCGGTCGCCTTCCATCGGAATTTCACGAATTTCAACGTCCCAATAGCGGCAGAACTTGTGCCAGCAGACCTGCACCGGTCCGCAGATCAGGTTTGGCTTGTCGGTCGACTTGCCTTCAGCCCGTCGCTTGTCGCGCCAGCGCCACTTCATGGCCATCCCGCCAAGCATGGCAGCCTCGCTCGACCCAGTCGTGGAACAGCCGATGGTATTTGCGCTATCAGGAGCGTTCCATAGATCAGCGATCAGATGAACACATCGCTCTTCGATCGCGGCCGTTTGAGGATATTCGTCTTTGTCGATCATGTTCTTGTCAGCGGTTTCTGCCATCAGGTCCTGAACTTCTGGTTCCAACCAGGTGGTGCAGAAAGTTGCGAGGTTCTGGCGGGAATTACCGTCGAGCATCAGTTCGTCATGAATCGCGCTGTAAACGTGGCGCGGATCTTTCTCATTGTCAGGAAATATTGTCTTCGGTAGTTCGGTTTGAAGATCCGGCGACGCATAAGTGTCATCGAGGAAACCGTCTTGCAGTACGCTGGTTTTTGTCTCGTGAAGGGCCATGGTATTCTCCTATCGAAGTTACTTGTGAAAGGTGGAGGCTCCACAAGGCGGAGCCCCGACACACGACTGTGCGCCTATCCGGCAGCCGGGGGAGTGGCAGTTTTGTCGGTCGGTGCAACAGTGGACGCCTTGGCAGCAGCCTGACGCCAGCTTGGTTTTTTGAAAGCCTGGATCAAGAGCGGGAGGCCGATGAACACGACCAGGCCTCCTACAACAAGTCCGACATACATTTCAGGGCTACCGATCTTGAGTTGGGATGGTGGGAAGAAAGCGACGACAAAAGCGAAGAGCACTGCAAGAAAACCTATGCCTGCCACGACCCACATGCCGCCTATGCCGCCGGGGACCTTATAGCTGCGCGGGAGATCAGGCCGGGTCATCCGAAGGCGGATCGCAGCAGCATACATCAGCATGTACATGACGAGGTATAATGTGATGGTCATCGCTGACAACATAAAGAACGCGACACTGACGTCTTCAAATATCAGGTACATCATAGCGAGCGCACTGACGATCATTCCCTGAATGATGAGAATGCTCACCTGCACGCCCTTTGAGTTGGTTTTAGCCAAGAATGGAGGAATCTCGCCCTCCTGAGCCGTTTGCAGAAGACCGCGGCTTGGGCCGCCAATCCATGCCATGACACCACCAATAGCGCCAAAAGCCACAAGTAAACCGGCGATGGGCGTTGCCCATTCCAGTCCGAATTTGTCCAGCAAACTCTGGAACGCCTGCATGAGGCCGGCGGTGAGACTGATTTCCTTTGCTGGCACGACTGTCGCCACTGCCAGAGAACCCAGAGTGAAAAGGGCGAATATGAAGATCGCCGCAATGAACATGGATTTGGGATAATCCTTTGATGGATTCTGCATATCGTTGGCATGGACCGCTTGTACCTCAATGCCTGCAAAGAGAAGAATTATACCGGCAAGGAATGCTATGGTGCTAAGCCCGGTTATGTGAGGGAAGAATCGCGCATGCGCCAGTTCTTTTGTCAGGCTGGTCGCCGCAGGATCAGCGGATGTCAAAAACTCGACCGGGTTTCCCTGCAGGATCCAAAGCATACCAAGTCCGATTATAAGCGCACCTGGCAACATGGTTCCCAGAAGCATAAACCACTTTGTCATCCTGGCGGCGAAGTCAGCGCCCATAAGGGTCATCAAATGAGCGGCCCAATAAACGATGAGTATGACTGCGGCATTATACCAGCCAGAGTCTGCCAGGTCGGGTTTCATAAACAGATAGGCCAACGCACCTGCCGCGAAGGCCAATACGGTTGGGTACCAGACGACGTTTTGTATCCATTGAAGCCAAATGGCGACGAAGCCCCAGCGCGTTCCGAATGCTTCTGAAACCCACGTATAAACGCCGCCTTGTTTATCTGCGAAGGCTCCCCCCAGTTCAGCCGAAACCAGCGAGGCTGGGATCAGGAAAAATATCACACAGAAGCCGATGTAGAAGAGCATACTAAGCCCTTCCGTTGCCATCATTGGCAAGCCCCTGAGACTGACAACAGCGGCGACTGTCATAAATGCAAGCGTCATCACGCTGAGCTTGGATTTTGTTGCGCGTTGCATGTCAAAACGTCCCTTCAAAATAGTTTGCCCGCAACGATGCGTTCATCACGCGAGCGGCTCAATGGTAACAGTATACAAAAATCGAAATTCAACGGTAACACACGTCGAAAAGGCATTTTTCAATCGAATCACGCCGGACAAAATTGGGCCATTGACCCGTCGAGGCTGGTTTCACACGAAAATTGATGTAATTTCCAATATCAATTGTTTGTATTTGCATAGGCTGAATCTATGGATATTGAGTCACGTCAGATCCGACACCTTGTGGCAATCGAACAACATGGCACTATTACCGGCGCGGCCAAGGCCCTTGAAATATCCCAGCCGTCTCTGACGCTCAGCATAAACCGCATGGAAGACGTTCTGAAAACCATTCTCGTGCAACGCGGAAGGAATGGTGCGGAGCTTACCAAAGCCGGTCGTTTGCTCGCCCGCCGATCCAGAGAGATCGATAGTGCGATGTCGTCGGTCTTGAGAGATATCGAATTGCTTTCGCAGGGTATTCACGAAAAGGTTCGCATAGGGGGTACACCTCTGGCCACTCAGAGCATCATCCCGGCTGTGATCGCCCGCATTCTTGCTGGAAACAAAAATGTAAACTTTGAAATCTTTGAGGGCGTTAACGACGAACTATATGAGCTTTTGGATGCGGGCCAGATTGATGTGGCCATAAGCGCAGGCAGGGAGATCGCACTCAACGATGCATTCGCGTTCACACCGCTTTTCGAGGCGAAGACAGTCCTGGCTATGCGCTTTGACCACCCATTGGCAGCTCATTCCAGTCTGTCCATAGACACGTTGCAGGATGAGGTTTGGGCATTGCCTCCGCACGGAGGTGCATTCCAAGATCAGATCGATGCTCTATTTACGATCAATGGCTGGGTTTTTCCAAAGCGCATTATTCGGTCAGCCTCAATCGGCACTTTGCTTAGAATCGTGCGACAGTCTGATGCTATTACAGCGCTTTGCGAACGATTCATTCCAGATGAACTGGCGGCCAGATATTTAACGTGCGTTGAGGTGGACCATTTGCTTGCGCCACGGGTTTTTGGCATCCTGACCAAAAGGAATCGTCGGCTTTCCGATCTCGCGAATATTTTTTGCGATGAAACACTCGATTACGTAAAACAATCGTCGACATTTTGACACGGATGTCATTGTAATTGTTACGGCTACGCGCGCGGTTGCGCTGCTTGAATATAATATGATCGTTTTTCGAAAGTTCGAAAATAGGGGGCTTTTGGGGCTGGCGCCCGGTTCATCAGGCGCAATTGGCGAGCTTACGACAGTTCAGGCAAATTGCGATGAAGCCCCGCGTTGGCGCTGGCGCATATAACGGGCTTCCAGGCCGATGCATCCCCAGATGATCCCCAGCAGAATATAAAAATGCCGCCAATGGTCCGTATCGATAATGGTGGATATCAGAATGTGGCCGAAAAAGACGATATAGGCGCACAGAAAATAGGGGTGCCAGGAACGCGGGCGCAAGAGGCATTTGAACCCTGCCGCAAGTGTCCAGATAACCAGTGTGGCATAGGCGAGGAACCCGAGCCATCCATAGGCCATCAGCGCCTTCAGCCAGATATCGTGGGGATCCTGATGGAACAGTTTTCCGAATGCCATGGGGCCTACGCCCAGGGGCCGCTCCATAGCGAGCAGGAACCCGAGTCGGTAGCGATCAAACCTGCCAAGCTGCTCGATGTCATATTCCTGAACCAGTTGGGCGCGCACGAAAAACAGGTTGGAGACCTGCTCAAACTGCAGGGCGATGCCGATTGTGATGGCCATCAGCAGAATGCCGCAAATGCTGATGATGAATATACGCATGCGAAAGGCTGTGGAGCGTTCATTCAGCAACATGAAGAAGACAAGCATCAATATTGAAAAGCCATAAAGTCCCCAGGCGGCTCTGGAAAAGGACAGAAAAATCGCCAGCGTCAAGATCGACAGTGCGACAAGACGCGGCGCTGAAGATGACAATTTGCCGGCCAGAATATTGTGCAGCAAAAAGCAGGCGGGCAGAACAAGATAGGGACCAAAAACATTGGGGTCCTGGAAAGCACCCTTGGCGCGATCGTAGAGCGTGAACAATTCACTGGCGGGCAGGACGCCGAAATAGCCTAAAATACCAAGAAGGCCCGTGGCCAGGGTTCCGGCCAGATAGGCGTTGAAGACCGTTTTGAGCCGTGTCCAGTCGTCTTCGATGACCGCGGCAAAAAACACCGCCGAGATCGCCAGAAAGAATGAAACGCCAAGGTAGAGCACCGTGTCGGAACTGATGTCACTCATCACAGTCAGGGAGAGGATGCCGCCAGCGTTGAACACCATGAGAATGGCCATGAGGATTGCGCTGCTGCGCGATATCTTCAGTCCGAAGAGGAACCAAAGCGCAATGAGACCGGCCATGAACAGTTCATAGGGAGCCGGTTCATACAGTACAAAGCCACTGAGGAATGTCCCCACCGCGAGTGCGTATCTACCCAATGCTGCGACAGGCACGGATTGTCTGGCGTGGATGGCAGCGGCATTTTCCATCAGAAGGCATTTTCCGATTTCAGGAGCCTGACAGGGGTGAGAAACAGAATTTTCAGGTCAAACAGCAATGACCAATTCTCAATGTAGTAGAGGTCAAAGGCCGTGCGCTGTTTGATTTTTTCGTCATCATCGATTTCGCCGCGCCAGCCATTGATCTGCGCCCAGCCGGTCACACCGGGCTTGACGCGGTGCCGGGCGAAGTAGCCGTCCACCACTTCAGCGAACAACAGGTCATGGGATTGCGCATGCACGGCATGGGGGCGCGGCCCGACGAGTGAGAGATCACCCCGCAGGGCGTTGAAAAATTGCGGTAGCTCATCGATTGATGTTCTGCGGATGAAACGGCCAACGGGGGTGACGCGCGGATCCCCCTTGGTCACCGGTTTTTTAGCGGTGGGATCGCTCTGATCAGCAAACATGGAACGGAATTTGTAAACATTGATGATTTCATTGTTGAAGCCGTGCCGCTTTTGCACAAAAAACACAGGGCCGGTGGACGTTGCTTTAACGGCAATCGCCGTTGCCAGCATCACGGGAAAAAACACCACGATGCCCAACAGGCTGAAAACGATGTCGAATATGCGTTTTGCTACCGAATCCCAGTCGTTGATCGGTCGGTCGAATATGTCCAGCATCTGGACAGAACCAATGCTTGAATAGGCTCTTGGCCGAAACCGCTATTCCGTGGAGTGGGCCGCCAGGCGAATATCCACTGGCAGTATCCACAGCTTTTTGAGCAGTTCCATGACGCGTTTCTCAGCGGTCAGTGGCAGGGAGAGTATGAGCATGTCAATGCGCACCAGCCGCGCGAACTCCACCAGTTCTGATATGTTCCCCAGTTTTGGATAGCCGGCGACGACCGGTGGGGACCTGCGATTGTTGCGATCATCGAAAATTCCGCAAATGCGAACATCATTGTCCTGCTGTTGTTCCAGTGCGCGAATAAGGTGTTCTGCCGCCTGACCACCGCCGACGATTACCGCCCGGCGCTCCATCGTTCCGTCGCGGGCCCACCGGCGTATGGCAAAGGCGATGAAATGGCGCCCGATAACCAGGAAACAGCATCCGGCGATAAACCAGGTTCCAAACCAAACCCTGGAATAGTCAGCGCTGATCTTCAGGAAAAAGGCAATGAGAGCCATGATCGCGAAGGTAATGGTCCATCCAACCAGCATCCTTGGCAAAATACGCAGGGCTGAGCGAAGGGATTGCAGCTGGTATGCGTCACTGGCCTGAAAGACCATGACCGCAAGCCCGGCAGCGGCAGCAGTCGTTGCAATATAATAGGGTACGAAGCCGATTTTCGGGAATACATAAAACAGATAAATGACGAAGCCGGTCAGGCAAAGCCCGGTGAATTCGAACAATCGCGTAATGCCGGTGACAAGGCTGGGAGAATAACCTTCATCCCCCAGTTGTTTGGCTATCTGACGGGCAAGCCTGCTGACTTTTTCAAGTTTTTCCACGCCCGCATCATCGCCGGACGGCGCGTTGGGCACGGCTTTCAAAATTGATTGTTTTGGTGCGGTCATTTAGTCAGCTTTGTTTGCGGGACTCCTGTGGTGGAGTTTTAACAGACAGCTCTTAATATTGTTTGACCCGGCATATGGTTTGACCCGGCATGAAGCGCAATTGTGGAGAATTTCAGCGGGTTGGCATGCTGCATTCGTGGTAAAAATCAATCATGTAATCGGCCATGGTTTCCACCGAGAAGCGTTCTTTCAATTCGGTCTTATTTGGCAGGGAATTGACGATTTCCTGCGGCTGAAGAATAGCAAGTGCCATGCGTTGGGCAAGGGCTTCGACATCACCCGGGGCTACGAGTGCATTTTTGTGTTGGTCGAATATCTCGTGGATGCCGCCCACATTCGTGGCTATGAGCGGGCGCCCTGCGGCCAATGTTTCAAGCACGACATAGGGCATTGATTCGGCGCGTGACGGGACCACGACGGTTACGCCCAATTGCAGAGCCTCGGCAATTGGCATTGCCGGATACAGTTTGACACGTTCCGGTCGTCCAGTCTGCAGGATCAGTTTGGCCAGTTTTTCCTTGTCCGCGCCGTCGCCGACAATCGCGGCCGTGACAGGTTTGCCGACCAATTGCTCCACTCTTGCAATGGCATCGACAAACAGATCTGGCCCCTTCAGTTGGCGCAACATGCCGACATAGAGAAATTGTGCGGCGTCCTGATGAACGACCACGTCTTCAAACTCACGTTTTGCCAATCCGTTATAAATCAGCTTGCTGGGAGGGCGCGGCTTGCCCACTTTCTTCAGATAGGCACTTCGCTCGTATTCGCTGACAAAGACCAATCCGTCTGTGGATTTCTCAAAAAATCTCTCGAGCCTGAAGTAGAAACGCCCGGCAAGGCTGGATCCGCTGAAATGCAGACTTCCGCCATGGGCGGTATAGATGCGGGCTACGCGATACCTGGATGCCCGTAATCGTGCGCCGATCAAACGGGCAAGTGCGCCACCCTTGGCGCCGTGCCCATGAATGATGTCCGGCTGAATTTCCTTGATTTTACCCATGCATCTGTAAAGCGTGAGGAGATCGGCAGGGCCAACCGATCGGTGGATTGGTGTTCGTACAAGCCCCAGTGCGAGATAGGGGCGGATGCTGTCAAACAGCGCATCCTCGTGGGCGCCGCCCGTTGTGCTGTCGCACAGGATGCCAACCTGATGGCCGGCTTCGTGGTGCAGCCTGGCAAGATCACGCACATGGCGAAATATCCCACCGACTGGTGATCGGAAGCAATGAAGTATGCGTAACGGTTTTTGATCCGGCATTGCCACTGCGCTTTCTGCACTCAGAACAGTCTTTCGCGGACATAGATGGTGTCTCCGGCCAGTATCGGGTCGGAAATTGTAACGCGACCAGTCAGAACGTCTCCATTGACCTTTCTGGTTATATCGACGTTGACCTGATTGGCACGTACCGAATATCCACCGGCAATGGCTATGGCATTTTGTACATTCATGCCGGGAACATAGGTGTATTGGCCAGCCGCATTGACTTCACCCAATATGAAGAACGAGCGATGCTGGTCTACCTGAATGGAAACATCGGGATCGCGCAGGAAGCCCTTGCGCAATTGACCGGCAATCTCGCCTTCAAGTTCCTGAACGGTTTTCCCGCGGGCGTTGACAGACCCAATAAGCGGAAAGGCAATGTAACCGGCCTGATCAATAGCATAGGTATTTGTCAGGGCGCTTTGTTCGAAAACTGTTATGCGCAGGTTGTCTCCGGAATCCAATCGGTAAGGTTCAATGACAGCCTGATGAAAGGCGTCGGGCGCAGGTCGATAACCGGAGCATCCGACGAGTGTCAGCATCAGACCGTAAAGGGCCAGGGCAATTATGAATTTCATTTTACCAAACGCCATTTTCCGTAAATTCTCTTTGAAATTGGAAAGACCGAACGTGGCTCAGTTATCATCCCATTAAGGTTAATGGCCGGTAAAGCATCGCCAACTTTCATCCAGGACCCTTTAAACATCAGCGGTGAGGGGGAAGGCCGTACTGGCATTGCGCTGTGCATTAACTCTTGCGTTACCATAATCATTTACCTTTCGCTCAGTTGTGGTTTGGAGTGATTGGCAATGTCCCGCCCGGAATTGAATGGCAAAGATGAAGACATCGATATTGCGCGTCTGTTCGCTGCGATATGGCAACGGCGTGTGGCTATCGTATCCTTGATGTTGATTGTATGCGCGGTGGTTTTCGTCATCAGCAGCATGATTGCGCCGCGCTATCGCGCCGAAACCCGAATATTGATCGAATCGCGAGAGCCGGTGTTCTCACAGTCGACCCAGAGTGACGGGGGGCAGACGCAATATCTTGATCAACAGGGCATTCTCAGCCAGGTTGAGGTTATCAATTCAACGAATCTTATCAAATCGGTAGCGGCAGATCTCAATCTGGCAGATCATCGCGAATTCAGCGCAGCGGCCAATCCATCACTGTTGTCCAGCGCGTTGATCATGCTGGGACTTTCATCCAATCCCAATGAGGCGGAACCCGAGGAGCGCTTGATCGAGACCTTCCGCGAGCACCTGAAGGTCTATCAGATTGCCAATTCGAGGGTCATTGCAGTCACCTTCTGGTCGACCGACAAGCAATTGACAGCCAAAGTCGTCAATACCGTAGCGAGTACCTACCTGAGTATCCAAAGCAGAGCAAAGCTGGTCAATAATTCGGATATGACCGCCTGGCTGGGGCCCGAAATCACGGATCTCAGAGAGCAGGTGCGGATTTCCGAGGCCAAGGTTGCAGACTTCAGGGCAAATTCAGGGCTCCTGATGGTGGATGAAAACGCGACATTGTTCACGCAGCAACTGGCGGATATTTCGACCGAACTCAGTCGCGTCAGGGGAGAAAAGGCAAATGCTCTGGCCAGCAGGACAGCCGTTCAAAACGCTATCGCACGGGGTGAAACGACAGATGATTTTACCAGCGTTCTGCAATCGCCTGTTATCCAGAGACTTCTTGATCGTCAGGGCGACATACAGGGCGATATTGCCGATCTGTCGGTGACACTGCTTGACGGCCACCCAAGCATCAAGGCCTTGCGTGCGCAGCTTCGCGATATCGAGGTGCAATTGAAAGCAGAAACCCGCAAGGTTTTGAGCGCCTTCGAAAGCGAAGCCGAACTGGCGCGTTTGCGCGAAGAGGAATTGCTGGGGCAACTCAACAGACTGAAAGCGGAATCTGCCCGCGCCGGTGGCGATGAAGTCGAATTGCGCGCGCTCGAACGTGAGGCGACGGCGCAACGCGAGTTGCTGGAGGCCTATCTGGCACGCTATCGCGAAGCCGCCTCCCGATCGGACAGGGGCAATCTTCCAGCAGATGCACGGGTCATTTCCCGCGCTTTTGTTCCCGGCGAGCCCTATTTCCCGAAAACTGTGCCAATGCTCATCATTGCAGCATTGCTGACCGCTCTTATTTCAGCGGTTGTCGTCATGCTGCACGCATTGTTTACCGGACAAGCGTTCAAACCTGTTGATCAGGGCAAGGTCAATGCATCTCCTTCCTCGCAGTCAGTTACGTCAGAGCCTGTGTCGCCAGAGCGCGTTTCGCCGGAGCCCATTTCGCCGGAGCCTTTGGCCGATGAGCCTTTATCTCCAGCACCCTTGTCCCCAGAATCCTTGCCTACAGAACCTTCTGCTGATGATGGGTGGACTCTTGATACGCACAGGAGCAGTGGGGAGCATGCGGCATGGTCTGCTTTGGCGCAGATACCCACCGTGGAACCATTGTCCGTTTCGACCGAAAGCACACAAGCCGGCGATGAGAGTGATTTTGCAGTTGATGTGGGTGATATGGCAGATGACGATCTGCGCGATACGGCAGATGAAGATACAGGCACTACAGCTTATAACGAAATGGATGAAGCTGTTGAGCCACCTGTTTCTGCTGGCGATGACCTGTCGGACCATGCCGGGTATCAGAGCGTCGATACAGCCGACGACATTCAGCCGGAAATCGCAACACCGCTCGCTGCGCATGACAAGACATCCGCAGAGCCTGCGCAACCGGGCAAGCGCGAATCGAGCGCATTGATCATTGATCCGAACGCGGAATACAGCGTCAGCGCCGTAACCGACCACCTGATCGCAACCGGCACACATGTCGCAGTCGTCGTGTCTCCGGAAGGTGACAAGGGATCCACGACGTCTGTTATGTTGGCGCGCATGCTTGCCAACGAGGGGCAGCAAACGTTGCTTCTGGATATGACGGGTTCTGCATGTCCCAGCCGAATGATGGCACCTCAATCCGATCTTCCGGGGATTACCAATATATTGGTGGGCGACTGTGCGACGGCCGAAGCGCTTCATGGCGACCGTCTGTCAAATGCGCATATTCTGCCCCAGGGCACCGCCGACCCGATGTCGGCCATGCGGCAGGCATCTCGATTGCCCGAGGTGATGGATTCCATATCGAGCGTCTATGATATTGTCATTGTCGAATGTGGTCCGGCCAATTCTGCCGGTGTCAAAAGGCTTTTGAACGGGCGCAACGTCGAAATGATTTTTTCGGTTATTCATCCTGAAAAAACACTGATTACGGAATATCTCACGGACTTCTATGCCGGTGGATTTGAAACCCTGCTGATGATGAGCCCCGGTGCCGGAGCGCCTCCGACGCATCCTGATAGAAGTGCTGCCTGAATTGCCTTGCTCTATCGCTTTTGTTTGAGGCGAATCCGTACGGCCTTTGCCAGAGCGAATATCTTTTTGTTTGATTTGAGGAAACGCTTTGAATCAATCAGCCATCTGGCCCCCACGGCGCCCAGGTATCCTTTTGCGGTAACCGGCAATACTGCATCAAAATGCACGGTTTCGACGTCACACCAGGAGCGTTTGTATTGTTCGTCGCCGATGCCGAAATCGAATATTTCAGCCTTTTCTTCGCAGGCGCTGCGGATCATCAGGTAAAACAGCAATTCACCCGAGCTTGCCGCTTCCAGCTCTCCGGTGGCAATTGAGCTGAACTGGCAAATGACATGGCCATCTTTGCGCGACAGCGCTGAGATGGCGCAGATGGTGCCATCTTTCTTGAGACGTATGGCGCATAATTCAATCATCTTGCGCTGCTGATCAATGCTGTCCTTCGTCAGACGATGAAAAAAGGACTTGATTTTTGTATCCTCAAAGACATCCGGTATGCCCTGAACTTCAAAACGAGCCGCCTTCTGCCTGAAGAACGTGTCCAACAGGGACTGCGCATCTTCGGCGCCTGTTGCTGTGACATATTCATAGCCACCCCATTCCTCCAGCCGCCGCTCGGACGTGCGGAATTTCTTTCTGCGCCTTTTTGCATTGCCACGGGCCAGGACGTCTTCAAAGGCACAGTCCAGGGTGACCTGAAAGGCATGGTTCTGATTTTCCACCGTCGCCAAACAGGCTATCGGGTGTGGCATTCCTCTCCATTGCCGCGGCTGACGGTCCAGCATAAAGAGGTCAACATCCAGCGGCATTGCGGCGATATCTTTCCAGATTTTCCGCATCCGCGCAGCATCAATCCCGTTCATGAACTCCTGTGAAAAGACGCCAAAATTTATATTGTTGTAGGCGGCGCCAATATATCTGGCGATCCGCAGGGGGCCGGTTTTCTCGACGCATAATGGCAAGATAAAAGCGGTTTTTCCCCTTTGGGGACCGGAGGCAAACTCTCCTGTAATAAGCAGTGGTCTGGCATTGGTTTTCTCGATCCAGCAGCGACACCAGTCATACGTCTGGTGTATGCTGCATTCAGGTGCAGCCTCCAGACAGCGCCAGCTTTCCTCAAGTGACTCTACCCGGTCAAAATGCCGCAAGGTCAAATCTGCCTGCTGTTCAGCTTCCTGCATCGCATGTCTCCGCCACCAAAGCCGCCAATTCTCGGAACAGTGCCGGGCGCCTGTGTCCATGCAACAGGCTTGCGACTGAACCGCTGATGGCAGCGTTGTGTGTTAAAATCTTGATGCCGCCATTCTAAGCGCACCAGTTCTAATATTTCGTGAGCGCGTGTGGGGTGTGGCGATGCGCTTGTCTGTACGGTTAACAGGCTATCAGATGACCAGACAGACCCGCGGCGCTGGGTCCATGCCGTTCTCTATTCCGCAGAAAGAGTTCAGCGGAAAGCTTTGAATTTATTCATGAAATATATTTCCGGGTTCTTCGATTCCGCCGGCCCGTCTATTTCGCCTGACGTTTTTTGGGCTTTTCCATCCAGTGAATGATCCACATGGCGGGCAAGATCCACAGGAGACCAGTCACCAGGAAATAGATCAGATGGACCCACCAGGGTGATTCCGCCAGGCGATAGGACGCAACTGTTGTTGCAATCAATGCGTAGAGGACAACCAGGGCGATGAGCAGCAATGTGCCTATCAGTTTTCGAATGCGAGGGGGCATGATATCTCCGTTGACGCTGCAAATATAGGAAATGCTGTCCTTTTCAAGTTTATTCTGGTTCGCGGGGATGGGACATCTTGCGCCTTGTATTCTGGAGGCGGGTGATACAAATGTGCGTGCACACCCACAGATCATCTGTTCTGAAAGACTGCAATGACCGAATCCTCCTCACAAAGTGTCGTTAACAGGAACCGCCTGAGCATTCGCATCTGGCTTGCAATCGTGGCAATTGCGATATTTGCACTGGTGATTGTCGGAGGTGCGACCCGGTTGACGGATTCGGGGCTGTCAATCACCCAGTGGAAGCCGATCCATGGTGTTGTTCCGCCCTTGACCCAGGATGAGTGGCAGGAGGAACTTACCCTCTACAAGCAGATTCCAGAATACGAGCAGATCAACAAGGGGATGACCCTTTCTGAGTTCAAATATATCTACTGGTGGGAATGGACGCACCGATTGCTGGCCCGTGGGGTAGGGGTGCTGTTTGCCATCCCCTTGCTGGTGTTCTGGGTTTCCGGTCGCATCGAACGTCGTGTGAAGCTACCTTTGCTGGGGATTATGGCGCTGGGCGGCTTGCAGGGGTTCATCGGCTGGTGGATGGTTTCCTCGGGTCTTGTCGACCGGGTCGATGTCAGTCAATACCGGCTGGCGACACATCTGACGCTTGCCTGTATCATCGTTGCGGCAATTGTCTGGGTATCACGTGGTTTGGCGCATTACAGCAGCGACAAGGCGCCTTCGGATGCATCAGGCAGGGTTGCGGCCATGATCGCCATCATGGTGCTTGTTCAGATCTATCTTGGCGGTCTAGTCGCCGGCCTTGATGCGGGACTGGCCTATAACACCTGGCCCTGGATGGATGGTGCCGCGGTTCCGGCGAACCTTCTGGTGATGAAGCCTCTTTGGGTGAATCTGTTTGAAAATGCAAAGACCGTGCAGTTTACCCATCGCACCTTTGCCTATGTTCTGTGGCTGGTCGCATTGGGCCATATGGTCGCCAGTTTGCGCCTGGCCCCGGGATCTACCCATGCACGCCGCTCCATGGTGCTCTTTGCACTGGTGACCATACAGGCCGTCTTTGGCATTACCACACTGCTTTTGCAGGTGCCGGTCAGTTGGGCCCTGCTGCACCAGGGCATGGCTCTGGTGGTTCTCGCATTCGCTGTGGCGCACTGGCGCGCGTTCATTGGCAGCTATGCATTGCCTGTGAAGCAAGAATAGCAGCGCTTACCCGTGCAGGCTTTGTGCACCGGTAAGCGTGGCCGTTTCAGTGAGACGGGACAAACGTCTTCGCGATTGCTGTTAGCTTGCCAGCATGAGGTTCATGTTCTGAACCGCTGCACCTGAGGCACCCTTGCCGAGATTGTCCAGCAGGGCGATCAGATTGGCATGAATGCCGTTGTCACTGCCGCAGACAAAAAGCTTCATATGGTCGCTTCCGGCCAATTCCACAGCATCAATTCTTGCAAGCGCAGCGCTTTCCTCAAGGGAGGCCACCTGGACAAATTGCTGGCCTGCATAATGATCGCTGAGGATCGTATGGATGTCCGCCAATGAAACCGGTCCGTTCAGCATGTCGAGAAACAGCGGGACCTGTACGATCATGCCCTGGGCGAAGCGTCCGACACTGGGCGAAAACAGCGGGACGCGTTGCAGCAGGCCGTGCTCCTGGATTTCAGGGATATGTTTGTGATTGAGCGCCAGCCCATAGGCAAAATGCGGCGAGGTGATGTGCTCCGGATTGGACTCATCTTCCATTTTGGCAATCAATTGCTTGCCGCCGCCGGTATAGCCGGAAACCGCGTTGATGCTGATCGGATAGTCTGCCGGCAGCAGGTTGGCCAATCTCAAAGGCCGGACGAGCGAAATGGCACCGGTGGGATAACATCCGGGATTGGAAACAAGCCGGGCATGGGAAATCCTGCTCGCCTGATCCTTGTCCATTTCGGCAAATCCATAGGCCCAGGTCGAATCCGTCCTATAGGCAGAACTTGTATCGATCACCCGCGTTGAATTGCTGCCCTCCAGCAGGGATACGGCCTGTCTGGATGCATCATCGGGCAGGCATAAAATGGCAATGTCAGCCTCATTCAACCGGTCCTGGCGCAGGTTTTCATTGCGACGTTCGGCCTGAGGAATCGAAATCACATTGAGATCATCACGTTCTGCCAGCCGGGTGCGAATCTGCAAACCGGTTGTGCCGTGCTCTCCATCAATGAAAATTTTCGGTTTCATGCCTGTCTCTTTTCCTGTCCAGGTGGAAGGTAATTCTGTCTATCTGAATAATACGCAATTCTATGTGAATAATAAACTCTCATTGTGTTTGCAATAAGCAAACGCATCCGCAGCCGCGCATTCGCTCCTGGGAGCCTGCGGCAAATAGGATGTTTCAATTGCATGCTCAAGGCTCTAAATAAAGTGGTTATTCTGTTTCAACTGGGCAGGTTCGATGCTGGCAATTGGTCGCTATACCGCAGGTGCTGCATTGCTTATCGCATTGGGAGGCTACAGTCTGCCTGCAAGCGCACAGGATGCAGCCTACAGGTCTGTTGAGGAGCTTGGAAAGGCATTGTTTTTTGATGTCAATCTGTCGAGAAACCGGACGCAGGCCTGTGCCACATGCCACGCCCCGGATGCGGGATTTACCGACCCGAGACCCAATGGCTTTGCCGAACCCGTCTCGCGGGCCGTTTCGCTGGGGGATGACGGGCAGTCGATCGGCGATCGTAATGCGCCCACGGCAGGATATGCACGATACAGCCCCGTCTTCCATCGTCGGGACGACGGCAGCTATATTGGCGGGTTGTTTCTTGATGGCCGGGAAAAAGATCTGGAAGGCCAAGCGGGTGGCCCCCCACTCAATCCGTCGGAAATGGGGATGGAGGGCAAGGCAGAGGTTGTCGCCCGGTTACAGGAAAATGCCGATTATGTCGTGGCCTTCAGGTCGCATTTCGCAGACGATCTGTTTGACGATGTCGATGCGGCCTTTGCCGCCATGACGCAGAGCATTGCAGCTTTTGAGCGCACGGATGAATTGTCACCCTTTGATTCTCGTTATGATCGCTACCTGAAAGGCGAAGCCCGCTTCACCGATCAGGAAGAGCTTGGTCGCGTGCTGTTTTTCTCGCAGCAGTTCACCAACTGCAACCTGTGTCACCAGTTGCAGAAAATTCCCGGTGCAGCCGAGGAGACATTCTCCAATTACCAGTACCATAACATCGGCACGCCGGTGAATGTCGCCGTGCGATCTGCCAATGGCAGCGGCGAGAATTTCGCTGACCTGGGATTGCTCGCCAATCCCGAGGTCAGCGATCCCAAGCAGGCCGGCAAGTTCAAGGTTCCAACCCTGCGTAACGTGGCTGTGACAGGCCCCTATATGCACAATGGGATTTTCGAAGACCTTCGCACGGTTGTGCAATTTTATAACCGCTACAATAGCGATGCGCCGTCTGCGCAAATCAATCCGGAAACCGGGAAACCCTGGGGCGAGACAGAGTTCAAGAACACGCTCTCCGTCAAGGAATTGACAACCGGGCCGGCGCTCGATGACCAACGGGTTGACGCGCTGGTGGCGTTTCTGAAGACGTTGACCGACGCGCGCTATGAGCACCTGCTGGACGATTGAAGGCGAATAACAATAGGTCTGTTGATCAGGGGCGCTTGCAGCATCTACCAGCGATCCGGTTTTCCCTGGATTTTACACGTGCGGGGTCTGAAGTAGCGCCGTTGTTCCTGTGCAAAACAGGGTCGGACCATCAGAAGGGATGCCTTCAAGCTCCGGATACAGAAAAAGCGCGATATGAATCGCGCTTTTTCAAAGGCTTCAACGAAGCAGAAAGGGTAGGATCCTTAACGCTTGGAGAACTGGAACGAACGACGGGCTTTTGCCTTGCCGTATTTCTTACGTTCAACCACACGGCTGTCGCGGGTGAGGAAACCACCTTTTTTCAGAACGGCACGCAGGCCCGGTTCATAGAGCGTCAGTGCCTTGGATATCCCATGACGAACAGCACCGGCCTGGCCGGAAAGACCGCCGCCTGCGACTGTTGCAACGATATCAAACTGGCCTGTGCGGGCAGCTGCAACGATAGGCTGCTGCAGAACCATCTGTAGAACCGGACGCGCGAAATAGGTTGGAAAATCCCTCTTGTTGATGGTGATTTTTCCTGTTCCGGGCTTGATCCAGACGCGTGCGACCGCGTCCTTGCGTTTGCCTGTTGCATAGGCGCGGCCGTGTTCGTCCAGTTTCTGGACGTAGGCAGGCGCCTGAACTTCTTCAACAGCTGCAACACTGCCGAGTTCTTCGAGCGAATTGAGTTCAGCCATGATCAGCCGTTCCTTTTGTTCTTGGTATTCATAGCGCCTACATCGAGAACCGTTGGCTGCTGTGCTTCATGTGGATGTTCGGTTCCTGCATAGACACGCAGGTTTTTCATCTGACGACGACCAAGCGGACCGCGCGGGAGCATGCGCTCAACGGCCTTTTCCATGACGCGCTCCGGGAAGCGGCCTTCGAAAATCTGTCGTGCAGTGCGTTCCTTGATGCCGCCGGGATAGCCGGTATGCCAATAGTACTTCTTGTCGGTAAATTTCTTGCCGGTCAGAACCGCTTTGTCAGCATTGATGATGATGACGTTGTCACCATCGTCGACATGCGGTGTGAATGTGGCTTTGTGCTTGCCACGCAGGCGCAGCGCGACAATAGAAGCAAGGCGACCAACGACGAGACCTTCGGCGTCGATCATGACCCACTTCTTCGCGACCTCTGCAGGTTTTTGCGAGAAGGTTTTCATAGGAATGACTCTCTTTTTTAGACCTTTGTCATCAAAGGCATTTTTTGTTGCTTGACGCCGATTGGTATCGGCAAAAACATATCGGCCCCGTAAAGGACCGACAATAGGGCGGTTTATAGGGGATGGTTTCCCGCTACGCAAGCAAAATAGCCGGACTGCTCCTGTAGTAATGTCAATAAAAACAATGACTTACAAATTAGGTAATATATTACCACATAAATATGTGCCGAATTGAAGTCCCAGGTGTCTATTTGCGTGGTGGAATGGAATAGGTGCCTGTGGCATGGGCGACCACATGGCCATCGGTCGTGGAGCGCATTTCGATATCAAATACCATCAGGGATCTTCCCATTTTGAGGATGCGGCAATAGCCATCAATGGGACCGGGTTCGGCCTTGCGCATGAAATTGATATTGAGGTTTGTCGTCACAGACAGAGCCTCTTGCCCCAGATGCGACAGAACGCAAACATAACCGCCAATGTCGGCAAGCGTAAAAAGGGAAGGGCCCGATACAGTACCGCCTGGACGGACATGCTTTTGTGACGCGTCCAGTCGCACCACACATTGCCCGGGTCCGACTGAAACCGCGTAATATTCAGCCAGTGTGTCATTGAGCTGAGGGTAGACCTGGGCGAGATAGGTGTTGACTTCCTCGGCGGTCATAACGGGGCGGATGTTTTCAGATGCCATGGTAATTTGATCCGGTATTGTTTGAATGTGGTCTAACTGCCCTTGACGGAATTGATCGGGCGATTTTCTGTCCAGTCGAAGGTTCCAAGATCGCGCTCGCGCACTGCCTGTTTCCAGCCGATATCCTCGGCGCGGGCCTTGAAATTCAGTCCTTCGGGCGAGTGGCGGGTGATGCCGTCAAACAGGGTTGCAAACATTTGTGTCTGTTTGAGCCCCATGGCCTCAATGGCCTGATTGACCACAAGCTTCTGCATCATCAATTGATTGACGGGCACGCTGGCCATGCGTTCAGCCAGAGCCTCCACTTCGTCGTCGAGTCTTTCGGCAGGTACTGATTTGACAACGAGGCCCATTTGCTCGGCTTCGCGCCCGTTGATTGTATCGCCGGTAAACAGCATGCGCTTGGCCTTTTCGGGGCCGAGCCGGTAGACCCACATGGCGGTTGTCGGGCACCCCCAGACACGTGTCGGCATGTAGCCTATCTTTGCGTCATCGGCCATGACAATCATGTCGGCGCAAAGGGCGATGTCCGAACCGCCGGCAACGGCAAAGCCATGCACCTTCGCAAGGACAGGCCGGTGCGAGCGCCACAGCGACATGAATGCCTCGGTATTTCGCATCATGAAAGCGTAGTCTTTCATCGGGTCCCAGGGCATTTCCTGGGTGGCCTGATGGCCTTCGCCCTCGCGTGCCTCGGCATAATAGGCAAGGTCATAGCCGGCGCAAAAACCCTTGCCGGCTCCCGCCAATATGATGACATGGATATGGTTGTCATCATTGGCGCGCCTGACGGCGTCTTCCAGTTCACGGGGCAGGTCATCGTCAATGGCATTGAGGACCTCAGGGCGGTTCAGTGTGATGCGGCCGATGCGACCGTCCTTTTCAAAGAGAACCTTTGCCACACTATTCCTCCTGCCAGCGCGCGTTCAGCTAACGTAAACGTAAACGTAATTGGTCCTGCGGTGCTTGCCAAGCAGAACAGAGGCGATATACCAAGGAAAAGCGAAGGATGGCCCGCAACCCATGAAAAGCAGCCGGGCCGCACGACAGTTCAGGAGGACCCTATGTCTGTAGCAGTGACGGCAAAAGAACGCGACAGTGACGCATTGGTAGTCTCGCAAGTCTATGATGGCATATTGCGACTCACATTGAACAATCCGCCTGCCAATGCCTTGTCGATGGCCCTGTTGGAAGCGCTGAAGGCGTCACTCGACAAGGCAGGTGAAGACCACCATGTGCGCGTCGTGATCATCGCGGCCGCCGGAAAGCTTTTTTCAGCAGGTCACGATCTCAAGGAACTGACATCTCACCGGCAGGATGAGGACCGGGGCAGGGCGTTTTTCGAAAAGACCATGCGCCTGTGCGCCGAGGTGATGATGACCATTACCAATCTGCCGAAACCCGTCATTGCAGAAATTGACGGGGTGGCGACTGCTGCCGGGTGCCAATTGGTTGCCACATGTGATCTTGCCATCTGCACCGACACCTCGACCTTCGGCACGCCGGGCGTGAATATCGGGCTTTTCTGCTCGACGCCGATGGTAGCCCTGTCACGCACGGCGCATCGCAAACAGGCCATGGAGATGCTTTTAACCGGTGAGCAGGTTGATGCGTCCTCAGCCAGGGAATACGGGCTGGTCAACCGTATTGTACCGAAGGAATATCTGCGCACGGTCACGGATAAATATGCTGCCGTCATCGCATCAAAGTCACCCTTGACCCTGAAGATCGGCAAGGAGGCTTTCTACCAGCAGCTTGAACGCCCTCTGCTGGAGGCCTATGATTATACGGCCTGGGTGATGACAGAGAACATGATGGCCAGGGATGCCGAGGAAGGGATCAATGCCTTCCTGGAAAAACGTGATCCCAAATGGACGGGGCGATAGAGTGGTTCCCTTAAATTAAGATCGCCCGAGCAGCTCGAGATAGCGTTCGCCGCATTTTTGCGGGCTGTAGCCGGCCATTGTGGTGCGTGCCGCAGCAACGAGCCGCGATCTCTTCTCGCTGTCCTGCGCGCATTCCTGCAGGGCCAGTGCAGCCTCCTCAACATCTGGTTCCAACCATGTCTGGCCCTGAAAGAATGCATAGTCGCCTGCAAAAACCGGGACCTGTTCGCCGCTGACCAACCAGCTGTTGTTTTCATTCATGAAGTCGAGATTGCCGGAATAGGCGGAACCGATGACGGGTATTCCCATCGCCATTGCTTCGGCCATCAAACGTCCAAACCCTTCAGCACGGTGCATGGACAAGACCACATCACAGCAACTCAGAAGCCGGTAATAGTCCATCCGGTCCATGACTTCATTGCGAATGATGATCCGCTGGTCCAATGCCGCTCTGCGCAGGCATTCCCGCCATAGGGAATCATTGAATATATTCATGGCCTTGATGATCAGGCGGGCATTATCATGTGTGGCGCGTGGAAAGGCTTTCTGAAAGGATGCAATGGCGCCCAGGGGATTTTTACGGGCAATGGACGAGGCGCCATCAAAGGCTGAGAAAACAATAAATGCCTCTTCAGGCAGGTCAAACATTCGTCTCGATACGGGTGAAATTTCAGGCACCAGGACAGGCAGAGGCACTTTGATAACCGGTTTGTCGGTGGCGTTGCGAAAAGCCGTCGCCGAATGTTCGGAGTGGCACCATATCTCATCAACCAGTTCGAGTGCCATCTTGGCGATTTCCGGAAATTTGACCAATTCCCATTGACAGAAACCGATTTTGCGATGGGCGTTGAAGGCGTGCAGACCGAACCTGTTGACGAGCGTCAGAAGATCAAACGCCGGCATCACATAGAACATGACCTCGCCATCAAATATTGCTGCGTCGGCCTCGACTGATTGCTCGTCTATCATCTCCCGCGCTGTAATGTGCCAGGGTGCTTTGACGACAGTCGGCTCGACTTCAACCGCTTTCAGTGATTGCCGGAGAAGTCGAATATCTTCACCAAGCCCGAACTCTCCGCGTGGATAACCGATCAGGGAAATGTCGCCATTCCCGGTATGGGAGTCGGGTCCGGCTGCAACGCAAGTGTTCGTGTTGTTGGTCGCCGCCGCCGGGGGCATGGTCTTGCTTGGGTCGTCCTGTATCTCTGGTGAATCTGGTTTGAATTTCTGGCCAAAATAATGGGCCTGGCCGTGGTCTTTCCACCATAGCCAAAGTTCTTTGCGGCCTTTTTGTGTACTCAGATCAAATTGCCTCTGCAGGTCGGTTCTGTGCCGATAAATCAGAGACATCAAAGGAGAGAGCAGTTCGGGATTGGTTGCTGATTCTGCCTGCAGAAAATCAAAATGTATTGTGTTCAGGAGATCTATGATTTCCGGGTGGCGACGTACCAGTAGTGGGCGGAGCTGATTCAGGGTGGCAAATCGCATGGCATCAACCGATGGATCGCAGCCTGCAGTCTTGTGGTCCAGTCCTTGAATAAGTGTAATGAATTGACGGAGCGCCAGAGAATCTGCGCCAATACCATATTCTTTCTGTCCGTTCGACAGCCACCACTTCCAGAATGTTTCGATGCCCTGTTTCGTCGATATATTGAAAATTGCCTGCAGATCCGGCCTGTGACGCATGACCAGCATTTGCAGGTCGGTCAATTTCGGCTCACTCGGGCAAGCCATCGCAGATTTGAGTGGGGCGAGATGCAGGTTTTCAATCAGCTTGATATCGAGGATTTGACGCAGTCCGGTAAATTCATTTCTGCCACTTGCCATCCACCAATGCATCAGCGCATCAAGCCCGGCATCTGATTCGATATCATGGAGGGTCTGGAAATCAGTACCGGCGCAAACCCACACCCCGATCAAAGCCATTGGCAGGTCGTAACCGAAGGTCAGATTTGTTGCGTGTTTTCGGGACAGAAAGGCCGGTGTTTCAATCATCGTTTTCATGGGGAATTTTTGCCTGTGACACTTTGTTTCTCAATATTAGGCCGTCATATGCCGATAAAGGTGGCTGGCCAAGGAACGCCGGGACAGCGCATCAGTGGTCCCGACTTATCAATAATATTCCATTGGATATCGGACCGGTAAAATTCAGTTCACGAGTTGGAATGGGTCATTGATTGATATATCGAAGAGGTGTGTGTTTCCAAGTTTGAAAACAAAATTTATGTCTGCTTTGCTTTTATCCTGTGGCAAATCCATGAGATAGTATGATGGGCTTGGAAATAGAGTGGGGAACCAAAATCTTGATAGGCTCTGTCGTTTTTCGCTGATCGGGTCTTCGCTGTAGATGACATCAAATCCGGCGGGATGCTCTTGCCAGGATGCTGGCTGGGGCAGGCAGATCAGCAGCGCTCATTCTTGTTACCAGCAGAGATTCCGTGTCCGAATCCATGCACGGGAAAGGGAACGATTGTTACATGAACTCTCACGGCCAAATGTCAAAATACAAGCATGTTGGTTGCAATTTCATTCGGTTGAGCGAACTGTCAGATATAGAACCGTTTTTTGACGAACATTTCTATCGCTTTTCTGATGAAGCGAAAGATGCCGGCATTCGTCCTGTTGAACACTACCTTGTGTTGGGGGAGCGGCAGGGCGCGGCACCCAGCAAGGATTTTGACCCGGTATTTTATGCCAGACAATATCCCGATGTTCGCGAATACAATTTTAGCCGCTTCAGGCACTATATCATCCAGGGGCGTTCTGCAGGGCGAACCGGGCGCAGCAGGGTGCACGAGGTTGCATTGCCGGAACAGATCGATCCGGATCGGCGGACGATTCTGTTGCTTTTTCATGAGGCAGCGAAATCGGATGCGCCGATACTTGGCTGGAACATTCTCAACGAACTGAAATCACAATACAATGTCGTCGCGGTTGTTATGAAAGGCGGATCAATTGAAAATGCCATTCGAGCCGATGCGACAGCAACGGTCGAATTGCCCCGTGGCATGAAACTGGGCGGCTATGAGATCAGGCTTCTGGCTCAGAAACTGAAGGACGTCTATCGTCCTCGCTATGTTATTGCAAACAGCGCCCTGACGCAGAAGCTGGCCGTTTCACTGGAAGATTGTGGTGTGCCTGTTGTTGCGCTGGTTCACGAATTCGCATGCGATATGCCGCCTGGCATTTTGAATGACCTTTACGGGAAGGCCTCTCGAATTGTCTTTCCCGCGACAATTGCCGCCCGGGATTCTCAGGAAAACTGTGTGGCTTTGCGCGGTCGTGCAATCACAATTCTACCCCATGGGCCTTTGAGGCTTCCGGGGAAGTCCAAGTCAGCCGCAGCATCTGAAAAGGAAGAAGGCTCTTTAGTCGCACCTTTTGTGAAGGATGATCGGTTTACGGTTTTCGGGATGGGAACAGTAGCCTATCGCAAAGGTGTCGACCTTTTTGTTGCCAGCGCTGATTTTCTTCATCGGGATATGAACCGGCGCGATATTCGTTTCATATGGCTTGGGCCTGTCGACCCAAAAGAAGCGGCTTACAAGATGGCAATCGATTTGCAGGTCAAACATTGCAATTTGCAGGGCGTTGTTGAGTTTATCGATGAGGTCGATGATCTGGCACCCTATTTGGGGGCCGCTGATCTTCTGTTCCTGAGTTCGCGAACGGATTCACTGCCTTGCGTGGCAATGGATGCCCTGTTGCAAGGGATACCAATCACCTGTTTCAACAATGCCAGCGGTATTTCCGATATTCTGTCAGAACATGAGAACACCCGGTCATTGGTTGCTCCCTATGCGAGCGTCAGCGGTGCAGCCAGGATCATTGCGCGTGCAATGGACGATCAAGCGAATGTCAGTTCTGGCTCATCATTACAGAAACAGAAGACAGCCCTGAAGAAAATGGCTGCGGAGCTTTTTGATCTTGAAGCCTACGTGGAAAAAATAGACGAATTCGGCAATGAGGCCGCTACCCATCTCGATCATATGCAAAAGGAGACCGTCAGAATTCTGGATGCGGGCGTTTTCAACAAGGAATTGTATTTTGGTGATGCCGGTCAGGCAATGGATGACACAAAGGCGGTCAGCAATTATCTCAATAATCTGCGCTTGAATTGGCCTCTGGCACGCCGGGATACCGGTCGACGTATCCGCCGCCCTTTGGTGGGGTTCAACCCTTTGATCTATGATTTTAAGAACCCCGTTCAACAGGGTGTTTTCAGGGATCCACTCAGTGCTTTCCTGAATAAGGGAAGCCCTGCGGGGCCATGGCTTCATCGTGTTTTCGAGCCATCACTGCAATCAGAGCCGTCGAGGTTGAAAGCGGCCATCCATGGACATTTTCATTATCCTGAGCTGCTGGGGGAATTTCTCAGGTCCCTGGAGATCAATCAGAGCAGGCCGGATCTCTTCATCACAACCACAAGTGAAACGGCGAGGGTTGAGATAAACAGGGAATTGGAGCGTAGTGGATGGAGTGCATTTGAGGTCTGGGTGGTTCCCAATCAAGGCCGGGATATATTCCCGTTCATAAAGGAATTGCCTGCGAGATTGGGAAAAAACTACGATATTGTCGGCCATCTACACGGTAAGAAAAGCAAACACCTGCCCCTCCAAATGGGAACGCGTTGGCGCAATTTTGCCTGGCAACATCTCGTCGGTGATCAGCACCCCATGGTTGACACGATCCTGGCTGCATTTGCAAAACATCCCGACATCGGGCTTGTCTTTCCCGAAGATCCGCATCTCTTCGGCTGGGAGGTGAATGAAGAAAGCGCTACAAGGCTGGCCGTCAGCATGGGTATTGCCATCCCTTTGCCCATCCATTTCGATTTTCCTGTCGGAACCATGTTCTGGGCAAGGCCTGATGCCTTGCAGCCGTTGTTTGAACTGGACCTGGATTTGTCTGAAATCCCCGCAGAACCTCTGGCCCTGGATGGAACGACTCTCCATGCACTTGAGCGGCTGATACCAATGGTGGTGGCCAAGGCAGGATTTGAATATGCGACGACCCATGTCTCGGGTATCAACAGGTAAAGGTGTAAAGGTCCATTTCATCGCTATGTATTGAGGGCCCAGGGGGGCAGCAAAGCAGAGATTTCAGCTATTGTTGAATATGATGCAAAATGAAAGACAACAAATGCGCTGGGGCATGCGGCCGGCAACCGGGATGTTCCATTGACCGCGCGTGCACTTGACGACCGGTTAACTATTCGAGGTTGGCGTCACACGCCCCCGGACGGTCGCCTATTTTGGACAAGGGTATAATTCTGATGTTGCCGCAAACAAGGGACGCAGACACAATCAGCTCGCCGATTGTAGATGACAACGGTTTTCTTAAGGTAGAGAAATCGCCACCTGGCGTGGTCAATGATATCAAATTGGCATTTTTCCTGGCCGTTTATGATGTCAGACACAGATATGCGCGTTCCATTATCGGTCCTTTCTGGATCACTTTGCAGACAGCATTTTTTGTGGGCTGTATCGGCTTTGTCTTCAGTGCAATCTCTGCCGTGAGCACACGGGATTTTCTGCCCTATTTTGCCATCAGCTTCGTTTTGTGGAGCTTTTTGTCGGGTACAACCAATAATTCGACAACGACCTTGCTGGATGCCGGCGGCTTCATAAAAGATCGCGGTTTACCTGCCTATGTGTTTTTCCTTCAATGCTTTTTCCGTCACCTGTTATTCCTTGCCCATAATATTGCTGTGCCGATCCTGTTGTTTGTGTTCCTGGGCGGAACGACCTTTTTTCGCGTCATTGCAGCAATTCCCGGCCTTGTCATTTTCGCGGGCGTGACGCTATGCCTGTCCCTTGTTGTGGGTTCGCTGGCGACACGCTATCGTGACGTCCAGCCTGTCGTCGAATCCCTGATGAATTTGGCATTTCTGGCTTCTCCCATCATGTGGAAGCCAGATTTGTTGTCCGGGCGTGAATTTTTGTTGCACTACAATCCTGTCGTGCATCTTCTGGCTGTCTGGCGCGATCCGATGCTCAATGGAGTCATGCCCTGGGGCAGCTTTGCCATTTCACTGATGTTTCTTGCGGTGCTTGCATCCCTGGCATGGTACGCTCTGACGCAGCTTCGCAATGCACCTTTCTGGATCTGAGCAATGGCTTCCATTTCGCTTGAAAATGTCACTCTGGACTATCCGGTTTTCGACCTGAACGACAAATCATTGAAGCGAAGATTGCTGACGGTCGTTGGCGGGCAACGAGAAAAAGCGTCGGTCATCCGGGCACTTCATGGCATCGATCTGGAGATCAAAGCCGGGGAACGGGTCGGTCTTTACGGCCCTAACGGGTCAGGCAAGACGACCCTGTTGCGCACGATTGCAGGCATTTTTCCGATATCGGGCGGTCATATCAATTCGACCGGCCACATTACGCCCTTGCTCGGCCTGGCCATAGGCGCAAACAAGGAGATTTCTGCCGAGGACAATATCCGGTTGCTGCTGCGGGTCGATGGCATCAAACCGACTGCGGATGTGGTCGATTCCATCTGGGATTTCACCGAACTCAAGGACAAGATGCGAAGATTGCCGTTGAGAACCTTCTCATCTGGTATGTTGATGCGGGTATTGTTCTCCGTATCCACGGCTTTTTCACCGGAGATTCTGCTGCTCGACGAGTGGCTGAGCGTCGTTGACAAAACGTTCAGCAAAAAAGCCGAGCAGCGCATGGAGGATCTGGTGTCACGGACCAAAATCCTGGTGATTGCCTCCCACAACATCAATATGCTTGAACGGGTTTGCACCAGGATCGTGTGTCTGGATGAGGGGCGAATCATTTCCGACGAACCTGTCGTTGCCAAGCCCAAAGTTGAAGAACCTCTGGAAGCCGCAGTGCATGATTCGGCAATAACATCGCCGGGTCTGTCGTGACGACGATCCATATTCACGCCCGCGACATTGTTCGCCATGACGCAGTCGGAAATTTTGCGTGCCAATCGGCATTGTTGGCTCAAAGCGCTGGCTATGTTGTGCGGTTATGGGCGGAGAATTTTGGTGAAAATTGCGCACCGTGCAGCATTGAGAACCGGAAGTATTTTGGCGAATCGATTCAACCGGATGATCTGGTTTTCTTCAACCACTCCATTCACGATCCAATGCTTGAGGACATCATTGCGCTGCCCAATCGCAAACTTGTCTATTTTCACAATATCACGCCACCGCAATTCCTCTCCGAGACCGATGGACGCACTGCCGAGAATTGCCGCAGTGGCCTTGAACAGCGTCGGCTGCTGGCCGCCTTCGATGGTATCCTGGCTAATTCACGCGCAACAGCCGATTGTCTGCTTGAGGGTTTTGATCCGATTGACCGTGCGCGTTGGCAGGGCAGGGTCGTTGTCTGTCCCCCTTTGATCAATGCTGATCGCTGGAAGCAGGTCAAGGCGTGTGATCTGCCGGCATCGCCCGAACGCCGGCATATTCTTTACGTGGGTCGTCTGGTGGCAAACAAGGGTATCCTGGAATTGCTGGAGGTTCTCGACGATCTGTCAGCGAATATGCCTGACATTGCCGTCGACATCGTTGGTGGTCCGCCTGATGGCGCCTATTTTGAAACGCTCACACAAAGGGTCCGGCAAACCGAGGAGACATACGGGGTCCGGTTTTCCTTTTATCATGGGATCAGCGATGGCCTTTTGAAGGCGCTTTACCAGCGTTCTACAGTCTGTATCACGCATTCCAAACATGAGGGATTTTGCATTCCGGCACTCGATGCGCTGGCTTTCGACAGGCCGATGTTCACCCCACCTTTACCTGCGGTGCTGGAACTTCTGGGGCAGGCGGCTTTGCCTCTGCCTGATGACGATAGGCGCAAGGCGGCCTTGATGATCGAGCGGTTCCTCAACCATGGCGACCATGCAGCCCATGCGAGGCTGCGTCAGGAGCGTTTCGGTCAATTGCGGTTGCTGGCCAATGGTGACTTGCTGCTGCAGGCAATCAATGATCTGGGAGCTGCATGATGCGTGTCGTCTATGCGACCTATCCATGGGCATTTGAAACGCCGGGTGGTGGTGAAATTCAAATGCTGAAATACGAAGAATATCTGCTGCAGGCAGGACTGGATATCAAGCGCCACGATTCCTGGCTCGGTGATCTTGGCAAGGCGGATGTCGTGCATTTTTTCTCCTGCATGGGCGGCTCTGGCCACTTTTGCAGATATGTAAAGTCGCGAGGTATTCCGCTCGTCATTTCCGCCAGCCTTTGGCTGACCGAAGAAACAAAACATTTGTATCCTGTTGAAGAAATCACTGCGCAGCTTTCGCTGGCGGATGCAATTGTCACCAATGGTGACATTGAAAGCGATCAAATCGCCTCCGTGTTGGACCTGCCGCGCGAACGGTTTCATACGGTGCGCAACGCCTGTGATCCCTGGTTCGCCGTACCGGTCGAACCCGAGATGTTCCGCGCTGCTTTCGGCATAGAGGGTCCGTTCGTGTTGCATGTGGGCAATGTCGAGCCACGCAAGAACCAATTGGCGCTGATCCATGCGGCGAAGCAGGCAGGAAAATCGTTGGTTTTTCTTGGGCATGTTCGCAACGGTGTTTATGCTGGCCAATGTCTTGCCGCTGCTGGGGATCATGTGCGTTATCTGGGAGCCATAGCGCACGAGAGCCCGATGTTGCGGTCAGCCTATGCTGCCTGTGAGGTCTTTTGTCTGCCTTCAACGCTTGAAACCCCCGGACTCGCAGCTCTGGAGGCTGCCGCTGCGGGGGCGCGTCTTGTTGTGACGGGTGAGGGCTCGACACACGAGTATTTCGGTGAGGATGCGCATTATGTCAACGGCAGCGATGTGGGTGAAATTGCTACGGCGCTTGTTGCGTCGTCCATTGCGCCAGCAACGGAAAATCTGAAACGCCGTGTAGTCTCGCAATTTACGTGGGACAAGGCCGTCGAACCGTTGCAGGATCTTTACAAGATGCTGACCAGGACGCGTTGACAGTCCCGTTTGAATGCCGATAGGACACCCAGGCAATGACTCCAGAGATTGGCTCTAAATGATATTCAGTGTCCTTCGAAACGCTGCTCGTGGAGCAATGGCAACTGTCATTGTCTATCCCTTGACGGAACGCTACGAAGCACGCGATATCCGCAGCAAAATGAAATGGGTGCGCAAGGAAATAGACCGGCCTGTTGCCGAGCGCCGCGCGCGGGCCGCTGCACGCCTTGCCCAGGCCGTACGTTTCGCAGGTACAACGGTGCCTTACTACCGTGACCTCTTTTCTTCCATTGGTTTTGACCCAGATAAAATCGATGGGGATACCCGGTATCTGGAAGATCTGCCCTATCTGACCAAAGATATCATCCGTGAACAGGGTGATCGACTGTTGAGCGACAACCGCGGGGATGAGCGGATCCACATTGCCCGCACAGGTGGATCAACCGGACCATCGGCCGAAATCCACTATGATCAGGCGGCTGCAGACTGGTCGTCTGCCATTACACGGGAAAGCCGCCGCCGCATCGGCAATACCCATTGGCGCAGTGAACTTCATTTTGCCTCCAGTTTTCCTGAGGTCTTCCCCTGGCGCGATCGCCTGCGAGAGCAGGTTAAATGTTTTGCGATGAATCGCGACAATATCTTTTTCGAGAATTTTTCGAGCCAGGAGCTCGAGCGGATCTGGCGAAAAATGAAGTCAATCCGCCCACATCTGGTGCATGCGCACCCGTCCACAGTTGATCAGTTGGCCGCCCATGTGGAGGCAACACGGGGCCGCGACAAGGGATTTGCCGTGTTTGAATCGTCAGGAGAGCTGTTGGAAACATCCCAGCGTGCCAGGATCGAACGTGTGCTGAAATGTCAGGTGATCAATCGATATGGTCTGGCAGAAGCAGGTGTTGTTGCCTATCAGCTTGATCCCGACAATACCGACATGTCTTTCCACGATTTTTTTGCCTGGCCGGAATTACGACCGGATGCAGAGGCAGGATTGGACAATGTTCCGGATGGGGCAGGCAGCGGTGAACTGGTTATTACGCCGCTCTTCAATCGCTTGATGCCATTGCTGCGTTATCGCACAGGTGACAATGTGGTCTTGTCGAATGGAGCCAATGGCCTGGCCATCCCTCGAATGATCGGCCGGGTTCATGATGTCGTCATGCTGGCAGGCAAGCCGTTGCCCACCCACTATATTCAGGACGTTCTTGATCGTGTTGGTGGCATTCGTGAATTCCAGATCCAGATGAGAAATGACAAGCCGGTCTTCCGGTTGGTTCCCGAAGACGGTGCCGACACCACTGCCATCAAGGAACGTATTGCTTCGTGGTGGGCCGAGGCTGTCGATGTCGAGTTCATCGCACTTGACGCATTGATCCGGGTGGGTGCACGGCAGAAATTCAGGCATGTTGTGCCCGAACAGGTGTCCAGCCTTTGATTATTCTTTTCGAAGGAACCAGGAACGATTCTGCGACACAGATTGTGGCGTTGGCCTTGCGTCGTTCAGTCACCAAAGGTCTCGTGACGATCGCTTCGGATGATGACCCGGCTTTGATCTGCAATGGTGGTGTTTATGTTTTCATCTCGCCGAGCAGCAGCCAGGCACCTCTGGTGGCCAAGGCCCGGCGGATGCATGCCAAGATTCTGCTGTTGGGTGCGTTGCCGGCGGAGATCACTGCCTTGTGCGGCTTAAGGGCACCGGAGCCGCTGGGCAAAGAATGGGCACAGGCCAGCACCTGTGCTCCGGCGCCGGTCCATTCGACGGCGCAATCGGCAGCCATGGTGCAGTGGAAACAGCATGCACTGGCGGCAGCGTCACCCTTCACCATGCGACCTTTCCTGCGATACGATTTTGCTGATGAATGGAACAATCTGGGTTATGGCCGCATAACGAGCGATGGCGGTCCCTGGTCGATGGCGATGGCGTGTCAGAGGACGGATGCAACCATACTTGCCTCGGCGCGTGTACCTGGCGTGGTGGAAAATCTGCCTTTTGTAACGCTGCTGGAGAATGACTCTGCGTCCTTGCTTTGGTGGAATCGTGCGGTGGGACCGGTCGATAGTGCAGAATGGGCTGTTATCGAGACATTTCTGGCCGATTGGCGCCCTGATGACAGACCATGCGTGCCGGTGATTTGCGAGATTCCCCATGGGTATGATGCGGCGATCACCATGCGTCTCGATTGCGATGAAGATATTGCATCGGCAAGGCCGCTGTTCGAACTCTATCGCGACCGGGGTCTGCCGTTTTCGCTTGCTGTCAAGACCGATCAGGATGACGGGGACCACCACATTTCTCTGCTGAAAGACGTGATTGCAGCGGGTGGTTCTGTGCTGTCGCATTCCGTATCCCATGCACCGCGCTGGGGTGGTTCGGATGAAGCCTGTTACGCAGAGGCGCGTCTCTCGTCGGACTGGCTGGAAGCGCGCATTCCCGGTTTGAAAGTGCGCCATGCGGTCTCGCCATTCCATCAAAACCCCGCCTATGTGCCCAATGCCCTTGGGCGCGCAGGCTTGAGCGGCTTCATTGGTGGCATTATTGCCAACGACCCCGAAATGCTGCTGGCAAAAGGTGGTGTCGTGCCAGACTGCTCTAACGATGTGGTCAGTCACAGCCAGCAATGCATGCTGCATGGTGATTGTATTCTCGCTGATGGTGATCCGCTTGCGATCAACAAACAGGCATTTGTCTCAGCCCGGCGTGCCGGCAGCATATTCGGTTACCTTGATCATCCTTTTTCACCGCGCTATGATTACGGGTGGGGATCGGAAGACCATCGTCTGTCGCATCATATTGAATTTCTGGAGTATTTCGAAAAAGAAATGGAGGGCCTGGCAACGCTTTGGCTCAATGAGGATGATGTGCTGAACTGGATTGCCGCCAAGATGCGCTTGACCCTGCGACAGACGCGTCAGGGGTTTGAACTCGTATCTGGCGGACCCACACCTGCCAGTGGCGACCTTTCCTTTTCGGTTCGGTGGCGCGGAACGACGTCAAGTCTATCGGAGTTTGTTGATGGTTGAGGACAGTGCGTGCACCCCAATGATGATCGGATCGGCGGCGGAAAAAAGGTTGAGCCACCTTGACGAGGCATGCCTGCCGATATGCGCTAAACCCTGCCGCATCAGCATGACAGCCGATGCTGTGCAGTGGGGGCAATTGTTTTGACTGACAGCCAACCCCTTTACACTTTCATCATGTTCTCCACCGCCGACTGGGCGGCGCCCTACTGGACGAACAAACAACACATTGCAGAACGATTGGCGATGCGAGGGCATCGGGTCCTCTATATTGAATCGCCTGGCATAAGACCTCCCAAAATCAATTCGCGTGATCTGTCGCGGATTTTTAGCCGGCTGAAGAGGGCATGGTTTTCACCCAGGAAAATGCGCGAGACCTTGTGGGTCCACGCGCCCTTGACGATTCCCTTGGGGCACAAAAGCAGGATTGTCCTGGCATTCAACGGTTGGCTGCTTCGCTCCACGATTCGCAAATGGCTGAAGCGCGGAGGGCAGAAGCCAACGATCATATGGACCTATCACCCATATTTTGACGATGCGGTGCGCGATCTTGACGTGCATTCGCTTGTCTATCATTGCGTCGATGATCTGGCTTCCATTCCGGGTGTGGATTCAGCAACCTTTCGTAAGGCGGAGTTGAATTTGTTACGACATGCGGACATTGTTTTTACAACCAGTCCGCGCCTGCAGGAGCATTGTGCAGCGATCGTTGGGAAGCGAAGCATCTATGAGCGCAATGTTGCGGATCTCGAGCATTTTTCGAGGGCCCGCCGAGCAGGTGATATTCCGCCTGAACTGGCTGCAATCGAGGGTTTGAAGCTTGGCTATACCGGTGTGCTCTCTGAATACAAACTGGATTTTGCGTTGATCGAACAATGCGCAAAATCCCGCCCGAATTGGAATTGGGTCTTCATCGGCGATGAACCAGAACGTCAAAACAGCGCAGTTGTTGCGCGGCTGGGCTCTCTGCCAAACGTGCATTTTCTCGGTTATCGTACCTATGAGCGCTTGCCGGATTACCTGCGTGGCATCGACATCGCTGTCATGCCAAACCTGACAAGCGGTTACATGTCCAGCGTCTTTCCGCTGAAGCTGTACGAATATCTGGCCGCAGGCAAACCTGTCATCTCCACGTCCATTTCCGCACTTGCAGATATGGGTGACGTGATCAGCCAGGTCGATGGCAGGGATTCCTGGTTGTCTGCTATTGAAGCGACAGTTGAAAGCAGGCCGCCTCCCATTCCTCTCGAGGATCCGCGGATTGCCGAGCGCAGCTGGGACAAGAGATTGGACAGAATGCTTGAGCGCCTGACAATCGCCGATCGGTGAGCCTTTGGAGAAACAGTGCACTATTGAGGGCCAGAGCGTATTTGCATCTTCCATGGCTGCGCCCTGTCGCTTTTCAGGACCGCGTACCGCTATCTAGCGGTTCCCATCAAAGACAAACCGCCTACCAGCAGATCGAAGGCATCTCAATTGCGATGATGTTGCAATCTGAGATCATTCCACACCCACCAGCCTGTAGAACGCTGCCAGACCGGTCTGGCAGCGATCCACAATCTCTTGCCTGTTCAAAATAGGTTGGACGCCAATCACTCTTTTTATTTGAAGGTCACCGACCAGCAAGCTGACGAACCAGCGGGTCATTTCGCGCTCCTCGACTTGCTGGAGCGGTTTGATTGCCGACATCAATTTGCCGATAAGCGGTTCAATCACATCGCGCCCCTTGGCAGAAATGGTCCGACCAAGTTCGCCGGTCGGGTCCGTTGCTGCGACTCTGTTGAGAAGGATCGCCCGCTCATCCAGAAGCGTTTCGAGGAAAACGACCGAAAACCCTTCGAGCGTTTTGCGGGGGTCGTCCTGCTTCTCAATCGAGGTCTCCAGCAGGTGCTTCATCAGTGCTGCGTTGTCCTCCACCATCCGCTCAAACAGCCCCCGTTTGTCGCCGTACCATCGATAGAGTGTCTCGTTTGAAGCCTGCGCTGCTTTGGCGATACTGAGCATCGAGGTCCCGTCATAGCCTTTCGCCGCCAGCAGCCGATAGGCCGCACTGACGATGGATTCATGGCGTGACTGTTTTTTTGTGGCGTCCATATTTTTTCCCGAATTGCACTTGCCATTTACCGTACACGACGTTACGGATGCAACCAAGGCGTAATTATGTGTACGGATAGGAAATGCGATGAAAAATTTTATGACGAGAACGCTTGTGCTAATTTCTTTGTTGCTCAGCGGCGCAATTTTCGGGTTCTTCTATGCCTGGGTCTGTTCAACAATGTGGGGTCTGGACAGTATCGATCCACGCATAGCCATTCAGGCGATGCAGGCGATGAATGGATCCGTCAGAAATGCCGTCTTCGCACCCGCTTTCTTTGCAACGCCGGTCTTTCTTGGTGTCACAGCATGGGTGCTCTGGCGGCAGCACTATCGCAAAAGTGCCGCGTGCTTTGCGCTCAGCGGCGGCCTATATCTTTGCTTCGGTCTTGTTTTGACCATGGTCGTCAATGTCCCCATGAACGAGGCGCTGGCGGCCATTGAAGTGCCCAGTGAAATCGAGGCCGCACGTCGGATTTGGGATGATTATTCACCCAGATGGCAATTCTGGAACCAGACACGTACGGTGCTGTCGGGCGTTTCGTTCCTCATAGCGGTCGGCGGTGTGATGGTGTTTTCGCCAAACCATGTGAAACAGGCCGATTGACGGACTGAAAGACAGATTTGCCAGTGTGGAGTAGCTGAACTCGATAATGGAGGCACCGTTATTCAGGTCCGCTCTGTCCGCGAGGAAGTCGATGGGCTTTTGACCATAACCTGAACAGCACAGATGAAGAGAAAGATCATCCGATGGTGTTCAGCGCATGGGCGATACGAAGACTCTGCTGTACAATTGCCCGGGTGTGCAACTGAGTGGTGAGATTGTTAGGAAACACTTCCAATGTGCAACAAATAACCTCTGCTGGCAGCAACGCATCAGCGCCCGCCATCGCCTCCGGTAATCTTGCTGCATATATGCACGCGGCACATCTTGCTGTCGCTGGATGGGACCGTGGTTATCGATGCCCGGCTGCCAGGTCCGCAATATTGGCTTGTGGAGACGTAGCGGTCATAGAGGGTGAGAGAGGGATTCCGACTGGAGGGGTAACGCAATATTGCGGAGTGTTCACTCTCCAGAACAGACTGAATGCGATTACAGCTCATCCCCGTTGTGTCATATCGGTTAATGGCATTAGCAGGCGCGCTGATGATGATCAGGCTCAACAGCAGAAAAATCCTGGACATGATGCGGTTTCTCCAAAAGTCAGGCGCCATGATTGACAGCCCGAAGTTGAGGTGAATGCAGTCACGGTTTGGTGCAAACCAAAGAAACCCAGGGGCTTCCCAACTTATTTGATCAACAAATCTGTTTCACATGGATGATGCGACACATTCGTCGGGCCTGTTCCATCTTGACAGCACATGAATTACAGGTGGAGCGGTAACAGCAAAATTCAAGAGATACCCATGCATCAAGATTCCTATTCAGACAATTTCATCGCCGGCATTTTGCGGTCTGTCAAAACGATTGCAATGATCGGTGCCTCGCCAAAAGACGTGCGTCCCAGCAATATCGTGATGAAATACCTGATCGCGAAGGGTTTCAAAGTCGCGCCGGTCAATCCCGGACATGCGGGTAAGGAAATACAGGGGCAGATGACCTATGCTTCGCTTGCCGATATTCCATGGCACATCGACATGGTCGATGTGTTTCGCGGATCCGATGCTTTGCCGGGAATTGTTGACGAGATACTGGCGCTGAAAGACAGGCCGGATGTGCTCTGGGCGCAACTGACCGTGTTTCATGCCGAAGCTGGACAAAGGGCCGAGGATGCGGGTCTGAAGGTGGTTATGAATCGCTGCCCTAAGATCGAATACGGGCGTCTTTCCGGCGAGATCCGCTGGAGCGGCGTCAACAGCAGGATTATCTCTTCGAGAAAGCCCGTGGCACAACGCGGATTTCAGGCATTGGGCATACGGCCGCAATCCAAATAGTGTTGCTCAAACAAACCGGGATCAGGCCCTCGGGCACCGATCAGGATGTTTTGATTTAAATCCAGCTTCCGGGACGATTGACGGCGCACGGTCGGGGTTTCGATTTTCGGCCCCTTGTTTGATGTTTTGGTGTCGTTTTTCGTCAAACGGCACTTGTTTGAAAAAAATCTCCTTTGACCTGCGCCCGGGACTACGGGATAAGAGTATTCTCATTTTGATTGTCCAGGGGGTATTTTGATGTCGAACAATGAACCGGGTTTCAGCACATTGGCCATTCACGCGGGTGCGCAGCCGGACCCGACCACCGGGGCGCGTGCGACCCCGATCTATCAGACAAGCAGCTACGTGTTCGAAGATACTGACCATGCGGCAGCGCTCTTTGGCCTCAAGGCATTCGGCAATATCTACACGCGTATCGGCAATCCGACCCAGGCTGTTCTCGAAGAGCGCATTGCAGCTCTGGAGGGAGGCACTGCGGCTCTGGCAACGGCCTCGGGCCATGCAGCACAATTGCTGGTGTTTCATTCCATCATGCAGCCCGGGTGCAATTTCATTGCCGCCAACAAGCTCTATGGTGGATCGATCAATCAGTTCGGGCACGCGTTCAAGAATTTCGACTGGCATGTTCGCTGGTCGGATCCAGCCGATATCGCGTCGATCGAAACTCAGATTGATGACAAGACCCGTGGTATTTTCATCGAAAGTCTGGCCAATCCCGGCGGAACATTTGTCGATATTGCCGCGATTGCTGAAGTGGCCCACAAACACGGCCTGCCGCTGATCGTCGATAATACGATGGCCAGTCCCTATCTGCTGCGCCCGATTGAACACGGCGCCGACATTGTCATTCATTCGATGACCAAATTCATTGGCGGACATGGCAATTCCATGGGCGGCATCATGATTGATGGCGGCACGTTCAACTGGTCGGAATCGGGCAATTACCCGATGTTGTCGGAGCCGCGTCCCGAATACGGCGGGATTGTCTTGCATGAGACCTTTGGGAATTTTGCTTTCGCCATTGCCTGTCGCGTGCTGGGATTGCGGGATCTGGGGCCGGCGATTGCACCATTCAATGCCTTCCTGCTGCTGACAGGTGTGGAAACACTGCCGTTGCGCATGCAGCGTCATTGTGACAATGCGCTGGAAGTTGCGACCTGGTTGAAGGACCATGCGAAGGTCGACTGGGTTTCCTACTCGGGCCTTCCAGGCGATGACAATCACCAGTTGATGAAAACCTATTCGCCAAAAGGCGCGGGTGCTGTCTTTACCTTCGGCCTGAAGGGTGGCTTTGACGCCGGTGTGAAGTTTGTTGAAGGGCTGGAGCTGTTCTCGCATCTCGCCAATATCGGTGACACGCGCTCGCTTGTTATCCATCCGGCATCGACAACGCATCGGCAATTGTCTCCTGAACAGCAGATTGCTGCCGGGGCAGGGCCGGATGTGGTGCGTCTTTCGATCGGTATCGAAGATGTTTCGGATATTATCGGTGATCTGCAGCAGGCGCTCGACAAGGTTTAACTTAGCCGGGTTTGGCATAGCCATTCATCATTTTGAAGCATAAGGCCCGACGGCATTGATAGGCCGCCGGGCCTTTGTTTTGCTACCAGTTCAGATTCAGGCTTTCCAGTCCGTGAAAATGGAAGGCATCGCGGTAGCAGGGCTTGCCCTGGAGGGCCATGCCGGGCAGCCGTTCAAACAAAATCGGCAGGGAGACCTGCATTTCAAGCCTGGCCAGCGGCGCGCCCAGGCAAAAATGAATGCCGGCCCCGAAACTGACATTGGCCTGGTCTGTCCGGTTGATCTTGAAGGAAGACGGGTCAGCAAATTGTGAAGGGTCGCGATTGGCGGCGCCGAGCATGAGCCCGATCTGCTCACCCTTTTTAATGGTGATATGTTCATCCAGTTGCACATCCTGCAGCGCGTAACGGGTAAACATGTGCAATGGCGCGTCGTATCGTAGAGATTCTTCAACGGTCGCTTCGCTGGAATTCGCATCCGCAAAGAGTTCCGACGGGTTCAGGCCGTTCTCCAAAATGGCCTTGACCGCGTTTCCTGTCTGATGAACCGTCGCCTCGTGTCCGGCATTGAGCAACAGCACGCTGGTCGATACCAGTTCATCATTGCTGAGCCGCTCGCCTTTGCGCTCGGTTGCGATCATATGACTCAACAGGTCATCCTTTGGCGCTTGCCGGCGTTCGGCAATCAGTTTTCTCAGGCAGTCGGAGAACTGCTGTGCGGCTTCGTCGGCAGCCAGTTCGGTGGCTTTTGTCGGGGCGTGTTCATACATGCGGACCATACGGTGGGACCAGTCGAGCAGGTTGCCCGTGAGTTCGAGCGGAACGCCAAGCATCCTGGCAATCACGGAGACCGGTATGGGTTCGGCAAATTGACGGATCAGTTCGACATGTCCCTGTGAGGCAAATTGGTCGATCAGATCGTGGGTCATCTGCGCGATCTCGGGTCGCAGTTTCTCCACCTGGCGCGAAACAAAGGCCCTGTTGACCAAGGTGCGCAAGCGCGTGTGCGCTGGCGGCTCCAGTTCGAGCAAGGAATGGGCCTCCACGGCGTCGAAATGCGTAAGGTGTGGCTTGGGGTCGGGCAGTCCCAGTTCCGCGCGTGTGGCGACATGGAGAATTTGTCGGCCAAACCGCTTGTCGCGCAGCAAAGCGTTGACATCACTAAAGGACGAAAAACACCATTGGTTGTAATTATTCCAGTAAAAAGCGGGACATTCTGACCGGATCACTGCGTAGTATCGATAGGGATCATTGAAGAAATCAGGATCCCGGGGATCAAGGTCCAATGTTCTTGCTTGCTTGTCGAGTTTCATAAGAACGCTATATGCCTCATTGATGCTTTGTTTGGGACGTTAATGTGCCATCCCGCAGAGGGTGAGAGGGAACGATTGGTCGTCATCATACCACCATCCGATCTTAACCATCACGACAGCTTTGGTGCATCTGCAATTGCCCCTGTGTCAACACGTCTTGAACCGGGGCGCCATCACATCCTATGTATGGGGTAATAGTTTCCTACCGATTCCCCGATTCGCTTGTTTCGGGAACAGCTTGAAAAGGCCAACCCATGTCTAATCCAGTCGATACTGCCCTGTCACTTGTTCCGATGGTTGTTGAACAAACCAATCGTGGCGAGCGGGCCTATGACATTTTCTCAAGACTCCTCAAGGAGCGCATTATTTTCATCACCGGTCCGGTCGAGGACAATATGGCGATGCTGGTGTGCGCGCAGCTTCTCTTTCTGGAAGCCGACAATCCGAAGAAGGAAATCTCGATCTATATCAATTCTCCCGGTGGTGTCGTTACCGCCGGAATGGCCATCTATGACACGATGCAATTTGTCAAACCGGCTGTTTCCACACTGTGCATGGGGCAGGCGGCATCCATGGGATCGCTGCTTTTATGTGCCGGCCACAAGGATATGCGTTTCGTTACACCAAACTCGCGGATCATGGTGCATCAGCCATCAGGTGGTTTTCAGGGCCAGGCTTCGGATATTGAACGCCATGCTCAGGATATCATCAAGATGAAGCGCCGGTTGAACGAAATTTACGTCACGCATACGGGTCAGGATTACGAGACCATTGAGAACACATTGGATCGCGATCACTTCCTGACTGCCGAAGAAGCGAAGGATTTTGGTATCGTTGACCGGGTGATTTCGTCTAGAGAAGCCATGGAAGCAGAAATCAAAACGTGATCGCATCCTGACAATCGAGGCATTTGTGCGGTAAAACGGCAACATATTGACGCTTTTGGTAGTGGAAGTGACTACCAGGAGCGTTAATTCACGACGTTAAGGGTATATTCAAGACAAAGCGCATAGCTTTGTTTCTGGTGGCCGTTATATTGTCGCATAGGTGTTTGTTTAAGGTTATGGTCATATTGTATTCGGATTGTCAGGAATTTATGTCAGCCGAGAAAAATATGTCATATGAAAATGATTGGCCTGACCGGAATCAGGTCGCTGGAAGGAATGAAGTATGAGCAAGGTCAGCGGTGGCAGCGGCGGAGACTCGAAGAATACGCTCTATTGTTCGTTTTGCGGCAAGAGCCAACATGAGGTCCGTAAGCTGATCGCAGGACCGACGGTCTTCATCTGTGATGAATGCGTCGAGTTGTGCATGGACATCATCCGCGAGGAAAACAAATCCTCCATGGTGAAGTCGAGTGACGGTGTACCGACCCCACAGGAAATCATTACGACGCTGGATGAGTATGTCATTGGACAGAGCCAGGCAAAGCGCGTGCTTTCGGTCGCCGTTCACAATCACTACAAACGTCTTGCCCATTCGAGCAAGAGCAATGACATCGAGCTGGCGAAGTCCAACATCATGCTGGTCGGACCGACTGGCTGTGGCAAGACCTACCTTGCCCAGACTTTGGCCCGCATCATTGACGTGCCCTTCACGATGGCTGATGCGACGACGCTGACCGAGGCCGGTTACGTCGGTGAGGATGTTGAAAACATCATCCTGAAGCTTCTGCAGTCTGCTGACTATAATGTTGAGCGTGCGCAACGCGGCATTGTCTATATTGACGAAGTCGACAAGATTTCGCGCAAGTCAGACAATCCTTCGATTACCCGGGACGTATCGGGCGAGGGCGTGCAGCAGGCTTTGTTGAAGATCATGGAAGGCACGGTTGCTTCCGTTCCGCCGCAAGGTGGGCGCAAACATCCGCAGCAGGAATTCCTGCAGGTCGATACCACCAATATCCTGTTTATCTGCGGCGGGGCATTTTCCGGTCTCGACAAGATCATCTCAGCGCGAGGTGGCACCACATCCATCGGCTTTGCTGCCAATGTGAAGTCTCAGGATGATCGCCGCATCGGTGATGTTCTGCGTGACCTCGAACCGGAAGACATGGTGAAATTCGGTCTTATTCCGGAGTTCATTGGTCGTTTGCCGGTGATTGCCACGCTCGAAGATCTCGATGAGGAATCGCTTGTTGAAATTCTGTCGAAGCCAAAAAATGCGCTGATCAAACAGTACCAGCGGCTGTTTGAGATGGAAGATGTCGAGTTGACCTTCCATGAAGATGCATTGCGCGGCATTGCCAAAAAGGCGATTGTCAGGAAAACCGGCGCCCGCGGATTGCGCTCCATCATGGAGAAGATTCTGTTGGATACCATGTTTGAATTGCCATCCCTTGAAGGCGTTCAGGAAGTCGTGATCTCGGATGAAGTCGTTTCTGGATCGGCCCGTCCGCTTTACATCTATTCAGAGCGTGAAGAAGAAAAGGGCAATGCCTCTGCCTGACGCGGTTTGGCGTTACCGGATTAAAAATTGTGCCGAAATCAGCTGATGAACAACCCGCCCTTTGTGGCGGGTTGTTCAGTTTTGGAGCACTGCCATTGGCCATCGGCTTTGGTTGAAGGATGGCGGTCAACGGGGAGCATTCGCTGACTGGAATGTGATCCACCCCTCCAGCTCAAATCATCCGCCGTCGGGCATCTTGTATATGGCTGACAATTCAACGGCGTTTGGGTTTCGAATGGCTGTACACCGCTTGTGCGACCCCACTGAAACATGCAGAAAATTGTTGATTCGCGCGGTTTTACAGCATGCTCCGGACGCAGAAAGCTGATATTGAAGGAAACATGTCAAGATTCGCAGGCATGCCTTTGCCATGCCATCATCCTCAAATGCCCGTGGGCTTGAAACGACAGATAAAACACTCCACTTAATGGCCAAGTGAAGTGGATGCCCGATCTGACCTCCCCGAGATGATGATCGACGGTCGAAAGGAAACAAAATGAATGAAATGACCACTCGACAGGATGATGCAGCTGCCTACCCGGTGCTGCCGCTCCGTGATATTGTCGTATTCCCACACATGATCGTGCCTTTGTTTGTGGGCCGCGAGAAATCAATTCGTGCGCTTGAAGAAGTTATGGGCGCTGACAAGCAGATTCTCCTGGCCACCCAGATCAATGCTGGCGACGACGAGCCGCTTACCGATGATATTTATGATGTCGGTACGATTGCCAATGTTCTGCAGTTGCTGAAGCTTCCTGATGGAACCGTCAAGGTTCTGGTCGAGGGAAAAGCGCGTGCCAAAATTACCGGGTTCGCAGAGAGCGAAGCGTTTTTTGCGGCCACTGCTGACGTATTGCTGGAGCCCGAAGAAGACCCGATCGAAATCGAAGCCTTGTCGCGTTCGGTCGTCTCCGAGTTCGAGAACTATGTCAAACTGAACAAGAAGATTTCTCCAGAGGTTGTTGGCGCTGCCAGCCAGATTGATGATTATTCAAAACTGGCCGATACGGTTGCCTCGCATCTTTCGATCAAGATTCCCGAAAAACAGGAGATGCTGGCGACCGTCAGTGTCAAGGAACGGCTGGAACGGGCTCTTGGGTTCATGGAAGGTGAAATTTCCGTCCTGCAGGTGGAAAAGCGTATCCGCTCGCGTGTCAAACGGCAGATGGAAAAAACCCAACGCGAATATTACCTGAACGAACAGATGAAGGCGATCCAGAAGGAACTCGGTGACGGCGAGGAAGGCCGTGACGAAATGAGTGAGCTGGAAGAGCGCATCGCGAAAACCAAATTCTCCAAGGAAGCCCGTGAAAAGGCCGAGGCTGAATTCAAGAAGCTCAAGCAGATGAGCCCGATGTCGGCGGAAGCCACCGTCGTGCGCAATTATCTTGATTGGCTTTTGAGCATTCCCTGGGGCAAAAAATCCCGCATCAAGATCGATCTCAACAAGGCCGATGCCATTCTCGAAGAGGATCATTTCGGCCTCGAGAAGGTCAAGGAGCGGATTTTGGAATATCTGGCCGTCCAGGCCCGTTCCAACAAGATCAAGGGCCCGATCCTGTGTCTCGTTGGACCTCCCGGCGTCGGCAAGACATCGCTTGCAAAGTCGATTGCCAAGGCAACCGGGCGCGAATATGTGCGCATGGCTCTTGGTGGGGTTCGCGATGAGGCCGAGATTCGTGGTCACCGTCGTACCTATATTGGTTCCATGCCCGGCAAGATCATCCAGTCGATGAAAAAGGCCAAGAAAGCCAATCCCCTGTTCCTCTTCGACGAGATAGACAAGATGGGAATGGATTTCCGTGGCGACCCGTCGTCGGCTTTGCTCGAGGTGCTTGATCCGGAACAGAATTCGACTTTCATGGATCACTACCTTGAAGTCGAATATGACCTGTCCGGTGTCATGTTCATCACAACGGCCAATACGCTGAACATTCCAGGCCCATTGATGGATCGGATGGAGATCATTCGCATCGCCGGCTATACGGAAGATGAGAAAATCGAAATTGCCCGGCGCCACCTTATGCCCAAAGCCATGCGCAATCATGCGCTGCAGGAAAAGGAGTTTTCGGTGAGTGATGGCGCATTGCGCGAGATCGCTCGGCGTTACACACGCGAAGCCGGTGTGCGTGGTTTTGAACGCGAATTGACGTCTTTGGCGCGCAAGGCCGTGACCGCAATCCTCAAAGATGGCGTGAAATCGGTCCTCGTCACCGAGGACAATATAGAAGACTATCTCGGTGTACCGCGCTTTCGCTACGGTGAAGCTGAACACGATGATCAGGTTGGTGTTGTTACCGGACTGGCGTGGACAGAGGTTGGCGGTGAATTGCTGACAATCGAAGGTGTCATGATGCCGGGTAAAGGCAAGATGACAGTGACGGGCAATCTGCGCGATGTCATGAAGGAATCCATTTCGGCGGCCGCATCCTATGTGCGCTCAAGAGCAGTGGATTTCGGAATTGAACCACCGATGTTCGACAAACGCGATATTCACGTTCATGTGCCGGAAGGCGCAACGCCAAAGGACGGCCCGTCCGCCGGTGTTGCTATGGCGACCGCCATTGTTTCCACCATGACTGGCATCAAGGTCCGCAAGGATGTTGCCATGACCGGTGAGATTACGTTGCGTGGTCGTATTCTGCCGATTGGCGGTCTGAAGGAAAAGCTTCTGGCGGCCCTCAGGGGTGGCATCAAGACGGTTTTGATTCCGCAGGACAATGCCAAGGATCTGGCCGACATTCCGGATAATGTCAAAAACGAGCTTGAGATTATTCCGGTGTCGGAAATGAATGAAGTACTGCCGCATGCACTGGTCAGTGTACCCGTCGCAATCACTTGGGATGCAAGCAAAAATGCCTTGCCAAGTGACACGACAGGCGATGATTCAGCGGCATCCATTGCCCACTGATTCTTGCTGAATCAGGGTAGGAAACGCATTTGAAACGGGCGAAAGCCCGTTTCTTTTGTTCTGAGGGACAAAAAAGTGCGGAAAAGGCCGGAAAACCAGCGTTTGTGGCCAAGGAATCATTGAGATTTCTGGTTTGCGTCGTACACTTCTCCTCGACTTTGTACTGAGTCGTTTCATAACACAAAGAGGGTTGGAAAATGAACAAGAACGAACTGGTTGCTGCCGTTGCCGAGAAGGCTGGCCTAAGCAAGGCCGATGCCGGCTCCGCAGTTGAAGCTGTGTTCGAAACCATCACATCCGAGTTGAAGGGTGGTGGTGATGTTCGCCTGGTGGGTTTCGGTAATTATACCGTTTCTCACAGGAACGCTTCTAAAGGACGCAATCCGAGTACTGGCGCGGAAGTCGATATTCCAGCCCGTAACGTTCCCAAGTTCTCGGCCGGTAAAGGCCTCAAGGACGCTGTGAACAGCTAAGCCTCCACATCCATGATGCGGTGGAATACCTCCAAAGCCCGGCACTCGTGCCGGGCTTTTTCGATTACAGACTACAATTGATTTATCGAGGCTCGCGTGCCAGCCAACTGCGCGCCGGGTTTGCTCACCGTTAAACTTTAGACTATGGGTGAGACACACATTCATCTCCAGCTTAGCGGTGCATTATGAATAGTTTGCGCGACTCTTCAGGGCAGGGCGCCCGCCCGGTTCTGTCGTGGTCAGGACATGCAAAGGCAACATTGTCATTGGGCATACCCCTGATCGGTGCGCAACTGGCGCAGATCGCCATCAATGTGACCGACACGATCATGATAGGCTGGCTCGGCGCGACGGAACTGGCAGCCGGCGTGCTGGCAACCCAAGCGTTTTTTCTGCTGTTCATTTTCGGATCCGGTTTTTCCCTCGCTGTGATGCCGTTGGCCGCACAGGCCAATGGCAGCGGCGATGTACGCGGTGTCCGTCGGTCCGTGCGCATGGGCCTGTGGCTTGCGCTTGCTTATGCTGCCATCGTTATGCCGATACTTTGGATGACGGAATCCATCCTCTTGGCAGCAGGGCAGGATCCCGACATCGCTGCCCTGGCGGGCGACTATATCAGGGTTGCACAATGGGCCATGTTGCCGGCCATTTTGATCATGGTCTTCCGCTCCTATCTGAGCGCGCTGGAGCGGGCACAGGTGGTTCTATGGGCTACGCTGGCCGGAACATTGGCGAATATCCTTTTGAATTATATGTTCATTTTTGGAAATTTCGGTGCGCCGCGCATGGGGATCGTCGGCGCCGCCGTTGCATCTCTGGGAACGACGAGCGTGACCTGTGTGGCCTTGCTCATCTATTCGGTATCAAAGGAACAGTTGCGTCGCTATGAGCTGCTGGTGCGCTTCTGGAGGCCCGACTGGCAGGCCTTGAGTGAGTTGCTCAGGCTTGGCTGGCCGATCGGTGCCACCATATTGGCCGAGGTTGGCTTGTTTGCTGGGGCGGCCATCATGATTGGCTGGATTGGCACGATTGAACTGGCTGCACACGGCATTGCGCTGCAACTGGCCGGTATTGCCTTTATGCTGCCACTGGGCCTTTCCAGTGCAGCGACGGTTCGAGTGGGCAATGCCTTTGGTCGCGGCGACTGGTTGGGGCTTAGCCGGGCCGGTACAGTCTCCATCGTTCTGGTCGTTCTGGTCACCCTTGCCACCGCCATTTTGTTCTGGGCTGTTCCCGAACCGTTGGTTGGCCTGTTTCTGGACGAAAACAATCCCGATGCCCGCAATGTGATGCTCAATGCGGTTCCCTTGCTGGCTGTCGCTGCCACATTTCAGTTGGTCGATGGGTTGCAGGTCATTGGCGCAGGTCTTCTCAGGGGCTTGAAGGATACAAAGATCCCCATGCTGTTTGCCGTCTTCAGCTATTGGGCTGTCGGCATGACGCTGGCCTATATATTCGCCTTCCCGATGGGGTTTGGCGCTACAGGTGTTTGGTGGGGGCTGGCAACGGGTCTGGCGTTTGCATCCGTGCTGATGATCTGGCGTTACCTGATGCGCGATTCCATCGGTCTCGTGGGAAAGCACACGGGGTCTTAGTCGAATCCGGGGGCACCCTCTAAACATTGTCTATGATTTGCAGGCTTCGAAAACTGCTGATCAAAGGAATGAAGAGGATGCCGAGCTTTGACGTTACGCTGAACCTGCCTGGTTTTTC
>Ga0208648_1000192_pt1 | contig 64146 bp, 49 predicted proteins | sample AntAceMetag02UKL_FD_184772 | JGI IMG/M metagenome (GOLD analysis project Ga0208648, IMG submission 184772) | Saline lake microbial communities from Ace Lake, Antarctica - Antarctic Ace Lake Metagenome 02UKL (SPAdes) (version 2) | ecosystem: Environmental > Aquatic > Non-marine Saline and...
TATAGGGTTTTATCCTTTGTCCCGCATGTTGGATTGAGCAAAGTTGTAAGATTAGCAGTGATAGATAGTGGGTCAGGGAGCTTTTGATCATCCTTCAGCGGGATGAAGGATAAAACCATGTTGGACTGAGCCGCTTATGCGGATTTAAGTTGCCATACCAATATTTATGGGGATTGTAAAGGTATGATTTTGTATCAGGCTTTGTAAATTTTCGAAGCTTACAACTCTTTTCGACCTGAGATTTGGTTCATATTAGCGAAAAAAGCGAAATCTTCCGGTGGTAATGACCAAAGATGAAGTTAAAAAAGTAATCATGGCCATGTCAGGTGTAAATCAATTGATGGCAAAATTGATTTATGGTAGTAGGTTGCACAAATTTTACGGAAACTGTATGAAAAAGTTATAGAATCAATCCTATTTTATTGATCAGGGACTTCGATTTGAATGTGCGCGTTATGCGGGACGTCCGTAAATAAGTAAATAATTCGTACTTAAAATAAAGTTGTTTACTTGTTTATGGACGTCCCGGAAGTTCCACACTTTTTGTTGAACCATACCGCATATCCGGTGAGCAACCGCCTCATTAATACGGAAATCGGGACCAAACCGGTTCTTAATAATAAATGGACGTGGTTTGGAATTAGCGCCCATGCAAAACAATCGGTTTGTGTTTCAGGAATCAATTTTCCGAGACGATTTAAAAAATTCTTACGATCATAATCGGATCGAAAGATCTTCCCGCGTTCGATTCCTCTGACAATCACATGATGAAGCGCACCTGGTGCATCTATTCTCGCTTTTCGTGGCATGATTAACGCCTATCACATCCAATCACCAAAGAAAAGCATAAAATCATAGACGTCCCCATTATATCGCGTCCCCATTATATCGCTAATATCAAATTCTATTTGTTCTTCAGAACGCCCTTCACGTTTTAATTGCCACCTTATACACTTTTCATACTTGTCAGGCGGGATTGTATAATCGAAATTTAAGTAGCAGTCGAAAGGGTCGTTAAAAGTTTTGGGTTTTGAAAACCATCCTTTCTTTGTAATAAGCATTTCAAGCAAATATTCGTTATAAGGATAATATTTAGTAATTATTCAGCGTGTTTCATGCTTATACTACTCTTTGCGTCATAAAATCGGGCAACTTGCCGTTAAACAACAGATCCAATGCATGGCTTGACTTTACTCCTCGTTTTCGACAAGTCGACAAATAACCTCTTACGCGACAAAAGATTTGGGCTCCATCCATAGATCGAAAACATCCCGATATCTTCTGTTGAACCTTTGTCATCCGGATATCATTTTCGCCCAGATTGTTTGAAAACGAGACGAGTTCATTATCCATAAACCTGAGCGTGTCTTGCTCATAATCTCTTAGCCGCTCCAGCAAGTTTCTGGATTTTGATCTTTTGATTCGGCCCCTTTTGCCTTTTTCCTTGGGCCTGTTTGGCTCCGGGCATTCGACTTCGCCTTGTCTTATTATGACTCTATATTTGAGCCGATATTTTTCTGATTTTTTTGCATCCAACGCACCACCGGCATCAATGACCTTGCGATTAATCGTTTCAAGTAGTTTTTTCAGCTTTTGCGCCCACTCCTGACTGTCTTGCTCCCAAGCCCTTGTCAATTCTCTTAAATGATGGGCGTTGCACAAAGCGTGCGTACAATCCATTTTATAGTAAGGCTTCCAGTGATCATGGCACAATATCCCTTTGAATCTGGGCAGTATGCCCATATCATTCATAGCATCTGTTCCCCTTTTTTCGTTGGGGTGATAGGATGTCCAGAAATCATTGGATACACAATGCAGCCAGTATCCTTTGCCACCGATATTTATGCCCGTTTCATCCGCATGTGCGAAGTCTGAAGCGGCCAGCTCATTTCTGACCCGGTTTTCAAAGTCGGCCAAAGACCGGTAGGCTTCTTTGTTAAAATTGTAGATCGACCCTTCACTGATCGGTATATGAAGCTGATCGGCGAAATAATCTTGTATTCTGTTATAAGGCACAAGTTGGAATTGCGACATATAGACCGAATGAGCTTTGAGACCTGTTCCATACTGAACTGCCTTTGTAACATTCTTTGGAAAAGGAGCGACAAACCGGTTGCCATTATCATCCTTGAGTACCTGCGCCCGGTATTCGGTCACTACTCTTGAAATATCAATATCGAACACCTGGCGCGTCTCAAAGCCAGCTTGCCGGTACCGTCCAGAAGGCAGCTTGCTGCGATCGACTTTTATCACTTCAACCTTATCTGGATCATCAACCTTTTTCAGTGTTGTACCGACGTGGCCTTTTTGGCCGCCTGCTTTTTTACCCGTTTTTCTTTTAGCTTGCTTTTTTCTGTTTGGATCGCTCGATGGCGGCTTACTACTGTTTGTGCTATTTAGATTTAAACGATTGGCAAGCAGAGTGATTATGAGGATCATAATTTCAAACATTGACTTCGATGCCACTGATAATTGCTTGTCTTCACGAATAAGACTCTGTGCCTTTTCAATGGTGGCCGCGATGTCAATGTTTTCGATCTTCATTCGGTTCTGCTCCTGTGTCATTTACTGAGGCTATTATAGCACAGGTTTTGAAACCGACATTTTTCGTCCTGTAATCGATGCTGTTGCTGCAAATAAAAATAAACAGAGAAGGTGGCGTGTTGCCTATAAAAGTACTCACATTACTCTATCGGGTGCCCTTGTAGCCGAAACATGATAAGTGATTAAATACGACTTCATTTTGCATTTTTACAGAAAAACCCTGTCAAGTCTTTTCTTACTACTTTTTGGTTTTTTCGCTGAATAGTTACAATATTTATAAAGTAGTTGGTCTGCTTTCATCGTGGACATCTTGTATTTTTTACTGTCCTGAACCATTCTGACAATAGTAGGCATCACCGATCATTCTTGTTCCGCCCATTGTATTTGAAATCACTTGCGTTAGAAGGACATTTGCTCCCATACCTGCAGCTTTATTTTTCAGTTCATTCATTGCGCTTTCAAAACCAACACCGGTAGCTGCAAAACCACCCCAACTCGAAGAAGATGAAACCTGGCCCAAATATTTACAGCTCTTGACATCCTCTGATTGATTTGTCACCCGAACAACCGCACCTTTATTTGATAAAGTTGTCGCACAACCCGACAAGAATATTGCTACGAATAAAAGAAATAATAAAGTCGTTAAAAATAGCTTAAACTTGTTCATGCTTGGCTCCTTCTTGATGACACATAACTAGTGATTAGCGATGCCCTTTATTAATGTTTCAATACTTTTAACCATTCTAAAATGTTATTGTAGTCTCTAAGGGTTAACGTATGTTTAGTATCCTGCGCTACAGCTCTTGCGTCTTTCGTAAAAAATGATGTCGTAACTATAATGCCTTTAGTGGCACGTAACTGTGTTACAGTTCCCAAGAGTCTTTGGACAACGCCTATGCCAACATTTCTATTCGGTGCGTAACGTTTGCACTCAATTAAATGTATGCTCTCACCTGTTAATGAAGATCGCTCTACTGCAATAATGTCAGCTCCACCGTCTCTTGTTTCTGGCGTTAATTTAACCGAAAAACCATGGTTTTTAAAAATGGCTGCTACAAATTCTTCAAATTTTCTTGGTTCGAGGGAATAAAGCCGCTCTGGATTTCTTTCAAAATATGCGAACATTTCCGCTTCGACATCTTTACACCATATATTGAGATACGTTTTTGCATTTATCGGTTTTACAATATATTGATAATCTGTAAGGAGTCGTGAGGCCGAGTTCTGATCTACTGCTAAAGAGATCAGTTGTTCAAACTCATCCTCATTAAGATTGTCGGTTTTAAAAATACCAATTAACTCTTCCTCTGTAAGAGTCGCACCTGAAATTAGTTTTTCAGATGCTGTGGTTGCTAACCGACGATAAGAGGGCATGTCTGGTTGTAAACGCTTTTTCCTTCTTTTTCGTTTTTTAGGTGGTTTTTGGTCTTCTGTCATCATACCCACCGCATTATGCAGGGGTCAGGTCTTCATTCTTCACATTATCACGAGAAACTGTCAAGAATGAAGACCTGACCCCGGTGTTTTCATTTATTTTGATGCCATGTCCTACAGCCAAAACCTTTAAGAAGTATTCCATGATTACAAGATCCTCTGATTACTCTTCATGGTGTCATTATTCACCGCATGGTGTGGAACGTATCAGAACACCAGTCAGGTGTAAAAAAATGTTATGCCTTTTTACCCTCTGTTAATTTCTGCAATACTTCACGAGTTGTTTGTTCTATGCGATTCGCATAGTCCCTTGAAACCTTGTTAAATTCAAGACAACGACCATTGTGATAGAGCTGCCATAATGACTCCAACAAATCCTTCAAGACATAAAGAATATCTTCAATATCAGAAATTTTTGTATTTCCAAATAATTTTGAAACAGCTTCACTATCCTTTGTTATCGTATGCGCAAAAACAGTATTTCGAATGTCTCGGCAAGCTTCGTCAAATTTTTTTCGATAAGGTTTGAGCCGGATTTTTATTTGTCTTAGATCTGGAACTCCTGGTTCAAATACATCTTTCAAATAGTCATCAAGCCAGATAGGCTTTTCATTACCTTTTATTTTTCGTTTTGACAGAGCTTTTTTAGTAAAAAACATAGGATGAGCTAATACGCTTGATAACAGCTTATGTACAGAGTGAGCATCCTTACCGTTATCAAAAATCCGCCCCATTGTGATAAAAAATGTTGTTTGAAGAGCATAGAGATTAATGTTCCAAAAAGTCGGATTTTGATTCATAGCAAGGTAAATTTCACGGTTATCGTTAGCTATTTTATGAATTGAAATATAGGTGTAGTAGGCTTCAATGGCCCTATCAACCTCATTTCTAATTATTTCATAATCGTCCCAAAACTTTTGCTCTTCCATTTTATTTGTCCTGAGGCATAACGCATTTCTCACCTGCTGGTGTGGAGCGGAACAACAGTCAGGTGCAGAAAATTGTTATGTCTTGATTTTTTCTAATTTTTGAACAATGAGATTAACTAAAACGCAAAAAGATCGAGAATCTGAAATAGTTTGCGGATGAAAACGAACCATTTCACTCCCTTCAATGAAGGAATGCATGTATACTGGTTCATAATCACGCAGATCATCTATTTGCTTTTCGATCCTTGATTGTAGCTTTTTATCATTCGTCGAAGACAATTTTGTCTCCAGCTCTCTGTGTAATTTTTCATCATTTGGATCAACTGTATAGGGAACAATATAAGGTGGCACTCTATGTGCAGCTGGATTTCTAAAATTCTTCAGTAGCTTGTACCAAGGCTTAAATTCTGAACATTTATCAATAATTTCTTCATCAAGGTATCTTTTAAAATGCTTGCCAAAAAGATTAATTTTTAACCTATATTTTTCAGGATCTTCTATTTGATCTATTTTTCGTTTATAAAACCAAACCCAAGCTAAATTATCAATTCCGCCTGAAATATGTAATAAGAAAGAGTGTAAGAAAAGATTCAAGTCTTTTCGTTGTTCTTCATCTAAGTATGTATTTCGTTCAGGCGGAGTAATTCGTTCAAAATTTTCTAAGCATTTTTTTATAAGAAAAATCCGCCGAAGCACTCCATAAAAACAATAATCGTAAGCCTTTTTGTTTTCGGTCTTTAACAAATCGCAAAAAGGTTTCATTGTTAAAATGGTATTATTTAATTCTTGTTGTGCTTCAAAATATCCTTGTTTAATTTGTATTATATTTTCTTTAGTTAATACCATGATAGTAAATATTTTGGGACATAACGACCTGCATAATTGGCTGACAATGGAGCGCAGCGGAATTGCCAGTCCGAGTTAATGCGGTGTTATGTGTCATATTTTTTTCTCGATTAAATCATGCATGGCTACAAAGTAATTCCTGTCCCGTTCAATTATTTCTTGTATGGTCTTTTTGTTTTTATATGACGATTCTCTTTTTAACGTTAAATTGGAAAAGTATGATAAAATCCTTTGGACCATTTTATCATCATTTTTGATTGACTTATTTTTGAACTTTGAGTTGATAACTTGTAAACTTGGAAAGTTTACTCTGATAATGGAAGGATGCGGCTTGGCTACATCATTTATACCATTTTTTATAACATCACAAACATCATCTCCGGCACAAATTATATAATCAGGTCGCAACACCTCAATCTCTTTGATGGAGAACCATTTAAAACATTTTCTTAAGCTCTCAGAATTATCAGTAGTAATATTTCCATCCCGGAACGAAAATTTGGAAAGATTAGTTGCTGATATAGATTTATAAATATCCTGACCACTTTTAGTCATAGGATTTAACAAATGATCCAATATACCTGCAACAATTGGTAGATGACCCGTATCAAATGGGTGCATCATTATCTTTCCATGTTTTGCAAAGTTGATATTTTGACGATTAATCGCCTTGTTGTCTTTATCTCCTTCTTGCCAATATTTAGCCCAGGTTATTGAAATATTGTCTGTTGGAGATAGATTTTGGCTCAAAGCATAAATTAATATTTTCGTGGATGCATCAAAGTATCCTTCTCCGATATATGGAACATAGCCAGGTATGAATATTTCTTTATTGTCAATATTTGCTTTAACAATTCCATCAAATCCCTCAATGAGGGACTGATGGTCAATCGAAATATTCCTGGCGTTTTCAATTAATGCCTGTATTGCGTCATTTCTATTCATAATTCTTTCTCACATAACGTTTCCGGGTGAGCAGCGGCCCTATCATTGGCCAGGTTTATACAGACATTTACGAAAAACCGCGGTTTTTCTGCCGTCTGCTCCACCCGGCTGGTGTACGCCCGGCATGGGCGTGAACTTATGGGGTGAAAGTCCCCTATACGTGAATCCTGTTAACGTGTTTAACACATTAACAAAAGTATTAGCCGACGGCAAGGGCGTTTCCGTGAGGAAAGGTCTGAAGGGCTGGAGCGAAGCGTAAGGCGAGCCGCAGGCGAGAGCGACCAAAGGGAGCGGCAACCCTGAGTGCAAAGCTATGAGCCGACGAACAGAAACAGCATATAAGGCCCAGTCTCCGGGTGAGTTAGCACAACATAACAAAGCCCAGGATTCAGGAGACTTGCCTGCCTCAGGCAGGTCGGGTAGTCGCCAGAGGCGACCAAGAATGCTGTGGTTGTGTAGCGATAGTTCACGTCCTTATCCGGGGAGATCTGCCTGACAGGCGGTCGAAAGACAGCGCCCTGCATGGCAACATGCTCGGTGATCAGGCAGAAGTCAGCAGCGGCCATAGTAGGTGTTGGAAGTCGCTATTTGGCGGAATGGCGATTGGAAACAAGCCGTGACCCACAATGTGGAGGATATCACGGAGGTCTCATCCCACTGAAGGGCCAAACGCGAAGAACAGAAACATGGCCCATGAGCTCTGGAATGCAATGAACCCGAACGGGGGAGCAACTAAACAGGCGCGTCATGGGAAATCGTGCTTCTGATGATCAAAAGCAGTTACCGTCAGCTTTTCAAAGAGCTGTTTAGATCATATACCCGGCTACGGCCCGGTCTCTTCGTGAACCGCCCGGTGCGGACCCGCATGCCGGGTGGTGTGGGGGCTGGGGGTTAAAGACCCCCGGCTACCCGATTAGACGATTGCGATTTGTTTTACATATAGAGTTCATTTTCTTCCATTAACTTTAATGAACTAAATGCATATTGTAATTTTTCAACCTTTGAAACACTACCTGTCCCTTCTATGTATTCAAATATGTCAGGATCAAAAATTGTTAGATTTGTACCAAGACTTAAAGAACTTTTGAAGATTATCCCTTCGAATCCTAATTTTCTTAAAATATCAGAAATGAATTGAGTTAAATGATATTTATGTTGTTTGTCCGGTGGAATCGGTTGGCTAAATAATTTCTCAATGCTTTTCAATAATAGGAAATCATCAAGTAATTTGTCATTTTTATAATAATTCAATATAGATATTGAGTTAAAGTCTGCTACGGATATTCTTGTTTTGTTTTTAAATATTCCTGTTGATACAATTTGCCCAGGATATGGACGCACTTCAGAAATAGCAGTATTGATATCAGAAGCAAGGTATAAGAATGAAACACCAACTCTGTTCATTCTTCCAGTGTTAGCCTTCATGGGAGGAGGTGCACCGATATCGCTATTTCTATATGGTTTATAATGACTTTCTTCTCCGAACCCCCATAAAGGTGTTTTGTTTTTAGAGAAACCGATCCTCGCTCGAAATAATTGAGTGTTTTCTTCAACAAATGACTCTAATACTGACCTATACTCTTGGATCAAGTCAATTCCTTCTGGTTCAACCAGGAAGTAATTTTTTTTATTTAATTTTGAATTTAGTCTTGATAACCTATAATCAAAATCTGAATTGATAGATTTGAGAAGCATGTTTTGCTTACCACCGTCACCATAACCAGCATATAAAGTTACTCCCTCTTCGTATTCCTCATAAACTTTGTCGATCATGATCATTATTGCATCATTAAGTATGTCTTCATCAATAATAGAAGAATAATTTAATATAGGATTTTCTCGATCGAAAAGATACTCTAGGCCATCACCACCCCAGTGTGTATTGTAATCCCACTCTGAGTAATAATAACGAATTAATGCCTTGAAGAGTTGAGTGAGGTCATTGTCTTCACAATTTAAAGCTATAGTGTCTGTCTGACCACAAATACTACACTGCTCACAGTTTGTGCCTTTCTCTTCAATTAACCATTTGAGAGAGATGTCCTTTGAACAATTTTTACAAAGAGTTGTCATGGTATTTTCATATGTCTAACGCCGCTGCTCAGGGGCCGCGCAGTTCCAGCGGTCCCTTGCAGCAGCATGGTTAGGGAACTGGGTTTCATTACGGTGTTTTTGAAGGCTGTCTTGCACTTACAATGTCCTCAAAGTTACACTTTGTACATTCCACGAAATCAACTGTCCTGCTCAAAGGTGAACCACAATCGGGACAATGTGGAGAATAAATGCTTGCTCCAGCAACTTCCTTTATTCCCCATAATATGCCATTACTTTCAAATAACTTTGATGACTTAGCATCAGGCTGTGTCTCCGCTTCAATAGCAACAACTGCGGCAGGAAGATTCTCGGTTGAGATTTTCTTGAGTTTTTCTTCTAATTCAGGCCACCATTTTTCAAATACTTTATCAAGCGTAGCAAGGGTTCTGGCATTTTTTTCCAGTGATTCTGCAATAGAAACAATAAGTTTTTTTGTCCCGACTTTATCCGATGCTACACACTGGAACTGAGATAGTGGAGATTCATTTAGATCCTTGGGATTTATGCCAATCAAATATGGGACAACTTTTCCTTTTTTAAGTGATTTGCTAAGTGCTCCAGCCTCAAATAAAATCCAAGGAGAATTCACATTGTCTTGAGTCAAACATAATATTCCAAAATCAATTCCATCCAAATTTTCTGAAAGTTCATTAGCCCACCTTGAACCTGCCATGATGTCAGATGATGATAGCCAAGGATCAATAGTCTGAAAGAGAAATGGAAACCACTCCCTCAACGACTCAGCTGCAATATGGCTGTTATTGCCAGACCAGCTAATAAATATTCTCATTTATGCTTTCCTTCCCTAACGTATAGGGTTTTATCCTTTGTCCCGCATGTTGGATTGAGCAAAGTTGTAAGATTAGCAGTGATAGATAGTGGGTCAGGGAGCTTTTGATCATCCTTCAGCGGGATGAAGGATAAAACCATGTTGGACTGAGCCGCTTATGCGGATTTAAGTTGCCATACCAATATTTATGGGGATTGTAAAGGTATGATTTTGTATCAGGCTTTGTAAATTTCCGAAGTTTACAACTCTTTTCGACCTGAGATTTGGTTTATATTAGCGAAAAAAGCGAAATCTTCCGGTGGTAATGACCAAAGATGAAGTTAAAAAAATAATCATGACCATGTCAGGTGTAAATCAATTGATGGCAAAATTGATTTATGGTAGTGGGTTGCACAAATTTTACGGAAACTGTATGAAAAAGTTATACAATCAATCCTATTTTTTTGATCAGGGACTTCGATTTGAATGCAAAAGATGCTTGATACTTGTTTCAGGATGCCGGACCTTTAAAAAATGAAGTTATCCTTATTTTATCCAGCATCGAGTATCCAGTATCCAGTACCTGCTTGTTAGACGGCACAGGAAATTAAATTATTAAAATATCCTATTGGGTTCCGGCTTGTCCGGGTTGGGGATTATACTGACAACAAAGAATATCAACCACATCAGGGTTACAATACAGAGGTATCCAATGGGAGAAATTAAAAGCACCCTCGATCTTGTTATGGAAAAGACCAGGCACCTTACCCTCAGCCAGGAAGAAAAGGAGGAGCAAAAACATATTGAAGTCAATAAGAGGTTAAAGGGCCTTTTGCAAAAATATCAGGACAATCTATTAAAAAAGGAACATCTGGAAAAAGAACTGGACAGCTTAGGAAAAGCCTATGATTTGAAGGTGGATAAGATGCTGTCGCGGATGCTTTTAGACAGTCTTAAGCTAGGGCATAAAAATGAATCCCTTTTTGAGTTGTTAAATGAAATTTGCGGCTTAGACATATCGGGGCTTGAGACATTATTTCACGATTTTCAGGATGCCGTCAGGTTTACGTCTGAAAAAAGGATAAAAGAGGTAAAAGCAGATCTGGCAGAAAAGCGTTTTATTTCAGGTTCCGCTGTTGTGCCTAATTTGGAGACCGACAATGAATTGATATTAACCGTTAAGGAGATTAAGGATAAATTTGATCAGATTCTAGTTCGGGAAAAGACCCACCTGTATGACCGCATCTCGTAGATACTGCAAACTCGGCTCGTGAGAAATGCGGGTTAGATGTGGGTTAACCAAAATTGTTGCAAATGAGCGAAGTTTTTCTCGACATCCCTTGCCCCGCTAATAATATCACCATGACCCGGCAATAGCCATTCGATCTCAAGTTTTGCGAGCTTTTTGATGCTTTCTTTAAGCACTGAACCATTGCCGCCGGGAAGATCCGTACGTCCGATACCCTCTTTAAAAACCAGATCGCCTGTGAACATTAGCTTTTGGTCCGGCCAGTAAAGTGAGACAGATCCAGGTGAATGACCCGGGGTGTGAAGCACTTTTAGGTTAAGGCCATTTACAGAAATGTCGCCTTCTTTGAGAAAAAAATCGGGGGTGATTAAATCCGGATTGATACCAATGGAGGCGCTGACATATTTATCGATGGTTTTTAAAAAATTCCATTCCTTATGATGAAGGGTCATAAGGGCCGGAGTTTCTTTAAATAATTGAACAGCCTCAATGTGGTCAGGGTGGGCATGGGTGCATATGATCAATCCGATATCTTCGAGCGTCAGACCTAATTTCATAAGCCCTTCCCGTACGTGATCAAACAGATTGCTGTGACCCGGATCGATTAAGACACGGGTGGGTCCGTCAATCAAATATGTGTTGCAGTTGTTGGCTGATATTGATTTCCAGATAAAGGCTTGAACGTTATTGATAATTTCCATGTGAATATTTCTTTTATTTAGGGTCGTAGCCCCGCATCAACGTTTTTGGCTTCGGGTTCCGGTGGAAGGTTCGGCTTTATTAAAAAATTTTTCTGGAGAGATTTGACAACTTTGTCGATATTATCAACGGCGTCACGGATTTCATGAATTCCCTGGGCCGAAGACCGCGTGACTCTGGGTATATCATGACTCCCTTTTTCTATGTTGGCAAGGATGAGCTTAAGGGTTTCAACCGATTCTTCAACGTCCTTAACTATTTTTTTAATGCTCGGGATATTCTCCAGCACGCCGTTTTCAATTTTTTCCAGAGCCGCTAAATCGTCCCCCACTTTGTCAAGATTTTGGTGTATATGATCCAGCAGAGCTCTGGATTTTATTATCCCGCCAACCGTACCCTTGCCGGACGCAATATCACCGGTAATTATTTCAATATGGGCCAGAGTTTTATTGGTATGGTCAAATGCTACAAAAAGAGGTCCTTTGGGATCTCGCATGATTTTGATGATTTTTGAAATTTCCTGGGCCGCCTCAACAATCATTTTGGCGGTCTTTTCAACCTGAAATTCTTCCAGGTAATTGGTTATGGATTTTCCCGGCCTGGAAGGGATTTCACCCTCCACAGGGATCAGCGGCGAACTTTTACTGCCGGGTATGATTGAAATATACTCTGATCCTATTAACGTAGGGCTTTTAACCGTGGCGATGGAATCTGTTCGGATTCTTGATCTAAAATCGTCTAAAATCTTCAGCTTGACTCTTACTTTATCTCCGACAAGGGTGATATCTTTTACTTTTCCGATGTCGGCACTAAACAGTTTTACGGATGTATCGGGCTGAAGGTTATACCCTTGATCAAAAACCGTATAATACGTGATGTATTTTTTGAACCAGTCTTTGCCGCGGCCGATGATGACGACTGTTACCAGGAGAAGAACGGCGACGCTGATAAGAAATGTGCCCACGGCTTTTTCTTTTTTACTAAAATCGAGTTCCATAATTTAACGTCCCGGAATTTATATAACTTAATGAAAATATACGGTATTTTTTGAGGCTTCAACGCTTGCCTCAAAAATGGAACCATGGAATAATGGAATACTGGAAGATTGATTTTTGAAAGGATACTAGTGATTTTTAATTTTATCGTCAATACAAATATTACCATTAACCCAATATTACATTATCCTAAAACCCATTATTCCAGCATTCCACCATTCCAATTGGGGCGAAGCCCCAAACTTGTGCCTGTATGGGTTATAGGGGAACCTTTGTTAACGTTCTTCCGGCAATCAATATCTTCCTGTTGGAAAATGTTTCTATAAAACTCCGGTCACGGGAGAAAAATACCACGGCATGTCCGGCCTCTAAAGTGTTCTCAAGAATTTCGTTGAAAATATAAAAACTCTTAAACCCGAAATAATGTTCCGGACGATCGAGCAGCAGCACATCAAAAGATTTTGTAAGTTCGCGGATTGCAATGGCGGTTCGCAGATCCACAGGCCGAAGCTCTCCGGGCCGAAGGTCGAGCTTGTCCTCAAGGTCAAACATTTTGAAAAATTTCAAAACATTTTCATCCAAAGATATTGAAACGGAATTTTCGAAATAGAATCTCATTAAAAGGAGATTTTCCCTAACGGTTCTGTTGCTTATCATCGCCGAGTCTTGTCCGATATAGCCTATTTTCTTTTTGAAGGGAAGAAGTTCGCGGTAGTCTGAAAAATCTATGGTTTTGCCGGTGAAACGGTATGTACCGCTTATGGGTCGCACAAGCGTTGCAAGGGCCTTGAGAAAAATATGAGCGTCATCTGTTGAGTCTGTCTGCATGGAACATGCATCGCCGCTTGACAGTGCAAAATAGGAATTGTTAAGACCGTTGCCGGTGCCTATGGGATTCAGGCAATAATCGGAAAGTTCTATTAAATACATGTTATCTCTTACATATAAAAAATTGCGGATATAATGATATTGCTCACCAGGCAATAGAAAGCACTCTCAAGCGCTGCCCTGGAAGTTCCCAAGGGAATCTCGGTGACCTGTTTTTTTATTCCGAATCCGTGATTTAGGCTTGTTACCGTAATAATAATTCCAAAGCATATGGCTTTTACGATTCCCACAGCGATATCGGCGCCGGAAATAGATTTTGCGATCTGTGTAAGAAAATTTTCAATCGGGATGTAAGTGAAGGTCCATATAAGAACGTATCCGCCGATGATCGACACCAGATCAAAAACAATGAAAAGACATAGCACTGCTGATACGATTCCCACAAGCCTGGGAACGCATATTATCAGCATGGGATCGATACCCGCCATTTCAATGGCCTCTATTTCATGCAGCGTATTCATGTAACCGATCTCAATGGTAACGGCAGTGGCGGATCGCAGTATGACCAGAAAAGCGGTAATGATGGGTCCGAGTTCCCTCACAATTAAAAGGACGGTTGTTTTGCCAAGGTCATATTGCCCCGATACTTTGGCAAACTGAATAATAAGAATGCACCCGATAATCAGCGCAATGGGGATAATTATCGGGAGCGACTCCACACAGGTAAAATATATTTGTTCAAGAGTAATCCTTCTTACAAGAACCCGGCCGGTCACAGGTCTTTTGAAAATAAGCCTCAGTATCCTGTAAGTAAAGGCGAACGTGTTAAGGATATGGTTGACAAACTCTAAGGTTTTTCTGCCTATGTGTCCTGTAATTTGATCCATTTTCCCGTTTAATGCTTCCATAATTTATTGAGAAGCTGCTGTCATGTATGTTTTCCATCTTTTTTCAAAATTGTTAAACTTTCCTTTCCACTGGCCGGAAGTCAAATCGTTTTTAATTTTAGCCAAACGTTTTTCAATTTGCTTCCGGGTATAATGTTCATTGGTTGATGACGTTCCGGATCGAACCATTCGTTCAAGCAAATCGGCCATTAGCCCGGGCGGATAGCCGCAACGGGCTGCAAAGATCATTCCCAGATGATCCGCCTCCCGCTCATATTGAGAAAGTCGCCCGGAAAATATGGTTTCATAAACGGTTAGGGCAAAGTCATCCAGTTCTGATTCCAGTTGTTTAAACTCATCTTCCTTTTCCTGAGGCAACTCTTCATCAAGCCGGGAAAAGGCGTCTTCCGCTATAATAATCGGTTTTCTTTTTTCCAACTCCTGCATGCCATGTTGACAGAGAACATGGGCGATTTCGTGCCCCAGAACGGCAGCAAGCTCGCCCTCGTTTTTTATTGAGTTAATCATTCCCCGGCTGATAAAAATATACCCGCTTGGGCAGGCATAGGCGTTTGCAAAAGGTTGGTCGATCACGAAAAACTTAAATGAAAGGTCATAGCCGCAAGTCGCTTCAACGAGAAGATTTCCGACAAGATTGATATACTCCGTGACCGTTTTATTGTTATACAGGTTCAGGGTTCCGATTTTAGAGGCAATCCCCAGGCCGATTCCTTGTTCGATCACCGAGAATTCGCTGCGAACTTCCAGTTTGGGTATGGGGAATTGTCTCCGCATTTCCTGTAAATTTTGATTTTCATAGGTTGCCTTCTTAAAGGAGTTATAGGCTGCGGGGTCCAACCGGTAAGCGCCAAGCGGATCAATCAGCTTAGGGTTTCCATTAATCCGCTTTGCAAATCTTAAGGCAAATCCCTTGGCGCCGGCTGCCATGCCATGACGCGAGAGCTTGAGCGAGGCCGGACGAAATGCCATTTGAGAAAAAACATCTTTGTGAGGTGCGGCCTCTCGAGTAACTTTTGCAGACATAAATCCGACCTTATCCCGGAAACGGACTTTGAACCAACCACCGACAGCCTCTAAAGAGTTTAAAGTGGCGCCTTTGGGCACGGTAGCAAGCACCTCATAAAATGATCCCGGGCCGTTGCGTATAACTGCCCGGTTCTGCTTTACATTAATTATTGATTCCTCGGCAATTCCAATGCAAGGACTGAAACATACGAACAGAATAACTATGGATAAAAACCGTCTCATTTTATTTCACCTCAAGCTTTATAATGCCGTCCCAGTGCAGGGGCGGATTTTTAATTAAATGCCCGCAACGCTCCAACATTACCACACTTGCCGGGTCGGGGTGAGATCCATGGGCGAGTGCTTCAAAAAGGGCGCCGGCTTTTTCCCAATTTCCCTGGCGATAGGCGGACAGGGCCTCGTGATATTTTTCGATCCATTGATACCGCTCAGGGTCCGCAAATTCCCGATTTGCGATTAATTCGTAAATCCGGGTGGGTGTTTTTTTTCCTTTTACCCTCAAAAAATCTAATTCCCTGCAAATAAATTCATTTTTAATCCGGTTGTAGGTGGCATGGCTGAGAATGATCTTGGTCTTGTAAATTTTGTTAACTCCTTCCAGCCGGGCGGACAGGTTTACGGTATCTCCGATTGCAGTATAATCCATTCGTCGTTCGGATCCAATATTGCCGGCAACGATGTTGCCGGAATGGATTCCAAGTCGAGTGCGACTGTGGAATTGATCTGCGACGGACAATTCCTTTCCGCTACCCAGTTTACTGCTAAAATCCCTATGGGCCAATGCTGCGCGGCATGCCAGAAGGGCATGATCATCCAGCGGAAGCGGTGCTCCGAAAATAGCCATAATGCCGTCACCCGTATATTTATCCAGCATGCCGCCGTGATCAAGAATAAAGCTGCTGATGTCGGAAAAATAGCAGTTCAAGTGGGCAACAAGCTCATGTGGCGAAAAGGTCTCTGAGATAGTTGTAAAATCGTATATATCCGAAAATAAAACGGTCGCGTCCACCTCCTGTCCACCCATTTTAACCTGTTCGGGATCCCGTGCAATTTGTTGCACAAGATCCGGGTGAAGATATCGAGCCATGGCTTTGCTTATTTTTCTTTTTGCCTGTCCTTCAATGACATAACCCAGAGAAGTATGGACTAAGTAGGACACCATTAAACCGCACATGGGCATGGTGAAGCTCAAGGCCAGCCGATGAAACCGCCAGGCGCAAAAGGTTTCAACACCGACCAGGACCGTCATGAAAAGGACCAGGAAATGCGACGCAATACCGGGAACTTGTGTGATAATCAAAAATACGACAAAAGCGACGATGGTCACCCGTAATGAGTTCAGGAGTAAGCTGCTGTGTTTAACAAAATCATTCCTTATCAGGTTGAGAAGAATTGTGGCCCATATTTCCATACCGGGCTGAATGTCTGAGACAGGTGTGGACTTTAAATCCATAAGTCCTGCAGCGGTCACACCGATAATAACAAATTTGTCCTTGAAAACATTCGGTAAAAGCTCTGGCGTTACATCCGACTGAACGGCAGAGGCTGACCGAATCACTGCCGAGAAAGGAACACATTGGATGAATTGACAAGTGGTTTGGCGACCATACCAGTGAATAAGATAGTTGCCGGCAGTGTCGAGGGGGACCTGTGTTTTGCCGATATCCATATATTTTGATGACAGTTGCAAAGGCGCCGGCTCATTTTTGGAAGACAGAAAGGCGCTAACCGCTATCTGCGGCAGAAAACGGCCATTGAACGGATAAATCAGCGGGACGCGTCGAATGATACCGTCGGCGTCCGGTTCCACATTCACAATACCTAACTGCCGAGTCTCACGAAGCAAGGGGTCTATTGGAGCAAGAATGCCGTTAAAGGGGCTTAAGGTAATGTTGTCTTTTTTGTTAAGATCCAGATAGAATCTTGAAAGATCCAAGCGAGATCCAAGGTTCTCTCGGGTGAGTTGGCTTGCCAGGATGACGTTGCCATTGGTTCGAATGGCACCGGCAAAAGCTTCATCCGTTTCGGTTGCATCAGACTCACCACGATCGATATCCGGCTGATAAAACAACAGATCAAAAATTACAGATTTGGCCCCCGAATCCGTCAAATAGCCCAAAAGGTGTGCATAAAAATGTCTTGGCCAGGGCCAGGAAATGCCATTGTCAGAAAAATATTTTAGACTTGAATCATCTATCCCCACCAGGATAATATCCTCGGATGCCTTATCCGGAGGTTCAATGATTGAGAATCTGGCATCAAGCGTTTTTGCGTCCAGAATTTGCATAAAGGAAAACTGTTGCACAAGTACAACCAAAAGGCAGATCAGAACTGCACAAACTAATCCCGAATACCATTTTTTATATCGCTTATGAAAAGACGAATTAAATTTAATAAGAAAATTCTGGAAAATCATGAATCTTCCGATCCTATCTCGTATGACTCGACAAAATCATAACCGCAACTAATTAAAGCCTTTTGCGTCGAAGCCATTAGGTTTTAGCAAATCTGTGTGAATCAAAAGAAGCAAGTGGCAGAATGAATTTGTGTTGACATCTTTTATTAGAACTTAATATATACATCAATATTATCGAGTTACTAATGGAATCACCTATAATAACAATAGGTATGCTTACCATATTGAAAATTTGAATGCAAGACGGTTAAATCGTAACCGCAATTGATTTCGAAAAAACCTTGGTTATACTGCCCGAGAAATGTGAATTTTAATTTCCGTTTACCGGGTCGCTGTTTTGATAGTTGGATTGACCTCCTATAACGCATTTAATCATTGAAAAATACCGAGAGGACACAATGCGTAACATAAAAGATTTTCTTCTTACCACTCTATTTTGCTTCCTATCTTTGGTGGTAATAAATCCACTTTTTGCTGCTGATGAGGATTTCCAGTCTTTTGTAAAACAAGAAAAAGAGCAATTCAGCTCTTTCATCGACGAACAGGAAAAGGATTACGCCGCCTATCAGGAGGCAGTGAGGGCCAAGTGGGGAGAGTTTATCGGGTCCAGCAAAAAGGTTTGGGTCGATTACGGAGAAAAGAAAGAAAGTCGAAGCCAGGTTGATTTTAAAGCTGGCAAGATTTCCATTGAGGTCCTTATCCCAAAGGACGAAAAAAATCCGAGACAGGCAGCCAGTGAAAAAATTAAACGCCAGCTTAAACGCATGATGTCGGACCAATGGCCCACAGGTAAAAATTTGCTTTCAGGTCAGGTCTCTGTTGACGGCCAGAAAACCCTTTCCACAAAAAATGTAGATGAATTTGTGGTTCAGCATCTGAAACAAAAGTTGAAAATATCTTCAAAACTTATACCCCAGGAGTCTGCGCCACCCAAGAGAGTTGTATCCGTTGAAGTTCAGATGGTGCCGGAGCACTTAAGAATCCGTGCCGAACGATATAAATCCACGGTTCTTAAATATTGTAAGCAGCGGAATATAGATCCCAGCGTGGTATTCGGTCTCATTCATACCGAGTCATATTTTAATCCCATGGCCCGTTCCCACGTTCCTGCCTATGGCTTAATGCAACTTGTCCCCGTCTCAGGCGGTCGGGATGCTTATAAACATGTTTTTAAAGAGGATAAAAAACCTTCACCCAAATTCCTGTATAATCCTGAAAACAATATCAATCTCGGAGTGGGCTATTTGGACCTGACGAAAAATGTGTATTTCAAAGGAATTGAAAACCCGGGTATTGCCTATTTACTGACCGTTGCAGCCTACAACACTGGCGCCGGCAATGTTGCCAGGGCGCTCACCGGAAAGACACGTCTAAAACCGGCAGTTAAAAAGGCCCAAACCATGACTACGGAAGATATTCATGAGGCCCTGAGAAAAAAACTTCCGTATAAGGAAACCCAAGATTATATTCAGAGAGTGTTCCGTAGGTCTAAAATCTATCGCGGTCTCTAAATATGTGATGAATTTTTATTTTAGTTTAAACTGTTAACCAAATGATAGAAAGGAGACGTAAATGATGAACGGGAAAAAAAGGCTTTTGCTAGTGGGAATTATTATTATGGGCTGTTTTTTAATCATGGCTTGTGCGACACCACCAGGGCCTGCTCCTGCCGGGCCCGCGGAACAGGCAATGTGTATCCCGGACTGGGAAAAAAATCCTCCTTCAGCTGAAGACGGTCTTTACGGGAGTGGACTTGCCAAAATGCAAATGCAGTCACTTTCCAAGAAGACGGCCGACCAGCGGGCACGGGATGAAGTGGTTATGGCCATTCGGGTCAAAGTTCAGACCATGATGAAAGACTTTATGCAGCAGTCCGGCATTGGTGAAGGCGCCCAGGCGCTTCAGTTCTCTGAGTCGGTAAGCAAAGCAGTCTCCTCCCATGTTCTTTACGGCTGCAAAATCATAAAGCGTGAAGTATGTCCGGACGGCACCTGGCACAGCTTAGCTCTATGGCCCATAGGGGATGCGGAGGCACTTAAAAAAGAAATCAATGATCAGACCAAAAAACTGGTTAAAAATGAGCAAGCCCTTTACAATGAATTCAAGGCGAATAATGCGTTTGAAGGATTACAAAAAGAACTGGACAAACTCAATTTTACAGAAGAATAAGCTCATTACCGGAATTCTTTTCACAATGTTATCAGGATAGTTCTCAGGGTAGAGTGTCCGTTTGATGAATCCAAGACAATGACGGACACTCTATTCCTCTATTCCTGAAAATTTTGTCTATGGTACTGCTTCCAAAAAACACTGAATGGCAGATTTCCGGATTCACAGACTTAATATTTGAGTAATCTCCGAAGGCCGGCTTCGTGTACACAAACCCATTTAACTATCTGTTAACAGTCAAAACATATCGGTGTTGTCGTCAATTTGTTGAAATTGAAGGAAACCGTCGCTATATTGCTCTGTGGGTTCTTTTTTCAGTTGCGTTGATGATACCCTTAATTTCCTGTCAAAGTCCCCGGCAGAATCTTTCACAGCCCGCCGAAAATTTACATCTACCTGAAATGTTAATGATGCCAAGATGGTATGCTGAACAGCCGAACGTTAATGATTGCCGGCTTGCCTATGGCTACAGCGGAATATATCTTGACGAAAAACGTCAGAAAGAAGCGCTTGTGCAAAGCGGTGCGGCGAATATGGCGAAAAACCATAACGTTTTGATTAAAGCGGCATGGGCCGGGACACAAACTCACAGCCATAGTTTGACCGCATCCTATGTGATAGAAGAAGCATGGCAGGATCAAGCATCGCAACTGGCCAAAGATCTGCAGATCGTCCGTGAATATCGATTGGGAAATGGAGTTATCGCACTTTGTGCAATTTGTGAGGATGAATCATCTCTGCAGGAGCTGATGAATCAGGTGGATGACCGCCTGGTCAACATAAGCTCTGATGAGCCTCCTGAATGGGTAAAAGAACCAAAATCACAATCTGAATATGTATATGGGATCGGCGTTGCTCCAAGTTATATTAAACCGGGTGAGGCCTGGCAGGAAGCCGAGCGTCAGGCCAGAGCCGATTTGGCTTTTAAACTTGCGGCCCGATACAATATCCTTCAAAAAACAAGTTCTAAAAATACCGGATCAAGCTTTCAAAACCTTTCTGAGACCACGGCTGAAGTTGTTCTAACAGGTGCCACTATTTGCCGGCATGCCTATAGCCGTGACGGCAAATGTTTTTATGCCCTGGCTCGAATGCCGACTCCGGCACACTAGTCACTGCTGATAACTGAATAAATTTGCAGGTATCGATGTCGTTGTTGCGAGTCTAAATCAATTAATATTTACTGGTTATGGGATGAAATCTTTCTGCAAAGCAATTCTGATAGTTGTATTCTCATTAAGTATCTGTTTTTTGCTGTTTGCCTGCCGGGGCGGGTTGAGTGAAAAAATAGATCATATTCAGGGGACATTTGAGCGTAAAATTCCTGCCGAAAATCTTTTTGTTGCCCCGGATTATAATAAAGACCGGCCGCTATCTGTAGCCATCCTTCCTTTTGAAAACCTAACTCAAGAGAAGGAAGCATCTGATCTTCTGCAACGACTGTTTTACAATAATTTCAGCTCCCTGGCCTATAAGGATATTGAACTTGGCACCATAAATGCCAACCTGCAAAATTTTAACTCCCAAAATATTTTTGAAAATATCGACCCCACGAAAACCGGAGAACTCCTTTCCTCCGACGCACTGATCATTGGCCGGATAACGGAATTTGAATCTTATTATGCGGGGGTTTACTCCTCTTTTATCGTTGCGGTTGAGGTTAAAATGATTGATTCAGAAACCCGGCGGGTGTTGTGGTCGGTAAAACATAAGGAGATTCAAAGAAGCGGCAGCATTCCCACAACTCCCATTGGGGCCATTATTGCGGCGGCTTCCAATGCACTTGATCTGTCCAGGTACCATATTATCACCGCAATCAATAAGCTTTGCCAAGCTGCGGTGGAGACGATTCCGCCTTCTGCTAACCTTAAGGGCAAATCCTTCCCGAAAATATCCAACCTGGTCCATAACGGCATGAACCGAACTCTTGGAAAAGGAGAGCGCCTGCAGGTTGGGATCGAAGGCACTGCCGGGTTAAAAGCCACGTTTCGCATTGAGCCCTGGAAAACTGTTGTTGAGATGCAAGAAAAAACTCCGGGGACCTATATCGGCTCCTATCTTGTCCGGCATAAAGATACCATCAGCGACGGAGTGATCGTGGTTCGTCTGTCAGACGAATGGAATAATGTTTGCAGATGGGAAGACACTCTGGGGTTCGTAACTATCGACGGAGTCCCTCCGGACTCCCCTACGGGTCTGCAAACCATAGCGGGCAGCCAAAAAGTACTTCTTCGCTGGAACAAATCCACGGCCACGGATGTGGCAGGTTACAGCATATGGCGGAGTATAACTCCGCTTTCCGGATATAAAAAAAATCATACCACTGAATTTACACGTTTTGAAGATAAAGACCTAAAAAATTATTCCACTTATTTTTACCGGGTCATCGCGGCCGACCGGGCCGGCAACAAAAGCCAGACAATTGTAGGTATTCCGGCCACCCCTGTGCCGCCGGGTCCGACACCGGTTCAAGGAACTCTTGCTGAGGATTCGGTCTGGCATTCCGGCGCCAATCCCTACTGTCTGGAAGGCGATGTCATTGTCCCGGCAGGTTCCGTACTTACCATCAATCCGGGAGTAATGGTCACGGCTGGTGCAAAGTCCCGTTTAATTATCCGGGGAACATTGGATGTTAGGGGAGAGGAAAATGCGCCCGTGCTTTTTTTAGCAGCGGATAAAAATCAAAACTGGGGCGGAATCATTTTCGAAAGGTCTTCGGAAAAATGCCGGCTGTCTCATTTTGAACTGAACGGTTCCGAGATCGGTTTCCAAATTATCGAAAGCTCTCCGGAAATAGCGGGGGGTACGGTAAAAGAGTGCATTACCGGCATACGAATTAAAGGGAGCACCTCAGATCCGGTTCTGGATGATCTGACCATTTACCGAAACAAAACCAATGGAATCGAGGTTTCGGATATGGCGAAAGCGCGCATCACAAGGTGCCGGATCGCCTATAACTCAGATACGGGTATAAAACTTGTCCGCTCTGCGGCCAAAGTGCTTAAAAATGACATCAGCTATAACCAAAATGGCGTTTTTTTGGATCAGGCTCCCGCATTGATCGGTGGGAACCGGATCATTGATAACTTAAAGAATGGAATCGTATCAAAGAATATGGACCTTTCATCATTGAAAATCGATTTGAACTATTTTGGTAATCCCAAAGATGTTCGTATTTTCAGTTCGCATCCGGGCCATAAAACAGCCCGTATCATCGTTCTGACTTCGGAGGATTATCGAGGTCAGAATCAGACGGTCTCAATTTCCCCGTTTCCTGAATCCGAATCGAAAAATGAGAAAAACTTGATCATTGCTACCCGTGTGGCGGAAACCTCTGCTTCGAGAACAGCCAAAACCGCAACAGGCGAACAAAAATCCATCGCAACTCCACCGGATACCCATGCAGCCGACACGAAATCTGCTCTGGATGCCTTTATCCAGGGGGTTTCGGCAGTACGGAAAAAGGATTATCCCAAAGCAATACGATTTTTGAACATCGCAAAGAAAGAGAAATCGCGTGAGGCCGAAGCACGCTTCTGGCTTGGATTTTGTTATCTTGAAACCGGCCTGCTGAAAAAGGCTATTTTCAACTATCACCAGGCCACGAAACTGGATCCTGATAACTCACAATATCTTTTACATTTGGGCTCTGCTTTCTATCTGTCCGGTCGGGCCTCAGAGGCGGAAATCATATATAAAGAGGTTCTGCATCGTGAGCCGGACAATAAAGATGCCCGGCAGTTTCTAAACCTGCTTCACGAAAATCAGAAAAATAGTAGAAAATAATGGGTTTCAAAGGGCTAACCCGTTACGAATCGTACAGGGGAGCATTACCGATTTGTTAAAATGGTTTTTACCCATTAACTTATTCATTTTTTGAGCGAAAGCTTTGCAATCAGGTGTCAGGTGTCAGGTTTCAGGAGTAAGAAACGAATTAGCTGATACCTGAAACCTGAAACCTGACACCAAAAAAGTCTTGGATAGCAATTAACAAACTGGTAATGCACCCATCGTACAAATATAAAGATGAGGAGGCTGCATGATAAAAAAAGAAAATGCCCGGATATTTTGGATGACAGTGGCACTATGGCTTTTGCTGGTAATTCCGGGTATGGGGTATTCTTCAACTTATCCTCAATGGCTACAGGCTTATCATGATGGAACCATTAATTTGACCGGAGTTTATTACGGCGTCGGCTCAGCAGATTTTATCGGGGATTTGCCTGATCATGATAGCCGGAGACTATCCAAAGACCGCGCCCTGGATGAGCTTTGTTATCAGCTTTCGGTGTCCGTTAAATCCGAATTAAAGGAAAATCTGGTCCAGAAGGGGCAGTATTCGGAACAGCAGGTGGCATCGTCCCTTTTTGTGGAATCACGCAAAGTTTTTTCCGGTATCCGGGAACAGCAAAATTGGGCCGACCCCCAAAACAGCGTCTATTGGGTAATGGTAGTGATTGACAAGGCAAAAGCGGATACGCAGGTTAAACAGCAAGATTTTGTCAATGAAGTGGTTAATCGGCTGGCAAATAATCAACGGGAAATTGTTGCCGGAATAAAGAAAATGACCGCCGTTCTCACCCAGCAGATGCAGTTCTATAAAAAGCGTATGAATAATTTTGAAAAACTATTGAAAACCATTGACTATAAGGTGGGTTCAGGAAGTGATCAGACCAAAGCGGAGTATGTTGGTATAAAAAGTGAAATCACAAAGCTCGGAGATCAGTGGAATAAGCAGGAACAGATGCTCCGGGATCAGAATAAAAAGATAGAAGTGATAATTAGCGAGAACGAAGCGCTGCAAGATCTTCTCAAGCAATCTGCCAGCAGTGCTCAGATGGAAGCTCTAATGTCTCAAAACAAAGCCCTTCATGAACTATTTGCTAAGGTTTCTAATAATTTACATGGAGATCATTTTCTGGCTCTGACCCAGGATGATGTGAAGAACCAAAGCAAGAATCCGGCATTCACCGTTATAATTACTCCCCTAAAGGGCCAGGGTGCAGATTATTATGATGGGGAGAGCATCCGGTTCCGTGTCCAAGCATCCGGAGATTGCTATGTTAAGGTCATATATCTTTCTTCCATCAGTGATGAAGGCACCGGCGAGACTCGGATGAATACCCTGCTTTTTCCCAATCCTCATGATCCAAACAACTTCATTAGAGGCGGGGAGAGAGTAATTATTGGGAAAATGGGAGAGCTTGTGGCACAAACCCCCTATGGCAAAGACATTGTCACGGTTGTTGCCTCGCAAAGCCAGTTTACCGATATCCAGGAAAGTCTTCGTAAGGCTGTCGCCAGTGGCCAGTACTATCATAACGTCACCAGAAATGTGGGCGATGTTATCCGATCAAGAGGGATTGGAGTGGCAAAGTGTATCGGAAAGATTTCTACGGATGACACAGGATCTTATGTTTCGGACACCTGTTTTATTATCACCCGAAAGTAAGTCCCTAAGTTTTGAGGCAGTTCTTTGGCCGCCGCGCCGGCAATGGCAGGCGGTGGAATCGCTTCCTATGGCCGCATAGAGATGCTCTGCGACGTGTACCCGATCTGCATGAGACCTCGAGTCCCGAGGACCGGGCCTTTTATATCGAGTCTAAAGAAATGAGTGAAGAGGAGACAGGAGTATGAAAACAATTCGTATTGTCGGCTTTTTTGCGTTAATCCTTCTCGTTTCGACATCGCTGTCCAACGCAGTTACGACTGAGGAAAATCAAAATATAGAGCGGTTGAAAAAACTTGGACAGACCTGCCTTAAGTACATGCAAGATCACAACGGCCAAATGCCGCCAACCCTGTCCGCATTGTATAACCAGGCCTATGTAAAGGATTTGAGCCTGTTTTCTTCTCCATCCAAACCCATCGGTATCCTCGAAAAGAACGAAATCGACGAGAAATCAGATTATGTCTTGTGTCCCGAAAAAGAACCCATCGTACCGGAAAAGCCTCATCTGGTCGTTATGAAAATGTCTCCTGATAAATTTAGGGCCATCATTCGGGATCGATCCGGAAAAAATAATCCAGAATCGGAAAATATGTTTGTATTTTTCGATGATAGTACCCTTTATCCATTGAGGCCGGTTATGTTTCTGGAGGATGAGACCAAAGATGATGTTATCAAACCTAAACCCGACAAGGACGATCAGAAAACTTACCGATTAGGCAAAAAAACCGGTGATCAGACAGTTGAAGTAGTCAGGGATTTTTTTCCCGGGCATCCTCTGTATATTGACATGGAAAGCAGTTCCGGTGATACAGGAATACTGACTTCCAAGAAAGCTTTTGAACTGCGGCCGGGTAAATATCGGATCGAATTCAGCCTGGTCGGTGATCCCTTGGGGGCGCTCCGAAGAGTTCATTTCAGTGTGGGAGATATCCATGACGATGAGGTTACGCTGGGAACTGACGAAATGGTTAGGACATATAAACGGGATATTGTTGTGGCAAAACTTTCAACAGCCCGACTGGTATTTCGGCACCAAGGCGGCGATTTTCAAAGCCTGATGCTCGACAGCGTGAGGTTGACGAAATTGACCGGGCAAAACAGGTAATCCATAACCTGAATTTTTAGGAATAAAACCTTACTATCTAAACTCTATTTCTAAACACGTTTGAAGAAATAAGCCATGAGGAAACCCTATTTTATTCATGGCCGGTTTTTCATGGTGTTGGAGAAACCCCAATCCCCTTTGTTTTACACGTCAAATGTTTTTGTCCGGATGATTGATGCGTTAATATTCATTTAAGAGACAGACGCTCAGTTTTGGTTATCAATATATCCTTTACTTAGACCCTAATTGATCGAAAGTCGAGGATGCCCCCAGATTCAAGGCATCAAGGGCGACGCCGTAGTCATCTACTGCGAGCCCTTGATAACGAAGAAGATGGAGCATCATCGGCTTTCCTGACTTGTTGGGTCGTAGCTGAAAGCGAAGCCCAAAAGGTAAACAAAATGGGATTTTTTAATAAATTTATATCTCATTTATAGAAGAGTTATAAAAATGCATCTGAATCTACTAAAATGAATAATAAATCAAACACATAAAATATTTTTTCCATTTTGTTTACGATCATTTAGGGTTAGACCTTTTAGCATTATCTCCTTCATTTGTAAAATCCAGTTGGTCGAGTTCTTTTTCGAGTTCCTTCCAGATCATCATGTCTTTAAAACTATCATTCTTATAGACTTGTTTCCAATCTTGTTTTTGATATTTTATCAGTTCTAAGGTGGTAATAGGAACTTCAATTGAAACTTTAGCACCGCCCTTTGGAATCGAAATAATATCATCCGAATCCGAAGAAAAAGTGACGTCAACGATTTTGATACCTGAAATGCTAAAGGGCAAATCATGCCAGGAGGGGAATTTTCCAGGAGTAATTTCAGGGCTCTTCATGAATGGTTCTATGAACTTGAAAATCATTTTATTTTTGTAATAGACAAATCTAAATAAATAGGATTTTTGTATCACTGCCCCTTTTTTCATATCAAAAATATAATTAAAATAATTGGAATGATACACTAAATCGCCTGTTTTTAAATTTGCAAATTGATACATTAAATTGTCTATTTTCGAAAATGGCAACAAATCAGAACAATTCCCCAAGGCAAATGCGAATGCAGCGACAAACGCTTCTTGCTTACCTAAATTTGTGCCCTTATTTTTATTGCTTGGTTTGCCTACGCCGGACGTCCTGTATATATCTTCAAATTCAACTTTCTTTTTATAAATATCTATAGCTTTATCACCGACAGGAAGAAAGATTTTGATTGTGGTCACCTGACTGGATCAAGGAAGATATACATTATATTTATTATAGCATATCTCTTAGGTCGAGCTTCACTAACCACCCCTATAAAATTGCATAAGATAATATATATTGTATGTCAAGTAAAAAATAATGCAATATATAGTGGTAAAAAGCTATGTTTTTATTGATATAACTATAGGAGTTAGTTGTGAGCAGATGATGAAGTTTGCCTCAAAAATCGAAAAAGAGCAAACCCCGTAAAAAGGATTCACCCTTATTGAAAAACGATATCACACAAATTTTATGGGCACGATATTTTCATCTTTATTTGAGATATCACAAGTTTCACACCAAATATCATTACCACAATATCTTGTGTGTCCATACAAACAAGAAAAGCGTGAATTTTTATCATCGATTCACGCTTTCTTATTCATAGGTTTGAATGTACAAAGATAGCCGTTTTAATAATAGTGCTGTTGCCGAAAACTATTTATAAACCAGTGGGAAATTCGGCATGGTTTTCGGGATCTCAGTTGTCGGGTGCTGGGAACCGTTAGTAAGTGCTTTTACACGTTTGGTGATGAAAAGATCTATCTCTTTTATGTCCACCGTGTTGTCCCTATCATAGTCAGCTTTTCCTTCAAGTCCTTCAATAAGCGCTTTTGTAAATGCACCATGTCTCCATCCCGGTCTTTCCTGACTGCTTTCTTTCCCGGTTGATGCGGTCATCACAACAACCCCGCTTTCCGTATTTACCAGTTCCCGAAGGGCACTTGTCATATCTTCAACCCCCCTTCGTTTCCCGGTAACATCTCCACTGTGACAGGTGTCCACAAGGAAGATAACCTTGGATGGAAGACTCGATAACACATCCTGAAAATCAAACCACTTGACGCCGGTTCTTCTAAGCTTGTCAGGATCACCGTCATATGGAAGGAAATAATAATTACCTCTATCATCCTTTAAACCGTGACCTGCAACAAAAATGACAGACAGATCCTTTTGAGTGGACTCTTTTAAAATCCAGTCAAGTCCGTCAAGAATATCATCCTGTGTCGCTTTATGATCAATAAGCACCCGTTTATGAATCTTTCGATAAAGTTTTCCGGTCTGGCGATTTAAAACAGATGCGATTCCCTCTGCATCCTTGTGGGCATAATCCAGACTGTATCCGGATTGCTCATATTTCGATACACCGATGGAAAGAAGATAAAGATCAGGTTTGTAAATATTTCCGATTCCTGGAACCGTCCTGATGGTCTTTGATTTCCATTTGACATTAATGATTTCAGGTTCTGACTGGGTGTGTCTATTTGATGCAATGACAGATATTCTGTTGTCGGTTTGGGTCAAGGGTACCATAACATCTATTTCCGCCCTTAACCTGTCTATCTTTTTACTTGCTTGTGCTTTGACCCCGATTCCTCGACTTTCACTGATGGGTCTGCCGTTGACTAAAAGCCAGATATCGGTGATTGGCTCATTATTTATTGCTTTTGCTCCTGCCTTTATTCGGATATTGTTTTGTTGAACGGCAACATCTCTTTTGTCGGGAATTTGGAAAAATACCGCAGGCGGTAGAATATTGCCGATGTCAGATACGGTGGTCTCCTTGATCTTTTTTCGTTGTGGTCTTTCCAAGTTGACCAGCCGGATCGCCTCTTTAATATCGCCGCCGATTTCAAGGTATTTTGCCACGATCTTAGGAGAGTAAAACTGTTTTGCAAACCGGGATGCCGGATAGTAAAGTGCTGATCTGTCTTCACCCTGATTGATATGCCACCCCACATATTTATCCCCGTTTAAAGACGCCGTGTAATACCCTTCAGGGGTCCAGGCCACCCATTCGTTGTCGGTTCCCTGAAAGATGGTCAAAAGAAGTCTTCCTGAATCGATTTCCCAAAGTTTTACGGTTTGATCACTTGATCCTGAAACCAGAAATCGGCTGTCAGGGGATACAGCAACTCCCAACACATCAGTGATGTGTCCAATAAAATCGTGGATCTTTTTCCCGGTTTGAGGGTTATAGGATGTTAGAAATCCATTGCCTCCTCCGCTGATGACGGTTTTTCCATCAGGGGTAAGGGTCAAACTTTGGTGCCTATAACCACTGGTTGATTCCCTTGTGATTTCATGAACCACGCGACCGTTTTTCAGGATTTCAAGGGTTTTGTGAGGTTTTCCGGTTTTGGTTTTAATTGACCAAGACCCCACAGATTTAATCCCTCTTATGAAAACATAGTCAGACCTGATTTCAGATCCCTTGGACAACTCATAGGTTCTATTGTCTGACTTGATCTGGAAAGATTGTTTCAAAGACCCATATGCAAACAAGTTTCTACTTTTATATTTCTTTCCCCATCCAATAGACTGGCCGTCTTTTGCAAACCCCACGCTCCAGATCCGCTTTCCTTTTCCCACCATCTTTTGCTTCGCTTTTCCAGTGGTTAGGTCCCAGAGATTAATTTCATTATTATCTCCGCCTCCGGTAGCTGCGATTCTTCCATTAGGAGAGATGTCTGTTGCTATGACTGTGTTATCGTGTTTTGTGAAAGTGGTTATTTTTTTACCGAATGGGATGGAAAAAACATTTGCAAATCCAGTTAATACCTTTGTTCCATCAGGCGATATTGAAAGACCATCTACGGTTCTGTTTTGACTCGCCAGCACTTTGATAAATTTTCCAGTTCTTCCGTCCCACATGCGAATGGTTTTATCATAACTTCCTGACAGAAGGTACTTTCCGTTGGGTGTAAAAGCAACTGATCTAACATTATATGTATGTCCTTTTAGGGTTTTAATCAAAGCACCGCTTTTTGCGTTCCATAGCTTTAGCGAATCGTCATCACTCCCTGTAACTGCCAATTTACCATCAGGTGAAAATGCCACCGCATAGATATGGTCCGTATGACCTTTGAGTACGTGGAGAGTCTTTTGAGTGCGAACGTTCCAGATGCGTGCGGTTTTATCAGAGCTTCCAGAAATCAACCGGTTTCCATCCGGGGAGAATGCAAGTTTCAAAACTACATTGGGGTGTCCTTTGAGAAGCGTTTTAACTTCGCCGGTCTGGAAGTTTATAAGACGAATTGCACATTTTTCTTCACGTGAACCAGATAGTATTCCTCCTGTCGCCAGAAGTCGGTCATCTGGAGAAAGAGCAGCTGCATAAATCTTGCCTTCATGTACTGTCCCGATTTGACCACTAAGCATACGCACCAACTCACCGGTAGAGGTGTCCCACACACGAATGGTTTTATCATCAGATGCAGAAACAAGGTATTTCCCGTCACTGGTGAAAATGACATCACGTATTAATGCCTTGTGTCCGCCGGTGTCGATGGTGAGGATCGGTTCTTCAGCAGATCTTTTTGTGCATCCGTGGTTAACGACAATAATGATGAGAAGAAACGGTAGAAAGCGTCTCATGTGGGTCCCTCCACGGTTAAGTCTGAAATGAGAAGATGCAAATAAAAGGGTTAGAAAACATTTGCGAGATGTGCATCCAAAACAAAATTGCAAATATTGCGCTTAAGGACGAATAACTTACCCAGTCATATAGAAAAAATATCGAAATGGCAAGAATGGAAAATCCCACATACTGTGGTTTCCTCAAACTTTAAAAGTTGCAGATACCTTGAGATTATGTCACGAAAATCGGGTTTGCAATAACCTGTGATTTCTTGCCGTCTCTAAACCATTCACAACAACAATTGATTTACAGATATCAAATTTTTCTGGTGTCAGATGGGTATTCGACTATTTTACACAATCGAATTACGGACTGGTAATGGTACCATCGGTATTTAGCGTATGTACTCTCCCCGAACCGGTGTAAGTAAAAGTTGGATTGACCAGTGTAATTAAACCGTTATTATCAGTGATAGTCGGATTGCCTGTAACATCAGGCTCGATTGCAAGTTTACCCGTGGCCTGCAGCTGGCTTCTGGTAATTTGGGTACCAACTGATTCCTCGTCTGCAAAATAGGCCATAGTCGCATTCCAAAAGTTTTTAACTGAAGCAATGGCTACGGAATCCTGTCCTTTGGTTCGATAGGCTAAATAATTGGGAATGGCAATGGCTGCCAGAATACCAATAATCGCAATAACAATCATAATCTCAATAAGCGTAAAACCTTTTCGATTGTTTCTTCTCAATTTTTGTAGCATGTTTTCACCTTTTTTCACTTTTTTATCAATTACTATCTTCTCTTTTAATATCCCCACACGATGACTGATAGCAGGGTGACGGTTATGATCTATGGCATCATCGATTTTTACAACGTTAGGAGCAAATCATTATGGAGGATATCCGGCAAAAACTGCTTTCGAATTCTGTTTACTAATTTTTCAGCACCTTAAATCATGCCATTGTGAATATCCTCCAAAAGACGCTTCTCTAATAAATTCAAAGTGCACCTCAAGCAGATTCCCATAGACGTAAGCCCGTTGGAATCTACTTCTTATCTATGATAAATGTTTCGCTAGCCACTTCATCATCACCTATATAGACATCCACCCTGTATTCACCCCGATCCCAAGTCCATTGAAATTTTTTACCATAACCGCCGATGTTATAGGACGCACGCCATCCCGGTTCAATCCATCCTTTTCGGTCCTGTACGCATAAAATCCTGCCAAGAGGATCGTGATAAATTACATGGATGGGAAAGTTTATCCGTTGTGTTCGCTGCGGATATGTAAGATTTAATTCCCAATAAATTAATCTGATGTCGCCTTTTATAAATTTTGTCCTGTATTTTCTCTCTTTTTTAGGGGGTGCACTTGATCCGGCCTCAAAAAACCTTAATGAAACAACTTTTGCATTGAGTCTCGGGATATAAGTTGATTTCTGTTCCTTTGGTGTTTTCTGATATATCGCCTCTAAAAGATGATATATTTCCAACGCCATGGTTTTGTCCGAAACCTGAATACCGCCGATATTCTTACCCGATTTGATGATATACCAGGCCAAACCCGTTGAAAATTCCGGCTTCAAATAGAATTTGTGCGTAAAGTTGCCGCCGGTACCGTGCAGCAAAATACCCTTAGAGGTCACACCTAAAATCTTGCATTCGCATATGGTGGGAATGATGTTTTTATGGAGGCACCTGCCTTCAAACTGTTCTTTAAAATCATCGATCAGCTCTTGCCGGCTACGATGACTGAAATCTTCATAAGCGTCCGTTTCTTCGATTTTGGGGGGTGTAGCGCATCCTGTCACCACACACAAAATAATTCAGTAAAAAAACAGGGCGCTAAACCTTTTTATCATTTTGTACTCCCATTATTTTTCCGTAGCGTGATTGATAACAAAGCAACGATTTTATTCTTTGATCTCTATCCAGCGCTCCTCATAAACAGGCGGAACGTATTTTTCTCCCAAGATCGTTTTTTTCCAATACCCTTGTTTGACTTTAACCCTGATTTTTCTTCTTTGAATACGCTCTTCTTTTGTCTTTACCGGAGCCAAGGCCGGCTGCGTTGATATTTTATCTGATAACGGGTAAACTTTTTTAAAATAAAAATCCCCTGTTAAAGAAGATGATTCCCAGGGGACCTGCCGCTTTTTTGACTCGTTCATAACCTCTATGCGCACGTTTTTAAAAACCCGCTCAATGAGCAATCCCGGCGTCATCATGTGCTTTAAAAGCTTTGAGGTGTAAAGCCCGTTTCTTCCCGAACCATCGGCCGCCAACGAACCGGGCGCTGTTGAATAGGCCAGTATGGAGCCGGTTGGAGCATCCATTTTTGCCAGCCCCTGCTCACTGGATCTGAAGCTACGCGCAAAGGGATTGTCCCTGCATGCATCAAGAATAATGATGTTCAGTCCGTTTCCGGCATCCTGCATCTTGCCCAGCACGCGGCCTGCGTCCACCCCTTCGAATTTCACATCCGAAGGTGATTCTATTTTGGCATCAACGGGTACCAGGTAATTTCGACCATAGACTTGCAGACCATGGCCTGAAAAGTAAAACAACCCGACCCCGCCGGATTTCAATTGGTTCCCGAAATCACGGATGGACCTTTCCATGGTCTTCTGGTCCGCATCCGTCTTTAACAAAACCGCAAATCCCAATCTCTTCAATACTGCTGCCATATCGCGCGCATCATTTACCGGATTCTTCAACGGAGATGCTTTATAGCTGCTGTTCCCGATCACCAGGGCAAGACGCCTTTTTGCTACCTGTATGGCGCGGTCAGAAGCTCCGCAAGGGTAAATCAGGAGACTAACCAATACCAATGAGGTAAAAACAGAAAATATCTTTTTCATACACATCCTACAAATACATATATCGTAATTTTCATAAAAAAGCAAAAAGGCAAACCCTGTAAAATGGATTCGCCCTTGTGAAAAAACGATATCACAAATATTTTCGACTTCTAATATTTACGCTTTAATTGAGAGTATCCCGTAAAAACCAGGCTTTTCAAAACCTGATATTTCTTGCCATATTTTTAGAACGTCTGAATTACAGATATTATAAAATAAGGTGATTTCGGTAATGGGTTTTATTTTGTTCACCCCCGATGAGCTGGTGGGCGATTCAGCTGATGCGGTCGAAGTGGAGGAAAAAGGGGTGAAATTTTGAAAAAACAGAGCTATTTATTATATATTACCGTCTCCTTTATATCTTGTATAGCAGATGTAAAAACCTAATTAGTGTCCATCCATAAACGGCATCTTTTGGCCCTCGGCGTCGTTCTCGCTCGTTTTCAATCCTCGAAATAGCGTGCTATGTCTGCGGTTGAAAACTTGCTCGGGCCTTGCCGAAAACCAAAACCTACCATTTCTGGATGGACACTAATTGCAACAAGACAATTTTTTTTAAGAATTGTTTCCTTTTCCGCTTCGTTATCGCCCTTCCGGATTCGAAAGAGTGATTTTTGAGTCTTTTTCCAAAAAGCGCTTAGCGAAGCGGAACGCAAAATTTGTGGCTGTTTGAGGGCGATTGCCCGACTTCTACATATTTTCTTTAACAGATTTTCACAAGATCTTCCAACAAAATAATGACTCTTGTATTTTATTCATCCATTTATTATACCCTAAATGATCGTAAACAAAATGAGAAAAATATTTTATGTGTTTGATTTATTATTCATTTTAGTAGATTCAGGTGCAATTTCATAACTCTTCTCTGAATGAGATATAAATTTATTAAAAAATCCCATTTTGTTTACCTTTTGGGCTTCGCTTTCAGCTACGACCCAACAAGTCAGGAAAGCCGATGATGCCCCATCTTCTTCGTTATCAAGGGCTTGCAGTAGACGACTACGGCTTCGCCCTTGATGCCTCGAATTTGGGGCATCCTCGACTTTCGCTCATTTAGGGTTATATTAAATAAAAAAATTGCCTTACGAATATTGCTGAAAACTTTCTATCACGGTGAGGAGGCTTCTGGCATTTATAGAGGAAAGGCTGCATGAGGTGTCCAAAAAATACAAACTGGAAGCCCGGTATCCGGTCGTCTATTCCAGGGGAATGGATTTTCCATTGTCCATAAAATAAATACGAAAGTTTTAAGGACGAAATGAAAGCATTATTCTATTTTTTAAAACAAGAGCTTGTATCAGTAGTTCTTATTCTGGTTTCTTTCATCCCTCTTTTTTTCATGGGCTCGCTCCTGGATATCCTTCTCACTCACTTCTATGCCCATGTCGAGAATGGAAAGACAGCCCTGCCCATCATCTCGCAGTGGGTCTATGAGTACATGGCAGGCCACAGATTTCTTCCACAGGAGATCATGGTCGGTTTCTGCCTGCTCATGGTTATTTTCTTTATCCTCAATGCTTTTTTTGCCAAAGACCAGCAGCAGTTTCGTATCCGATTCATCTATTCGTTCTTGTTCACCTGGATACTGGCCATTACCGCCGCAACTTTGATTGCTTTCGCATGCGTCGCTCCTTTTGACCTGTTGCTGGCTCGCCTGGAAGAAGACAGCCTGTTGGCTCGTATCATCCATGTGATTCTGGTGGTTGAACTCATATTAATTGTACTTATCCCTGTTGGGCTGGTTATCCGGAGGAAAGTAAGTAAAACCGGATAAGTCGCTGAAGCGGGAAGTTAACGGCGAACGCTGTTTTCGGCGGGCTAAAGACGAATCAGCGGCTTTCCATAAAAATAAATCGGGACCCACAAAGAGAGTATTAAAAGCAGAAATGAGATGACAATTGCAAAAAAACCAAATATTTTTTTTGTGTCGCCTTTACGAGAACTGCGTATCACTCCGAACAGGGCTACTGTATTATAGATAACAAATATCAGGCCAAGAGGCATGCCCACCACAGGACCTGAACTCATACTGAGCACGTTCGACAACAGATGAAAGAAAAACATGCAGACCAGCCAGACAGCAACATCTGCTATCCAGAACGTATGGACCAGCTTCATTTCACCTCGCCACAATTTAGAATAAAAGTGGATCATTTTTTCCTACTTTCGTGATGAAGAATCTTTTTTTTTTCCGAGCCGTTCTTCGGTCCGTAAGTCTTTCGGACTGGAACTGAACCGGAGGCAGGCGGGTTCATTACCAGTTTGTTAATTGCTATACAAGACTTTTTGGTGTCAGGTTTCAGGTATCAGGTATCAGCTAATTCGTTCCTGACACCTGATTGCAAGCTTTCGCTCAAAAAATGAATAAGTTAATGGGTGAAAACCACTTTAACAAATCGGTAATGCTCCCAGGCAGGCTTGGCCGGATAATGTTAACCGAACGTAACATTTACTGCTCAGTCGATTCGAAAAAACGATTTGATTTTGGCAATCATACGGCTGGAGGAAGGGGTGCCTGCGACGATCCGGCCGGCTTCCTCGGCCAATTCCTTTTGACGTTCGGCCAGGATTTCGCCCAGCTGGACAGAAATAGAGGGATTGTCGGTTAAAATATTAGAGAAATTTTCCTTGTCGATAATAATAACCGAGGTATCCTCCATTGCCCGTACGGTTGCAGTATGCGGTTCGCCGGTCAACAGGCTCATCTCACCAAAAAATCCGCCACTGTCAATGGTTGCAATCCTTTTTTCTTGGGTCCCATTTCCTTTAATGTAAATTCCGCATAACCCCGTGCGGATGATATAAAGGGAATTTCCTTGATCCCCCTGACGCACAATGAATTCTCCGGAACCGTATTCAATAATTTTCGAACGTTCTGCAATCTGAGTCCGGACTTCTTCTGACAGGGCTGAAAAGACCGAGACACGCTCAAGCAATCCTTCAACATCGGCAGAACTTTTCCGGGCTGCCAGTTCTTTTTCCCGAAAACGCCTTTCTATATGGCTATGTTGAACATCGCGAATTGGAAAGGGAATTTTGATATGATTGCGACGGAGCGCATACCAGAGTTGAGTATTGATATCAGACTTGATTCTACGTTGATCAGCAAAGTTGTTATGGTAAAACCGAATTTCATAGGTAATGGCAAAATCACCGAAATTAACAAGATAAATTTCCGGTGGGGGTGTTTGCAAAACCTGAGGATGCTGGTTTATGACTTCTAAAACAACTCTCCGAAGCGTGTTGGGGGGCGCTCCATATTCTATTCCGATCTTAGTTCGACAGATAAGCCTTCGATTGGGTTTCGAATAATTCAAAAAGCTTTTATTGGTTATTTCCGCATTGGGGATATAAACCAAAACATCTTCACGGGTAAGCAACCGCGTAGATTTCCAGGTAATGCCAATCACCCGGCCTCGGTTTTCCCCAAGTTTTATCCAGTCGCCCAGCCCGAAAGGACGTTCGATTTGCAGTATAAGACCGGAAATAAGGCTGCTCAATGTTGTCTGAGCAGCAAAACCCACGACAACGGTTAAAACCGCTGAGGTTGTAAGTATGCCGGTAAGATTAATATTACTCTTTAAGCGAAGCACAATAACAAAGAGGATTGCATAACAGATAATCAGTACAAGATCGCGTGTGATACTGGGAAGCTCTTTTTTCTTTCTCAAGCGAAGTGGTAGCTCTATTAAAAGAAAAAAAGTCAATCGGGCGACCGCCCAGGATAGAATAACAACAGACGCAACTTGAATCCATGACGCCCACTCGGCCGCCCAACTTAGATCACGGGTAATCGATGCGATGGTGCGTGTAATCAGATAAAGGATTAAAAGCCCGATAGGGATGGCAGGTATTCGCTGCAACCGCTTGGATATAATAACGTATCCGCTGAGTAAAACGATAGCGATAAGAATTTGCCAAAAAACAGTATCAAACACAGCATGCCCCCCGTTTATTTTTTAGCTTTTTTAGGTCAGCACGATATATCATTCTGTTGATCCCCCGAGGATAGATCTTTTCTTTAAGGAAGTATAAAACAGGTGCATATTTTTTCAAAAGATCCGAATTACGAAAATAACTTACCTCATCTTATATTTAAAGGTCAATGAAGAAAACATTATAGATCTGCTAAACCTTCAGCACAAACAGATCGGCTCTAATCAATATGGCTTGTAGATCCTTATTATTTGACACACAAAAAACCTTTCTTTATAATCAATAATCAAACAAAAGATTCTGGGGGGGTGCATTACCAGTTTGTTAATTGCTATCCAAGACTTTTTGGTTTCAGGTGTCAGGTATCAGCTAATTCGTTTCTTACTCCTGACACCTGAAACCTGATTGCAAGGCTTTCGCTCAAAAAATGAATAAGTTAATGGGTGAAAACCATTTTAACAAATCGGTAATGCTCCCAATGGATTCCTTTATGATAAAACTCCCGGGAAACCAATAAAAATAGAGGCGGAAAGACCGATGATAATATGTGAAATTGAAATTCCGATGAGCGTCTTATGACGTGCATATTGCCATCCCCAAAAAAGTCCGGGAATAAAGGCTACCATGGCAAAACTGATGGATATGTGAAGATGGGTCATGCTGAACATAAGATTGGAAATAACAATGGCCGTCAGAGTCCTGTATTTGCCTACCAGGAAGTTTTGAAAGGAAGACTGAAAGCATCCCCTGGCGATAAACTCCTGCACCGGGGCAAATACGGAATAGGCAAGACAAGTGAGAATTAGGCCGCTTTTACTAAGTGTTAGATGTTGTCCCAACGATAACAACGGATATTCCTGAATGCCGGGAACCCATTTCAGGTAAAGCCATTTTAGCACACATAAGAGCATCAGAATAGGTACCAGCAATAAAATGGATTCAATCATCGATTGGCGCCAGTTCTCAATAGTGAGACCGTACATACTAAACGGATAACCGCCTTTTTTAATAACAAAAAAAGACATCGCCGCAAACAGGAAGATAATGCTTACGCTAACCACCGTGGTTGTCGACGCGGTCCTGGCCCAAGATGCAATAACCTGTAAAGAAAACACATACAAACATATTCCCACTAGTAGCATACAAATGAGAATTCCCATAGAGACTCTGGATTTTTCCTCGGCCAGTTGCATTCGTAAGGAACGTACCGTCATTTCGTTGGTCTGGCGTAAATGCTCGCTCATCTCACAACTCAGATTGCTTTTGATCTTGGAATAGGCAGATTCTTCAGCCGCTGAGAGGGACTGCAGTTTATCATTTTTAAGCATCAACAGGGAACAATCCGACACCGCCCGGACAGAAGCCGAACGGGGTTTGCAATCCAGAACTGCCATTTCACCGATGCTGTCACCCGTTGACAGCGTTGACAGTCGATGTTCATAATCAATATCGGGTTCTTTCTTAAGAACTTCTGCGGTGCCACTTTTTATGAAATAGAGTTCTGAGGCCGGCTCTCCCTCCACAGCTATTATTTCCCCTGCCTTGACATGCACTTCAACAAGCACTTGGATGACCTCTTCAAGCTGCTTATCCGACAACCCCTTAAACATGGGGTTACTTACTAGGAAAGACAAATTTTTTCGTAAAGAGTTTATCATTATTGCCTCCTGTAAAAAAACATGCAGGGCAGACGCATTTGATTTCGGTGTAGCGTAGCGACGGCGTGTATCTCCTGGAAACCGACTGACTGTTTGAAGGGCTTTAGAACGCGTTAGCCCGAGCCGAATGAAATTATGACAAAAGAATCAATAGGATAATTTAACGACGAATTGTTCTTAACAACTCCGGCGCGGCTCGGGCTTACGGGTGCTTTAAGCACAAGTTTCAGTCGGTTGTAAAGAGATATACGCCGTCGTGGAGCGTTCTCCCTATATTGCAATTCAAATGTGTCGACCCTGGAAAAACATGCAGTGCCCCTTGACAGTGGGGTGTAAATCAAGATTGTTGGTTATTGAGTTCAATCGTAAGGTGTCAGTGTTCAGGTTTCAGCTCTTCAAGTTTCTCGACCCTGACACCTGAAACCTGACACCTTTTCCCCAAAGCTAAATACGTAGTGCAGACGAACATGAATTTTCATATTGCCAACAGCCGTGATTCACACCCTTGACAGTGGCCGGTTGTATAGGTATCTTCAGCCACTTGGATTATTCACGGTGATAGTACTTAATCTTCAGAAAGTGGAGATCCCCGTGGATTCATACAATCTGTACAAGAAGGTCTTGCTCAAGGATCTATCTTCATAGAACTCATAATCTACGGTATAATGTCCCCCTTTGTTGTGCCACACTCTATCATGATATTGTTTTATCTCTCGGATAACTTCTGAAGACGAAGTGCCGAGGACCTTGACGTTTAATTCCAGATTGAAATTTTCGATGTTCTTTCTCGTCAGATTCGCCGACCCTAATACAGCAACAGCAGTACCGTTTTGTTTTTCAACCAGGGTAAGTTTGGTGTGAAACTGCTCCCCATGGGTATGGTACCACCTGATTTTTATCTTGCCGTGTGATTTTTTCATCAGTTCATAAGCCACAGGCTGATTGGGAATGCCGTTTTTTTCACGGCCGAACGCATCCTTGCTCGGGTCAAGAATGATTTTTACCTCCGCTCCGGCTTGGGCAGCCCTCAACAGCGCTTTTATGATGTCTCTGTCGGAGAGGTAAAACACTGCCATGAGAACACGGTCACCCGGTCCCAGACCCTTAAGCTGACGGATCAGTTCGTCTTGGATCTTTTTTTCGGTAACCAGAGATAAAGACACACAATTTGTTTGACCGGAATTTGCACGATTCGCATATTCAAAGACAATATCATGAAGTTTTCCCCGGGAGAATGCGGCAACCGATTTCTCGGCAATATAAACCTCCCGACAAAAGTCGCCGGTAATCTTCAAGGCAATATTGGAGTGTGCTGAGCTTCCGTCGTGGGGATTGGCGGAAGTAATAACCGTTGTCCATTGTCCTCTGTTATCCGCCAAAACAACCTTCCGGTGATTTGCCTTGTAATTTAAAAGGGACAAGTATGATCTTAACGTAACCCCCGGCTCATCCTCGCTGAAAGGGTGTTTGAAAATACCGCCCCTGTCGGAGTTGCCAAACCATTGTATGAATATTCTCCAAATGGGAGAATACAACAGGTTGCTGTCACGCAATTTCTTAAGATCCGTGTAAATAACATTAATTTCCGCCTTCCTCATTAATTCGATTTCTTTGGATTTTACCCCGCCATACACATTATTTACCGGATCGGTGATAAAGTCTATTTTTATCGACGGAATCCACTTTTTCTTCTCTACCAGTCTGGTCATGAGTTCAAAACAAAGTCTGCGGTAAGCTTTTTCTGCCTTTCCTTGATAGGAATTGAAGAGAAACATGTCAATGAGAATGTATTTTCGGGCGTTATCAATCAGAGTAAAAATCGTGTCAAAAATTTCCTGTTCATGTACGGTCTCTCCATCAGTATTCTTATACGTTAAATCCACAAGGAATTCTATATCCCCGGCACCAACACAATATCCTTTGCTTCGGTAATCAATGCCTTCAGGTAAAGCCTTGATGGAGTGAACACAACCCGAGAAGATCAGGCATAGCAAGAAGAGTAATAATGTCAGTTTACGATTAGTGTTAAGGGATTGCACGCTTAACTCCTTATTCAATGGAATCAGGAACAGCGGATTTTGTTAATAGAAACGCGCCGTCGCTATACTGGGCTGAAATCAAATGCGTTTACCCTGTAGGTGGTGGGTAAAAGGGAGGCGATAAAAAACTAAAGGTATTTTCCCGGTCAAGTTTTGTTCCTTTATTTCATACGATAATAGACAGTGGTCAGGGGATAACCACTCGAATGATCAACGAAGGTTAATGTATTTCCCTGCAAAGAGTAACTAACGATTCTGTTTAAGCCCATCATGCTATAGACGGCGATCTGATTTCCCTGTAATGCGTAATTGCCCATATCCATTACAGCGTTGCCTAAGGAGATTCTATAACTATTACCATCCATGACCACAATGGTCCCATCTTGGCTCTGCCACACACCGCTCAGATTGGCCTGAGATGTGCCGTCAGGTATAGGGTAGTTTTGATCAGGGTTCAAGAATAGCCCATCAGAGTCTGTTTGCTCTGTTGCTAATTCCATCTGTAAGTCCAACAACTCCTCATGATCTTTTACGACTTCCAAACCCCGTTTCACATAGGTTTGGGCTTTAGCAAACTTGTCCTCATCAAGAGCTTCCATTGCCAGATCCAAATATTTGTCGGCTATCCGGTGCACACCATTTTGGGCGTCCGGGTTGTCCGGATTTGTGTTTAGCACTTTCTGATATAATTCCAGCGCATTATTCCCCTTGGGGTTGGTCAACCGATAGGCGGCCAGATGCCCTTTGGCCTGCCGTAACCAGGTGTCTATTTGTTGCCGAGATACGCTTGTATCTGAAGGTGCTTTTACCTGTGGGGACGGCTTTGCTTTGATTTCGGCCAAATCAGCAAAACGACCGTTGGGATACTTTTTTAGATAGGCGTGGTAAAGTTTCGGGTTGGAACTGTCTTTAATAGAGTTCCAGTAGGTAAGTTCAACGACGTCCGGGCTGACAGATTTAGCCGTTGAACCGTCAGTGGACGGCTTTTGGACGGTCCGGGAGCGTGGCTTTGGTAAGGCAAATACAAAGTCTCCTTTATCCAAATGAGGGTTTCGAATTTTACCATATTGCGGATGTTGGCAGCTACGGGAATAATTAACGACGTTTTTTTGTAAGAATTCTCCAAGCTCCGTGCCGGTGACGTAACCATCCTTATCCACGTCGGCATTGCCCTTTAAGGCCGCGATGAATTGCCGGCGAAAAACACTCTTATCCGGTACATTCTCCTCAGCGCTGCCGGAGGTGATGAATTGGCGTACGGGCTTTGCCGTTTTGTAAGTGATGTTGGCGGGGGCCGCCCGTGATAGCGAGAAAATGGAACCGGAAAAACAACTGTCGAATATGAACAAGGCATGTTTTGATTGGATGAGTTTGGCAAACACCTCAATTTGCTGCATATCCATGGCCTTGCGGGTGAAGCCCTGAAGATCACGTTTGGGGTTCGGCGCATCCACGGGCAGAATATAGCCCATCTCTTCGCCGTAAGCCAGCTTGTGCGTATGACCATGACCGGCAAAATAGAACAATAAACGATTTTCCACGGTTTGCCCGTAGCGATTAATGAAATTTGAAAACGCCTGGTACAACTGGGCTCTTGTGGGATTGGTGACCGTTTCTACATTAAATCCATGTTCCTTTAACGCAGCGCGTACGGCCTTGACATCCTGCTGTACACCCGGCAGGCGAGGCCATCCTTCACTATAGTCACTGACACCGATCACCAAAGCATGGCTCTGGTGATATAAACCCACTTCTTGCCCCTGGATATCGATTATCTTGACAACGTTGATACCGCGTTCTGCCGCATATCCGGCGGTAGTAAGGGTGCAAAGTACCAGTAAAAAAATGGTGCCTCCCGCTACATATCGGTATCGCTGTTTCATATTGCAGTTTTTCCCTATACTGTTTTTCAGGCATGGAAGTAAGCATGATCCCAATTCAGCGAAAAAAAGTCTTTTTTTGTCAGGGAATATAGAAAAATAAGCCTGTTATGTCAAATAAATCCTCATATCTGGATGGAAACTAATTAAACTCTTATAATGTGATCCCCCCTGCATATGGACTAACAACCCTACATAGATATTCAGTCAGTATATTGATCCTATAGACATTTCGAGACATGGCTTGATTTCTGTATCTTTACTTGGCCATGCGCGGCATTTTAGGCAACCAGATTCCAGCATTCCATTCTTCCATTTTGATGGCATAAACGGGCTGCCATTAAAAAAAATATTTTCAATAATTTATAGAATTTACGATACGTTAGATTATCTGCCAGGGACGAGGGAAGCCTTACACGAGACGTATCTAATTTTTGGGGATAGCGGTTCGGAGCAGGGCGGTGAGGCATTTTCCAGGGTCAAGGCCGCAGCATTTTTTTCATAAAAACAATCGGGCTCATACGTCCATCCGTTTGCCAGCCGTCTTTCTTCTTTTTTAAGAACAGCATAAACGTATCTTCCTGCCAGGGGAGCGATAATCCTTGTCTTCCAGCCGAAGGTTTCGTAAATTTCCTGGAGCAGAGAATTCATTTTCGCGGCCATTGGTTTATTTGTCCGGAATCGTTTCTTCATTGCCCAGACAGCAGCGGCATAAGTTGTTCGGAGCGGCTTGACTTCCCATGCAAAACGGTCTCGAATACGCTTATCCGGGTAATGTTCGTATTTTTTCCAGCCCTTCAATAAGGTTCTGATCAATCGGGCAAGACTGGGGCCGTTGACCTCAAAATCACGCTGAAAAGCGTCAAGGATAAATTGTTCTTCCCGACCGTTTGGAATATGTTGATGCCGGTAATTAAAGCGATACTGCCCATGGGTGTCCGCTAACGGGAATTCCGATTCGGCCAAAAGGGTTCCGCGTTTTTGATGCTCTTCATACAGCGGCGTTCCGGGAATCGGGGTGTACAGCATAAATTGATGAAAATCCGTATCATGGCTGACGGCGTAGTCTATAATGCGATGAATGTTATCGGGGGTATGGTTTTCCAGGCCGATAATCGATGACCCCAGAACGCGAATTCCATTGGATTGAAGAGATCGAACCAGAGGCAACGTCTCTACATTGTTGAGCTTGGAATATTGGCTTTGTTCGCCTTCCAGTCCCATCCATACCCAGGATATTCCCAGACCCACCAGTTGCTCAATGGTATAAGATTTTAATACCCTGGCCGAGCTGAAAACATATAGTGCCCAGCTTTTATTGCTTTTTTGCATCAACTCAAGAAGTCGCAGCGCCCTTTCTCGATGAAGGAGAAAATTTTCATCCATGGTAAAAAAAGATCGAACGTTGAGTTTTTCTTCCAGTTGACACATAATGGAAAAAAGCTCATCGCCGGTTGGGTAAAAATTGATAAATTTGCCCTTGCCGCCGAATAATGCAGAAGTCGAACAAAAATTACAGCCCACGGGACACCCCACGGAAGGGAGTAGGACAGCGGCGGTATCGCCGGGCTTTTCCCGAAGCGTAATCCCAAGGATTCTGGTGCCGAATCCAGAATAGACCAGCGGATGCCTTATGGCGTCCGTTGTCTTTTGTCCCAGAAAGGTGCGAAACCATTGAACACCCTCTCCCTTGACGATATGATCCGCGTCAATGATTTCATGAATGCCGCCTTTATTTGCCACATGTCCTCCAACGACAATCGTTGCTTTTGGCAGGTATTTCCTGACCAGTTCACACATTTTTTTCAGCTTTCCGATATTGGGTATAATTGAGCTGATGCCGATGATGTCGTAGGAATGATGCTCGATTTCGTGAATAAAACGGTCCAGGGATGGAAAATCGAGAAGGGTGCAAGGAGATTCAATATTGCTCTGAATTAACATCAACCCGAAGCTGCGATGAAACATTCGAAGGGAAAAAGTGCCCTGAACCCTTGTGACCTGGTTATGATAAAGTTCCATGGGATTGATTTCCCGGCTTCCGTATTTGTCGTTTTGGGCATATGGCCCAAACACGCTGGATAGTAAAACGTTAGCTTGGGTCCCGAGTGGATGGACAGATGGTTCAGTATTCATAATCTATTTCCTGAATTTTAGAGGGGTATGACCAAAAATCGTCATTTTTCACGGGTCTTATTGAATAGTATTTTATAATAAGGATGGTAGAAAAATTACAGAGGTCTTTTTTGGTTTTACAAAAGTTTTACAAAACGTAGATAAATTTGTTATATAAGTTTTTTAATAAATAACCGGGGAAAGTTTTATTCCTAAAGGTATCTATGAGTCTGTTGATTAATGAGGATTTTCGTTCAAGATCAAGGCATGCGAAAAAAATAACCACAGGCATATATTTGATATTCCGAGGATTATTTTTTGAGCATAACGCAGAGATTGTGCGAAAAGACCATTAATCAACAGACTCATCTATGATGTTGAGAAAATTGTATCTTGATTTCCCCAAAAATATTTTCATTAAAACACGGTTAGTGACTCAATGGAACGGGCAATAACTCGAACAAAATGGTTTTTACACCCCATCTTTATTTTTATCTTTTCCATCGTGGCGTTGGCCATGTCTCTTGTATTGTATATTTACTGGTATATAGAGGTCAGCTCAGGGCTAAAGGAGGTTGCGCGAAAATTCAACCTGGACCCTGGGCAGTTATTGGAATCTGAAACATGGGTAGTTATTCTGATCCTCTCGATTCTTGTTGGAATCATTCTGGTAGGGATTTTTATTATTTTTGTGTACAATCAAAAAATAATACAGCTCTACCGATTGCAACACAACTTTATAAATAATTTTACCCATGAGCTTAAAACTCCCGTCACCTCGTTGAAACTTTATCTGGAAACATTCACAAAATACGAACTTTCCCGTGATAAGCAGTTAACGTATCTTGATTACATGATTCATGATGTGGAGCGGCTTTCGGAAAATATCAACCGCATCCTGAATCTTGCCAGAATTGAGAGTAGGATTTACGGTGAAAAATTCGTTGTAGCGGATCTTGTGGCCACGGTTGAGGAATTTATTACAGATAATGACCACCTTTTTCGCAATTGCAAAATCAATATTCATAATTCTTCAGGACGCTCTTTTGCATATGGTATTAATTTGTTTTTATTTGAAATGCTCTTGATGAATCTTATGACCAATGCGGTTAAGTATAATGAATCGGAAAACCCAAGAATAGATATTACCTTTAAGTTATATCATCGCAGATTGCATATACGATTTGAAGACAACGGGATGGGAATTGAAAAAACGGAGATCAAAAAAATTTTCAAGAAATTTTATCAGTCAGGCCGGGCGGATGATATGACAGCCAGGGGGAGCGGACTCGGGTTGTATCTGGTGCAGAATATTGCACGGATTCATAAAGGGAAAGCCTTTGCTCAAAGCAAAGGACGCGGAAAAGGGTCGGTGTTTACCGTGATGCTTCCTTTTAAATCTTGACGGCTTCGTAAAAAGTCCAACTTCTGCGTTGCGCTGCATTCCTCGGCACTGCGGCGTACTACAGGATTTGCGCGCCTTGAATTTTTACGATACCATCAAACTTTAACCTAAATTGAGCGATTTTTTACTCGATCTGCACCGATCTCTTGCACATCAAGGATCCTCGAAAATCCTCGACATATCCACGGGTATGCCTGCGGTTTTCGCGAACCTTTATGCATCAAGATCTCAGCACATCTCTTCGCAAAAAATCGTTAAACTTAGGTTTAAAAATTATGATAAAAGAAGGTGCTTGTGAAACATATTGAAAAAAAGCGCATTTTGGTCATAGAAGATGAGAATCATATTGCCGAAGGCCTGAAACTGAACCTGTCGCTTCAAGGGTATGATGCAATGATAGCTCCGGACGGGGTTTCAGGCCTTAATCAATGGAAGAAATGGCAGCCCGACCTGATCATACTCGATATAATGCTTCCCGGTATTGATGGATTTTCGGTACTTCAAAGCATACGTCTTGAAGATGAACAGGTTCCGATTTTGATATTGTCTGCCAAAAGCGCTTTAGATGATAAGGTTAAAGGGCTTTCGTACGGTGTGGATGATTATCTTGCAAAGCCGTTCGACCTTGAGGAGCTTTTGCTGAGGATAGAGCGTCTTTTGACCCACGCATCCTGGTATCGCAAGGATGGCGACCCGGACGAAACCTATCCTTCTTCATTGACAAAGACCTATATGTTTGGCGGAAACCGGATCGATTTTGAATTGTCTGTTGCCTATTGCAAATGCGGTGAAATATGTCTCACTGAACAGGAGGTCAAGCTTTTGAAGCTGTTTATCGCCAATAAGGGAAAACCCATTTCAAGGAGCAAGCTGTTGGGAATCGGCTGGGGGTATACAGGGAGTATGACCACACGGACAGTGGACAATTTTATAGTTAGGTTTCGGAAGTATTTTGAGGACAATCCTAAAAAACCGTTCTATTTTAAAAGCCTTCGATCAGTGGGCTATATTTTTGATCATGATTCGAATTGATAAAATATTCCAACATGCGATTTTCCCATACCCATGGCAAAAACAAAGGGCCGTTAAAAAGCTTGTGTTTATGATAGGTTGAAGAAATTCCGAGACGTTTAACTGTCTTCCGGTTCGGCCCACATAATCTCATGTTTGTTAATAATAACGACCTTACCGGACATGCCTCTGTGTTCCGCGTCGGACAAAACCAAATACTGATCCGGTGATTTCTTGAAAAAATCTGATACTCTCGGAAAATCGCCGATATTCAATTTGCCGGTAATCGTTGTTCCGTCCTTAAGCTTAATCACAACGGGATGAAAATTTTTTACCCAGGTGTCAGCCATATCTTGCATAACTTAATCTCCATGTATAAGTTTTTTAAACAGCAATTATGAAAATGTACTATTTTTGTTTATTTTATCAAGAATTTGTTTTGCTTTTGGCGTCAAATATAAACGAAGTTTGTTTTCCTTGTTTAATTTTTGCTCAACCAAACCTTTGGCCATCAGAAAAGAAAGGGTTTCATTGACCGGCTCTTTTTCAAGTTCCGGATCTTTCAGCAGACCGACCAGACTATGATGGACAGGGTTTCCGGACGCCATTACCTGCAAAATTTTTAATTCAGTTTCCGAAATGCCGGCCCGGTAAAGCCGGTTCTTTGAAACTTTCCGGCCGCCGATGATTACATCATCGTCTGTTTCGACCGGATCGGCGTTACCAGGGTCTCTGGTTATACTGCCGGTTGCTTGGAACCGCTTATGTAAAACATTTTCTTTTAATCTGCAAGAAAACAAGGCAAATAACAGGCAGATGCCATTAAAGATGAAGAGATTGACCGGCTTTTTGTGCGCAACCGTGAGCAAATTACTGGAGATCATGTTCAAAAACAGCGGTACGGTTAACGCTGAAACAATTCCCAGAAGGCAATCGCCAATCACGGCTTTCCAGACAGATGGTTTGTGATATTCCGATAGAAAAAAATTCACCAAACCGCCCAGTATTCCCGATATTATCATGATGCCAAGGATAAGAAACATATAGCCGTCGAAAAAAGTGGCGAACTCCAGGGCATTTTTTGCTGCGTGATTATCCATTTATATTTTTCAGAACGGCAAGTTTTTTCAACTGATTAAAAATTTACCCAAAGTTCAAGTGCTTTTTTTTGTGCGTTGGGAAATTTGGAACTCAAGTTTATGATTCTAATATTGTTATTTTTGATATCCGTAAAAGGAGTGATAAACTCGGTTAACTGATTTTGTAACAGAAGCGCGCCTTGTTTGTCTTCATCGTGGAAATATCGAACGTCTCGATGATGATAATTAACCTTTTGAATTCCTTCTACCCGAAAACCGTTTTGATTTAAAAAAACAGAAAGTCTTTCCATTAATTTTTCATTTTTTTTATTGGTATAATGCACATATACTGTGTAGATTCCGGGTTGAACTTCGTCCTGTGGCGCACTTATTTTTTTTTCCACAACCTCCTTAACCTCCGTTGATACCGACATCTTGTTATGTGTCTGTTTTTTTTCATTCACCCCATGGGTCGCAGGAGCGAATCGTGAAATTTTTGAATTTATCTGCTTCAACTCGGATAGGGTTTCCCGGCTGTTTTCCAGAAGCGTTTGTGTGGTCTCCGTAATCTTATCCGTATTCTTCGCTGTCAGACTGATAATTGCAAGGGTGAGGCAGCTGCCGATCAACAATCCGGCGACCACTCCCAGCCAAGTGTATCGCTTCCGCAGAGACAGTGCCACGGATTTTGTTAACGTGTTCACCAGAAGTTTTAGTTCCTGGACCGAAATTTCAACATTTGATAAGTTGTTGTTCATTTTCGTCACTTTTTATTTCTATTTTTGTAAACGTTCAGCCACCAGACACGAAGACACCAAAGATTATGATATAATTCTTTTGATGCCATTTTTAATAAATAGATTCTTCTCTTTTTGATAACGGTTTATAATTCATACCCATTTTTTGTGACTTTGTGCCTTAGTGGCCGAGCTATTGCCTATTTTTTTCTTTGTATCAGAAACAGGTCAATATATCTGGGGTCAAAATCTTTACTTGATACCTCACCGTATTCGCTTTGGATTTCGCTAAAAAGATTTTCCAGGGTATGCCCCAGTTTTCGGGAAATTTCGTAATTCGCGAAACCGGTCCGGTCTGAAAGCCAGCTCAAAAACGATTCTTTCATTGACCGTTTTATTTTGTACGGCTTTTTTTTGTTTGCCCAGAGATCATCAAATAGGCGTTTGAACTCATCAAGACGTAACGGTTCAATTTCCCCTGACAGGCCCAGGCAATCTCTTGCCCAGAGGGTCAGGATAAAATTTTTATAGGTCAGAAACCGGTCTGTAACCGGTTCGGAATTTATTGCCATTAAAGAAAAGAGATCGTCAAAAAGGATAATTTCACTCAATACATTATCCGCAGCCCGTATGTCTTCCATGGACATAAATTCCCTGTAGAGCACCCCTGTTTTATAGTTGTCAAAAAACAGCGGTTTTTTAATCAACAGTCCTCCCAGTACCCCCAGCCATTGTTCACCCCAGAAGCTCAGCAGCAGACCTTGTTTTTCAAACCAGCTTTTTTCTCGCCATTTTTCGGCCTTCCATTTTAGCTCAAGGGCGATGCCGTATCCGACCTTGAAAATATTGGAAAGCGGGTATTTGCGTATCAATAGTGCGCAATGTCCGGCATCCGGAGTCGTATTGTCGGGGGATAACCGTTCAAGTCCGATATTCAGGTATCCGCAGACCTTTTTGACAATAGTTTTCAGTTCGTCTTTTTCTCTGATATTTTTCCGATCCGCAGAGATGATAAGATTGCACAGTCCCGCAAATTCGGTCTGAATTTGTTCAATAACATCATCTAATTCTATTTTTTTCAAGGCAGCGGTAAAAAGATTTTCTTGGTCCAGCATTCCGGAATGATAGAAAGGAACAGGAAAAAACAGCTTCCGGTCAGGATCTTCTGTGATAAATTTTGTGTCCTGCTTTTTAAAATCTTCCGGTTTCAACGGCCGATATACGCCGATGGCTTCTTCATATGGCAGAAACCCTTTTTCCGCCAGCCTTACATTGCGGAGTCGATAGGCTTCTTCTTCGGTTTCTGCGGGGATTACGCTGTAAGCCTCCAGCAGAACCTTTTGATATGTAACGTGGTCAACGGCGGCAAGGGTCTTGAAAAATTTTGAAAGAAACGCGTCGCGATCTTTTTTTATGGTGTCGTCCGACTCTGTTTCTTCGGTTTCAATCTCGAAGGTATCGTCAAGAAACCTTACATAAAACATATCGTCGTATGTGAAAAACTCATTGCCGAATTCCGATGGATCCTGATCATGCTTTCTGATTTTAACTTCGATGTTTTTGAACAGATAAAATTCCATGAATTCGGTTTTTTGGTCAAGGAACCACTTGATAAAACGATTCGGGTCTACTTTAAACAACAGGTCAAACCATCGGGTAACCGATTTCAATTCGATTCTATGTTTTTGCCAAACTTCAAGATCTACGATGTATTCCCACTGCCTGGCGGACGCAAGGGATAACAGGGGATGAGAATCTTCGAGCCCGATATCATGGATTAAAAAATAAAAATCCTCTTCAGGGAAGGAATGGATCAGGGCAGCGGGTTGGGGCAAATCTAAAATAGTGTTCAAGGCGTTTTCAGGGGACATGGAAACAATTTTTTTCCTCATCTGCTGAAGATTTTCGATTCTCGCGATGATTTTTTTATTTTCCATAGTTTCATCCCGCCTTTTGGGGATTCCAGGGCGCACATTTAAAAAGAAGGAGCATGCCGGGAGCAGCGATAAGCGTACAGGCAATAAAAAAACTTACCCATCCCATGTTCTTGGCAAAAAAGCCGGTCGGCGCCGAAGCCATCACCCTGGGAATTCCCATGAGGCTGCTGAGCAGCGCATATTGTGTGGCGGTAAACTTTTTGTGGGTAATGCTTGCCATGAATGCGATAAAAGCGGCGGTCCCCATTCCGCTGCTGAGATTCTCAAAAGCGATAACTGTCGACAATAGGGGAAGACTGTTACCCACCCGCGCCAGAACCGCAAAACCGGCGGTGGATACGGCCTGGAGAAACCCAAAAATCCACAAGCTTCGGTTGATTTCAAGGCGGAGCATGATTACCCCGCCGATCAGAGTTCCTGCCATGGTCGCCCAGAAGCCGAACAGTTTGACTACGGCGCCAATCTGGGTTTTTGAAAACCCTATATCCAGATAAAACGGTATGGTCATGGCGCTGGCCATTGTGTCGCCGATTTTATAAAAAAGAATAAAGGCCAGTATCCATAACGCACCCCGCCGGCTGAAGTATTCGATCAGCGGATCAACAACCGCTTGCTTCATGCTCTCCGGAGTTCCCTCGTTAATTTTGGGTTCCGGCGCCAGAAGTGTGGTGACAACACCGGGCAGCATACAGGCCGCCATGATCTGATAGACCATGAAAAACGGCATGTGATCTGACATAATCAGGCCGCCGCCGGAAGCGAGCAGCATTCCGACCCGGTATCCGTTGACATACAGAGAAGAGCCTATCCCCAGCTCTTGATCCGGGAGATCTTCCCTTCGATAGGCATCAACGACAATATCCTGCGAGGCGCTGAAAAAGGTTACCAGAAATGCCGCAACGGCCATCATCCATGGATTCTTCCCGGGATCAGTGAAGCCCAGGCCGGATATCGACACCATCAAGGCGGCTTGCGCTACCAGAAGCCAGCCTCTTCTGCGGCCCAGAAAAGGGAGCGTAAAACGGTCCATAACCGGCGCCCAGAGAAACTTTAACGTATAGGGTAGACCCACAAGGGAGATCATTCCGATCACGGTCAGATCCACCCCTTGCTCTTTCATCCATGCCTGCAATACGGTTATGGTCAGAAGAAGCGGCAAACCGCAGGCAAAACCCATCACAAGAGCGACCAGCATGCGGCCGCTGCAAATTACCTTAAAAACGGGATTAATATTATAATTCCTCAAGCTGGGACGGCGTCACAATCGGACCATATTTGTCTCTTAACGCCATGAGACCTTTCTTTTGTTTGTTAAGAACTTCGAACAGCCTTTCCGGGAGATCAGGTTCTTTTCCATATGCCTCTGCTTGCATGTCTATTCTGGCAACAATATTGTCAATATACAAAGAAAACTGTTTAATATATAGATCTTTAGTATATTCTTTGTTGATGATGGAGTGAAAAAGGCTTTTCAGATCATTAAACTTCGGAAGATTGCCGATGGGGGTTTTAATGACATCGACGTCATTGTGTGCATGTCTTTCCAGCCAGGCCAGCCAGACTTTTACATCTCTTTTTTCTCCGATCAGTTTTTTGGAAGTGCCGCCCCTGGCTTCATGGGTCAGAAAATAATTCAATCCCGCCAGTACCGGTTTTTTGTCTTTTGCAATTTTTGCATTCCCAAAAAACTTAAATTGAGCGTCCATATAATCGTTCAATGCGCCCGGGATAAAGGGAGCATTGGCCCAAGGCGCCCGTTTAACGCCGGTTGCCCCTACTTCAGTGGCGGTGGCGGCAGACACAATACACGCGCCGATCACCACACCGTGGTCCGAATTTTTAGCGGCCCAGACCGGCGGCATGGTATCGCTGTCTCTACCGCTGTAAGTAATCACCCGGGTTTCCACACCCTTGGGATCTTCCGACCTTTCAGAATAATTGGCCAGGTCCGACGAGGTCAAGGTGCATCTTGCATTGGGATGGGATATGGGAATCTGTTTTCCCTTTTCATCGGTCATCCCCGGTTCCCATGGCCCTTGAAAATTTATTCCCTTAATCGGGGGATCTTCACCATCCCCGGTCCAGCGCGGAACATCGTTGTCGTCGATGAGAACATTAGACCAGATAACTTCTGTTCCGGGCTTTCGAAGAAGATCCATAAGATTCGGATCGCCTTCCCAGTTTACATCTTCGACAATACCGAAAATACCGCATTCCGGGTTTATTGAGCAGATGGCGCCGGTTTCATCAATCCACATTTGTGCCAGATCATCGCCGATAAAATGGTTGCCTGCCATGGCCGTGGTGGTTTTCCCGCATCCGCTGGGAGCGGCGCCGGCACACCAGGTTATCCGATCCCCGGGTCCATCTATACCGGTAATAAACATATGTTCCGACAGCTCATTGCCCCTGTTTTCATACACGGCCTTGTCCACGGAAAACCGGTGGTTTCCTTTTTTCAACAGCAACGTATTGCCGGCATACGTGCAGTTAAAACTGTAGGTGGTTTGATAACTTCGATCCATAAATACCCGTGCGTTGGGCAGATCTTCAAGCCGGTTCAGACCTTCACTGTGGATATTGGTGTAAAAATGTCCCAGACGATCAACCTCATTGTCGAAATCGGAAAACTTATTTCTGTAAAGAATTTCCGCGCTGTGTGACACATATAATGAACTGGTAATCTCTAAAGCGGGATTGGATGCAGGTGCACCCACCGGACCGCGCATATAAAACCCCACGATCATGGTTTTCCCATGCATAATCCCCGTCATTTTATCCCGGATGTCCATGAGCGCTTCGGCCCTGTCCATTTTGTTGGCCAGAGAACTGACATGTTCTCCGGGATTGGCGATATAATACGTACGGTCTATGATGCGGCCCTGTTCATATTTGAGATCATAATGGATGGTATGGTTTTCCATGGGGAGGTCGGCTTCTTCTCCCTTATTTATCGCCATTTCCCTGATCTTTTGTTTATCTTCTTTAGATCCGGTATTGATAAAAACCGCGTCCGGCTCACACATGGCGATTGCATTGGCGATTTTAATAACAACTTCGGAATGTGTTATTTTTTGTAGCCGAGACAGACTGGTTGGGTCCAATTTATTTTCAAAAAGCGTGCTTGCCGCTTCAAAACTTGTGATGCCTCCGATTTCAGTTGCGATGTCCACGCCTTTTTTCTTCTCTAACATGCGGTTTCTCCTTTATTAAATTGAATCGACAATAATATCGCTCAGATTCCTTTTGGGCACATGATGGACCCCCTGATGGTCCCGCCAGTACCGGATATTATTATCGGGGCCGACAGGTTCTATCACAACTTGTTCTTTGGGTTTCCCGATGGCAATTACAAGAAGTATTTTCAACTGTGTGTCTATATTCAGTATCTTTCTGAGCTGTTGACGGTTTATGGCTCCGAACATACATCCGGCAAGCCCCTTTTCTCTGGCACCTAATAGAATGCTCTGGCCGGCAATACCACAATCGTATCCAATATACGGGTTGGACTTTTCGCTATCACCGAGCATAATAATATACCCTGCGGGCCGTTCTCCTTGTTTGGGGCCGGGCCAGTCCTTTAGGTATGCCGCCCATCCAAGGCATGAAAATACCTGGGCGTTTTTCTTAAGGGTCGAGCAAAGGATGTATTTTAAGGGCTGTAAATTTGCCGCTGAAGAGGAAAGCCTTGCCAGATCCACCAGCTGTTTCAAGGTTTCCGGAGTTACGATATGGTCCTGGTGAAACCTGCGGCAACTTCTGTTTTTTCTTATCAGATCTGCAATCATCGGTATGAACTCTTCATTTATTAGTTTCTTAATTGTGAATTTTGTGCTTTTTGCGCAAAACTTTTTTCTTTTCGCCACAAAGGCACCAAGACACTAAGAACGAATAACAAAATAAAATCCTTCGTGTCTTTGTGCCTTGGTGGCAAATATTTCTTGGTTCTCTCCGAGCTGTAGGCTCTCCGAGCCGGAGGCCGGCTTGTCCGGGTTGGGCAGTTATAAAAAAATAATTACCCGTGTATTATTTCCTGGACCGGCATGTTTTGACGGATCCAGATCAAGACCTTGTCAAACTCATCTTTGATTTCGGCAAAGGCTTTTCCTCTATGGCTGACACGGCTCTTTTCTTCTCTGGTTAACTGTGCAAAGGTTTTATTTAACGGCGGATAAAAGAAAATCGGGTCATATCCGAATCCGTTTGAGCCGGCAGGGCGTTCCGTGATCAGGCCTTGACAGCGAGCTTCATATGTCAGGGCAGGACCTGTGGGAACCGCTATGGAGATGACGCATTCAAAGGCGGCATTTCGGTTGGACGTTCCTTTCATTTCGTCAAGAAGTTTCAAATACCTCTGCTCATCGGTTGCATTTTCCCCTGCATAGCGTGCGGAATGAATGCCCGGAGCACCATCCAGTGCCTCGACCAAAAGTCCTGAATCATCGGCCAGGGCCGGCAACCCGAGGATCCTTGCTGCGAAACTCGCTTTTTGATACGCATTCTCATCAAAGGTGTTACCATCCTCTTTGAGTGGGGGGATGGGGCCAAAATCATTCAGATTTTTGATGTCAACCGGAAACCCCTTTAAAAGATCCTTGATTTCTGCTGTTTTGCCTTTGTTGCTGGTAGCAATAACCAGCGTCATCGATTCTTTCATTCAAACCTCATTTCATCGCACAACCCATTTAAAGACCAACAAATATAAGTGTTACCGAAGCTTATTACTATAAATCATGGGTAAATTTTTGTAAAGTTTTTTCAATCGTTTGTTCAGAGTTAACGCATTTGAATTCCAATACACGGAGAGCGCTCCACGACGGCATGCATCTCTTTCCAACCGACTGAAACTTGTGCTTAAGCACCCGTAAGCCCGAGCCGCGCCGGAGGTGTTAAGAACAATTCGCTGCTAAATGATCTCATTAATGTTTAAGTCATCATTTCATTCGGCTCGGGCTAACGCGTTCTAAAGCCCTTCAAACAGTCAGTCGGTTTCCAAGAGAAACACGCCGTCGCTACGCTGCACCGAAATCAAATGCGTTTACCCTGATTGCTTGTTGGACTAAAGAAAATTCTTTACACGTCAAGGGGTGCTGATATATGAGTCCTTCATAGTCTTATACGGAAAATAAAAACTGTAATATCACGCTTGATGAACTCGTAAATAGTCAAATTTGAGACGGCAAAGTAAAAAGTTCAAATTCAAGGCGTGCAAATTTTGTAATCATGAGGCGTACTTTTCGTACGTTGAATGATTGCGAAATGCAGCACAACGCAGAAGTTTGACTTTTTACGAGACCGTTAAGTTTAAGGAAGGAACCATGCACAAACTACTCACGGAAGATCCCGGTCTGAAAATGCTGCTTTTGGGCAACGAAGCCATTGCCCGGGGGGCGATTGAGGCCGGAGTCGCTGTTGCAACAACATATCCCGGAACTCCCTCTTCAGAAATATCAACCAATTTTTTCCAGATATCCCGGGAAACCAACCTCTATTTTGAATTCAGCACCAATGAAAAAGTGGCACTTGAAGTGGCTGCCGCTACGGCAAATTGCGGGGTCCGCAGCATGTGTGTCATGAAGCACGTGGGAATGAATGTGGCTGCGGACGTTTTTATGACCCTTGCGTACATCGGTGTTAAGGGGGGGCTTGTTATCGTTACGGCCGATGATCCGTATATGTTTTCGAGTCAGAACGAACAGGACAACCGGTATTACGGCAAGTTTTCAGGTCTGCCCGTGGTGGAACCGTCTTCGGTTCAGGAGGCCAAAGATATGGTTGCTTATGCGTTTGATATTTCAGAAAAACTCCAGCAACCGGTTATCTTCAGAACCACGACTCGGGTAAATCATTCCACGGCTCCCGTGGTGTTCGGCACAATCAAAACAGCCCAAACCAGCGGTGATATTTCTAAGGATCCGTTTCATCAGGTGCCCGTTCCTGCGGTTGCCAGAAAACTTCACGCAGGACTTTTAATCAAACTTGAGACCGCTGAAAGCATGTCCGAAAATTCCGAGTACAATTTCGTCAAGGGCACCGGCACCTGGGGAATCATATGCAATGGGGTCAGTTACAACTATGTGTCTGATGCGGTCAAAGATCTGAACATAGAAGATCGAGTCAAAATACTTCGGATCGGATTTTCGCATCCCATGCCCCGAGCCATGATCAAAGGGTTTTTAAAAGACTGTGAAAAAGTGCTGGTTGTGGAGGAAGGCGAGCCGTTCATGGAAGAAACGGTCAAGATGTTGGCGCAGGAGGAAAAATTAACCCTTCCGATTTTGGGGAAAAGTCAAAACTATTTCTCACGACTGTATGAATTCGATCCTGCCCTGGTCAGACAATCCCTGGCGACCTGTTTTGATGTGGCGTATGCACCGGCCAAGGTTCCGGATCTTTCCGATGTTCCCGAAATTCCGGATCGTTCGCCCAACCTTTGTGCGGGATGCTCTCACCGGGCCACCTTTTATGCGGTAAAAAAGGCCTCGGAAGGTATGGATACCATTTGTCCCACGGATATCGGCTGCTATACCCTGGGATTCCTGCCGCCCCTTGCCATGGGAGATTTTCTGATATGCATGGGAGCTTCTGCTGGAGTATCCTGCGGATTTTCAATAAAGAGCGGCAAAAAAGTTATTTCCTTTATCGGAGATTCCACCTTTTTTCATTCCGGAATACCCGGTTTAATTAATGCGGTCTATAATAACCATAATTTCACCCTGGTCATTCTTGATAACGGCACCACCGCCATGACTGGGCATCAGCCTAATCCGGGGGTTGATATGAAAGAGCTGGGTATTGACGGGCACGGGAGGGTGTCGATTGAAGAGATCGTCCGGGCGGTGGGGGTATCCCATGTTTCGGTGATCCGGCCGTACCGGGTTAAAAAGAGTATCGATGTCGTCAAAGAGGCCCTGAACTTTAAAGGGGTTTCCGTGGTGATATCCCAAGAAATGTGTACGCTGTATGCGAAAGGTCTAAAAAAAGCCCGGGGCAAGCCTTTTTTTGTCAGTGACAAATGTAAAGGCCACAAAAATTGTATTAATGAGCTTGCCTGCCCGGCCTTTTTCATAGAGGATAACCGGGTTAACATCGATCCTGTCATGTGTTCGGGGTGTTCGGTTTGCGCCCAGATCTGCCCGGAGCATGCAATTTTGCCCATTAGGGACACATAATTCGTACCATTTTGTTTTGAAAATATAGCCGCTTCAGGTATAATTAAATATTTACTGAAAAAACTAATGGTTAAGGGCTCGTAATGAAAGAATCCGTCCGGGCTATTAATAAAGATTTTCGTTCAAAGAGGATATTTCATTTTTAACCAAAATCGCTTATGGTTCTTTCATAACGATCCCTAATCCACTCAAACAGTTTCCGGCAAAAATTTAATTATACCTGAAGCTCCATATAAATAAATTTGTTTCAAGGAACTTGAAGATTGCCATAACTCAAAGATTGGATTACTAAATGAACACAACAAGATTAATAATAGTAGCTGTGGGAGGACAGGGAAATCTTCTGGCTTCCAGGGTTCTCGGAGAAGCCGCACTCCTTTCGGACATTCCTGTGCGTATGAGTGAAATACACGGCATGGCTCAAAGGGGCGGTGTTGTTGAATCCTCAATTGTGTTTGGGGATGCCCGAAGTACCGTAATTTCGGACGGTGAGGCGGATGTACTAATAGGGTTTGAGCCGTCGGAAACCCTGCGGGCCTTAAATAAATGCAATTTAAATACGGTTGTCATTACAAATTTGGCCAAGCTTCCGTCTTTTACGGTGACCACGGGGAAAAGTGTTTATCCGGATCTGGACGTACTGCAGGAGTTGATTCGAAATAAAACGTCGAAACTTATCGCCTTTGATGCAGCGTCCCTGGCAATTAAAGCCGGAAATGTTTTGTCCGTAAATATGGTTCTGCTGGGCGCTTTGATTCAAACCCAAACCGTTCCTCTATCCACCGAAAATGTCAAGGAAGCGATAATAAAAAGAACCCGAAACGCTTTTGTTGAGTCCAACTTAAAGGCTTTCGATCTCGGGTTCTCCGCCGCCCAAGAACTCGGACAATAGAAATCTTGGGCACAAGGACCAGGCTTTGATTATCCACAAAGGGGGTTTGCTTTTTTGGAAGTTCATTGAATTATTGAAATTCCAAATATCAAATTCCAAATATCAAAAAAAATCCAATGACCGAAATTCGAAAATCCAAACAATATCTCGTCATGCAGGGTTTAGGTCACGCGCAGCGCAGGCGCTTGCGCCGCGTGTTGAATATTGGAACTTGAGACCTGCCCGCTCGTGCCTTGCAATGGCAGGCGGGTTTATTTGTAATTTGGTGCTTGGAATTTATGATTTTAGACACAAAAATTCAAGGCAGAGCCATCTATCTCTAACCCCCGCAAGACGGGACAGACTTGGTTCTCTGAGCCAGGACTTTTACAGTTGCCTGTATGCTTCAAGAACTCTCCATTAGAAACTTTGCGATCATTGATGATCTTCAGATATCCTTTTCAGACGGACTGAACATTCTAAGCGGCGAAACCGGCGCCGGCAAGTCAATTATCATAAATGCGGCCAATCTTTTGCTGGGAAGTCGGGCGAATGCCGGGCTCATTCGTACGGGCAGCCAAACAGCGGAACTTGAAGCATTGTTCCAAATTGCAAAGCAAAGCGCCATCGCCGGTATTATGGAAGAAAACGGTTTTCATCCCGAGGAAGGACTTCTGATCAGAAGAATTGTTTCTCGCAAAGACCGCCACCGAATTTATATCAACGGACATCTTGCCACCACTCAAACGTTGAATTTGATCACCGGGAATCTTGCAAGCATATCCGGTCAGCACGCTCATCAGAGACTCTTAAAAGAAGAGAATCAGCTGGAGATGATTGATCAGTTTGGAGATTTGATTTCCCTGCGGGATGAGGTTTCCGGGTGTTTTCATGAAATACTCCCGTTGATCCGAAATCTTACAAACCTGAAGGCTAAAAAGGCTCGTCACGCCGAACAGGTTCAGCTGCTTGAATTCCAGCAAAAAGAGATCCGGCGGGCATCCATAACTCCGGGAGAAGACGTGGCCCTTGAACAGGAACGAATCCGTCTGAAAAACGGAGAAGAACTTTTTCAGGCGGTTCACAGCAGCGTTGAAGCGCTTTACAGTGCACAGGGTGCGGCTGTTGAACGCCTTGTAGCGGTGAAAAAAGATCTTGAAAAAGCTTCCCGAATAGACCCCGTCCTGGTCCCAAAAACAGAGCGTATTGCCGAAGCAGTCATTTATCTTGAAGATATTGCCGAAGCCCTTAGAACTTACCTGAACAATATACAGATCGACGAAAACCGTCTTGAAACGGTTGAAGCGCGCCTTGACACCCTGGCCAAGCTCAAGCGCAAATATGGAACGTCTCTTGAAGATGTATTTTTGAAACTCGAATCCATAGACCGTGAGCTTTCAGGAATCGATAATCTGTCAGAGGATATCGCGGATACTGAAAAAAAGCTTTCCGATTTGCACGACAAGCTAGTCAAACTGGCCGTAACCCTTTCAACCAAAAGGAAACGCACGGCCGCGACACTTGCCGGAAAAGTGGAAAAAGAGCTCGGCACCCTTAAGATGTCCCAAACCAAGTTTGAGATTTCCTTTGGAACCGTACCTGTGGATGAACATACAGAACCCTATCTTGCAACCCAAGAGAGCGCCATCACTGAGACCGGAATCGATCGCATCACCTTCCTGATTGCTCCGAATGTGGGAGAGCCGCTCAAGCCCCTCAATAGCATTGTCTCGGGCGGGGAACTTTCACGGATTGTTCTTGCGTTAAAGGCCATACTGGCCAAGAGCGAAGCGGTTCAGACCATTGTTTTTGATGAAGTTGACGCGGGAATCGGAGGAAGCGTGGCAGAGGTCGTGGGGAAAAAACTGTCATCCCTTGCCCGTCACCATCAAATCATCTGTATTACTCATCTGCCTCAAATCGCAAAGTTCGGCGACCATCATTTCAATATCTCAAAGCATGTTGTCCGGGGGAGAACCCGAACAACCATAACCCGTTTAACCGAGTCGGAACGCGTCAAAGAGATTGCCAGGATGCTCGGAGGGGAAAAAATTACCCGCGCCACGCTGGATCATGCCCATGAGATGCTGAATAACTCACTTGAAATACCATGACTTTTTATAGCATTCCGCCATTTTTGACATTGTGCTGCTTTCTAGGCCTTGCCGTTCTGACTATTTTCTTTGGCCCCAAAACGAAAACCAACGTGCTTTTTTTTACGATCTGCATACTGGGTTCTTTTCTTTATATCGACATACTTTTCGCCTTCAATGTCACGTCGGAAAAAGCCGCTCTTTGGGTCAGTCGTACGGATCATTTTTTTATTATTTATCTATTCCCCGTATACATTCATTTTTTTCATGCGTATCTCAATATTTCGGGTCGAAAATGGCTTATCCGGAGTGCATACGCCTATGCATTTATTCTGATGTGCTTTACGCCTACGCCGTATTATATCGAATCCATGCACAAACATTATTTCGGTTATTTTGCAAAGGGCGGATTCCTTTATCCTTTTTCAGGACTGGCCGCAATCTTCGTCACCCTGTATGTTCTGGTACAGTTGTTGAATGCCATCCGTAAAGAGACAAGCAGTTCCCACAAAAATCGACTTAAATATCTGTTTGCGGGATTTGGCATCATGGGCCTTATGAACGGATTGAATGTGTTTCCCATATCCGGATATTCCGTATATCCTCCCGGCAATTTAAGTTTTATTCCCCTTATTATTTTTGCTGTGGGACTTTTTAAGCACGATCTTCTTGACATGGGAATACTAATCAAGAAGAGTCTTGTCTATTCGTTGCTGACCGCATTTCTGACCTGCTTGTATGCTCTGATCATCATTATGGCGGATAAGGTCTTTAAGAATTTTAATTTTTCAGATTCCATTTATTTTCCCATATGCTTTTTTCTTTTGATCGCTTTTGTTTTCGGACCGCTAAAATCAAAAATACAGGTGGTTATCGACGGCATCTTCTACAAAGGCAAGTATGATTATCAGAAAACCATCAAACGGGTCAGCCAGTTGATCGTATCCGTACTCGATTATGATCAGATCGGCAAACTTCTGATGGATACGGTTGTTGATACCATGAAGGTTCGCCATTGTTCGCTTTTTTTGAGGGATACATCGGGATCGAGTTTTATAAATTTCTCCACCTGCGGGGAACCCGTTGATCCGGGTTGTTCCATTTTGATAAACGACCACACGTGTGTGGTCAAATTCATGAAAAATCAGCGCCGGCCTGTTATACGGAAAAATCTTAAGCAAAAGATTTCATTGCCCGAGATACGGGACGTTCTCAAAGATATGGACGGGTTGGGCGCGGAAATCATTTTCCCCATGATCTTTGAAGAAAACCTGAACGGATTTATGGTTCTGGGGGAGAAACTTTCCGGAGATCTGTTTACCCGTGAAGATATGGATCTTCTCGAGACACTTGCCGGACAGAGTTCACTGGCTGTTGAAAATGCGCTTTCCTATCAGTCGCTGAATGATCTGAAGGAGAATCTTGAAAAAAAGGTCCAAGAAAGGACCGTAGATCTGAAACACGCGCTGGTTGAAAAGGAGCGAACCCAGGAAATGTTAATCCAATCGGAAAGCCTGGCTGCAATCGGACAATTGGTTGCCGGCGTTGCCCATGAATTGAACAATCCCTTGACAACGGTGACCAGCCTGGTACAGGCTACCATAGAAGATATTGAGCAATGGGATCAACAGCACCCTTTTGACCCGGACGTGATAGACGATTTGAAGTTTGCCGATAAGGAGCTTGGCCGGGCCAAGTCGATTGTGGCCAGTCTGTTAGGGCTTTCCCGGCAGACCCAGACCTATTCGGAAGCGGTGAGCATGAATTCGGTGGTAAAAAATGCGTTGTGGATTATGCACAACCAGTACAAACATCACGGTCTTGAAATCGTGGAAAATTATGACCCGGACCTCCCGGATATTCAGGGAAATTTTGCCAATTTGGGTCAGGTGGCGCTGAATATTATTCAAAATTCCATTCAGTCTGTTATCCATAACAAGGGAGTCATATATCTTGATACATGGTTTGACCCTGATAGACGCCGGGTGGTTTTTTCCTGTAAAGATACCGGGCCCGGCATTCCCGAATCTGTCCGCCAGGATATTTTCAAGCCCTTTTTCACCACCAAAGAGGTTGGCAAGGGCACCGGCCTTGGATTATATATTTGTCACGAAATTGTCCGGAAACACGGCGGCACGTTAAAACTCAGAGACAGTGACGGACCCGGTGCGGTGTTTGAGGTAACGTTGCCCATAGACGGTAAATCTTGAGGGTCTCGTAAAAAGTCCAACTTCTGCGTTGTGCTGCATTTCGCAATCATTCAACGTACGAAAAGTACGCCTCATGATTACAAAATTTGCACGCCTTGAATTTGAACTTTTTACGAAACCGTC
>Ga0208648_1000194_pt1 | contig 63522 bp, 59 predicted proteins | sample AntAceMetag02UKL_FD_184772 | JGI IMG/M metagenome (GOLD analysis project Ga0208648, IMG submission 184772) | Saline lake microbial communities from Ace Lake, Antarctica - Antarctic Ace Lake Metagenome 02UKL (SPAdes) (version 2) | ecosystem: Environmental > Aquatic > Non-marine Saline and...
AGATCTCCTTTTCATAATTGTTGAAAAAAAAATCTCTATGGGATTGACCCACCGCATGGTAAGCAAAAAAGGAAAGCGCCATGATCGACAGGGTGATAACGCCTCTTCTCAAAAGGCTCTCCCTTGAAAGAAGGCTTCGTCGGAGAATGCCTTTCACCATAAAAAAGGTGGCCAGCGCCACCAGAAAGACCCCCGACAGGAGATAAGGCAGCGGATAGGATTCGACGATATTATCCGTAACTTCACGGCGGTAAACCAGATAATCGACGGCAATGAAATTGAACCGGGTCTTGAATTCGTCCCAGAAAAACCATTCTGCGACCAGTGAGAAATAGAGAAAGTAGAGAAAACAGAAAAAGAACAGATAGGTGACGTACCGAAAAATGCTGCTGTTCCAAACCCTGTTTGGAATTATGAAAAGCAAAACCGCGAAAAAAAGGCCCACGTAGAGATTAAAGACCCCATCGTATACCAAGCCAACGCCAAAAACACCCAGGGTATGTAATAAGGAGTGGTCTACAACATTCCATGAGTCCACATAGAAAACCACCCTCATCAGGGTGAAACAGATCATACTGATCAGGCAAAAGACGAAAATAATTCCGTAACGACTCTTAAACATGGTTCCCATCCGGCTCTTTTACACTTCGAAAAGGGGTTGAATTATTGGACACCTTTGGTGATTCCCGTTATTCAGAAAAATGCAAACCGGAAGCAGGGACGAGTTCGCCATGGGGCCTTTGAACGATGCGGTCACATTTCCTTCAACACTTTGACCGTAAGCTTTTCAACGATCTCTTTTACCTGTTCCCTGTAGGCCAGCATATGGGGCGTACCCAGGTGGTTCTTGAGGGCATCGGGGTTTTCCCATTTTTCCATGACCGTCACCACATTCTCATCCAGTTCCTGTGGCGGCAACCCGGTCTGAACGTCAACGGCCGGGTAGTACTCGATGCACCCCTTCTCCGCCAAAACAGCCGGAACGTTTGATTTGAATATATCAAGAAATTGAGGAATATGGCCAGGTTTAACATGAATTGAAGCGATAACTACTATCATAAAGATCTCCTTTCCAATGAAAATGGCGCCGGGATAACTTTCCCATTTTTTTGCCATCGGTTGTAATCGTCATCATGCCCTATATGCTCAGCATGGTAACGCCTACGCCTGCTCTTGTCAACTTTGAGAACCCTGCCAAAATTCCCAAAAATTCAGGGGACACAATTTTTGTTTTCAGAAGAACAGACAGCAGTATGGGTATCGGATCGTTGACTTCCGCAACTAATTGTGACAATTTAAAATTCAAGGATAGCTGCCCTCACGGCGGTATGAGGAAGTGCTTTCAAATAAATTCTGAGAGTAACGGAAAATTCAAGTAAAAGATGCGCGTTTTCATATGTGATGACATATTTCCTGCCATGATGGAGGTCCTCCAGGGTCTCCTTTCCCAGGATGAGGTGCGTTCCTGCCGCCAGGAAGCGGTGGAGAAAGAGGCTCCATGGGCCGAGGTCCTGATTCCTTCCATGACCCGGGTCACCTCCCGAATCATCGATTCGGCCCCGGATCTGAAGCTGATCCAGCAGTTCGGTGTAGGCCTGGAGGGTGTGGACATCCGCGCGGCAGCGGCCAGGGGGGTCCCGGTGGCCAATGTTCCCGGAAATCAGGCACCGGTTCACGCCGAATGTACGGCCGAAGGAGGGGTGTTTCTGATGATGGCCTGTGCCCGGCTGTTCAAGAAGACCCAGGAGACCCTGACCCGGGGGGAATGGGGTCGGCCCAGGGGTACGGCCCTCATCAATCGAACCGCTCTCATCATCGGCCTTGGCGCCGTGGGCCGGGCCCTGGCACGGCGTCTTACGGCCTTGGGAATGAAGGTCATGGCCACCGAGATGTTTCCTCCCAGGGGCCTGGCCCAGGAACTGGGACTCGTCATGGTGGCGGATCCGGAGAAGCTTGATTCCCTCCTGCCCCAGGCCGATTTTGTCATCTCTGCCGTTACCCTCACATCCGAAACCCGGGGGTGCCTCAACCGTTCAGTCTTCGAACGCATGAAACCGAACGCCTATCTCATCAACATCAGCCGCGGGCCCATCGTAGACGAGAACGATCTTCTGGCCGCCGTAAACGGGGGCCTCATCGCCGGCGCCGGGCTGGATGTGCTGAACAGGGAACCCCCCTCCCCGGCGCACCCACTCCTCAACCATGAACGTATCGTAATCACACCCCACACCGCCGGCGTCACCGAACAGTCTTTCGACGCACTGGGTCGGGGGGTGGCGGACAACATCTGCCGATTGAAAGAGGGGCGTTCTCTCAGGAATACAGTGATGTCGTCACCCTAATTTTGTAATTTAAACACCTCACATCGTCTCTTGAGTTCGCCTTCAGTTTCTAATCAGAGGGGGGCAGGGAGACACAATAATGAAAAAAAATCTTGACATCCTGAAACCGTTTCGGTAGGCAGTAACTGAAAACATTGATTCAAAAAGATTATCCGTTCAGGGAGACTTCAGTGGCACACTACTTTGCAGACAGTTTTCTTTTTTATTGGTTTTATTTTTATAGGACCTGTCTGCCTGTGCTCCGCTGAGAAATTACAGATTTAATCCAGTAGAAAGCCGCCGGCAGATAAGCCCGCGGCTTTTTTGGTTTTGAGGGCCGCGTGAAGCATTGCTTCTACCGGCCCTTTTGCTTTTGAAAAAAAGGAGCGTCACCCATGAAAAAGACCTACGATATTAACATTGACTCATTCAACCCCTTGATGGCCCCCGATGCGTTAAAAGAAGAAATCCCCGTCTCTCAGCGGGCCGGTGAAACCGTCTTGAAGAGCCGGGAAGACATCCAGAGAATCTTGAATAAGGAGGACAAACGGTTGCTGGTGGTGGTGGGTCCGTGTTCCATCCATGATGAAGCCGCCGCGTTGGATTATGCCACGCGGTTAAACCGACTGCGAAAAGAAGTTGAAGACACCCTGCTGGTGGTCATGCGGGTCTATTTCGAAAAACCACGGACCACCGTCGGCTGGAAAGGGTTGATTAATGATCCCCATTTGAACCACACCTATGATATGATGACCGGTATCCGGAAAGCCCGCAAGCTCCTGCTGGATATTACGGAAATGGGGCTGCCCACGGGGACGGAAATGCTCGATCCCATCACGCCGCAATATATTGCAGGATTGGTTTCCTGGGCCGCCGTCGGCGCCCGAACCACCGAAAGCCAGATCCATCGCGAAATGGCCTCGGGCCTCTCCATGCCGGTGGGGTTCAAAAACTGCACGGACGGCGGCCTGACAAATGCCGTTAACGCCATGATCGCGGCCGGATCTCCCCAGTCTTTTCTGGGCATTGATCCCAACGGGCAGGCCAGCATCGTAACAACCACTGGAAACCCCCATACCCATATGGTTTTAAGGGGAGGTGCACGCCCCAATTACGATTCCGTCAGCATTCGCCAAGCCATCGATCAACTGCAGGCCAAGGGGTTGTCTGACATCATTGTGGTGGATTGCTCCCACTCCAATTCATGGAAAAAGCATGAAAACCAGGCCATTGTGTGGCAGGATGTCATTAACCAGAAGATGGACGGAAACAATTTGGTGGTCGGACTGATGCTTGAAAGCAATATTCATGAAGGGAACCAGAAGATTACCGGCGATCTGAAGGAGATGGCATACGGCGTATCGATCACGGATGCGTGCATTTCATGGGAAGCCACTGAAAATCTTTTGCGAACGGCCCATGACCGGTTGATGCGAAACGGCCTTGGCCGGTCGGATGTGCCACTTGATACCTGGAACGGCAGATACTCCGTAGCCGCCGCGGCTTGATCCATTACCCCATAAAGCGCGTTCATATTGGAGAATTGCAGATGAATACCCTTGAGATACATGGCGGCACCGGAAAATCAACCCTCCTGGTGGGTGAAAAGCTGGGAAATCTCGGTGCCTATTTACCGCCTTCACAAACGGTTATCATCACCGACGGAAATGTCCGGCATCTCTATGGAGATCAGTTTCCCGAAAGCCGGATCATTGAAATCGGAATGGGTGAAGGCATCAAAACCCTTGAGACGGCCCAGGATATTTTCAGGAAACTGGTGGCCCTTGAAGCGGATCGAACCGTTTTCATTGTGGGGATCGGGGGCGGCATCGTATGCGACATGGCAGGTTTCATAGCCTCTACCTACCTGCGGGGCGTTCGGTTCGGGTTTGTGGCAACCACATTACTGGCCCAGGTGGATGCCGGTGTGGGGGGTAAAAACGGCGTCAATTTTTCAGGTTACAAAAACATGGTGGGCGTGTTTAATCAGCCCGGGTTTGTCATTTGTGACCCTGAAGTCCTGCAGACCCTCTCGGAGCAGGACCGGGGATGCGGCCTGGCGGAGATCGTCAAGCATGCCGCCATAGCGGATGATCGGCTTTTCAGCTATCTGGAAGAAAACGTGGAAGAGGTATTATCCCTGTCGCCTGAAGCCGTACAACGAATGGTATACGACTCGGTGGTGATTAAATCGGAAATTGTCAACCGGGACGAAAAAGAAAGGGGGGAACGCCGAAAACTCAATTTCGGACATACCTTTGGCCATACGCTGGAAAAGGCCCACAAACTGCCCCATGGGGAAGCGGTCAGTATGGGCATGATGGCGGCTGCAAACCTTTCCGCGCAAAAAAGCTACCTGACCGATGCTCAGGTGGTACGATTGGCGAACCTTTTGGAATCACTCAAGCTCCCCACACGGATGGCTATTGACAAAACAACCGTCATTGACGCCCTGCACCACGATAAGAAACGGGAAAACGACACCGTTCATTTTGTGCTCCTTCGTCGTTTGGGAGAGGCCACGGTCCAACAAATCCCGTTATCGGAGCTGGAAGCGGTAATCCATGAACTGTTTTGATCGTTCACCGGTTGACCCAAAAATACGCGGAGACAAGAAATCCATGAAACAGCTATCAGAAGGTATTCGAGGAGCAACCGCACCATGATCGGAATTATCGGTTTCGGCAGATTCGGGCGGCTCATGGCCGGCTATCTGGCATTGGATTACGAGGTTAAGGTCTTCAACCGAAGTGACAAATCAGCGGAGATCGCAGAGGCGGGTGCCATATCGGGTTCCCTGGCGGAGGCATGCCGTCAAAAAGTGGTTATTTTGAGCGTCCCCATTTCCACCCTGCGGGAAATGCTCCAGCAGATTGCACCGTTGTTGCGCCCCGATGCCATGGTGGTCGACGTATGCTCCGTAAAGGTGTATCCGGTTGAATGGATGGCAGAAGCGCTTCCACCATCGGTCTCATTGCTGGGAACGCACCCCATGTTCGGCCCCGACAGCGCGACGGAATCTCTCCATGACCGGAAAATTGTGCTCTGCAGGGTGCGGATCAACGACGTTCGGTATCAAAAAGTGAAAGGCTATCTGGCTGGAAAGGGGCTTAATGTGATCGATACCACCCCCGAAGAACATGACCGCCAGATCGCCGTGAGCCTGGCCCTGACCCATTTCATCGGCAGGGCCCTGGACGCATTCGGCGCCGAGGAGCTCATGATTGATACGGAGGGGTACAAAAGGCTCCTCAACATTCTGGGGGTGGTGACCCATGATACCCGGCAGCTTTTCATGGACATGCATCGATACAACCCCTATGCCCGGGAAAATCGCCAGGCATTTATGGCGGCCATGGCACGCCTTGAGGCGGAACTGAGTGGAAAAAGTCCGCGTATTGTGGGATAATCTGTCCATATGGCGCCGGATGAAGCGGTTATGGGAACTTTTTGGGGATGATAAAGGGAAATTTATGGCATATTATGTAGGCGTGGATGTGGGGTCCCTCTCAACGGATGTGGTGATCATTGATGAGACGGCCAGGGCATTGGGCAGTGCCATTACGCTCACCGGCGCAAATAGCACTCAGGCGGCCGAGGCGGCCCTTGCTGAAGCCGGCCGAGAAGCCGGCATGGCAATTGATCAGGCCGCTTACGTGGTCAGTACGGGATATGGACGTTCGGCAGTACCTTTTGCCGACAAAGCGGTGACCGAAATTTCATGCCACGCCATGGGCGCCCGTCACCTTTTTCCCGATTGCCGGACCATCATTGACATCGGGGGGCAGGATTCCAAGGTGATTCTGGTGGGATCCAATTCAAAGGTCCTCAATTTCACCATGAACGATAAATGTGCGGCCGGCACGGGGCGTTTTCTGGAAGTGATGGCCGCAAAACTGGAAATCACCCTGGAAGACCTGGGAAAATTATCCCTCTCCGCAAAGGGGGAAGTGGCCATCAGCAGCGTCTGCACGGTTTTTGCCGAAAGCGAAATCGTCTCCCTGGTGGCCAGAAACCATTCCCTTCCGGAAATCATAAAGGGTCTTCACCGGTCCGTTGTCAACCGGATCATGAGCATGGTGCGATCCGTGGGATTAACCGCTCCTTTTACCATGAGCGGCGGCGTGGCAAAAAACCAGGGTGTGGTTGCCCTGTTTACAGAAAGTCTGGGCGAAACACCGGCAGTGGCCCATGAACCCCAACTGGTGGGCGCCCTGGGGGCTGCTCTGATCGCCAGAAGGGAAGCCGGTTAAGGCGGCATGGAAGTTCCAGGAGATTTCCTGGCCCTTTCAGGAGAATGAGGTTCCATGAACAAATTCGCCTACCTGACAACCATCCTTGCCATAAAAAAACTCTCTCAACTTTCAAAACTCAACATAAATATTCACGGGGAAGAAAACATCCCCCATGGATCGATCGTTTTCGTGGCCAACCATTTTACCCGGATTGAAACCCTGTTTCTGCCACGCCAACTCAATGAACTGACGGGGATTCCCATCTGGTCCCTTGCGGACTACAGTCTCTTTAAGGGTCCTCTCGCCGCCATATTTGATAAGCTGGGCGTCATCTCAACCCGCGATCCCGATAGGGACAACCTCATGGTAAAAACCCTCCTTACGGGGGAAGCCGCATGGGTGGTTTATCCTGAAGGGCGTATGGTAAAAAGCAAAAAGATCGTCGAGAAGGGCCGTTATATGATCTCCTATGCGGGTGGCAGGCATCCTCCCCATACGGGGGCTGCAAGCCTGGCGCTTAGGACTGAATTCTACCGACAACGATTAAAGGCATTGAAGAAGACCGCACCCGACGAGGCAAAACGCCTTATGGCCTCTTTTAATTTGGACTCCATTGGACAGGTCTTAAAAAGACGCACCCATATCGTTCCCATCAACATTACCTACTATCCCCTGAGGTTTCAGGAAAACATGATCAGCACACTCCTTCAAAAGGCCCTTGACGATCTTTCCGAACGGGGCATTGAAGAGATTATGGCGGAAGGCACCATGCTTCTCTCGGGTGTTGATGTGGACATCCGATTTGGAAAACCGATCGAAATGGGGAAGTTTCTTAAAAGACCGTTTATTTTGAAAGATATTGCGTCCACACGCCGGATAGATTTTGATGACCCTATCCCGTCAAGACGGCCCATGCGCAGGATAGCGTTGAAAGTCATGGTCGAATATATGTCAGCCATCTACCGCATGACCACGGTAAATCACGACCACCTGTTTGCCTCCTTGCTCAAGGCGATCCCGAGCAGGAAAATAGATGAAACCGGCTTCAGACAAAAGGCCTTTCTGGCCGCCACCCTGCCTCTCGGCAAAACGGGCATTTATCTGCACGAAGATCTCCGAAAGAATCAGGTGCATCTCCTGACAGACGATCGTTTTAACAAGTACAAGACGTTTCTGTCCCTGGCCCTGGATACGGGTGTCATCAAAAAGGAGGGAGGGCATCTTATAAAGGATCCCGCAAAATTCGAGCGCGTTTTTGATTTCCATCGGGTTCGGGTTGATAATCCGGTTCAGGTCATGGCAAATGAGGTGGAACCCCTGAAAAAGCTTCAGCGCAAAATCCGCTTTATGGCCTGGTGTCCTGCTTTTCTGGTAAGGCGCCGCATTGCAAAGACGCTTATGCTTAGCGCCGTTCAGCGGTTTGAGGAGGCATATACAGCCTTCCATAAGGAAGGAGAATCTAAAGATAAGGCGGTAGGGATGCCCTATCTCATGGGGAATCGGTTCAGACGCACAGGTATCGTCCTGGTCCATGGGTATATGGCGGCGCCCCCGGAGGTAAAGGAACTGGCGGAGTCCTTAAGCAAAAGGGGTTTTCTGGTTTACGCCCCCAGGGTGAGCGGGCACGGCACATCACCCGACGACCTGGCCGCCGGAACCCATATGGACTGGATGGAATCGGTTGATGAAGGGTATGGGATTGTTAGCTGCCTGTGCAAGAGGGTAGTGGCCGGGGGGTTTTCCACCGGGGCGGGTCTGGCGCTCGATCTCGGGACCAGGGTAAAAGGTCTCACGGCTGTATTTGCCGTATCCCCTCCCCTTCGGCTGCAAGATTTCTCCGCGCGATTCATCCCTGCCGTAGGCGTATGGAACCGATGCATGGACCTCATCAAAATAGATGGAGCAAAAATGGAGTTTGTTGAAAACAGACCCGAAAATCCCCACATCAACTACTTTCGAAATCCCGTATGCGGTGTCAGTGAACTGGGCTTGCTCATGGAATCCGTGGAAAAAAAACTGCCCCGGATAACAATCCCCGCACTTGTGATCCAGGGGGACGGCGACCCCATCGTAGACCCCAAAGGATCAAGGAAGGTATTCGAACTCATCGGCTCCAAGGACAAAGAATATCGGGTTTTTAACTTCAGCCGCCACGGCATCCTGCTGGGGGAGGGTGCGGAGAAAGTCCATCGGGCCATCGGAAACTTTGTACAAAGAGTAACCGCCACCTAAAAAGGCGCCGTCATACCCAGCCGATGGTCCCTCCCGCCTTTTGAAGGGATAAAACCCTTTCCGGATAGTTGGTAAATACCCCACCCACCCCGAGCGATTCCATCCTGTAGATATCCTCAGCTTCATTCACAGTGAACACAAAAACCCTCAGCCCTCGGAAATGGGCATCCTCAATAAAAGTCCTGTCGACAACCGCCAGGGAAAGGTGGACCGAATAGGCACCAAGCGCAGCCGCTACGGCAGCAGCATCCCCCGGCGGACCCGCAATCAGCACCCCAAGCCTTATGCGCGGATCCATCCGGCGAACCGCTTCAAGACGGGAATGGTTGAACGATGACACCAGAATCAAGTCATCACGCCCGCCGCATTTGCGCTGGGCAGCGATAAATTCGACAACCGGGCGTGCCGTACCGGGGCCCTTCAATTCAATATTCACACCGGCTTTCAAATTCACGGTTTCAAATAGCTCCCCAAGGGTTGGAATCCTCTCGCCATCCCCCGCATCCAGGGAGCGCAGATAGTCAAAATCGTGATCCAGCAGATATCCCGAACCATTGGTTGTTCGTTCCAATCGATCATCATGAAACACCACAAGGCGATGGTCCACATAATAGACATCCGCCTCAACACAGTGTGCACCCAGTTCAAGGGCTTTTTTAAACGATAAAAGGGTGTTCTCCGGGGCGTGCCCCATGGCACCCCGGTGCCCAATGCAAAGAAGCCCTCTCTTTTTCATCCTGACCCCCCTTAATTCCCGGAATTCCTATGCTGTTTTTCCCACTGGCCAAGAACAAGATCAACCAAAAAATGTTCGTCACCTACAATATTGCTTGACTATGCTATATTTCAAGAATTATTCTGAGTATCTATTCAATATAATCGAAAAACTCCCGCCCTTGCCCAAAAGGATGATCACATGAAATCGTCACGGGTAAAGAAAATTTTGTGCAAAATGCTGAGCGCTTCGGATGTTCAGATTGATGGGAGCAGACCCTGGGATATGCGGATACACGACCCCGATTTTTACGAGCGGGTTTTATCAGGCGGTTCCCTCGCTCTGGGGGAAAGCTACATGGATGGCTGGTGGGATTGTGAAGCCCTTGATCAATTCTTTGAAAAAATATTAGAGAACCGTTTAGACAAACAATCAAAAGCAACCGCCATACCATTGCTGTGGGAGGTACTCAAGGCAAAGGTCCTAAATGCTCAGAAAAGATCAAGAGCCTATATCATTGGCAAGCGGCATTATGACATCGGCAATACTCTTTTTTCTATCATGCTGGACAAAGGATTAAATTATTCCTGTGCTTATTGGAAAAACGCGGAAACGCTCGATGCCGCGCAGGAAGCCAAATTGGACTTAATTTGCCGAAAAATAGGGCTAAGATCAGGCATGAAGGTTTTGGACATTGGATGCGGATGGGGTGGTTTTGCAAAATATGCAGCTGAAAAATACGGCGCCAGAGTACATGGCATAACGGTATCCCGGGAGCAGGTGAAATTTGGAAATAACTGCTGCCGACGCCTTGATGTTAAAATCGAGTTGAAGGATTATCGGGAATTAAGAGAAAAGTTCGATCGCATTGTTTCCATAGGCATGTTCGAACATGTGGGGTGCAAAAACTACAGGACTTTCATGAAAGTTGCCCATCGATGTTTAAAAGCAGACGGCCTTTTTTTGCTGCATACCATAGGGGGAAATACTTCCGTTAATTCAAATGATCCATGGATCAATAAGTATATTTTCCCCAATTCAATGTTACCGTCCACCAAGCAAATCACCTCGGTAATCGAGGGCCTGTTTGTACTCGAGGATTTGCATAACTTCGGACAATACTATGATAAAACGTTGATGGCGTGGTATAATAATTTCACAAAAAACTGGGCTAAAATCAAAGATGCATACGACGAGCGGTTTTACCGTATGTGGACCTACTATCTTCTTTCATGCGCCGGCAGCTTCAGGTCAAGAAGGAATCAATTGTGGCAGTTTGTGTTTTCCAAAAGCGGTATAAAAGGCGGCCATCCTTACAGGGAACAATTTTAGTACCTCTGCAAACTCAACCCGCCCCATGGGATTTCACAATATTCTCAAATCAGGGGGCACCCTGGCAGATTCCATTTTCTACCCCCGGCTTAAGGGCCTCGGTAAAAAAACACTTGAACTGATCACCCTCACATACTATCATCCATTTTGTCAAAAGGCCGTTGCGGGTTTATTTTAGAATGCCACAAATAACCCGGCCATGGAAGCTATCACCAGAAAACCATTTTCAGGGTCATTCGGTTGCCGGGTGAATGAGTATGAAAGCGTCTTTAAATTAAAAACAAGGATATCATAAGGGACCGGGAAAATACCATGAATACAATGAAAATCATTTTTTGCATTACGGTTATCTTTTTGCTGACGGCAAGTCAGGTTATGTCAGTACAAGCCGGAAGCCAAAATCCTGTAGAGGCTGTGACCGTTGCTGATTCTCGAACGCAATCATCATCCACCTTAAGCACCCATATTATGAAGCGGGATGGGGTTTATATCGTCTACGCCAATGGGATTGTGAAAGACGCCGGCACGGGTCTTGAGTGGTTTGTCGGTCCTGATAAAAACATAACCTGGGGCGAAGCAAATTCCTGGGTGAAAAACCTCAACCTTGCCGGCGGCGGCTGGCGGATGCCCTCTCTCAATGAGCTGGAGAGCCTTTACAAAAAAGGCGCCGGCCCTCGAAACATGACACCCTTCCTGAAAACCAAAGGGTGGTGGGTTTGGTCAGGGGAAACTGTGGGTTCCAGAGAGGCAAGGAGCTTCGCCTTCGGCCACGGCTTCAAGGGCTGGATCTTCCGCGCCAATTCCGCCAGCGAACGGGTTTTTGCGGTGCGTTCCCGGGGTAAGGGCCTCAGTAAAAAATAATCACACCACATTTCCTGTCATCAAACGGGTTAGGCGCTTCAAAAACTAAATGGTCAGAAGCGTTTCGCCGTTTTTCAAAATGTTTGTCAACGGGACACCCCAATATATGACCTCTACATTCATCTTCTCCAGGGTTTCCGTTACCCCCAGCTAGTCCGCGCACGCCTTGCAGGCGGTTATGTGAACGCCCGCACTCAGCGCCGCCTTGATTTTATCCTGGATTTCAGGGCTTTCTGCAGATAATTTCGCCGGCGCCCCCCAGATGATCAACGTCACCTGCTCCCACCATCCCTTGAGCAGGGAATTGGTGCCGTACATAAAAACCATTTTCTCAGCGGTAACCGGATCAGCATTGGTCCATAAAATGTAGAGATGATCTTTTTTTTCCATCGCTTGCCTCCCGTAATCGATTCGTGTGTATTTTTCACTTATCAAAATGCGGCGCACTTTGCAAAGAGAATCCTGGTATCTTTTTCTTGCAAAAACCGGATGTCCGTGTATCATTTACAAAAGATGATTCAAAAGCGATGTTACAACATCAATATCGGGAGGGGAAAATGGGCCTTGCAGATATTTATACAAAGGGAGAAGCGGCGCTTAGAGAGCGCGATATTGGTTTTCTGCTGGATGGCGTTGAGACCGAATTCGTCATCAACAATAACCGCCGTGTACTGGATCAGTATACCATTAACCAGCGCTGCATCGACGGGGTTGAGCCGACCACCCGATGCACCATTTTAGGCGTGGACCTGGAAACCCCGATTATCATGTCTTCCATGACCATGCCGATTCCGGCCATCATGGATAATGGTCTCATGGAGGTGGCAAAAGGCCTTAAAGATGCCGGAAGTCTGATCTGGACCGGCACGCCAATCCCCCAAAACCTCAAAGATATTGTGGCAACCGGCGTTCCCGTGGCCGCCAATGTTAAACCTTTAATCAACCGGCAAAAGATGTTCGAGACCATTGACGAAATACAGGCAACCGGCGTCAACTGGATCGGCATCGAAATTGACTCCGGCCAGGGGACCAAGGTACATGACAGGCAGATGGCTGATGACTGCGCTCCCCTTTCCCTCGATGAGCTCAAGAAAATCAGAAAACGGGTGGCCATCCCGCTGATCTTTAAGGGGGTATTGAGCAAAGAGGATGCCGAAAAGTCTTTGGAAGCCGGGGCTGACGGGATCTTCATCTCCAATCACGGGGCCCATACCCTGGACTACCTCCCCCATCCTTTCCAGGTCATGGCCGACATCGTCCGGGTTGCCGAAAATGAAGCGGTCATCCTGGTGGATAGCGGTTTTCGACGGGGCAGCGATACCTTCAAGGGCCTTGCCTTCGGCGCCGGATTGGTGGGGCTTGGAAGGCCAATCCTTTACGGATTGGCTGCCAATGGGGCCGAGGGCGTTAAAGATGTCATCCAAGAAGTCACTCAAGAGATGAAACGTTTCATGTCCATGACCGGCTCCGTTGACCCGGCGCATGTGGAAAGGGATCTTCTGATTAAGGCTTGAGGTGCATTTACCGAACCAGGGTCCCGGCGATGATGGTTTTTTCCATCTCCTTGCTGCCCTCGTAAATCTCCAGGATTTTGGCATCGCGATAAAGCCTTTGCACTTTGTACTCGTCAATATACCCGTACCCACCGTGCATTTGAACAGCCGCATCCACACAACGGACGGCGTTTTCGGCTGAATACCACTTGGCCATGGCGATGAGAGCATGGTCGATGTTTCCCCGGTCCAGTTCCCAGGCAGCCTCGTAATACAGATTTCTGGAAGCCCTGATCCAGGTGGCCATTTCCGCCAGCTTGAACTGGGTATTCTGAAAAGAGGCCAGAGAAGCGCCGAACTGATGCCGCCCCCGGGTGTGGCGAATGGATTCTTCCAGTGCGGCCCTGGCCAGACCCACACCCTGACCGCAGATATGAAGCCGGGTTCGGTTAAAAAAGGCCATGAGCTCATGAAACCCGTCTCCCTCATTCCCCACCAGGTTTTCCAGGGGAACCCGGAGGTCGCTCAGGCTCAGTTCCGCCGTGTCGGATGCCCGGATGCCCATTTTCCCGTACAACTTGTTGGATTCATACCCCTTCGCTTCGGTGGGCACCAGGATAAAGCTGTGCCGATGGTGCTTTGAAGGGTTATCCGCATCCGTCAAACAGAAGATCATCATGTAATCGGCGAGATTGCCGTTTGTAGCGAAGATTTTGCTGCCGTTAATCACATAACTCTTGCCGTCTTTAACCGCCGTGGTTGCCGCGCCGGTGGGGTCGCTCCCCGCATCGGGTTCCGTGATGGCGGTCCCCAGCACCGCTTCACCGGCCACCAGTTTAGGCAGCACCATTTGTTTCTGCTCTTCCGTTCCAAACAGCATCAACAGTTCGGATCCGAAGGTGCATGACAAAATGGCCTGCCCGATACCCGGATCAACGGCCCAGAATTCCTCGGAGATCAAGCAGTGCTCAAAAAAGCCGTAACCGGCACCCTCATATTCTTCCGGAATGAAGACGCCCACAAAACCCAGTTCGCAGGCTTTTCGCCAGATATCCTGATCAAATGTTTCGTTTCGGTCAAATTCCTGTGCCCGATCCGGGAATTCGCCTAGGGCAAACTCCTTTGCGGCCGCCACGATATCCTGTTGTTCTTTATCTAACCCAAAATCCATACCCCATCTCCATGTGAAAAACAGTAGTTAAGCGCTTTTCGCTTTCGCCTTCAAAGCTTCAACCACCGCAAATAAATCATCGGCAATGCCGTAATCCGCCACCCGAAATATGGGCGCCTTTTTGTCTTTGTTAACGGCGATCACACAATCCGCCCCCGTAATGCCCGCCACGTGCTGAAAGGCGCCGCTGATACCCAGTGCCAGATAGACTTTGGGTTTGACGCTCTTGCCGGATGTGCCCACCTGATGGTACTTGGGAAGCCAGTTTTTATCCACCACCGGCCTGGAACAGGAAAGGGTCCCGCCCAGCAGGTCTGCCAGTTCCTGCACGGTTTCAATGTTATCCGCTTCGCCCACGCCTCTTCCCACCGATACCAGAAGGTCCGCCTGGGTGATGTCCACATCGCCGGCAGCCGTATCTTCAAATTCCAGGAATTCCCGGCGGGGGCTTTGAAGGTCTTCAGGCAGGGCTTGCACCACCACCTCCCCCTCTTTTTCGCCCGCTGTATCCACCTGAAAGGCCCCCGGCCTCACGGTAATCATGTAGCCTGGGGATGGGTTAAAAGAAACCCTGGAAAACAATTTGCCGCTATACATCTGACGAATCACCTGGGGTTGACCGTCTTCCAGAAGGACATCCGTGGCATCCGTGGCCAGAGGATAGCCGGTCTTTGCCGCAAGAGCGGGCGCATAATCCATGCCCCAGGACGTATGTCCCATGAGGGTCAGAAAGGGTTCCTGTTCTTTCACCAAAGCCGCCAAAATGCCGGTGTAAAGATCTGAATCGTAGGTCTTAATCCTTTCATCTTCAAAAACCAGGACCCGATCGGCCCATTTGGAAAGACGCTCACTAAAGGGTTCCGAACCTGCCAGCAACACGGCCGTGACATTGCAGGACAAATCCTGCGCCAGTACGCCTGCTTTTTTCAGCATTTCAAATGTAATGTCCCGGATTTCTCCGTTTCGGTGTTCTGCTATCACAAATATATCGCCCATTTAAACCGTCACCCCCTTTTCTCCCATGATGCGTATAATAGCCTCGGCCATCTCCGCGGGATTCCCCTCGATCATTTCAGCCCCTTCGGTTTCAGGGGGCAGAAAGACCTCCTCAATACGTGTCTGAGGCGTCAGGTCATTGGGCGTAAAACCCAAGTCATCAAGGGACATCACCTTGAGCTCTTTCTTTTTTGCTTTTCGGATCCCCATGATGGACACATACCTCGGCTCGTTGATGCCGGTCTGTATGGTCAACAGGGCCGGCAGTTGAACATGGGAAACTTCATCAATGCCCCCTTCCAACTCCACCCGGACCTTAACGGTCCCCTCTTCCGGTTCAATACCGTTGGTCACGGCCGCATGGGCGAGCCCCAGTTGCTCCGCCAGCATGATCCCTACCATGCCCGTATTATGGTCTTCCGACTGAACCCGGGTGAGGATCAGGTCGTACGCCAGGTCGACAATGGTTTTAGCCAAGATCCTGGCATTGAGATAACCATCCAACACCAGATCACCGGGATCGATTCGAATGGCCCGGTCCGCCCCCATGGCAAGCGCCCTTCTGAGCACCTCTTCATCGTCTTCGTTTCCGATGGTGACGGCGGTCACTTCTCCACCAAGATTTTCCTGAAGCTGCACCGCCGCTTCGATGGCGTAGTTGTCCCAGTCGTTAATAACATAAGCCAGCGCATCTTCTTTAATCTTCTTTCCGGAATCGTCAACTTCCAGATCCACCTCTTGTGTGAGGGGAACCCGTTTGACGCAGACAATAATGTTCATGTATTTACCTCCTAAAACGGTTTCCGGTGTTCAGTTTCCGGTTGCCGGTGTTTTTCAACTGTAAACCGGCAACTGTAAACCGTAAACCTTTGTTTTTGACGCATTCATCGCAGCTAAACTGCTGACATAAAAAGTTCCATCAAATCCACCACCTTGATCCTATCTTCCAGTCCCCCGGTTTTAATGGCGTCTTCAAAATGCATCAGACAGAAGGGGCAAGCCGTCACCAGCACATTGGCCCCCGTTTCAAGGGCCATATGGATTCTCTTTTCCGCCATGCGCATTTCTTCCTGTTCAATTTCATACCACAACATCACGTCACCGCCGCCGCAGCAGAAACTGCGGTCTCTGGATCGATCCATCTCCACCAACCGAAGATCCGGGATGGATTGGAGCAACCGCCGGGGTTCGTCGTAAATACCGTTATGCCTGCCCAGGTAACAGGGATCATGGTAGGTGTAAAGGTCGCTCGGGTCCACCGCCTTATTGGGCCGCAAAAGACCCGTCTCCACCAGGGACAGGAAAAACTGTGAATAATGAAATACCTTATACCTTTCGGGATAGTCCTTTTTGAGCGCATTATATGCATGGGGATCCGTGGTGACGATCCACTTAAAATCAATACTTGAAAGGGTTTCGGTGTTTTCCTCCACCAGGACCTGAAACAGTCCCTCTTCGCCCATGCGCCGCACCTGGTGCCCCGTATCCTTTTCCAGTTTCCCTAAAATACCGAAGTCCATGCCCGCAAGCTTCAATCCCTTTACGATGGAAGCGGCAATTTCCTGGGATCTTGGGTCAAAGGAAGCATACCCGTCCACGTAATACAACACATCCACACGGTCTCCCGCTTTGAGGATTTTCACATCCTCAATTCCCTGTTCCTTTACCCAGTCGGCCCGCTTGACCGCGGGTTTTCCGAAGGGGTTCCCAGTCTTTTCAACATACATCAAAATCTGGTTGAAAGTCGTGGGATTCTGCGATGTTTCCAGCACATGCCGACGCATATCAATGATTTTATTAATATATTCTATAAATACCGGGCACTCCTCCTCACAGGCGCCACAGGTGGTGCAGGACCACAATTCGTCCAGACCGATGATTTCCCCGACCATGGGGGCGGTGGCTTCTGCTTCTTTATTCAAGTCCCGGGAGGGCATAATCGGATATTTTTCATAGGCATGGTCCCGGAGCTTGATGGTGAGCTGTTTGGGGGAAAGGGGTCTTCCGATGGCGTTGGCCGGGCAGTTATCCGTACAGCGGCCGCATTCCGTACAAGTGTACAAATCGAGGATATGCTTCCAGGTAAAATCCTCGATTTTTTCAACTCCCAGGGTTTCCAGATCAAAAATATCATCCACCCCGTATCTGGCAGGTTTAATTTCACCCTTGTTGAGGTTTCTGAAAAAAACGTTGGGAAGCGCCGTAATAATATGAAAATGCTTAAACAGGGGAAGCAGGTTCAGGAACACGAAAAATGACAGAATATGAAGCCAGTACGTGGTGCAAAGGATAACCGACAGAGCGCCGGGACTATTCTTCGGCAAAAAAAGCGTCCCAATCCATGCCGCCGGAAGCCATCCCCGTGCCTCGCCGGTCAGCAGAATCCCGCTCCCTTCAAAAAGCATGTCGGTCATCATGAGAAAACTGATAAGCCCCAGCACCAAGTAAGCTTCGACCGTGTGACTCCCTTCGTATCGTTCGGGTTTGACAATGGCCCGCCTGAGAATGGCCCAGATACAGGCAACGAGCACAATCAGTTCAAAAAAGTCTTTGACGGAATTGTAAAATACACCCAGCGGGCTATGCATAAACGGGCGGAAAATAGGGATACCCAACCCTTCGGTCACCAAATCCAGGGAGCGAAGCCCTAGCACCACAAACCCCCAGAATATCATAATGTGAATCACGCCCGCCCAAAGATATCTGGGCTGGCGCTTTTGAATAAAACCGTATTGGATCAAATCCAGAAAACGCTGCTTCAATTTCGAAAAGCGTGGATCTTTCTGGCCGGCCAGGAGCAAGTCGATGCGGCTCCGAATAATAAATGCAAATACTGTGAGGGCCACAATGGCAATGATCCACATGGAGACATGACCGGAAATGCCCGAGTCCCCCTGTACAGCAAGCGATGGAAAAGTGATCATAAAGGTTTACTCCTTTAATTGCAGAAAAATGCCGTTTGTAAAAATTTCAAGAAAATAATCGGCCAGCTCACCTGATTTTACCGGACCGTCCTTGTCGTACCATTTGATGGTGTAGTGGACCATGCCGAAAAAGGCGAAGGTGGCCACCGAGGGCGGAATGGATTTCATTCGACCTTCATCGGCAAGGGCCTTTAAAATGGACTGAATGAGGTACACATAACGCCGCTCCTTTTTGATGAGAACCGTGCGGTAATCATCTCCCAGGTTGCCCTGTTCGTTCACCAGCAAGCGGAGGCGGTCCTGATCCCCCGCGTAATAGTTGGTGTAGAAGCTGAGAACCCGATTGAGTTTACCATGGGGTGAAAGATCAGTTTTACAGATCTCTTCCAGGGTGTTCAGGGCGTCGTCCATAGCGTCGTTGATCAGGGCGAACAGGATGTCCTCCTTACTGTCAAAATAATGGTAAAGGGAGGACTGATTCATATTGAGGCCTCTGGCGATTTCCCGCATGGAGGTGTTGTGATACCCTTTTTGGGCAAACAACCGGATCACGACATTATGGATTTCTTTAATCTTGTCAGATTTTTTAGTCATATCATTAAATTTCCAACAAACGTTTGGTTGATTTTTTACAAAACATAAGACGGGTTGTCAATATTTTTATTGCAAAAAAACGCTTCGATTCAAAACCACATCAATCCAATTACCCAAAACAGGAAGGGGGGGAAGGTTTGATCCCCTATCTCTGGCACTTGATGAACATGCCTCAGGGGGTGCAAGGTCCGTGGGTTCTTCGGTTTGCGTTTTTCTGGAGCGCCATAGTGACCAAGGGGAAAAGCTTCCGCCAATTTGCAGCTTGACACAAATCGCCTGATTCCTTATGATTTTAGATGTTTGGTTATTTTTTTATAATAATTATAGATGTTTGACTATGGAATGCGAATATAGCAAGGATCTCCTTAAAAGCCTGAAGCACCACATCCCCTGGATGCTCGGGGTGTTGGTCTTCTTTTACGCAACCGCAGCCTACGGTGTTACCCAGAAAGGGGTAAAATCCCAACTGCACCAGGCTCGGGAAAACCTTCGGGTCAGCGAGGCCACGGAGGCACGTATTTCTTTGCAGTTAGAACGCCTCCAACATTCCCAAAACGTTTCTCCAGAAGTAATCAGGGACTACGAGACCTATTTGGACAGGGTCCACCGGATGGTTCTTGAAAATCGTAAAATCCTTCAGGAGATGGAAGCTGCCCTTGGCAGGCACGGGTCCGTGGGAAAAACCACAAGTTCCCCGGATAACCTGGAAAAGGGCAACATGGCGGTTCAGAAACTCCCTGAAGTAGAAGTACGTGATGAAGTCGTTGTTCTGGATGGTGAGTTCCATGCATCTCTTGCGGCCTTTGACGAGATGCTGCTAAAGGCGCTGGATGAGATCCGCATGAAATCAGCCGACAAGATGCAGGATCTGGCCCATGAGGCAGCAGCAGCGGCCCAACGGGTGCGAAATAAGGGTGTGGAGGTAGACACATCATACCAGGGAAATGGTGAGAAAACCGAAGATCGGCAGAAGGCATCTCAAGAGGAGAAGGCAGAAAAACCTGAAGGAGAGCAGGCGGATTTTGGAAGGGAAAAGGCGGAACCCCGGGGAGAGCATTCCAAGGGTACTGACGCCGGCCGTGATAAAGAATACGACAGGGCGCCGGGTGGCGGCAAAGGTGGTACATATTCACGGAAAGATAGGTCTGCCCGGTCCGATGATGATATTGTTGCGCGACAAATACGTGAGGCCGCCGAAAATGAGACCGACCCGGAACTCAAGGAACGGCTTTGGAAAGAATACGAGAACTACAAGAAGGGAAAGAGCCAATAAGTTTATGAAACGCATATCCACACATATTATTGCCACTTTTGCCATCCTTTTTGCACTGAATGCCTGTGCCACTTACAGCGCCCACGAAGTAGGCCCGACAGTCGTTCATCAGGCCGGGGAGCAGATACCCGAAGCGGCCCTGATAGATGTGGGAATCGAGGTTTTTCAGAGTGCGGAACTCTCTAAAGAGGAAGCAAAGGAGGAAGGAACCACATCTGAAATACAAAAGGCGGAAAGCCATTATATCCCCTATCAACTGAAAAATACCCTGCAACGGAGTGGCCACTGGGGTGCTGTTCGGATGCTTCCGGCCGATTCCAAAGGGTCGGATTTGCTCGTGAGGGGATCAATTGTCAGATCCAATGGCGAGTATCTGGTCCTGAAGGTAGAAGCCGTTGATGCCTCCGGAAACATATGGCTCAACAAGACCTATGAACTGGATGCCGAGGAGAATGCATACACAGACACCGACCAGACCGAAAATGATCCCTTTCAGGACCTTTATAATACCGTGGCCAATGATTTGGCGGCATATAAAGAGAATATGACCCAGGCCGATCTCCGTAAAATAAGGCGTATATCAAGACTTCAATTTGCCTCGGATTTTGCTCCAGGGATTTTTTCTGAATATCTACAAATTGAACCATCAGGAAAAATTACCATCAACCGGTTGCCCTCGGACGATGATCCCATGGTGGCCCGACTTCTCCAGATACGGGAACGGGATCATATGTATGTGGACACCCTCAATGAGTATTATGAGGGCTTTTACAATGAAATGTGGCCTGCTTATGGGGACTGGCGAAAGTCCAACCAGGCAGAACAGGTCGCACTCCGGAAAATCAATCAAGAGGCCACCATGAAGACCGTGACCGGGATATTGCTTGTGGCCGCCGGGATCGCTCTGGGCTTTTCCAATTCAAACACAGGCATCCTGCCGGGCCTGATGGTGGCGGGCGGGACTGCCGTAATCGTCAATGGTATTAATGTCTCCAGAGAAGCGGAGATACATCGTGAAGCAATCAAAGAACTGAGTGAATCCTTCGGAAACGAGATGAAGCCCATGGTGATGGAGTTCCAGGGGAAAAAATACGAATTGACCGGTTCAGTAGAAGAGCAGTACAAACAGTGGAGAGAATTACTACGGAAGATTTATTTTGCCGAAACCGGATTTGAACCTGAGGGTAAGGGCCTCGGCAAAAAATAATTAAACATCTCACTTGTCTTTTGGACCTGGAACATTATGCCCCGTCAGACCCCTCCTTTTTCCAAATCCTCCCAACTGTCTGAACAGGACAGGGTGTCACCGATCGAAGAACCAATCATTGCCCCTGAAAAGGTTTTCCGGATAGAGAGAGCAGGACGCGATTCCAACCCGAAGACATCCTATGCCTTCAAAGTCACGATCCTTTTGTTCCTCTTCACGGGATTGCTGGCAGGCGGGGGGTTTCTCATGCACTATCTTTCAAAACATCCCATTGGCATTGAAGATGCTCCCAAGAAAATTTTGCCCCCAAAACTTGAATCGAAACCGGAACTCCCAACACCTCCCAAACCTGAGGATGCCATTGTGATAGAGATGGCAAAGAAGAGCGCCGAACAAAACATGGAGGATTTCATAGGTGCCAGGGAAAGCCTGGATGCCTTGGGTGCCGCCCGGTGGGGAGGGACTTTTTACGGACAAATGGAAGAAATCAGCCGGCAGGCTGATGCACTCTATTTAAAAAAGGAATATGGCCCTGCATCTCAAAAATATCAGAATGCCCTGTCAGTGGCGAAGAAACTTTCAAGCGAATCTGCAAATGCACTGGAACGGCTCTTGGAAGAAGGAAATCAGGCTTTGGGTGAAGGGAAAGGGAAGCACGCCAGGGCCAGGTTTTCTCTGGCATTGATGATTGACCCCGCAAGCAGGGGGGCGAAAAAGGGCTTGGCAAGAGCGGAGAAGGCAGAGGCCGTAGCTAGGCTTTTATCATCAGGCCAAAAAAATGAAAATCTGAATAACCTCCCCTTTGCTTTCACTGATTATCAACAGGCCAGGAAATTGGATCCCGAATCCGTCCAGGCACAGCAGGCTTATGAACGGGTTAAAGAACTCATTTCCGAAGACGAGTTCCGGAATCTCATGTCAAGCGGTCTCACAGCCCTACACCGTAACGATTTTGATGCCGCAAAGGCTTCCTTTGTGAAGGCCCGGGGACTGCGTCCGGCCTCCCAGGAAGTCAGGGATGCCCTGGGCCAGGTAGACCAGGCCCGGCGTCTGTCCCGGATGAAAAGACACCGGGAAGAGGCATTGGATGCCGAGCGGTCCGAAGACTGGGACCGGGCCCTTGCCGCATATACAGCCGCCCTTGAAATAGATCCCAGATTGCGGTTTGCAGTGCAGGGGAAGGAGCACTCCCTTGAAATGATAGAGATCAGCAAACGGATTGCTATTTATCTCGAAAAACCGGAAATTCTGGAATCCGACAAATCCCTTGAAAAGGCGGTGAAACTCCTTTCAGAAGCAGAGAAAAAAGCGCTAAAAGCTCCCCAATTGAAGGCCCGGTTAGAAACGCTGCGGCATCTTGTTCAAACAGCACAAACCCCTCTCACAATAACCCTGGAGTCGGACAACCTCACCCGGGTTACGGTGTACCGGGTCGGGAGACTGGGAACATTCGTTAAAAATAATCTGACCCTTCGCCCCGGCACCTATACGATCGTGGGGACACGAAACGGGTATAAGGATGTAAGGCAGCGTGTGATGTTCAAACCGGGTCAGCCTTTACGGGTAACCGTCATATGCAGGGAAAAGATTTGACAGGGACAGACGGGACAAATGGTCTGAGAGGGGAAAAGATAGAGAGAACCACAACCCCTTCGGAGATAGAGATCATTCCCATTTCCTTTCGTCAGCCCATGCCCGAGGGCCGATCCATTCCATGGAGACGGCTCCTGGGTTTGGTTATGCTGGTCGTCTTTTGTGCCCTTGGGGGAGCGGCCTGGTTCCTGTTCACAGCCAAGCAGGTGGAGATAAAGATTCAACCTGAACCGGATGGGCTCTCCATAAGCGGCGGGTGGTTTGCGCCCAGAATCGGTTCCTATTATTTGATGCGACCTGGGGATTACACCATGGAAGCCTCCAAAAATTGTTACCAACCCCTGCGGGAACCTTTCCGCATCACAAAGGAACAGCGTCAGACTCGAAGTTTTCGCATGGAGAAGCTCCCCGGGCGTTTGTCAGTCCAAGTCCATGATGCGGAAAACCCCGAAATCCCTATCCCGGGTGCCGGTGTTCGTATTGACGAACGGGACGCGGGGGTAACGCCCATCAGGGCAATAGCGGTAAAAGCGGGAAATCGGCGTCTCCACGTCACCACCGGAAATTATCAGGACCTGGAAACCCTTGTAGATATCGAGGGCTGCGGGAAAGAACAGTCCCTCAGCCTGGCCCTGGACCCTGGTTGGGCCGACGTGGAAATCAGTACAATCCCCAAAGGGGCGAAACTTTTTGTAAACGAAAAGCCCTCCGGCCTGACCCCCGCAACACTGAAGCTCATGCCTGGGCTCCATCGATTGGAAATCAAGGCGAACTTGTTCAAGATCTGGCATAAACAGGTGATGGTGAAGGCAAACCAGGATCAGACCATTGGTCCCATTCGTCTCCAGCCCTCTGACGGCCGGCTGCTGCTGAGCACGAACCCTTCCGGAGCCAATGTGACAGTGGGGAAGGTCTACATGGGAAAAACACCCTTGGAGGTTTACCTGCCCCCAAAAACATCCCACCCGATTAAAATTTCCAAACAGGGCTACAAAAATTCCGCAAGAGGCATTGTTCTTACCCCGGGGGAGAAAAAGGAGATCAGGATAAATCTGCTCCCTGTAAAGGGCCGGATTCACTTCGACATAACCCCCCCCGATGCTAAACTTTTTATCAATGGAAAACCATTGGGGAAAGTTCCGCAAGAACTCAATCTTATGGCCGTACCCCAGCGGATGGTGATTCAAAAGGACGGCTATGAACCATTTAAAACCACCATTACACCCAAGCCCGGATTTCCCCAGGAATTGAGGGTCACCCTCAAAGGAAAGGCCGAAGCCCCTGAAACCGGAAAATCCTCTTCAATAAAAGCGGCCAACGGATATTCCCTCAAATTAATTCGGCCGGGCACATTTGTCATGGGAGCCTCTCGCCGTGAGCAGGGGCGCCGTTCCAATGAAACCCTCAGAAAAATTATTCTGCAGAAACCCTTTTACATGGGCATCAAGGAGGTGACCAACCGGGAGTTTCGGGAATTCCAGGACGGGCATGGTTCAGGGGCCGTCGCAAGGTATAGCCTGAACCGTGACGAACTCCCCGTGGTGCGGGTGACATGGGAACAGGCTGCCCTGTTTTGCAACTGGCTCAGCAAAAAAGAATCTCTTCCCCCTTTCTACATCAGACAGGGGGACAAGCTCATGGCTGCCAAACCTTTCGGTACCGGGTACCGCCTTCCCACAGAGGCGGAGTGGGAATACTGCGCCCGATTCAAAAACAGCGGATTTGTCAAATACCCATGGGGAAAGATCTATCCCCCTAAGGCAAAATCCGGAAATTATGCAGATATTTCCGTCAAGGACTTTTTACCCAATTATTTACCCAACTACAATGACGGCTACGCCATCACATCTCCCACCGGTGCATTTGCACCCAATGCCCTGGGCCTGTATGATCTGGGGGGCAACGTGGCGGAATGGTGTCATGACTTCTATTCCATCTATCCTTATTCAGCCGGAAAAATCTACAGGGATCCCGGAGGTCCTCTGCAGGGCAAACATCATGTGGTCAAAGGAGCCGGTTGGAAGGGTTCGAGCATCAGCAACCTGAGACTTTCCTACAGGGATTACAGCAATAAAAACCGTTCTGATCTTGGATTCCGAATATGTCGTTATGCCGGTGGGGTGTCAGGTAATGAATAACGCCATCAACAGGGTTTCTGTAATCCTTTTTCTCGTGTGGTTGGTACATGTGCCGGGGACATTGCCTGGGGATGCGACGAACAGGGTCCCCATGAAGTTTGCCCTGAGTGATGCCGTTGCCGACAGACCTGTTGTAAGACAGCCCCGCGAGAAGAACCGGGATGCTGCGAAGGGAACAAAGACGCCACAGGTCCAAAGGCGGCAGCAAGGGCAGAACCTTGGGAGGGAAGGCAGGAAAACCTCCACGGGAGAATTTGTGCCATCGGAAGAAATTGAAGCAGGACAGGCAGTTGATTTTCCGGCTGATATTTAGATGTTAGACCCTAACGATTACAATGGAGAAGAAAATGAAAAGAGCGGCGCCCCTATCCTTTGAGTTCATTTACCAGCTCTTCTCTCTGATTTTGATCGTCATTCTCGTTCATGCCGCCTATGTGGGGCTGATTCGCCCCAGGGCGGATGCGGTCCTGGCACGGCAGGCCGCGGAACTGGAAAAGGACAAATCCCATATCACTGAACGGTCGGTCTATGTACTGATCAAAGACTATGAGCAGGAGGCCTGTTTTATCCTCATGTTCTGGGCCCTGGCCATTATGGCCTACAAGGGCGTCATGACCATCAGAGATCGGTCCCTCCTGAAAAAGGATTTTATCCCCCTGGAGGAGGGCATGCGCATTCTGCCGGAAGATACGCGCGATCTCTCCCGCAACATACAGGCCCTCCCACCCCAGCAACAGCGGGCCCTGCTTCCCAGGGCCCTGCTTGCGGCCCTTCAGAGGTTTGGATCCACCGGCAACATCCGGGATGTTTCCGAAGCCACACACGCATATTGTTCTGCGGAGGGGGAACGACTGGAATCCGAGTTGTCCATGATCCGGTATATCGCCTGGGCCATACCGTCCCTGGGATTCATTGGTACGGTAAGGGGTATCGGCGATGCATTAGGCCAAGCACACAAGGCCATCGAAGGGGATATATTCGGCGTAACCAAGAGCCTTGGGGTCGCCTTTAACTCTACGTTGATTGCACTTTTGATCAGCATCTTTCTCATGTTCATTGTGCACCAGTTGCAATTGCTTCAGGAACGCTATGTACTGGATACTGAGGCCTATTGTGAGGAAAACCTTACCCGTCATTTACAATCGGAATAGCAGGAGTGTCAATGAACCCCATTGCATTGGAGCTAAGTGATGCCGGTATCAGGGCGGCGGCAAAAGGGCCGGGGGGGCTCATCCAGATCGACGGAAAAGAGAGCGAGAGCCCCGGTTATTCCCTGCCGGAAAAAAAAGTCCTGCTGGTGGGGAGAAGGGCCGAAGGTGCGTCCCTTCTCCATCCCCTGGAATTCAACAATCGTTTCTGGGATCAGTTGAACACTCTGAGCCTAAAACCGGCTAGTCCCATTGCCCGGAATCACGCAGAGATGGCCTATTTCCATATGGCACGGATCTGGGAGAAAATCAAAGTGCATGGGGACTGCCTGATCATTGCCGTTCCCGGCTTCTATGAAAATCCTCAGTTGGGGCTCCTTTTGGGCATTGCCGGGGAATTATCCATCCCCATGGAAGGGATTGTTGCCCTGCCCATTACAGCCGCATCCGAGCCCTGCCCTGGAAAACTCCTCCTGCACCTGGATATCCACCTGCACCGGATTGAATTGACTTTTTTGGAACAGGGAGAGCAGCTCATACAGAGAGACACATTATCCCTCAAAGAAAGAGGGCTTTTTTACCTCCGGAGAGAATGGATTCAGGCCATTGCCGATCTCTTTATCCATACCACCCGCTATGATCCCCTCCATCAGGCCGCAACAGAGCAGGAATTGTATGACCGGTTGCCGGAGATACTGAAAATCATCGGAAACCAGGATGCAATGATTTTGGAAATGAGGGAAGGCAGGCATGATTATCAGATCAACCTGGCCAGAGACCTGCTTCTGGAAAAGGTCGGTACGATGGTTCAGGATATCCATGGAATGATCCAAAAGATGGTGCAGCAGCACGGAAGGGAAGATCAGGAAGTTACTTTGCAGGTCACTGATCGAATTGCCCGTCTCCCCGGATTCAGAACATACCTGACCCGGCAGGAGAATATTTCTCTTGTCACCCTGGCGCCCGGTGCCGGGGCATTGGGGGCTTTGGGTCTCTGGGAAAATACCCCACCCCTCAAGAGCACTGAAAATATCGCATTCACCGGAAGCCGGCCCTGGTTTTCCCTTGAAGGAACCGCGGATCGTCACCTCAGGGTAGGGGTTCCACTTAAAGCGCCATGAGACGTAGAAAAATAAACGTTTTCAGTCTCTCCTTCCTGGACTGCATCTGCTGCGGTCTTGGGGCTGTAATACTCCTTTTTGTCATTGTAAATGCCAAAAGTGCAATCCGCAAAGATACCGTTACATCGGATCTTCAAGGGGAAGTTTCCCGATGGGAAAGGCTGGTACTGGAAAGCCAAAAAGATTTGATAAAGGCCCGGAATACCTGGGATAAAACCGAGGAAAACCGGGTCAAAATCCAGGGGCTGTCCAAACAGGTGATCCAAATCATCAAGGAAAGGAAAGACGAACTGGCCCACGTCGATAAAGATACTCTGGCAAGCAAGGCACATCTCAACAAACTCAAGGCGGATATCAAGTCTTTGGAGAAAGATGTCAAGAGGCTGGAGGCCGGAAGCAGAGAAGATGATGAATACGGGTCCAAACTTCGCAAGTTCCCCGGGGTTGGGGATCGCCAGTATCTTACCGATTTGAAGCTTGGGGGAAACCGGATATTCATTCTGGTGGACACCTCTGCGAGCATGCTGGATGATACCGTACTCGGCATCATTTTAAAACGCAACCTTGCGGATGCCCAAAAGATAAAATCCAAAAAATGGCAGCAGGCGGTGGCCACCATCCACTGGTTGACGGCAAATCTTCCGACCACCGGTAAATTCCAGATCTATACCTTCAATGAAACGGCTGCCCCTGTTCTTAGAGGGACGGAGAAGACTTGGCTGGAGGGAAAGGATGTGGAATCCCTGAATCGTTCCGTTGCCCGATTGCAGCAGGTGATTCCCCAAAAAGGGACCAGCTTGCTGAACGCCTTCCAGGCCGCCGGGGAGATGCAGCCCCCGCCTGATAACCTCTTCCTGCTCACGGACAGCCTTCCCACCATGGGGGCGAAGAAATCATGGCGGAGCAAAGTTTCGGGGAAAAGACGTATTGCACTGTTCAATGACGCCATCGAACATTTGCCCTCGGGGGTGCCGCTCAATGTGATTCTCTATCCCATGGAAGGGGATCCTCTTGCGGCGGTTCTCTTCTGGAAATTGGCGGCCATTACCAAGGGTTCCTTTTTTTGCCCTTCAAAGGATTGGCCTTGAGATGAAGAAACAAAGAAGAGACATACAGGTATTCAGTCTTTCCTTTCTGGACTGCATTTGCTGCGGGTTTGGGGCCATTATTCTGCTGTTTGTTCTATCCAAGTTTGCAGAGCCCGTCATCATAGAGGAGGTCCGTGACGATCTCCAATCGGTAATTGCCGGACTGCAGGAAGAGCACCATGAGATCCAGGGCCAAACCCATGTGCTCAACCGTAAATTGCTTCATCTCAAAGAGCAGGTATCCAGGGAGCAGGAAAGGCTTGCCCGTCTCCAGGGAGACCTGTCAAACATCAAAGGGGAGTTTACCGCGTCCAGTCAGAATGCCGCGGTTCAGAACACCATCGAGGGAAGGCTTGCAAGGGCCCTGCAGGATTTGACCGAAGAGATGCAACGGCTTCTCAAAAACCGTCCCCGGAGGGTGGATAACTCAATCGGGGGCATTCCCGTGGACAGCGAATACATTATCTTTATCATCGACACTTCCGGAAGCATGCAGAGTTATGCCTGGCGGTTGGCAAGAAAAAAGCTGGAGGAAACCCTGAAAGTATATCCCAAGGTGAAGGGCATACAGGTTATGAACGATATGGGGGATTATATGTTTCATCAGTATGAGGGGAAATGGATCCCTGACTCCCCTGCACGCCGCAAGGCCATTTTGCGCAGGATGATTACCTGGCGCCCTTTCAGCAACAGCAGCCCCGTAGAAGGAATCAGGGCTGCAATCCGGGCTTTCTATGACCCGAAAAAAAAGATCAGCCTGTATGTCTTCGGAGATGAATACAGCGGGAATGCGATTCAGCCGGTTCTTGATGAGGTCACCAGAATCAACAGAACAGGGACAGGCGGGGAACGCCTGGTGCGCATCCATGCGGTCGGGTTTCCCGTGCTCGTGGCAGACCGCCGTGGGATCGGCGCAACAGGACAACGCTTTGCGACCCTCATGCGGGCCCTGTGTCAAGAGAACGGGGGTACCTTTGTGGGGCTAAACTCAGTAAATCCATAGCGCCCCATGCGAAACAAGGGGGGCATTTTCTGATCAGGGCAAAGACAGACTCAGCTTAATGGCCCTATCGACTTCATCCATTCTATTTTGGCTCAGTCTACCCAAGGGCTTTTCCAGTCTTTTCTTGGAAATAGTCAATATCTGGCTCGTTTTTACTATCGAAAGACGTTCAAGGCCTCCCTCAGGAGGCTTGACTTTGACGTTCATGGGATATTCCCGAACGGTGCTTGAAATGGCGGCTACAATCGTCGTCGGGGCCTTTTGGTTCCCAATATCATTTTGAATAACCAGTGCAGGTCGCCTGCCCGCTTGCTCACTTCCCCCGGCGGGATTCCAATTGACAAGCCAAACATCACCTCGTCTGGGAAAATCCTTCATTTTGCAGCCTCTCTCTGAGCTTCAAAGGTTAACCCTGCGAATGCTTCATCTTCTTCAGCCATTTCTTCATAGCCTTTGGCCATTAAAGCTTCAGTCTTATTCTTGAGCCAGAGCTGAAAGGCTTCCTGAGCAAGTTGGCTTTTTGCCATTCGAAGCGTTCTGGATGCTTCTTCAATAGCCTCATAGGTCTCTTCATCAATGGTGAGACTAACCTTTCGCTTGGTTCTCATTTTATACCTCCCATATTCCATACAATTTATACGACAATACGTCCTATCGAACTTCATGTCAATACGTCTTGAAACATTTTCGAATTTATTTTAGAATCGGGTTCCTTTGATTACACTGAAGCCATTGCGGTTTTGTTTTATGACAAGAAAGGAAAAGACATGAGCAAACAAAGAAAGACGGAAATCAGACAGGTTCTGGGTCGCCAGATACTGGACAGCCGGGGTAATCCAACGGTGGAAGTGGAGGTCACACTGGCTTCCGGCATCCATTCCCGGGCAGGTGTTCCTTCAGGCGCTTCCACGGGCTCCCGGGAAACTTTGGAACTGCGTGACGGCGACAAAAGCTGCTATGGTGGAAAAGGCGTACTCAAGGCGGTTGAGAACGTAAACGGTGTGATTAACGATGCGTTGATGGGTATTCTTGCCCACCGGCAGGTGGACATTGATGAGAAATTGTTGCTACTGGACGGGACCCCCAATAAAGGCAGGTTGGGGGCCAATGCAACACTTGGCGTTTCCCTGGCTGTGGCAAGGGCAGCGGCCATGGCCTCCGGTCTGCCCCTATATCGATACCTGGGAGGGCCGGGCGCCGTCCGTCTCCCCGTCCCCATGCTGAACATCATGAATGGTGGTGCCCATGCCCGCTGGCAGGGTTCGGATTTTCAGGAATACATGATCGGCCCCTACGGAGCAGGAAGTTTCAAGGAGGCCATGCAATGGGCCTGTGAAATCTATCAAGCCCTGCGATCCGTTCTCATGGAGTCCGGTCATCACGTGGGAGTCGGGGATGAGGGGGGCTTTTCCCCCAGTGTTTCTTCCAATGAAGAGCCCCTGGAATTCATCGTCAAGGGGATTGAGAAAGCAGGACTTAGGCCCGGTGCCGATGTGGGGATTGCGATGGACCCCGCCGCCACTGAATTCTATGAGAACGGGCTCTACAAACTGCGCACCGAGAACCGCACGTGCTCCTCGGAAGAGATGGTGGGCTACTACGAAAAACTGATGAATGCCTATCCCATCATCTCCATTGAGGACGGACTGGCCGAAGATGATTGGGACGGCTGGAAAGTTCTGAACAGTCGTTTAGGGGACCAAATCGAACTGGTGGGAGACGACCTCTTTGTGACGAACGTGGAATACATCTCCCGAGGCATTCGCGAGAACTGCGCCAATGCGGCCTTGATTAAACTGAATCAAATCGGCACCCTCACAGAAACCATCCGGGCTGTGAGAATGTGTCAACGAACCGGATGGGCGGCATTTGTTTCACACCGCAGCGGCGAGACCGTGGACAGTTTCATCGCCGATATGACCGTGGCCCTAGACACAGGCCATCTGAAAACCGGCGCGCCGGCCCGGGGTGAACGGGTCGAAAAATACAACCAGCTGCTCCGGATTGAAGAAGATCTGGGTTCTGCAGCCGTCTATGCGGGCAAAGACGCTTTTGTGCGACCCGTGCGCTTCTGAGTATTCAAGAGGAGGAAGATACCAATGAAAAAGGATGCCCTATATTGGGCCGAATGGGCCGAAAGAGGAATCTACTGGGCGGTGGGTGCGCTGCTCATTGTCGTAGCCGTTATTTTCCTCGTCTTCATTGTCGTGGAAGGCGTCCCCCTCTATTTCAAGGGAGAATTCGCAACAGCAACCATCAAGCTCTTTGACCAGGCCCTGCTCACACTCATGCTTGCCCAGGTCGTCTACACCACAGTTGCCTTCCTTAAGGTTGGCATACTTCAGGTGGAACCGATTCTCGTGGTGGGCATTATCGCATCGGTGCGGCGCATCCTGGTGCTGACGGCCGTGGTGGCGGGCACAGCCGGTAATGTGGGGGCATCCCTTACCTTCCGGCAGGACATGGTGGAAATCGGACTGCTCTCCGTTACCGTACTCATTTTAGCCGTGGCCATCTATCTGGTTCGCAAATCCAAGAACTTTGTGCCTTCGGGTGAAGATAAGAATGGCTGAAATGGGGTCTAACCCTGAGAGTGAGTTGACCCCCATCATCGCTATAATTTATACTTTTTCCCGGAATTTACAGTGATTGTCTTATATTTCCCGGATATCCAGTTCTCAAGATCCGAACAATACCATTTTGAGAATCTACGGTCAGACGGTCCTCCTGCCATATTGGTGTGTATTTCATCTGTGGAAAGATCGACAACCATTCTGAGGGATGGCGCAAAAGTGGTCTGCCTGCCGGCGCTTTCGAAAACCTGCCCCTGGTGCGGTGTGGCAAGGCTTCCGATAATGGTTATGGGCCCCCGGTCAAACCCGAGAAATTTAGGGAGCTTGCCGTCAAAGAGAATATTTTTCATCATCACTTTTCTTGTATTACCCCATTTTTCAGGCTGAGATTTCAGGGCCGTTTCAGCGGCCTTCAGATAGAGATCCTCTCTTGAACGGTTGCCGAACCATACTGAATTTTCAGAAAGGAGTATCCGGTCGAAGTTTATATAAAAATCGTTAAAAATGCCGGTATGTTGATCAATATGTTCAGCAGCCTCCGTGCCGAAACCGTTCTTACCGAAAATTTCCAGGTAAAGCGCTCTGTAAAACCGATCAAAAAGAAATGCTCCTTCTGAATCAGCAGCGTATTCAAAATTCCAGTTTTTGAGTATTTGCCCGGGCTTTGTGTCAGGAAGAAGAGGGGCAAGTATCTTCATGAATAATTCAGCCTGTGTTGAATAGACATCGTAATGCAAACGATACATGTCTTCACAGGTAACGTCGTTATTCTCAGAAAGAAGTTTCCCAATCCGGTCCGAACGGTAGGGTCCCATGCCGACATTAATGGGATGAACCTTCCCGTATTCGTTAAGGTCCTGATTGCTGGTAACAAAGTAGCCGCATTCGGGGTTATGGCATCGCGGCAGGTCTTCCGGTTTTTCAAACCCCTGCCAGTCATTTCTTTCTTCCCAGCCGGGCAAGGGAACAAACCCGCTGACCCCTTCCCGTCTTTTCGGCATCAGGCCGGACATCTGGTAGCCGATGTTTCCGCCTTTGTCCGCAAGGATAAAATTCCAGGATGTCTCTACGCGGCCGAGGAGATCCATCCCTTCAGTAACCGTCTTGGCATCAAAAATTCTGAGGAGGCTGTCAAATGTGACAGCACCCGAAAAGGCCGGTGCCCATGAGGTGGTGATATAATACCCATCCCTGTTGGGGTTTCCTTCAAGAATACCGTGCTTGTTTTCGTAAAAAACGACTTTCACGGGATCTTTTTTCTTTCTTTTTATGATTTCTTCCCTCTCTGTAAAATCCATCCACTTGTCGGGCTCACGCATATATTTGCCGTCTTCGCATTTTTCGATCCATGAATCCGTGCTATCCATGAATGTATATGTGGCACTCCATGCGAGATCCGGATTTCGACCCACAAGAAGGGCCGGCGCCCCGGGCATGGTCCCTCCCATTGCGTATCGGCCTTTTGTTTTCAGGACCATTTCATACCAGATATTCGGAAGCCTGTTGATTTCCAGGTGGGGATCGTTTGATAGGAGAGGCTTTCCTGAAGCCGTCCTTTTTCCTGAAACTGCCCAGTTATTGGATGCCATCATCAATGGCGCAGCCATATTCCAGAGAGATGTGGGGGCAACCAGTCGTTCCTGAAGGTCTATTTTTTTAACAAGGTCAATATCGAGCCCCCCAAGGATTCCCGGGAAAAGCGCATTCAGCCTTTCTTCATCCATACCGGCCTGGATAAATTCGATAAGCAGTCTTTCCATTTCACCCTGAGACTGTGCAAGGGTAAGGTAACCGATCATCCGTGAGATAAGAATCACATCTTCCACGCACCAGGGTTCAGGTTTAAGTCTGAGAAGTTTGCATTCCCATGGAATTTTTTCTGCATAAGCCCTGTTTACCCCCTTACAGTATGCATCCGTTACTTCTTTAACTTCAGGAGAGAATTTGTCGATTTCCGAAGAAATTGAACCTGTCCAATTCACTCTCCTGAAGAATTTGTCGATTTCAAGCACTTCATCACTGGAATCCAGGAGTTCAGAGGCCCTCCCCTGCCCCAGAATACGCATTAGAAGGATCTGCATTCCCCTGTCTTTTCCATGGGCATATCCCATCATACCGAAAACTTCTGCCTTGTCTTTCCCCTCAACATGGCAGACACCGTGTTCATCTCGCCATATGTTATCGCTGTTGGCCATATCTTCTCCTGATTTCAGGTTTTTGAACCGGTAAATCCGAATTCCTTCCGGGGTTCATCATTTTTATAATTGATTGCCGTAGGGTACCCGTTCCAGAATCTCTCCCAACCGTTCCCCTTGGGTGGAAAAGCGCAGGTAGTGATCCAGGCACTGATCCAGCGTTTCCAGGACCTGGGCAGACGAGTAAATGGACGGCAACGCCTCCGCCAGCCTGGGATGCCTTCCCAGCTTGCCGCCCAGAAGAATTCGATACCCTTTCTCCGCCGAGATAAGGGTTCCGGTAGGGCATACCCCGATACATTGCCCACAAAACAGGCATCTGGCTTCATCAATCCGGACCGTTTCCCCGTGCAGGACGACGGCCTCTTCTTTGCAGATCTCTTCGCAGGCCCCGCAAGCGCTACAAGGCTCCTCGGACACCTCTGGTCTCTCGGCTCCCAGCAGACCGAAATCCGCTATCTGGGGTCGGGAACACCCATTGGGACAATCGGAAACCGACACCCGGAATTCATGGTGCATCTTTAATGGCCCTTTCACTTTCCGCTGCAAGAACCCTTTGAGGTCTTTTCCTTCCAGAACCGTTTCCATCTTTTCCGGAAGATCGTCGGTATGGCACGCACGGTTGGGGCACCCGCCGGCGCCAAAACAGGTCTCTACGACATATCCGTTCACTTCCTGCCCCATTTTGATCAAGAACCGTTTCCGGCTTTCGTTCATTTGATTCATGTTCACCACCCGTCGCGACTAAATGGTCAGAAGCGGTCCAACTCAGAGCACAAATTGAAACCTTACTTGAAAGATGTTGGCCTTTCCCCCGTCGATGGGGGGCTCATTGCGGTCCATCACCCGGGCATGAACATAATTGAACATGATACGGGTATTCCCGTTCAGGTACCAGTTGAGGCCGGCGGTAAAATCGATCTCCGTTCCTCCCCGAATGTCTCGGCTGTTGAGATCCACATAAGATAGGCGTAAGGCAGCCTCCAGGGCCCCCCAGCCATCTGCCGTGAAATGGAATTCCTCTCTGGGCGTAATGCCCTTAAAAATGCCCTTAGACCGGTCGTAGGGCCGATGTTCACCGGTCAAAAAATAGCTCCCATACACGTAAAATCCCCAGAATCTCGGATCCCCCACCGATTCCGCATTAGCGAACATATGGAACAGCTCCCCTTGAACCGACAAGGGCCCTCGAACCAGGGCCGCCTCATAACCGAATAGATCCGCTGCCTCTGTGAAGAATTGCCCAGTGTTTACGAAAGTGTCGTCAGTAAGGCGCGACTCGGGATGGGCCCGCAACTTCAACTGCGAATTTTCCCGGGTATCGTTCCGAAACTGGTGGCTGTAGGAAAATCCCAGATGGAGGAGATTTTTACCGTTATCCTCATAGCGGGGAAGGCCGGTCACCCTGAAGGACACGGCGGAACCAAAAGCTTCGCTTAAATAGTCGGTGGCATCGGCCACATCACTAAAAGAACCGGTGATCAGAAAATAGCCAGCGGCCCAGGTCATACGGTCATCCAGGACCGTGTTCCAGCACAGAATGCCGACATTTCGGCCCGGGAAAAACGCTTCCACCGGAAGGGCGATTTCCATGAAAGTGCGGTTTGAATTGCTCATGAACCCTTCCAGGGAAAAGGGCTCTTTCGTATGACCGGCCTTGGCATACCCAAGGAACGGAATTTTTCCGTAGCTGATCCAGATATCCTTGATCTGACGCACATTGGCAAAGTCCATGTCGAACTGGAATTTCCAGTTTTCCAAAAAGGTGCCCGATAGACGGACCTTCAGCTCCCGAAAATTTCCCTTCCAGCCCGGAAGGTCCGTGAATGTTTCCTCCAGTGTATCATTGGCGCCAATATATCCGCCATCGAGTCTCGCTTCTCCGCCGATTTTGATCTTGAGCCTACCGTCGGGGCTTTCCGTGCGAAAACCATCCTTAAAGTAATAATGAAAACCGATGGGGTCCTTAACACCCGTTTCCAGTCCCTTCCAAATCCTCTCATCAAAAGGAATGTCAGGTTCGAGGGTCGGTTTTTCGGCCAGGAGATTGCCGGCAGGGAACAGCAGAAAACAGAGGAATGTCAGAACAATTCCCAGCCGCTCATGCCTAACCCTGAAAATTTCTATTCCCAACACAAACCTCGATGCCACAGGAATAATGCACACTGTTTGCAGGTAAATCTTCGCCCCGGAACAAGACCCATGAATGGTCCCATTGGGCGAGGGCAGAATACAGGAAATCCTCAATTATTGTCAACGGGTCACTCTAAAAGGCCGGTTTGAGGTTATCAACGTTTTGGTGCATGACCGTAAGAAAGTCTCCATTACCCGGCACACTCCCGCAAGGGTTGAAGACCAGGCTGTTGACACCTATGGATTTCAGTTTTTCAATCGATTCCCGTGAAGGCTCCCCCTCCCACATCATCCATCGGGCGGGGTGTTGTTTCAAAATGGATTGCAGTTCAATCCACTGCCCGGCGCTAGGAATTTCATCCGGTTCCCAGTGGACGCTCTTCATGTTCAGGCCATAGCGTCTTGATAGATAGTCGTAAACAGGGTGGGAGGCCAAAAGCGGAGGTGTTTTATTTTTCGATACAATTACTTTGATTTCTCCATCAAGGGCCATGAGATCCTTTTCAAGTGCTGCGTAATTTTCCTGAAACGTGTCGTGCAGCTTCGGCTTCTTCCGGCTCAGTGCCTTAGTTATGGCCCGGGCTTGCCTGGCTGCAAGGTCAAAGTCGAGCCACGTGGTAAAGGCAAGGGATTCATGGGCATGGGCTCCTTCCGCGCCGTGGCTGTGTGTTACGACTTCCTCGGCAGTTATGTACCGATCTTTGAATTTGGCGGAGGTGTCCACCATCTTTGACCGCGGCAAAGAGACTTTTCTGACCCACTTGGCATAGTTGGCGCCGTTCAGCAGGATAAGATCGGCCCGCTGGTATGCGCCAATTGTCCTGGCATCAGGAACCCAGTAGGCCGGATCGCAGTCCGGTGGGACCGGGAATACCACCTTGGCGTGGCCACCGGCAATACGCTCGGCGAAATATTTCAGGGGATAGTTCACCACATAAATGGTAACCTTTTCCGGCGAATCGCTCTCTGCCTGAGACACATCTGAAACAGCCGTTATCAAAACGCTCGCAAGAAATGAGCGCCACAACACTTTTTTTATGATGTTTATTTTCTTCATTGTTCCCATGACAACCTCCTATCCCCCCTTGAAAAAAATCAACGTATAAACAGTGTTCGGACCAGGTCGTTTGAAAATTGGTCCACCAGCACAACCATGGCACCGCAAAATATGCCGCTGGCGGACACGATAATAAGAATTTCCGAAGCCACAAGTCGGACCATGGTCATGCGGCTGCACCCTAATTTGAAGACCGTTTCCATTTCCCGCTGTCGCAACCTGAGAGACAGGGCAAAAACCAGTATAATGGCCATGACCGTTGCCAGGGCCACCACTGATATAACAGCGTCCAGAACGTTTTTGATCCTGAAGATGTTTTGCAGCAGACCGTCTATGACGTCTTCAGGTTTGACAATCTGATAGCTTTCCCCTTTGGAAAGATACCGTCCCTGTAAGATTGTTCCGGATTTGGCATCATAGGGGACTGCAATCACGGCGGTTATGGGATAACCGGCAATATGGCCATGAAAGTGAAACGAATTGATATTTTCATCCGTTATTTCCATGTAGTGATACAGTTTGGCAGTGGCGACCACATTGCCTTCGGTCCGTTTCAGAACCAGCGTGGGGTCTTTGAGCACCGTGACACCCTGGTGCCCGTGTCCCAGTCCCTGGATCACCCAGGCGGTTTTCAAATCCACAAATACCGCCAGGTCATCTGACGTATGGGACTTATGCAACACGCCGGTCACTTTCATCTTCAAGGGGTAAACACCGGCCAGGTCAAACATGTTTTCCGGCGATGAGACCAGGTCATCTCCCGGTCTCAATCCCAACTGCTCCGCGGCCCCGGCTCCGACCACACAATCTCCCAACACGGCAATCTGTTGCCCCTCCGCCATTTTCAAACCCCGAAATTCAAAGTAGTCCAGGGTGGTTCCCACAATGGGATGGCCCCTTGCGCGAAACCGGGCGTAGAGGGGAATGGGGAGGGCCAGATCGGTGTCCATTATCCGATCCGATACCGCCATGGTCATCAATTCCGGCACCTCATTTCCAAAATAAAGGGTGTTCATAACCAGATCCAGAGCACTCCCCTTGACGCCAACCACCAGTGGGGTGGTGACGGCGCGGGACATGAGCTGATGCTCGCTTTCATCCAGCAGCAGCTCCAGAGAGATCGGCAAAAACCCTATCAGTGTGATACAGGCAATCAGCGTGGCGGTCCTGGCTTTATTGTAGCCGATGTATTTCCAGGCTATGTAAAGGCTGTCGAACATGAAACGTCCAATTCCTGGAAATTTTTAAAATCAATAACCCGATCAAACCGTTTGAGCAGTTCATGGTCATGGGTTACGGCCAGAAGCGTTGCATCGTGCTCCTCAACTGCCCGAAAGAGCAAATCCATAATGAGGGTCTTATTCTCCGGGTCGAGATTACCCGTTGCCTCGTCCGCGAGGATCAACTTTGGTTTCGGCAGGAGTGCCCGACAGATGGCTGCACGCTGCTTCTCACCCTGGGACAAGTCGGCTGCCTTCCGTTTGAGTTTGTCGCCGATCCCCATCTCTTCGGCCAACAGGGCTGCCCGCCTTTTAACCGATTTATCCAGTTTGAGAGCCCGGGTGATACGGTATGGGTGGAGGATATTGTCCAACACGTTCAGGTAATCGAGTAGTTCGAAGTCCTGGAAAACAAAACCCATATGGGTAATGCGAAAGTCCCGCCTTCGAGAATCATTCAAATCACTTATAGAGACATCGCCCACACGGACCATGCCCGCGTTGGGTGTAATGATGCCCGCAATGAGATTGAGAAAGGTTGTTTTTCCCGAACCGCTTGAACCAATAACCGCGACTTTCTCTTTTTTTTCAACGGTAAACTCAGGCACATTCAGACGAAAGCCATCCTTCTGATAATAAAACGCCAAAGCGTTTACGTTAATCATGGCTCCCCCATTTTCGGCGATTTCTGCCTCCCATAGGGATCGATGCGTTTTTCTTCCAGCAGTTCCAGATCCGTGATCTTCCATACGCCGTCTACAGGTTCCACAGTAATATTGGCTTCGTACTGGTTTTTCCGGGTATGAATATGCCCCCAATGACCCACAGAGCCCATGGCCGTCCATTTGGAATGAAATACCAGCGCCAGAGGCCGGTCATCCAGGTGTTTTACAGAAACATCCAGGATATCAATATCTTTTACCTTGCCTTGAGCCCCTCCGGCCTGGGTCACGACCATTGATTTTCTGTTCTGAAGATAGATGTCCGTCAGAAGATCTCCATGGACGCTTGTGGCCAGGCGGTCATAGACGTCATTCTCTTCACGGAAATCAAAAGCACGGTAGACGTTTTTGAGTAAATTGTCGAGGAGCGCCACTGCCTTATCGTTCGTTATCTTCGGCGCCAGAACGGCTGGTCGGGCCACAGGCACCCGAAAAAAAGGATATAAAAGTACGCAGCCGGCAACGAACAGTACGGCAAACCCTATCTGCAACCGGATCCCTTTCCCCTGTTTACGTCGTTTGAAAGTCATCCAAATAATAACAATCAGGAGCAACAGGCAAAGTGTACTGCCGGCGGGTAACCCGATTTTTGTGAGTGAAGCGTCCACTGGAATCTCAACAACCGTTGGGATCTTATATGTTTTGAGGAAATTGGTCCAGGTGAGTACATGATCTTCCGGGGTTACATAGGAAGGAAAAGGGCCGGCGGGATCCACGGCAGTGGTGGGAACCTTTTGGATCCTGTCCGAAAACAAGTCCCAATCCACCGTCACTTCCTGAGGGATCCCTTTCGTGATATAGGTGACGATGACCCCTAGCATGGCGGTATTGAGCAACATGCGCTCGGGTTTATCGATAAAAAAGGTGCGGGTCATGGTATATTTCACAAAACTGACCCGGTCGAGGATCGGCTTCAGTTTCCGGCCATCAATGAGCACTTTGCTGTGCTCCAGAAGGAATTCGCCGATCCGTTTTTTAAGTGCTTCAAATTCATCTATTTCAATAAACTTTTCACCCTTCAGCCCCAGATCCATCCATTGTTCCAGGTCCTTCACCCGAACCAGGATTTCGTTCCGAACCTCATAGGGTTCTACATAAAGATAAATCATCAGGCCCGATTCCTGCCATCGCTTAAGAGCCTTCCTTTCGAACCTGCTGTACCAGGGGTCGTCCCAATCCAGGTGCAGTTTGGCCGATCCGGATAAAAATCGATAATCCACCACCGGCACACCATTCTGATAGACGATAAAGCCGATGGAGACAGCTGGCCGGCCGCTCTTGGACAGGGGCGGAATAATGGTCAGGATTTTTGGTTTGTTCTTAAACGGGTAGATCAGCTCGGCATAAAGCACCCGTTTGTCTTCAGGAGGACCCGGGACTCTTTGACGGGTCGTGGGATTGATAGTGCCGGCAAAGGGATTGGGCCGATCTTTACGCATGCGGGGTTCCACCAGGATTCGTTCCGCCTGCAATTTGTCTTTGTCATCCACAATAAACTGGAAGGTTTCATTGGAAAATCGCTTCATCCGTTCTTCCAGGGGCGGAGGCTCGACGCCTCCCTTTTTGATCCAGTCTTCCGGAAACAGATCGATGAACTCTGCCATGTTTTTCACATATATCTCCAACACCAGCCGGATCCGGTCTTCTTCGATAAAGATTTCAGCGATATTGGGAGCACTTTGGGCGCCAGTGAGGTTGATCCAGTCTGCCCGTGCGGGAGGTCCAAAGGTAAGGATGGATACGACTAGGAAACAGAGGTTTAGAGTTGCGATGGAAAATGATCTAAGGGTTTTTGCTGGTCTCATATCCCTTAGTCTCCATTTTTTCTCCTCTCTTTCCCGCAGATGCTCGCTACGAATTGAGCAATGCTAATCTATTGAATTTCTCCAAATCATAAGTTTTTCTTCAGAAGCAACCGCTTCGTTTGCCATAAGGCTTCCGTTACCTTTACTTCAAATTGTTCTCCTTTTTGAACTTTTCGATGAGTGGATCAAGGGTTTTACTCATATCGAGTTCGCCGTCCTTTATGAAGGGAGAGAACTCAACTTTAGCTAAAGCATCCGGTTCGCCTGGTTTTGTGGGCGATTTAGCTGGCCATGATTCGTCATCCACGATGACTTGCCGTACACGTATATCGTCCTTCGTCACATTCCAGACCAGCAGGTCAGTCGCCATGGTCAACGGGCCGTCATAGGTCCTTCGGATGCCCTTCTGAATGGGATAACGTGTGTCAAAATCATTAAAGAAATGATAGGCAATCGCCATACGCGGTTTAATATCGCTCATCACTTTGCCGAATGATGCGGGGGGGGTGTGAACGCCAACAGCGACATTAAGCGCTGCCGCCGCGCTGAACCCGTATTTCTCCATCATCAGACTGGGGGGCATGAAGCATTCGTGAATTGCAATATCCGCATTCTTAGCGAATTTGGAGTACCACTTGTTCGGAATGGTGTCTCCACCGAATACGAACTTGAGTCCCTTCCATTCCACACTGTAGCTGACCGAACCATCGATAGCGTGGATTGCCGGCCAGGATCGGATGGTAACACCGTTTTTTTCATAGACGACTTTGTTTACCTGCCGGTAATCAAATTCAGTAACTTTTATATCGCCGCCACCCGTGGGAATGATTCCGAGCCGCCCTGCGTAATCCCAGCTAAAGGCGTCCTTTAATTTTTCGACAAAATGTTTGGTTCCTAACGCCGGTTTCGCTCCACTCGGCCCCCAAACATTGAGCGCCCCGTGCCTTCCACCGGTCCACCCACCAATCCAAAGGCTGTCCATATCTCCAACGTGATCAGAGTGAAGATGGCTAACAAAGACCTTGTCAAGGTAATCGTAGGGGATATTGAGACTTCCGATATTTGCCCCGGAACCTGTGCCGATATCGAAAAGGAACTTGTCCCCATTGCCAAGCTCGAGCAGCCAGCAGGTCGCAGCCTGACTGCGTCGTGCTGCCGGCATGCCTGTTCCACAAGAAATTATTCGCATTTCATTCGGGGCGAGTTTTTCGGTTCCCGGGAAATACATGGAGCGTGGGCTCATTGTCCCCGTGGGACTCTTTACGTTTGAGCTGTACTCAGATCCGGCAGCATACGCATTTTTTACAACTCCGTTACCGCTTCTTGTCTGGCCATTATACGGTCCCCAAAGGAAAACGCCCAGTGCAGTGAATGCGAACAGTAATGCACAGATTGATAACTTCGATTTTTTCCCCATTTTTTTGCATCTCCTTTATAACTTGGTCTTTTATTTCAACTATTTACCCTTTTCTGCATTGGCCAATGCTTCAGGGTGCTTCTCGGCAAATCAGCCATTCGGAGGAACCAGCTTTTTCATGACCTGGTCAATGGTAAAACTGGCCGCCTTCTGGCGTGGCGGGAACTCCTTGAACGTCTCCAGGAACTTGCCCACATAGGCCTGTGCCGGCACCAGCAGAAAAGCATGGTCCAGGTACCAGTCCCAGTAGGTATTGGAGGTGATGGACGCTCGCTCATAGGGGTCCGTTCGCAAATTAAAAAGCCACGGTATCCGTGTGTTCACAAGGGGCCTGCTCCAGACCAGCATGGTTCCCGGCTCTTTTTGCTGAGCAAAAACCACCTTCCAGTTTTCAAAACGCATGGCCTGGAGGTCCCCATCATCGGAAAAGTAGAAGAATTCCTCACGGGGACCTTTCTTCTCCCGGCCGGTCAGATAAGGCACGAAATTGTAGCCGTCCAAATGCACCTTAAAGGTCTTGTCGCCCGCTGTGTAGCCTTTCTTCAGTTTTTCCTTGATGTCCGGGTCGCCTGCGACCGCCACCAAGGTGGGCAGCCAGTCCAAATGGGACATGATCTCGTTGGAAATGGTTCCGGGTTTGATTTTGCCGGGCCAGCGGACCATTGCCGGAACCCGGTAGGCGCCTTCCCAGTTGGAGTTCTTTTCATTTCGAAAGGGCGTCATACCGGCGTCCGGCCAAGTGTTCATGTGCGGGCCGTTATCGGTGCCGTACAACACAATGGTGTTGTCGGCCATTCCCAGTTCATCCAGTTTATCGAGCACCGTACCCACGTTCCGGTCATGTTCGATCATGGCGTCATGATATACGCTTTGCCAGCCTCCGGATTGCTCCAGGATCTCCGCGGGGACATGGGTGCGGAAGTGCATGTGCGTGAAATTCACCCATATGAAGATCGGTTTGCCGGCCTTGTGTTGCGCCTCAATGAAAGCGGTCGCCCTTTTGGCGATGTCCCTGTCCACGGTCTCCATGCGCTTTTTGGTGAGAGGTCCGGTATCTTCGATTTTCTGGCCGCCATCCGGCAGGACGAAGCTGTGGATCACGCCCCGAGGGCCGAACTTCTTGCGAAACTCGGGCTTTTTCGGGTAGTCCCGATGTTCCGGCTCCTCTTCGGCGTTCAGGTGGTAAAGGTTCCCGTAAAACTCATCAAAACCGTGGTTGGTGGGGAGCATCGCATCTTTGTCGCCCAGATGATTCTTGCCAAACTGCCCGGTAGCATAGCCAAGCGGTTTCAGAAGCTCCGCAATGGTGGGGTCTTCCTTTTTCATGCCCAGATCCGCACCCGGCATCCCGACCTTGCTGAGGCCGGTACGAAAGACACTCTGCCCCGTGATGAAGGCAGAACGTCCCGCCGTGCAGCTCTGTTCGGCGTAGTAGTCCGTAAAGATCATCCCTTCCTTGGCCACGCGGTCGATGTTGGGCGTTCTGTATCCCATCATGCCCATGGAGTAGGCACTGATGTTGGTTTGCCCGATATCATCCCCCCAGATAATGACAATGTTGGGTTTAGTGGTTTTGTCTTGCTGCGCCGAAATTCCCACAGCAGGCAGGAATAAAAAAAGAAGCACAACAACAAACACCTGTGGAAAGAAATTGAAACGTTTTGTTCGATCCATTTTATGGAGCCTCCTTTGTGTCGTTCCAAATAAAGGGTTCAAAAACAACATATTTATTTAGGAACCGGAAAAGCAAAAAAAAATTTCCTAATTGTTGTTTAGATGTCACCTGAAAAATATGAAAAACACCATAATTACGAACGCAAGCGGAAACGCGATACGACAATAATTATCAATACGCAAAGCCGATCTCTTTTTTTCTGAAGCCACTAGAAAAGTGGTGGAAAGAGATTCAAGGAGCGCCAGAAAAACCAGGATGGTTGATCCGGTGATGAATTTATCGAGGAGGGTGAAATAGGAGATCTTTGGAAGAATGCTGGCCGTTGCGAACTGGAACGCTATCAACGTCAACATGGACGTTGCGGAAAGTCCGATCTGAGGCCCGAAGTGAGCAGGACTGATCCAGAACACCGCCCACGACATGAATACGATCAGGCACAGAGGCAACATCACCTTCCAAATGTAGTAGCCTGTTTGGCGCTGGGCTGAGATTTCAAACTCGTACATTGAATGGTAGCGGCCCAAGGCTTCAGCGAAAGTGCGACCAACGTTCCCTGTGACCCCATTGATAGCCCAGTCAGAGATATTCAACAGTTTTCTTCGGCCGGTCATTTTCTCGTCAACAACCAGTTGCACCTCATTTTCGCCGTATTCCATACTGCTGAGCCAAATACCAAACTCGTGAGAATCAAATGGAAACTCCTTAAGATTGTGGTATGTCGCCAAAGGACCGCTATACCGCTGAAGGTATCGGACCCTGCCATTTGGGCCGATGTCCACCTGATCGGGAGTTCGCTTAAACAGACGTCCTGAGTTGATAAAATCGAGCTGTGGCGACCACACCTTTGAAAGCGGCACCTGGCACCCGGCGAAATCGGAGAGTCTCGGATCTGTCCAGGTCAATCCAACGATAAAATCCCCGGTCAGCGTCTGGTTCACATCATTGACTTCCGACAAGTCAAACATGCGGATGCCCACGGACACCTTGATCGGTGGACCACCTGGATCGGGTCTTTGGTCCGTTCGAAAGTTCGGAAGCGCACAAGCGTCGTTTTGGACCTTCGTATCACTCTGCGCGTGGGAAATTGGAACGAGAGAGAATACGAAAAGGAAAGCGATTACTCCACAGCAATTGAGGGCAAACCGTTTCATCCCTCCTGTTTTCATTGTGGACACCTCCAAAATTCCGAACACCCGGAACCGTCCGTCGCCGGCTCCCGATTTTCCTTATGTTCAACCGGTCTCTGAAACAAAAAGGGGCAGCAGCGATACGGCGTAAAGGGGTAGATTACAGATTTTCCCATCCTTCTTGAAGTTAAGCAGATTTGTGCGCATAAGCCGGGCCGGTTGGAATTGTAAATTATAAGACTTCAAACTCTTGCTTTTTGGATTAATCCCGGCTTTTACCTCCAGCGGACAAATCCGATCTTCGAATTCACAAAGAAAGTCAAGTTCGGCCTTTCCGCCTTTACTTCGCCAGTAGTAGAGGTCCTGCTGGAAATGCGCAACCAGTTGCTGAGCAACATAATTTTCCACAAAAGCACCCTCATACTCATTAAGCGCTTTATACCATCTTTTGAGTTCATCTTCATCCTCCAATGGCATTTTCTCATGGCAGACAAAGCTCCCTGCAAAATGTGTGAATCGGAAGGACTCTGACACCATTTTTTTCATAGTCTCTACTACCTTCATGCACCTGGTAAAATTGGGGTATAGAGGTTCTTTTCATGAAATAAAAAAGCGAAGGATGAATGTTTTTCTCACCGCTTTTACATTCAACCGCAAACATGGGTCTGCCCTCTTTTAAAACAACAAAATCAATTTCGCGTTTGTCCGTATCCCTTAAAAAACGAAGATCCATGTGAAAACCTTCTGTGTCTTCCATGAAATGACAATACTTCAGAAGTTGGGAGGCCACGAAATTTTCAAACCTCGGACCGGAATCCGGGACAATAGACCAGTCCCACAGATAAAGTTTCTGTTCTTTTTTCACAGCCCGTACTTTTGAGGGTCCATAGGGGGGGATGCGATAGCAATAATACATTCGTTCAAATATTTTCAGCCAGCGCTCCACGGTTTCATGGGCTACCTGCAGCAACTCCTTTAAGTTTTTTACTGAAAGGGGGGCACCTACCCGGTTGGGGATCTCTGCCGCCAACAATTCAAGAAGGCTTATCTCTTTGATGTTTTCAAGATCCCGGATATCTTCGTAAATAACCCTCTGGAGTCTCTCTCTTTGCCATCTTCTCCAGAATTTTTCGTCCGCTCTTAAAAAAGGCTCGGGAAAACCTCCGAATTTAAGCAGGCCCTGAACATCACTTACCGAAGGGTTGGCATTAACCTCCTGAAGGGAAAAAGGGTGAAGCCGGTAATAATGATATCTTCCCTGAAGGGAGTCTCCCCCCTTGCTGTAATAGTCCAATCTTGCGGAGCCGGTGATGATAAAAGAAACATCCGATTTTTTTGTATCATAGAGACCTTTGACGAGATTGCGCCATCTTGCGTACTTATGGATTTCGTCTAACACGATAATGTCTTCGTTCGGCGGCAATTCTCCTCTCAGCAACGATGAGTGGGTTAAGATATCATCCCAGTTCAGGTAAGCCGGGTTTTTTTCATCGGGTTCTGGAAGAAATGTTAAAGCAAACGTCGTCTTGCCGACCTGCCTGGGGCCGCCGACAAAGACCATTTTGTTTTTGAGGTCTTCATAAACCGAATCGTTGATGTATCGTTTGTATATTTTTCCCATAGCAACATCACCATAACACGATTTTACTCATGAGTAAAGTAGAGTAAGCATGATTTTAGATCAAAAGGATGAACCAGTTTCAAAATGTTCAATTTTGTTCGAGATGAAGGAAGTCGAAAATTTTAACCACTGGAATGTATTCAATATTTCGAGGATCAACCCATTTTATTAAGAGCGGGTTGGGCTGACGCAGAGATCGGGAAAAAGGGGGCGTTTTGAAAGTTGCCCGGATCTTTATGAACGACGTGGAGACCCTTAATACCCCCCCCCCTCACGACTTTCTGCCAAAGGCCTGTTTCGCCAACTCGCGATTTCTGGGCCTGAAGGTGTTATCCTGCTGTTCCCGTTCAACGACTTTCTGAAGCACTTTGAACATTTTCATTTGTTGGCTTTCATCCTCATAAAAGGTATCCCAGGCACCATAGAAGAGTTCTTGCAGCCTCTCGGGCGACATGTGTTTGGGGTGATAGACGACCCGGTCCGCTGAATAATCATTCCAGTTGAAGGAGAAGATCCGGTTTTGGTTTTTTAGATCCTGAAACGCCTTGGTGTGGGGAAACGGGGTGAGTACCGTGAACTCCGCCAGGTCCAGATCAATCTCCAGCAGAAAATCGACCAGGTTTTTAATATAGTCTTCCGTGTGATGGTCCAACCCCAGAAGGATGGTACCTTCCACCAAAATGCCATGATCATGATATCGCCTGATCCGTTCCCTGATGTAGTCGGAGGTGTCAAAAACCGCCTGATAGACATACCAGGCCCCGGCCCTGGCCGCCAGATCCAGGACTTCAGGTTTATCTTCAATGGGGTGGCTGCACCATTTCTTTTTGAGGGGGATCATCTCCCGGAAAAGATCCTTCTCCCATTGGGTATCCTGGGCCAGAGAGTTATCCACAATGAACAAGCGATTGTTGTCGATGCTCTCCATTTCGGCGATGGCCTTGTCAATGGGACGTGGTCTGAACACCTGCCCTCCCAGATAGGCCACAGCGCAAGGGTAGCAATGGAAGCGACATCCCCTGGAGGCATGAACCAGGTCCACCATCTGGACCCCCCGGTAATTATAAAGCGTCTGATTTAAAATATCGCGCCGGGCGGTTCCTACCATTTCGATGGGAGGACGATCATTGAGATAGTCATAGACAGGCTGCAGATCTCCTTTTGAAAAGTCCGAAAAAACCGTTTCCATGCGCCCTTCTGCTTCCCCCAGGAAAACCGCGTCTCCATGCCGTTGGGTTTCCTCAGCATGCAGCATGGTGGCGATGCCACCGAATATGACCTTAATGCCCCTTTTGCGGTAGGTATCGGCAATCTCCCAGCCCCTTTTCACCTGAATGGTCAGCATCATGGATATGCCCACAAAATCCACCGGATCATCAAAAGAAATCTCTTCCAGGTTTTCGTCAATAAATTCCACCTCCACATGATCCGGTAGGGCGGCGGCAAAAACAACAGGCCCGTGGGGCGGCAGATGAAATTCCGTCTGCTTTTCAAGCTTTGCCCATTTGGGATAGATGAGTTTAAATTTCATAAAAATTCCTGTCAGTCTGTTATCTGTTCCCCACTGATCAGTCGGAGGTTCAGGCGATATTCGGCCGGCTTGTGGGCTGTAAAGTTTATTTTTTCGGGGACAGACCCCGGGCTTAATTCGGCAACAACCTTTCTGATCAATCGCTCATTTGTGTATTTTCGGATCTCAAGCATGTGATCCGGACGAACCATCACATCGACGACCGCATCATTTGAAACCCGGTAGCGGCACACCTCGAATCCATTTTCAGTGATTCCCGCATCAATGGGTTCGCCGTCAGGTTTAAGAAAAATCAACCGGATATCTTCCATTAATCCTTTAGCAAACCCAATGGAATCAAAAGGCGTAATACTTCGGTTGATGGTTAATTTATCGTCTTTTAGGCCATCAAAGAGTACCAGGCCCTCAATGGTCATCATGACCGCATGAATCCGTTCCGGGTGGCTTGACACCTCAGTGACCCCGATCAACTGCGCTTCCCGACCGCCGGGAAAACTTGCCTCGATGACATGGGCAAACTGCCATTTGCCATCGGGAAATGCGGTTTCGCAAACCTTAATGGTTTTTGAAGCCAGGGCCGCATCAACAGCGTTTATACGGGGCAGGCCGGCGCAGGCCGTCAAAAGAAACATCCCCAACAGGAGCAGCACTGGATTTTGAACTTTATACCGTGTCATTTTGAGATCCACCGGGGGGTTCTTACGGAATGGATTCAAAAAGGGTGTCCGCCACGCCCTGATTGATATCGACATCTTGAAAGCGGATCTTCGTAAAAGAAGTTTTCCCTTCATATATGGTGACGGTTTCAATCACGCCGGGGCGATCCGAGAGCAGAATTTCAATTTTTTGAATGATTTTTGAAAATGATTTGTTCCTGGGCACCATCACGATTTTGTTATCGCCTTCGAGAGAAGAATGATAATCGGGGTTGTCGGTAAATTCTCCTTTCAACCAGCGGGTGATCTCCTGAAGCACCATTTCCATGGCTTGAAGGCCCGGACCGGCGTCTTCCTTAAAGCCGCTTTCACTACCGACAAAGCGGCGTACCTTCCCATCGTGCATAAGCAGAAGGCTCTGTATGGGGGAAAAATATTCCCACCTCAGTGATCCCGGTGCTTTAAAATAAAATGCCCCTTTGGATATTAATGGTTTTATCAGAATTTCCAGGTGTTTTTCCTGAACAAAACGGGCGCTGATGGTCTGAATATCGATCGCTTTTTCCCGAATCCGATCCCAGTCCCCGCTTCCGGCACAGGGAACCGTTATGAAAAAAAGCACGACACACATGGCCGGCCATATTGACCAGAGGGTCCGCGTTAATCTATTTCTTACCATCTCAAACCATTCCCCCATTGACTGAAACCACCTGGCCGGTCATATAAGACGCATCGTCAGAGCAGAGGAACCGTACCACCGTTGCCACCTCTTCCGGCCGACCCACCCGGGCCATGGGGATCATTCCTTTGATCTGTCCCTTTGGGATGTCTTCGATCATTTCGGTCTGAATCAACCCCGGTGCCACCACATTGACCCGGACACCCAAACGCGCCACTTCAGAGGCGATGGCGCGACTGGCGCCGATCAGCCCGGCCTTAGCCGCAGAATAGTTAGCCTGCCCCCGGTGCCCCACGATGCCGGATACCGACGAAATGCTCACGATACTACCCTGTTTTTGGGCCACCATATTTTCCAGAATAGGACGTGTGACGTTGTAAAAACCCTTGAGATGGGTATTGATAACGCTGTCCCATTCACTTTCGGTCATAAACACAAAAAGTCCATCTGCGGTAATGCCCGCATTGTTGACCAGGACATGAATATGCTCATGCCGATGAATCATGTCTCCGATTGTTTTCCGGGTTTCTTCGGCATTGGCCACATCAAAACGGCTGATCTCACCGTGCCCCCCCTGCCCCATCACCATCCGAAGGGTTTCTTCAGCGGCCTGGCTGTTTGAATGGAAATTGATCACCACATGACAGCCCTCTCTGGCCAGCTCCAGGCAAATGGCACGCCCAATGCCCCGGCTTCCCCCGGTCACCAGCGCCACGGAGCCTTTCGTCATCTTCATGGTCCCGTCCCCCTCTATTCAGTTGTATCGGATTGCACCACCTGCAGGCTAATTTCTGCGAGAATTTGATCCCCCATGCGTGCCGTACCATTTATTTCGCTATAAAGTTCCACCTGAAAGCCTCTTTCTGCCTCTGTGATGATTCGGCTGTTCAGCGGAATAGTACAACGGTGGAAAAGGGCTTGTTTCACCCCTACAATCCATCCGGTGCCACCCTGATTATTTCCTTTTTCCTGATATTCCTTCCATCCAATGCACACACCGGCGGTCTGGGCCACCAGTTCCACCAGGACAATGCAATTGACCACACCCGCTTCAAACAGGGGCCAGTTTTCGGCCACAGTGGATGCCGTAACAGCCTTTCTTTCATCGACATCAATGATTTCGTCAACCAGCTTCATGCGATTCCGGTGGGGAATCAGGCGTTCCACACTCTCAATCGTCACGATTTATCCTCCCAACCTATTGAAATCATAATGGTTCGAGTTTTGGAAATTGACGTTGACCGGAACAAAAGATCGTGATAGTTTAAAAGATTTTTACGATACTTTGTCGTTTCTGTAAAGTGACAATCTCATATTTTAATATTTAGACGAACCTTTTACGGGAAAAACATATGGCCAACCTGATCGATGAACTGCGGATAAAAATAATTGACACCCTGAAACTCGAAGATGTCTCACCTGAGGATATGGGCGAAGAAGATCAACTGGTGGGCGGTGAACTGGGCCTGGACTCCATTGATGTGCTGGAAATGGTCATCATGATTGAAAAGGACTATTCTGTAAAAATAGACAACAAGAAACTGGGCGCCCGTGTTTTCGCCAACTTGAAAACACTTGCCGCCCATATCGAGGAAACGGCGCCAGAGGGAGTCTTTTGACGGACATTCGCGTTCTGATTACCGGCATGGGGCTGATCACGCCTCTGGGAAGTGGTGTGGACCGGAACTGGACGGCCCTCTTAAAGGGCAAAACCGGCATCGGTGTTCTCACCCTCTTTCCCACAGCGAATGATCTGTCCTTTCCCGTGGGACAAGTCACCAAATCCTTTCCCCCCGAAGGACCACCCAGAACGCACCAACTGGCTCTGATGGCGGCAGAAGAAGCCATTGATCATACCATAGGCCCGCCCGATGCCATTATCATGGGGAGTACAACGGGGGGTATGAGCCGTACGGAAGAGCTGCTGAAAGAAAAACAATTGAGCCCCACACTCTTTTCGTACCATAGTACCGGATCTGTTGCCGAATATCTCGCCTTGAAAATGAAATGCAAAGGCCCCGTGATCACGGTCTCCACCGCCTGTTCATCGGGCGCCACAGCCATCGCAATGGCGCTTGCCCTGCTGAAAACGGGCAGATTCAAAAAAATTCTGGTGGGCGGTGCTGAATCGTTGTGCCGTCTCACCTATTTCGGTTTTCATTCCCTGCAACTGATTGACCCACACGGATCCCGTCCCCTGGACAGTGACCGCAAAGGTCTCACGGTTTCCGAGGGGGCCGGCATGATGCTGCTTGAGAGCAGCGATAAAATCATGGATACTGAGACCATTGAGGTCCTCGGCGCCGGTCTGAGTTGCGATGCCTACCATCCCGCTTCTCCGGATCCCGAAGGGGCCGGGGCACTTTCCGCCATGAAAGGTGCTCTTAATGATGCGGGCATAAGCCCATCTGAGATCGATTATGTCAATCTCCATGGTACGGGCACCGTTGACAACGACCTGGCAGAAGCCAAAGCCTTTAATCGTCTGTTTGATCAACATAGGCCCCTTGTCTCTTCGGTGAAAGGAACCTTTGGACACAGCCTGTCAGCAGCAGGGGCCATTGAGGCGGTTGTTTCGGCCAAATGTGTTGAAGCCGGCATTGCGCCTTCCAGTGTGGGGCTCCACACACCCGATCCCCGGTTGGAATTGAACCCGTTGAGAGAATCGAAAGATGCGCCCATCAGAACTGTCCTGTCAAACGCTTTTGGTTTTGGTGGCAGCAACACGAGTTTGGTTGTCGGGAGATCAAGGGAAATACAGGGGAAGACACAGGGAGAAACACAAAGCGCCGCATCCCCGTTGCCCATACCTTTGGAGGTGTCAGGTATTGCCTGTATAACGGGGGCTGGGAATACCTCCGAGACGCTGAACGCTTTTACGAAAGGTCTGAACTGCCGGGGATTGCTTTCTGAAAAAGAGATCTCCAGCTCCCTTTCTACCAGAGCCGCAAGACGTCTCAAACGGCTTTCGCGAATGGGCCTATCCCTGGCCACGGCTGCTTGTGGCGATGCCGGCGACTCAAAAAAACCTGGCGCCGTCTTTTTTGGCACCGGGTGGGGGGCCCTTTCGGAAACCCATGATTTTCTGAATGCACTGTACGAAACAGACGAGCGGTTTTCCAGCCCCACGGACTTCATGGGTTCCGTTCATAATGCCACGGCCGGGAGAATTGCCGTAAAATTTAATGCCACGGGCCCCAATATCACCACCACCGGCGGGGACTACTCCTTTGAACAGGCATTGATGTCGGCACATCTTCTGGCAAAGGAAGACGATAGACCTTTTTTGGTCATGGGAGCCGATGAATTTCACCCGGAGCTGTCCCGGCTTTTTGATGCTTCCGTTAGAAAAGGTAAAACGCCTTCAGACGGCGGGGGCGCACTTTTGGTGAAGCGGGGCAAAACGGGTTCAGGCCCGAAGTTGGAACCTTTATTCTATGAAAATGGAAATGGAAACCCCCAAGTGGTTTCATCCCTTGTTCAATGTCTGGGGGGAAATGAAAAAATAGACCTCGATTTTGGCGCTGTTTTTGCGGGATTACCCGCTGCGTCCCGCACCATGGGCAGAAAACAGTTGGATTTATTCATTCAAACCGCCGGGTTCAAGGGGCCGGTGATTGATTACCGCCGTTACCTGGGCGAGTTTGCCTCGGCCTCGGCAGTGGCAACCGTTCTTGCGGCATCATTGTTGAAAACGGGGAAGATTTCTTCTAGACTGACGGAGAAAGAGACTGTTGATTTAAATGGAAAGGGGATTGTTTTGTTAGGACTGGGGAACTTTGTCACGGCTGTGGCCGTTTATGACGGGAAGGGTTCCTCATGAAAGTTCTGCTGATTTCAGCCAATACTCTCAAAACGCCCTATCCGGTATACCCGTTGGGTCTTGACCACGTGGCGAATGCCATTGTGTCTGATCATGACGTGCGGATTGCGGACATCAATGCACTGGATGGCATTGAACCCCTGATCCATATGATCGATTCGTTTGCTCCGAATGTGGTTGGCATATCCCTAAGGAATATCGATAACACGGATCAGACGGACCAGCAGAGTTTTATAGCGGAATACCGGCATCTCGCTGGTCTGATTCGGAAGGCTACCCGGGCGACCCTGGTGCTTGGGGGCAGTGGTTTTACATTGTTTCCCGATGAGATGATGGATATCCTGGGTGCGGATTATGGGATTGTGGGTGAAGGGGAGCGGCTGGCGGATCTGCTGAGTTCATTAGAAAAAAAGGCGCCGATTGTGGGGATTCCCGGGGTGGTAACACCGAAAGGTTCCAAAGAAATCCCGCCCCCGCTGGTGAGCCCGTACGGCCAAAAACAGTTGCCCGGAAGCACTCACCTGCAGTATTATCTCAAAAACGGCGGGATGCTGAACCTTCAGACCAAACGGGGATGCCCTTTTCGGTGCATCTATTGCACCTACCCCCACATTGAAGGCAGAACGTTGCGATTGATCTCACCGGAGGCGGCAGCGAAAGACGCGCTGCAGCTTGAGGCGGCAGGGGCAAAGTACTTTTTTGTAACGGATTCCGTATTCAATTCCCATACCGATCACAGCATGGCGGTGGCCGAAGCCTTTATCACAGCCGGGCTTAAGATTCCGTGGGGGGCCTTTTTCGCACCCATGGTACCGAAAAAGGGATACTATGAACTGATGTCGCGGGCGGGTCTTACACATGCGGAATTCGGTACCGAGTCCATGTGCGATGCCGTGCTCAACCGCTACGGGAAACCGTTTCGCACAAAGGATGTTTATAAGGCCCACAAAGCGGCTATTGGAGCCGGGTTATACGTGTCCCATTTTTTCCTGCTGGGGGGACCCGGTGAAGACGGGGATTCCATTGATGAAACTTTTGATAATATCCAAAAACTGGACCGCAGTGTATTCTTTTTTTTCCCCGCCTTGCGTATCTATCCCCATACGGATCTCTATGACATTGCCGTGGGGGAAGGGCAGATATCCGTTTCCCGGAATCTTCTTGAGCCCCGGTTCTACAGGTCCAAAAAAATTCGTCGGAACGAAATCCTTGAGCGGCTTGAGGCCCATGCAGCAAAACGCCCTAACTGGGTTACGGGTTCAGGGGGTGAGGCCACGGCCCGAATTGTGGCCCGGTTGTACGAACGGGGACACACGGGACCGCTGTGGGAGCATTTAATTCAGTAACGTAAATAACGCTGATTATCATGAAATGGTATTCCATATTGGGCTTTCAAGCCTCAGGTGACGATCAAATGGTTTTAGATGCTGAGGTTCTGCCCGATTCCCCCTGGTTTGACGGTCACTTTCCCGAAAACCCAACACTTCCGGGAATCGCGCAACTGGAAATGGCCATTGATACGATCCGACTTGTGAGCAAAAAAAATTTATCGGTTACAGGATTCAGAAAAGTCCGGTTTAAGCGGGTTATACGGCCCGGCGAGAAGCTGAAAATTATCATTACGTCCAGAAAATCGCAAGAAGGATCTTACGCCTTCCGCATCCTGGTTGAAGATGAACTGGCCTGCAATGGCGTGCTTTTTGTGAAAGACCTTGACGTAGAAAATATGAAGGAGGAAGCACCGTGAAAAAGGATTTAAAGGACATCACCGTCCATATTGCGAAAATCATGATTGAAGAACTGAAACTGGAGGATGTCACCCCTGAAACATTTGATCCTGAAATTGATCTGGTGGACGAGGTGGGCATCGACAGCATGGATCTGGCCACGGTGGCCCTGGTCCTTCAGGACGAATACGGCATCAGGATTGATGAGGACGACTACATAAAATTGACGACCATTAAGCGGATCGCTGAATATGTGAATGAAAAGCTGTAATTAAGCAATGTTCCGGTTGTTGACTCGCAAGAAACGTCCGGAAAGAAAGGGGGCGAATAGCATGATAGTTGCGTTGGGTACCATCCTTTCAAAGCTGCGCCTTTATCAAATGTCCGAAACCGCCAACCATAAGTTTATCAGCTCGATTCTTGAAAAATCGTCTATTTATATCTTTAGGCTCAATATCCTCAACTTTTTTGAAGCCGATAGCTTTTAGATCGTTTAACAGTGAGTATGGATCAAAGAAACTTTTCCAAGGTTCTCCGATATCCGCCAGCCTATTAGCCAGTAAGTGGAAAGCAAATCGCCGAAAAAAGTTCTGCGAAGACGGCGGAACCACATAATCAAATACAATGCCGGTGCCGGAAGGTGTCGACGAGGTGATATACTTCATCGTCGCCATCACTGTTTCGCGGGTAAGATACATTGTTACGCCAAGCCATGAAAAAAAAGACGGTACATCCGTCCTGTACCCGACTTCATAAAGTCGGTCGGCCAATGACTGACTTTCGAACTCTATCGGTGCAAAAGTTAAAGATTCCGGAATGGATATCTTTGCTGCCTTGAGTTGCCGGCGCTTCCATGCTTGTGTAGCGGGATGGTCAACTTCAAACACCCTCAAGCCGTTGTTAGAGTATGGATTGCGATAGGCAAATGTATCGAGTCCGGCGCCAAGAATTACGTACTGGCGGACACCGCGTTTGATCGCGAAAGAGAGTTCGTCCTCAACAAATCTGCTGCGTGCAACTACAATCGCTCTAAGATAGCTTGATAATCTTGTTTTGTACTTTCGCTTTCCTGAACGAATGTCGGACTCACCTTGAGTACCGACAATCCTTAACGCTATTGGATCTTCAAATACTTTCGGATTATCTAGAAGCTGATGTGCTGCCCGCATCATCGCGACTCTATGTGCAGTTAGGCTGCGCCAGTTTTGTTTCATGCTGTTGTTACGTGCTCTTTGCCGTAGACTTTTCTTTCATCTTGCGATCGAACTTCGGGTGATGTCCCCATTTCATTGACACGGCACGGCGTACTCCAGTAACTCGCGAACGCTCCAGGGATGGTCTGTAACGCTCGCTGCCATCGCTGGAGTTTTGGGTCGAAATATACGGTCTTGGCCACGACTCAAAGTTCCATGCGGACGAATCAGATTGTAGAATGATACACATATGGCGAACTTTGCTTTCAACCAACGAATGGATCGTGCTACCGTCGGTGATTTGCGAACCAGATGAGCATCCCAGATTCGCCAGTCAAGATTAGACCTTTCAACGTATGAGGTGTTGATCTTACGGCTTGGCGAATTCACCAGGCGACGCTCTACGCTTTCTTCTGTGCCGAAGATTACCCGGCAACTGACCTCTGTAATGCGACCGCCTTCGCGGGTTTTATGTACTGTGGCGTAATCCAGGTCTGGGTCGATAACGCACTGGGGGTTTCTTGGGCGACCACGCTTGCCTGTCGGTGCAACAGGGACCATTTTATGATACAGTTCTGCAAGGATATTTGCATAATGCGGGAGCTCATCGGACACAAAAAGCGGTTTTCGCCCGGCAGCCCGCTTAACCAGGTCATGCAACATTTGCCGAGCGTCCTCCAATTCGCGCCCGCCAATCCAGAAAGTAATCAGCAAGCGTGTAGGGGAGTCTATCGCTGTCCAGATCCACGTGCGGCCATATTGCCTTTCGATGCCTTCCTTACTTCCAGAACTTTCTTTTTTTTTACAAAGGTCCAAAGCTCGTCCAGTTGCGCCTCAGTCAATTCGAGAGATGCCAGAAGACTCGACAGCACAGCGGCACAATGCTCTCCAGCTCGGAGAATTACCCGATTGACAGTGTCCTTATCCAGACCCAGAAGCCGCGCCGTCGCTCGCACACCGACACCTTCAGCCGCATGGTGGATAATCGCACGGACGGTGTCCGCGGGGATGTGCATGCCGAACAAAGCGTTACCGTGTGTGCTGGCAAAACGTTTGCCACACGTACGGCAATATAAAAGGTCTCGCTGTTTGTCTTTGCCATACTTGCCACGTACAGCGATGTTGCCGTGGTTGCGGAGTCCGTGATCTTTACACTTACGATTGGGGCAATAGCTGTATTCAAAATTGCTCATCTGTCGCCTCCTGGCTGAGTTTGCCTCTATCCGCAGGTGACAGTATCACGGCATCAATTGTTTGTCAACTAAATAGGGACATTACCCAAGTTTCATGGCATGCATAAAAGGCCAATTTCTTATCAGTTTAGGGATGCCACCAGATTTTGCCCCCCACGTCGGAATCACAGGGATTGGCATGCTCGGATTGTGCCCACTTATTGCGATTCAGTAAAATTGCCATCCTCCAAAGGCTCTCCGTTTTCCAAGTCAATCCCTCCCCAATCCCCCGCCGACAACGTTCAATCTGACATGCTACATATAGTGACCGCATTCTCCTTGACACCCAAGCACCGCTTCAGTACAGTTTCCCTCGAAAAAGAGAGGTTTTATCCCTATACCGAACGGGAGGTTGCTCTATGAAGAAGATAGCGTGTTTGATTACCGGTGGTAAAGCCTGTTTCTGTTTGATAGCTGTTATTCTGTCCTTTCTGATTCCAACCCAGGTCTGCGCCTGGCCGAGCGCTTGGCCGGCCTGGCGCTGTGTGTATTCGGGTCAGACAGTTATTGATTTAGAGCTTGTTGGTAGTTCCACAAGTGTGCCATTTGATGTGTTCGAATGCAAAGCAGAGCTTTATCGGGGTTCTAACTTAATTCACACCCTCTACTACACAAGCCCCTTAATCAACAGTCTTTATTGCAGTGATATTGTTGAGAAAGACCGGATATATCGTTACGATATAAAGTACTATGCTAAAGATAAAGACGGCACTTGGAAACATTTGAAAAACAGCGCATTAGAGACATCGACTTTCGATTGCTTCGGAACGCTCTACAATGGGGTCCACAACAAATTCGGTCGCCCACCTGTGGTGTGGAAAGGGGAAATAAGAGTCCGTCTTTTGACTGTAGCGGAAGGTCTTTTGAAAATTGAAGACAACTCCACAGTTATGATCGATAGCATTTTTCAGATTGGGGAGAAAGACAACTCCGGCAATTTCGGAGGAAAAATTTACGCCCATAATGTGAATTTCAAGAGCAACCCCGATAACCCAACATCTTCCCCTTCAATGATATATCTTTGGTATCAGTATAATCCACCCATCAATCCTCCTATTTCAAACTGTTCCATTGATAACATTTATTTTTGCGTGGGACCATCGCAATGGGATGAAGAGCCTGGTTGCCGGGGGGAAGGGGTAGAGATCAAAGGGAATACTTTCTCCGGGGAATGGGGCCGTCTTAGAGTTTCTGCTCCAAGAAGTGTTATTTCTGATAATATAAGTGAAGAATCGATTTCGATTTGCGGCGATAAATGCACAATTAGAGGCAATTTGTGCCGGACACTGGTGATCTCCTCAAAAGCGAATTCGGTTTCAACAAATGAGTGTCGCACTACTTTAATGCTTGGGGAATATGCGCAACAAAATCACGTTTTCAACAACACTTTCAGCGAAGTAATCATTAAGGGTGATAAGAATCTGGTCGAAGATAATTTCATCACCAGTTCCAGCGAATGTAAATATGCAGTTTTTATTAGCGGCAAAAAAAACACAGTTAAGGCACACCTGTTTGATGGTCATCCATCGTCTGGCCAAATATGTGTGGAACTATACGCTGACGGTAACATTATCAGAGATAATATATTCACAGAAGAAAACTTATCTTTTATTTCTTTGGACAGTCGCACCAAAGATTGTCTCGTTTTTAATAACTACTTTTGTAGTTGGGCGGATTGGGGTTCCGGTTGCTACGGAAAACGCGGCGGAAACCAATGGTACACTGCTAAAACCCCTGGCACGAATATCGTAGGAGGTCCTTTTCTTGGCGGCAACTATTGGGGTAAATACAATGGAGAGGATACGAACGGCGATGGACTTGGAGATACGCCTTATGTCATCAAATACGATGGGCCTGATAACTTATTGGATGCACTCCCTCTAGTAGAGAGGGGTCTGATACAACTCACTGCCGGCAGGCGCAATCCCAGAGAAAGCACCATAGCTCCTAAAGGTGATCCCTTTATAGTTGCGCAGATCAAAGTTGGACTCGCTGAAGATGCGGAAAAAGACGCTTGTATTTCCGCTATGAGCTTTTCATTTGAGGGCGATGCGTCTCCATCCCGCGTAGAGCATATTGATTACGCCGAGTTATTCAGGAGTGATGACAGCGGTTTCAGTTCCCTTGCTTCAGTTGATAAGGCAAACTTTTCGGGCAGTCAGGTTGTTTTTAATATGGACGAGGTGCTCTACCCGGGCAGTGAAATCTATTATGTCCTCAAATATAAATTCAAATACACCGACGAATACGAAAAACCCGTTGAAAACATGCCAACTACCAGTCCGGAAGAAAGCGCTGAAGAATGTAAGGATGCAACATATGGTGCCAGCATCAAAGCCGAAGACATTACGGCAGTTTCGGCTGATGCGTTCGGGCCAACTGTAATCGGCTCGGTCGTCCCTGATGAAATGCATTATGTTGCAGCTTACAGGGCCGGGATATCTGGCGCTAAAGGAAAATTACTTGAGACATCAAGTCAGCCTCTGGGCGCCTGGTCAGAGTATGAAACGATATGCGCTTTTGTAGACCCAGCCGTCTATGTGAAAGCCGGGCAGGCATGGGCACCTGCCTATTTCTGGATCAAGGATCTTGAAAAAATACACTACATTTCACAATATGCCAATCAACCGCGCTTCAAGGTTGTCGATTGTCAGGATTTCGTAGAAGAAGGAGCATCGTTGCCCATAACCGAGGTCCTTGATTTTTTTGTAAGCGATGGGACCTTTTATTTTGCGCAAGGGAATATTATTGAGAATCCATACAAGAATGATTGTCTGAAGTTTGACGGGGAGATCAATCTGAGGGTGACGGATTCCGAAGGCAGTTACACAAGTTTCAAGAATGACGTCATTAATCCGCTCCGCTCCCACTGGTCCAGTAAAGATGTGATATACAAATTCAAGAAAGTTGGTAATGCCTACGATGCCGAGGTTAGTATCCGTACACATGAAAGTACACAAACTACTTTAAAATATCTGAATGGAAACCCGGAAGTGAAATACAATGAAGGCAGGTTCATCATTGTTCATTACGATGGTTTTCGGAATCCACCGGACATACCGCTGCATAGATAGGGATGGAGGGATAAAGAAGTGGCTTATAATTTTATGATTCTCTTCTCGTCTTCTTCGTGCTTTTGATATGTGCTTCTGCGATACCGTCATTTTCAGGGCAGCGTGCATCCCCTTCGACACAATGAAATGACGTTGAGCCTCTAAACAAGAGATCTTCAGGTATAACGTGGCCTTTAGGCCAATTCAGCTCGGTTTTCAGGCATTTGTAAACCAAAAAATCGAACCTTAATCAACGCAAGAATACATATGCCAGCGTTGACCCCACAACCTACGTTCTTATTGCCCAATTTTCCGGGACCCTATCAGGAAAAAATAAAGATCTTCAATGAAAATGGAAAATCAGAACAAATACCGGCAATCAGACATAGTAGGTGCAATAATATTTTTGAAACTCAGCCAATTGAATATCTTGACAAAGGTACAGTATATCGGCAGGTCAAAAACCGTGTGATATATTCATTTCCGGGGAATTGGGTAGCCCTGGTGCAATTGCCAAATTCCACGGTTCTGCAATGCTTTTATATTTTATGTATACACAAAAAAAAGCGCCACGAAAAACTGACATAAACCTTACATATCCCACATACACCACCTAATGTCCCGCATGTTTCGCTTTTCAGTATGGCAGACAAAATCACCTGCTCAAGATTTCAAGATGGTTCTACGTAACGTTGCCAGGCGAACACATGAAATCCTGAGACTGCGGCGTCAGGCGTTGGGATTACTTGAAGCCGCGGAGTCCCCTGATCAACAGCCTATGACTCGACCATCCTTTCCAGTTCGTTATACGGTATGAGCCAGCAGACATCATAAGGTTGCAGCGTTACACCGAGCTTTCCATCTTTAGCGATCCAACCTCGTTTCCCCACAAGATCGTACCAGTGGCCGTTCTGAACGCCGAGTTCAGAGAGGGGTATCCCTATTTGGCAAACCTTAGCTGTCACATTGGTCAGGGCCAGAATATGCTGATCTGTGTCAGGGGATATTCTCAGAACTGCAAAAATATCAGGAGAGATCATCAGGACACGTTGATCTCCGTTAGGGTGGAAAGCGCACTGCCGCACCCGGATATCCTCTATCCAACTGAGCTGGCGAGCGATATGTGAAAGCTTGGAATCGGGGTTTTTTATTTTTTCAACAAGTACCTCTTCTTTAACCACCTTACGGTTGATATCCCGTTTTGACTTTGTTCTCAAAACCGCTTCGATGTCGTTGCGGGTTCCGATCAACCCATGAAAATATATGGCCGGCACACCCCGAAGCGCAAAGGCAATGCTTCTTGAGGCAACAAAACGTTTCACCTGAAAGGCAATAGCCTCATCACTGTTGTCATGATTGATGGCGCTGAACCAGGTGCTGTTGATTTCGTAAGGTTCGTCCTTACCGTCCTTCCCCGTCTTGTAAGAAACAAAGGCCCCGTGCTCCCTTGCCATTTGAATGATGAAATCGATATCTTCCCTGGGCAGGATGTCTTTCACCCCCATGAGCCCTATGCCGTCGTGGGTATCAAGCATGTTGAGGAAAGTCGTGGAATTGGAGATATATTTCAAATCCTCCGCCCACCGGGACAGCGCAGTCGCATCTTCCCTGTAAAAAGTGTGCAGGACCAGTGGGGGAAGGGCAAAATTATAGACCATCTGTGCTTCATCATGGCCATTTCCAAAGTAGGAGACGTTTTCTTCATGTGGGACATTGGTTTCTGTGAGTACGGCGGTCCAGGGCGCCACCACATTGAAAACATCACGCAGGAGTTTGATAATTTCGTGCGTCTGCTCCAGATGCACAGAGGACGTTCCAGGTTCCGCCCACAGATAGGTCACAGCGTCCAGGCGAAGGATACCAGCCCCCCGGCGCACATACAGGAGCATGGTTTCAATGATAAACATGAGCACATCCGGATTTTTGTAGTTAAGGTCCACCTGATCTGCTGAGAAAGTGGTCCACACATATCGGTCCCCCTCAATTGTGCGGAATTTTGTCAGCAGATCAGAGGTTCGAGGACGGACGATGATCTTTCGCTGCTCAGGTGTCAGTGCGTCACGGGATTTGTATGCAATGGCAATGTCTTTAAAATCCGGGCTCCCATTCAGGAATTCCTGAAATGCGGGACTCTTGGCGGAAATGTGGTTGAGGACCCCGTCAAACATGAGTTGGTAACGCTTTCCCATATTCTCAATATCCTGCCAGGATCCCAAGTTGGGGTCAACACTTTGAAAGTCAGTGACGGAAAACCCCTTATCGGAAGAGTATGGAAAGAAAGGAAGGATGTGCAGGGTATTGAAGGTATCCCTTAGACCGGAATACTGTACAAATTTGTCCAGACAGTCCAAGGGAGAGTGACCTTTCCCGCGAAGCAGATCACCGTAAGTGATGAGAATCATATCCCGATGTGTAAAACGGTCTTGAGGATCAAACCCCTTTTCCCGGTCAATCATTTCCTGGGGCTTATGGGCGTAGTGTACCCTGAGAATTCTTTCGAGCTCCGGCATATATTTTTCAGCCGCTGCTTCCCCGTAAAGAAATTTCAGCCTACCCATCATCTTCTCCCGTGCTTTGCCGGGGATTTCCAGAAGCGGCCTCGAATAGTCCGGTTGCGCATAGTGAGGAATCCGCATAC
>Ga0208648_1000196_pt1 | contig 63289 bp, 68 predicted proteins | sample AntAceMetag02UKL_FD_184772 | JGI IMG/M metagenome (GOLD analysis project Ga0208648, IMG submission 184772) | Saline lake microbial communities from Ace Lake, Antarctica - Antarctic Ace Lake Metagenome 02UKL (SPAdes) (version 2) | ecosystem: Environmental > Aquatic > Non-marine Saline and...
ATTATCAAAAACAGAATATTGCCTATTTTGCAACCTTTGCAGTTTCATCACTGCTATCGGTATTTTTGATTGCTGCGGGAAAGACATCACTTGCTTTGATGGATACTGTGTGGGGAATTGGTCTTACTGCCCTGATATTTTTTTATTATCTTAAAAGTACTCACAATTACCACACAGCTTTTATGTATAGCTCAGGAAATGGTGTCTTATATGGATTTGTCAGACAATTGCTGTATGGGCAGTTCATAAATGATCAAATCAGTGAAAGTAGTTATCAAAGTCTGGAAATGATGAAAGAGATGTTCAAGGACAATCCAGAGTTCTTAACCCTGGCGGAACAATCTACCCAAACCAGTGTCACATTTTTTCATAATCACGGAACAGCTATCTGGTTTATGGTGATTTTCTTTGCTCTTTATCTGGGCTCACTCTGGCTTTCTGCCAGAACAAAAACTAACTGGAATCATGCTGCATTTGCTCTGCCATACTGGTCTGCTTATCTGCTTATTTCAGCTATGCTTTTCTTTTTGATACCTGCAACGAGAACAACAGGAGCAAATCTTTTACTCATAATATTGCCATGTTTCTTGATTCAGGGTATTGCAGTTTCCTTTTATTTCTGGAAATTTACAACAACCAGCAATCGATTTGTGCTTTTCTTAATAATTTCAGTTATATTACTGAATTATATTCTTATTCTCTTACTGATTTTGCTTGGTATTGCTGATCTCTGGTTACAATTCCGGCAAAAGCATCAGCAAAAATTGAAGTCGATGTAAAAAAAAATATTCATATCTGGAGGTATAGATGAAAGTAATATTAAAACAAGATATAAACAAAAAGGGACAGGCGGGTGACGTTATCAAAGTCGCTGACGGCTTTGCGCGTAATTATCTGCTTCCCAGAGGTATTGCCATTGTAGCAAATACCTATAATCTCTCAAAAGTGGAAGCCATTCGCAAAGATGCTGAATTGGCTCGCCTGGAACTGGAGAACAAATATAAAGCTATAGCTGCTCAAGTGGCTGATGTCATTCTCACATTTAAAAGAAAAGCCGATGAACAAGAACATTTATTTGGCTCAGTTTCTGAAAACGACATTGCTGATGTTTTAGCAGAAAAAGGTCTTGAAGTTCATAGGTCTAATATCAAAATGGAAAATCACCTGAAAAGTATTGGTGAATTCCAGGTTGCAATTTCTTTCCCTGGAGATATTAATTCTTCTCTGAAAGTTGTAGTAGAAAAAGACCAATAACTGGAGGTTATAGTGAAGAAGATCCTCAATAAGGTAGTGAATGTTATAGGCTGGCTTGTTCTGCTTTTAGCTTTTTCATCCATAGGCTTTGCTACCAGTAAACCTGCTCAGGGTGTTCCCCTGTATATGCTTTTTTTCCTTCTCGTTTTTGCTGGGGTATATTACTTTGTATCCAAGCAGAAGCATGATCAAAAGAAAGTAGCGGAAAAGAATAGTATTTTTCCCAGAATTATAGGTGGTGTTATATTAGTTATCGCCTTATTAATGCCCTGGTTTGTTTTTGCCAAGATCAATCTCGCACCCTCTACCTATATTATCATTATAGCATTTACTGCTGTAATGATTTTTTTAGCACTTCTGGCAATAAGAATAATTAATCGGGCAGGGGAAAATACTAAACTTCGTCTTGCGGGTTATCTCATCCTCGTTGCTTTGGCTGCGATTCCGGCGATAGCTGCTATATATTTCTTTTTGCAGTATTTCAATAGACCCTATGATGCATTGGGTACAGCTTACTGGTGCACTGTTGCTATTGCGGTTTTCGCCTGGTGGGGATTTTCTTTAGTCGGTAAAAAATCATAGTTATGGCTTTTCGGGCTACCGGTGATTTTCTATATGATCTGATTATCAGAATTGCCGGAGAAGACAACAAAGATTATACCACTATTCTGATGGGATGGAAGAAAATAGTTGGTAAATCTGTTGCTGAAAAAGCAAAACCTGTTAAATATGAAAATAATGTCCTGAAAGTTACTGTATCCAATAATATCTGGTTACAGGAAATGATTCTGTACAAGCATAAGATCCGGGCTAAATACCGGAAAAAATATGGTTTAGATATTCAGGATATTATCTTTTTCGTTAAAACTTAGGTAAATTATGCCGGGGATAATATTATCTCCGGCAAAAAATATGGTATTCTTATGAAAATAGCTCCTTCAATACTCTCGGCTGATTTCCTCAATCTTGAGCGTGAGCTCAAAAAGGTGATCAAAGCTGGAGCAGACATATTACATCTTGATGTTATGGATGGGCATTTTGTTCCCAATCTTACATTTGGATACCCCTTGATCAAAAAGCTCAGACAAAATTTTGATATTCCACTGGATGCTCATTTAATGATCACAAATCCTGAAAGCTATATTCCGCTTCTGGCTGAAATCGGAGTGGATTTCATTTCTATTCATCAGGAAACAGTATATCACCTGCATCGCTATATTCAAATGATCAAGGATTATGGAATCAAAGCCGGGATTGCCTTAAATCCCTCTACCCCGGTTTCTACTATATTCCCAATCATCGAGCATCTTGATTTTGTGCTCATTATGAGCGTAAATCCTGGGTTTGGAGGTCAAAAATTCCTTCCCCTGGTTCTAAGAAAAATCTCTGAACTTAGGAATAAAGCTGAACAATTGAATCCAGATCTGTTAATTGAAGTTGATGGTGGAGTTAATCATATAAATGCTGCTGAACTAAAGAAAGCAGGGGCAGATATTCTGGTTGCCGGGTCATATATATTCGACTCGGAAGATCCATCTATCCCCATTAACCTGCTTAAAAATCTATAGGATAATATATGTTTAATAGTCTCCAGGAAAGATTTGATGTGATTTTCCGAAAACTGAAAGGTAAAGGAAAACTCAATGAAGATAACATCAAAGATGCAATGCGCGAAATAAGACGGGCTTTACTGGAAGCTGATGTTAATTTTAAAATAGTAAAAAACTTTGTTGCTCAGGTTTCTGAAAAGGCAGTGGGACAGGAAGTTATGAAAAGTCTCACTCCTGGTCACCAAGTTGTGAAGATTGTTCACGAGCAATTGATACATCTGATGGGTACTGAGAATTTTAAATTTACTCTTAATGACAATAAGATCAATAAAATTATGATGGTTGGTTTGCAGGGTTCTGGTAAAACCACAACAGCTGCTAAGCTTGCAAATCTCGGCAGAAAAAAGTTCAAAGGTATAGAACCCACTCTTGTGGCTTGTGATGTTTATCGTCCTGCAGCTATTGAGCAATTAACTGTTTTAGGAAAACAACTGGATATCCCCACTTTCACCATAGATACCAAAAATGTTGTTAAAATTGCCAAGAAAGCCTTGAAACAGGCCGAAAACGATAATCATAATCTCATGATCTTTGATACTGCCGGAAGACTTCATATCGATCAAGTGCTTATGAAAGAGCTTAGAGACCTGAAACAGGCTATCCAGCCAGATTATATCTTTTTTGTGGCTGACGCAATGACCGGACAGGATGCTGTTAATATCGCTCGAGAGTTCAATCAGCAACTGGAATTTGATGGAGTGATCCTCACCAAAATGGATAGTGATGCCAGAGGTGGAGCAGCTCTTTCCATAAAAGCAGTTACTGGGAAACCAGTTGTTTTTATTGGAGCAGGAGAAAAGGTCAGTGATCTGGAAGAATTCTATCCCAAGCGGATGGCTGATCGTATTCTTGGTATGGGAGATGTGTTATCTCTCATAGAAAAGGCTGAAACAGCCATTGATGAAGAAGAAGCCCTTAAATTAGCTGATAAAATGAAGAAAAATCAGTTCAATTTAACTGATTTTCTCAACCAGTTAGCTCAAATTAAAAAAATGGGTCCCATGGATCAGCTTCTGGGTATGCTGCCCGGAATGAATAATAATGCCATGAAAAACATTAAAGTTGATGATAATGAAATGGGGAAAATTGAAGCAATTATCCTCTCGATGACTCCTCGTGAGAGAGATAAACCAGCCCTGATAAACGGCAGCAGAAGATTACGCATTGCCAACGGCAGTGGAACTACAGTACAACATGTGAATCGCCTGCTTAAGCAATTTGAGCAAATGAAGAAGATGATGAAAAAATTTAGCAGCCCTAAGTTTATGAAAAGTGGTATGTTGCCTTTTTAATTTTTACTTGACGAGATTAAGACTTAAAAAAAATTTCCTTAATATTCTGGAAATGTAAATAAAGGAGTGTGAATGGTAAAACTGAGACTGAAAAGAATGGGCACTGTAGATAAGCCCTTCTATCGTATTGTTGCTGTTGACTCAAGAAAGAAAAGAGATGGAAAGTACCTGGAATGTGTGGGATATTATGATCCCAAGACAGATCCACTTACACTCAAGGTTGAAGCTGACCGGGTTATATATTGGTTAGGTGTTGGTGCTCAACCTTCTGACACTGTCCGTTCTCTTTTCAGAAAAGCAGGTGTAATGGAAAAATGGCATAACCTGCGCTTTACAGCAAAAACTGATCAAGAAACTGAAATTGTGGATGAAATTGTAGAAGAAATAGTACCTGTTACTGTTGAAACTGAAATTGCCGCTGAAACTGAAGGAGATATCTAATGAAAGAACTGATCGAATTTGTCGTGAAAGCTCTGGTAGACGATCCAGCTACTATCGAAGTTACTGAAGTAGCCGGAGATAAAGTGACAATCTTCGAACTTAGAGCAGATAAAGCAGATATCGGTAAGATCATTGGTAAAAAAGGACGCACCGCTGGTGCTATTCGTACCATCCTCAACGCCGTTTCTGCAAGACAAGGAAAGCGTGCTGTTCTCGAAATTATCGAGTAATGACATTTGATGACCTTGTTCAAATAGGTAAATTAGGAAATTCCAATCGTGCCCCTGAGGGCTTCCTCAGATTTCAGCCTAATTGGAATTTCCATACTTATTTTCTCGATATTAAAGATATTTTTTTGGTCTTTACAGATCATAGAGTGCGTTATGTGACAATAGAAGATATTCGTCAGGATAAATTCTTTTGGATCAAGATTAAGGAAAGTGATGTTATTGAAGAAGTGATTGCTTGTAAATCTGTGCAATACTGTCTCCCGAAATCTTTGGTCAAATCTTCCCAATATCAGAATGATGATGATTTTCTCACTGGTATGACAGTGATGGTCGATAACCTCACTATAGGACAGGTAGTGGAGTCATTCTACAATGGTGCTCATAATACTCTGGTCGTGAATACTACTGATCAGAAAGAAATTATGATACCTATTGTGGATAGATATATTATCTCCATTGACAAATCAAATCATCTTATCATGGCAAAAAACGTTAAGGAACTTCTTGAACTATGATTATTGATGTCATCACTCTCTTTCCTGAAATGTTTTCCTCATTTCTGCAAAGCAGCATCGTTAATCGAGCTATCAAAGCCAAAGCTGTTGAAGTGAGATTCACTCAACTCAGGGATTTTGGTATTGGAAATTATAACCAGGTGGATGATTATCCCTATGGGGGTGGTGCTGGTATGGTGTTGAAACCAGAACCGGTCTATCAGGCACTGCAAGCATTAAAGTTTCAGCAGAATAAGCGCCCTGTTATTTTCTTTACACCACAGGCACCTTTGCTCAAACAAACTGACGTGAACCGGCTTTGCCAGACTGAACAGCTTATCATCATCTGTGGACATTATAAAGGTATTGATCAACGGGTTAGAGACGCATATGTAACCGAAGAATTCTCTATAGGTGATTATGTACTCACAGGCGGAGAACTTCCAGCCATGGTCTTTATAGATGCCGTAGCGAGGTTGCAGGATGAAGTGCTGGGTGATATGGAATCTGCTCTTACGGATTCACATCAGGACGGATTACTGGGTTGCCCCCAATATACAAGACCTGCTGTGTTCAATCAGATGACTGTTCCCGATGTTCTTACCAGTGGAGATCATAAAAAAATCTCTCAGTGGAGACAGGATAAAGCCTGGGAACTTACAAAAAAGATCAGACCAGATTTAATCGATGAATAAACCTAATATCTATCTGGCTTTGATACATCATCCAGTAATTAATAAATTTGGTGATATTATCACTACCTCAATCACCAACCTGGATATTCACGATATATCTCGATCCTGCCTTACTTTTGAGGTTAAGAATTTCTTTATTGTCACTCCGCTTTCCAGTCAGAAAGAGATGATCAGCAGAATTATGAAATTCTGGCAGACTGAAGCTGCAAGTAATTACAATGCTTTCCGCTCTCAGGCTTTAAATATTGTCAGACATGCTGATACTTTTGATGACGTGATTAAGTATATACAAAAACAGGAAAGCAACGATCCAGTAGTCGTCGGCACAACCGCTATTGAAAGAAATGACCAGATCAATTATGGTGATTTCTGTAAAAATTACTTAGCAGGCTCATCTCCCGTTTTACTGCTTTTTGGTACCGGGAATGGCTTGGCTCAATCAATATTGTCCGAGTGTGACCTGATTTTGAAACCTGTTTATGGTTCTGGTCAATATAATCACCTCTCGGTGAGAAGTGCTGCTGCTATTATCCTGGACCGTTTGACTTCCGAAAAATAAAGGAGGTAACATGAATATTATTCATGAAGCTACTGCTGATCAGCTGAGAACTGATCACCCCGAATTCCGAGTCGGTGATACTATCAAGGTTCACTATCTAATCAAAGAAGGCTCAAAAGAAAGAATTCAGGTTTTCCAAGGTATCGTGATGCAAAGAAGAGGTGAAAAAGTCTCTCAATCATTTACGGTGCGTAAGATAAGCAATGGCGTTGCTGTAGAAAGGGTTTTCCCCTTTCATTCCCCACACGTAAGCAAAATTGAAGTGATCAGATTTGGTCGCGTTAGACGTGCAAAACTTTTCTATCTCAGAAGAGTGAAAGGTAAAGCTGCTCGTGTGAAGGAAAAGAAACGCTATTAATCCATATTAGGGAGCGTCAGCTCCCTTTTTTTTATCCTGGAGTTATAAATGAAAATTATTGCCATACTCACATTGATACTGATCATCACCTCTTCCCTATACGCTGTTTCTGATCAGCAGAATAAGTTAAATATTTCCTACCTTGATGATCTTGATCTTAAGCTGGTTGATTCTATAGATCTCATTATTGCTTTTAATAAAACCGCTGAGAATATGAAAGGATATATTGAAGGGGCTGAAGATTTCAGTGAATATCTTTTGGCTCTCACAATGGAGATATCAACTCTCAGAAAAATGATCCAGCAGTCACAAGACCTTGATCCTGATCAAAGAGAAATTACTATCCGAAAAATTATGGAAGAAATGCAACCGGAAAGAATTAAAGTTAAAGAAAATATCGATAATGACCTGGATAAACAGAATTCCAAATATCTTGAGCAAAGACTCGTTAAATTAAGTCAACAGCTTATTTCCTATAAAACTGAGATAATGAAAGAGGAAAACATCATCTCGGAATCTCAAAAGATATCTCAAAATTATCTGGGTACTCATAATAGACATTTTGTTTATCATTTGCTTTATTGCTTCGCTTTGGATTATTCAATTCTTTCAAAAACTAATCGTCAGTTTCTCGTAGATCTCATTACTGCCGTGGATATGAATATCTACAAGCAAAAATTATAATAAAATTATATCAGATATAAAAAAATCCCTCTACATTAGCAGAGGGATTTTTTTTTAAGCTATTGCTTTATTTGCCCTGAAATAAATCTTCTTCATTACATTTGCAAACTTTAATAAATTCATAACGAGGCATCCAGGTACCTGCTTTGGAAGCCCGGTTCCTGATCAGCTTCACTTTCTTGATCTCTGTATTACACTTGGGACACATTACTTTCCCTTCTGTACTTAACTCATGCGCCAGTTTGGCTGCAAATGATCTTCCCTTTGCCATATTATTACTCCTTGAGTTATACTCTTTCTATGTATTCTCCCGTCCTGGTGTCTATACGTACCTTATCGCCCACTTCTATGAAAAAGGGGACTGTCAGGTCTAAACCACGGTCGGTCGTCGCTTTCTTGCCACTTACGGAAGCCGAATTACCCCTCACATTGGGCTCGCATTCCTCAATGGCCTGCTCCACCACTATCGGTAACTCGATGCCTAAAATCTCGCCTGTCGGTCCAAGCTTCATCGCTACTTCCATATTATCTACTAAAAATTTTTCTGCATTCCCTATCGTTTCAGGGGGTACATTCAATTGCTCATAAGTGGTGCTGTCCATAAATACGTAAAAAGTACCATCAAAATATAAATATTCCTTCTTGTGCTTTTCCACCCGAACTTCGTCCAGCTTCTCACTTGTCCGAAATGTATTATCTATAACTTTACCAGTTCTGATATTTTTCAGCTTTGTGCGTACAAAAGCTGCACCTTTACCTGGCTTTACATGCTGAAATTCAACTATCTCATAAAGACCATTTTTAAAATCGATGATCATTCCGTTTCTGATATCTGATGTAGTTGCCATCAGCACTCCTTTTTCCTTCTTACAATTAACTTTAACTCAATTTTTTCCTAAAAAAGCAATAAAATTTTTAACTCTATATCTGGCAAGCAAATTATTCAAATATACCCTTAGCGATATCTTCTTAAACGCTTGTGTTCTGTCTGATGTTTGCTTCCAGAAAATTTGTAGCCCAGGGTAAAGGTCAAATTATGCTGCTTATATTCCCAGGATTTCCGTAGAAAATCCTCAAGCATGTTACCTGATATAAATATTTCATTACTGAAATGCGGTGCATTGATACTTGTAATGCCATATATATAATTCAAATCGAGTATGAACCTTCTTCCTTCCAGACCCGCACCTGATATCAAATTAAATGAAAATCTATTTAATTCATCAAGGTCTATTTTGCCTGAGGTTTCCATAGGCGACTCATAATACGATGCATTTTCCCAATAACTCCATTTTGAGGTTCCCTGCAGGTAGATATTTACTGCTATTCCCAATGAAATATGATGCCGTAAGTTCTTGGATACCTTCAGTTTATACTTTAATACCAGAGGAACCTCCAGGTAATGCAAATGATAATCTATTGAAAGTTTGTTATTGATCTTAGATATCCCCAAGTCGACTTTAAGTATATTTTTCCAGTCTTTGCTGCTGTTATTGACTTTATAGTTAATTTCTGGCTGAAAGCCCAAGTGCTCAGTCAACCGCCAGGACAAAAACCAGCCACCTCTGAATCCAAATAGCGAACCCATGAAAGTTTCCAGATCATCATTTAATTGCTCTCCCTCAACCGCTGAATGCAATCCATCAACCCTTCTGCGCATAGATTTAATATTATTCCAGCTAAGCTTGATCCCATAAGAAAATAGTTCATCGCTTAAAAACCGGCTTGCCAGCCATTTATAGAACTCTTTTTTTTGCTTGAATTCCCTGCCGCTTGGAGCATCCATCAACCTGTCATTCAGATAAAAACTCTCTCCTGGTATGTCATTTACATCATATTTACCTGGAAGATTGATCATTTTATCCTCTTCCTGGGCAAGCATATTCATAGTCAGTATTACAGCTATAAATATCCCTAATAATTTAATGTTCATCTGCGTATTAACACTCTTCTACTTTATAAATTAATTCTTTTATAATTTAATGAAATTTTCAAAAATTACTTTGTTATTAAGTGCTGACATAAATGAAGGTACGGTATTCTTATAATATCTGATCCATTCAGGATTATTTCTGATCTTGCGCTCCCAGGATGCCAATCCATTAAAATAATCATATTCAGGATGAAATTGAAGTCCCCATATCCGGCTATCACGATACTGAAAGCCCTGGATTACACCTTCATCATCTTCTGCAATTATTTCAAAAGCTTTACCCAGATTTGTTACTTCATCAAAATGTGCCACCATGCTGTATACACTCTGAATGTCTCTAAAAAGCTCATTAGAGCTTGTAATGATGCGCCTGAACCCAAACTGCGGGTTAGGCGATCTGCGCACGCAGGATGGACCTTCCAGATACTTGGCCAATAACTGATGCCCATAGCAGATGCCTAATATCGCTTTATGATTATCTACAAAATGACTTATTACTTCAAAAAATCTCGACTCCCACTCGCTACCATTTACGGTTGATAAACCCGAACCACTGATTAATAGATGACTATAGTCTTGCAGATTGCCTGTTTCAGCACTCAGATTCAAATCCCTTACGGGTAGATCAGGATATATATAATCTCTCACACAGCTTTCGAATCGCTGCCGATATTCCTCATTAGTTATAGTATTCAAAATTAAAATCATCTAAGTCCTCCAGTTTCACCTTTATCATACTACTTTTATTGGTCAAGCTCTTACTATTCCTCTTATAAGTCCTATAAGTCCTATACGATCTATAAATCTATCTCAAATTAAACAAAATAATCTTATAACAACTCACCAAAAACAGAATATGAAACGGCAAACAGGTGTAACAACAAAGCACAATCTAACAAAAAAATGTCACTATGTGCTTTGTTGTTCCATCTGATAGCTACTTATTGACATTAGACAAGCTTAAGAGATTCTAATGATATGATATAAACCATATTATAACAAGTTTACATAATATTTAGTTAAAATTAATGGAAAACTTAGTAGAAACAGTTTGATTCAGAAAGAACGTATTATGATAAGGGACAGTTTAATTGTGAAATTTAACCATTATGAGTAAACGAGCTGGATAAGATAGAAATATATAGATTCAACATGAAGATCATCTGGTTGATTAATTGAGATAATTATATCAGAAGTAATGAGTGCCTAAATTAATTCAATCATCTTTCTTAATAGTGCTTAAGACCCTGTATAAAATAAATATCTTGACCGTACTGAAAAGGCAAAAATAATGAAAAAAAAAAATTAATATGGGGGAAACATGATCCAAAATTTTGATGAGATGCTGGATAGAGTGAAAAGCAGTCCTTTAAAAACGATTGTGATCGCTGCTGCTCATACTGCTTCTGCAATGGATGCTGCAATTATGGCATATGATCTTAAGCTGGCTAAATGTATCCTGGTAGGAGAACTGAATATCATCAAGAACTATCTCCAGGAAAAAGTACCAGAGACTGCTTCTGAATATGAAGTTATTGACTGTGGGGAAGATTTGAATGCCGCAGCGGAAACTTCAGTAAGGCTGGTTCATGAGCAAAGAGCGGATTTGATCATGAAGGGTTTGTGCGATTCAGGAACTTTATTGAAAGCAATCCTTGATAAAGATAAGGGACTGAGGACAAATAAGATAATGAGTGATGTACTTGCCTATGAAACTCCAGATAAAATCATGCTGATGGGTGATGGCGGATTTATTCCTCTGCCGGATATTACTGATAAACTTTCCATAATTGCAAATTGTGTTCAGGTTGCACATGCTCTGGGAAACAAATTACCACGGGTAGCAATTCTTACCCATAGTGAAATGGTAAGTTTAAAAAATCAGTCAACTGTGGATGCAGCGATACTTAATGTAATGAACAAACGTGGTCAGATCAAAGGTTGTATTGTTGATGGACCCCTTGCTTTTGATAATGCCATTTCCAGAGAAGCTGCACAGATCAAGGGTATTGATTCTGAAGTTGCTGGAGATGCTGATATTTTAATTGTACCCAACATTGAGGCAGGTAATATTTTCGGTAAAAGTATCACCTATTATTGCAAGTACAGGGTGGCTCATGTAGTATTAGGAGCAAAAGTCCCCGTACTGATCGCATCAAGAGCGGATAGCGCTGAAATTAAGATGCTGACTATGGCTCTAGGGATCATTACCTGCGGTGTCTGTTAGTATTCTGGCTATTGGTAAAACAAAGCAGGACTATCTGATACAGGGGATAGATGAATTTCAAAAGAGATTAAGCCGTTATACTGCTGTAAAGCTAATAGAATTGCCTGATATAAAAACAAAAAAATCTACTGAAGAAGAATTAAAATTCAAAGAAGCTGAATTATTATTAAGGAATATAAAACCCAATGATATATTAATTGCTTTGGATGAAAGGGGAAAAATGCTTTCATCCAAAGCATTTTCTGAATTTCTGGAAAAGCAAATGAGACGAGATCTTGTATTTTGTATTGGTGGTGTGCATGGCTTGGACAAATCGATATTAACCAGGGCGGATTTTGTCTTAAGTTTTTCAAGATTTACTTTTACGCATCAAATGATCAGACTATTATTATTTGAACAGATTTACAGGGCTTTAAATATTTTGCAGGGTGGACAATATCACAAATAACTTGATGTTTCACGTGAAACCTATTGATTTGTATTGAGTTCAGTCAGCCAACCTAAAGTAGTTTGATAATTGAGAGTAGCATTCCATAGGAGATATCCGGCGGCTCCAGCTTCTCGACAGGCAGCAACCTGAGCAGCAATATATTCCTTTTTATAAATGACCAGCCAATTATTAGCCTGAATATATGGTACTACTTCACATCCTGGAGTTAATTTACTCGTAGTTCGTTTAATGCCTTTAAAAATTATGTCATAAGGTTCATTGTGAACATCTTGTCTATAACCGAAACCGTTATCAAAATGTGAAGAATAGATCATAGGGTGAATGACATCAAGATACTTTGACATTCGGCGTATATCCTGTCCGGTCGCTTCAATATCACGCTGATTCTGCCAACTCACAATGGCAAAAATATCGGCAGTGAAATGTACCTTGTTACCCTTATATCGCTTATCCACTTTCCTAAGGAAATCCTCTATGATATCCATCTTCGATTTTGCTACATAAGTGCTGTCCAGGAATAACTGACGATCATTTTCCCGCTGAAATTCAAAGATTGCTTTAGATACATTTCCTTGAGTTGGAAATCTAATATAGTCAAATTGAATTTCATCAACACCTGCTTTTATTACAACATCCATAAGCTTAAATAAATCATTTTGTACATCAACCAGAGATGGATCAAGCCATTGAGGACCTTTGGATGGAATTTCTATCCATCTATTCCCAAGACTATCTTTTGGACAGAATGAAGAATCAACTTTGGCAGCCCGGTTATTATGAAAAGCTACGATCCTGGCAGTAGCCATCATATCTGCAGCATGGATTTTACTTACTAACTCAGGAAGGTTTACTATTAAATCCCCTGGCTTATTGAGTAACGTAGGGCAGTCATTTATTTTAACATATAATTTGCCTTTCATGTCTTTTATATCGAAGACAACATTATTGATACCTGATTGCGCGGCAATGGTTAGAAGGGTGTCAAAATTAGCTCCAGCAACAATATCTGTGCGCAGATACATACCTTGTCTAAATTCAGAATCTGTATTTGAGCCAAATATATTCAGAGTAAAAAGTAGTAAGAAACAGAGGGATATTAATTTCATCATTTATCAGTATAGAGAGAGAAATTAACTAATTGTAATTCTGGCAACTGCTTTCTTGAGAGCATTTTCTGCTCGGCGGAAATCTATATCGCTTTGATTGCTTTTTATTCTTTTCTCAGCTCTTTCTTTGGCAGCTTCTGCCCTTGTTTTATCAACTTCTTCGGCTCTTTCAATTAATTCACAAAGTATGGTTACTACATTATTCTCCACAGTTACATAACCATCATGAAGAGCATATTTTGTTACTTCTTTATCATTATAAATTTCCATCACTCCAGGTCTGATCACAGAAATAAAGGGAGTGTGACCATAAAACACGCCAAAATCCCCGTCTTTGCCGGGGATAATGATGTCATCAAATTCTGTTTCCAGCACTATTTTTTGAGGTTGGATTATTATTAATTTTAACTTTTCCATATTATTTCATTTTTTTGGCTTTCTTTTCAGCAGATTCCAGATTTCCAGCATAAAGAAAAGCCTGTTCTGGCCATTTATCACAGTCTCCTGATATTATTGCCTTAAATCCGTCTATTGTTTCATTTAAAGGCACATATACACCAGGAGTATTAGTGAATTCTTCAGCTACAAAGAAGGGTTGTGAGAAGAATCTTTCCAGCTTACGTGCGCGGTTTACGGTCAGTTTATCCTCTTCTGATAATTCATCCATACCCATAATAGCAATAATATCCTGAAGTTCACGATATTTCTGAATTATTCTTTGTGTTTCACGTGCAACATTATAATGCTCATCACCGATGATCTTAGGATCAAGAATCCTACTGGTACTATCCAGAGGATCAACAGCAGGATAAATACCCAGTTCCACGATTTTACGGGAAAGTGCTGTAGTGGCATCCAGATGAGAGAATGTGGTAGCTGGAGCAGGATCAGTATAATCATCAGCAGGCACATAAACAGCCTGAATAGACGTTATTGATCCATCCTTGGTAGAAGTTATTCTTTCCTGGAGTTCGCCCATTTCTGAGGCTAATGTGGGCTGATATCCAACCGCTGAAGGCATTCTTCCCAATAATGCTGAAACTTCTGAACCTGCTTGAGTAAAACGGAATATATTATCAATAAATAAGAGTACATCTTTCTTGGATACGTCACGGAAGTATTCGGCAATTGTCAAACCAGTTAAACCTATACGTTGACGGGCTCCTGGAGGTTCATTCATTTGTCCAAACACCAAAGCTGTCTTTTCAATCACACCCGACTGGATCATTTCCAGATAAAGGTCATTTCCCTCTCTGGTTCTCTCACCCACACCGGCAAAAACTGAGTATCCACTCTGCTCAACAGCAATATTACGGATCAATTCCTGGATAATTACAGTTTTACCAACACCAGCACCGCCAAAAAGACCAATTTTACCACCCTTGGAATAGGGTTCAATAAGATCAATAACCTTGATCCCGGTAACCAGAATTTCATCATCAGTAGAAAGGTCTTCATAGGCTGGAGCCTGTCTGTGAATAGGTAATCTTATATCAGTATCGGGTTCCGGTTTACCATCAATGGCTTTACCAACCACATTCAGCATTCTGCCTAATACTTTTTCACCAACAGGAACTTCAATTGATTTACCAGTATCGATCACTTCCTGATTTCTTACCAGTCCATCTGTAGAATCCATGGCAACACATCTGACTCTATTCTCTCCCAGATGTAACTGTACTTCCAAGATCAGTTCAGAATCGTCGTCTCTTTTTATCATTAAAGCATTATAGATCGCCGGCAGATGTCCCTGTGGAAATTCCACATCTACTGTGGGACCTATTATCTGCAATAATCTTCCGTTTTTCATTTATTTTCCCCTTATCATTGATTTTGGGCTTCTGCACCAGAAGCAATCTCAATAATTTCATTTGTTATAGCAGCCTGACGGACCATATTGTATTGCAAAGTAAGTGATTGTATCAGGTCAGTGGCATTATCTGTGGCACTATCCATAGCGGTCATTCTAGCTCCCTGTTCCGCAGCAGAAGATTCCAGCAGGATACGCCAGATTTCCACATTAATATACTTATTTGTTAATTCCTCGATCACTTCTTCTTCACCAGGTTCATATATAAAGTCAAGCAGCGATACGCCTTCCAATTCTTCACTATCTGGGATTGGCAGTACCTGTTTGTGGATCACATTCTGCTGCATAATACTTTTGAATTCATTATAAATCACTTCTACCTGATCGTATTCTTTCTGAAAAAACTGCTGTTTGAGATCACTGGCTATCTCAGTTGAAACACTGAAATTCATCTCATTAAAGAGGCCAGTATAAGACTTCAGCATTTTAACATCTCTCTTTTTAAAAATATCAGTGCCCTTTTTACCTATACAGAAAAGGTCTGTTTTAGGATGATCTTTTAAATACTGGACAGCTGCTTTGATCACAAATGAATTAAAGGATCCGCAAAGTCCTCGATCAGCAGTGACCACAACTAATGCTGTTTTAGCATCAGGTTTTGGTTGTTTGAATATCCTTTGATCAGTCTCTTGGGTCTTATATTTAACGGTTGCCAGCATTCGATTAATATTATCAGCATAAGGCCTGGCTTTAATGATGCCATTTTGGGCCTTACGTAATTTAGCAGCTGCAACCATCTTCATTGCATTAGTGATTTGACGTGTATTTCTTATACTGTCAATTCTACTTTTTATATCACGGATATTACCCATTGCGCAACCTAAAATTTCGCTTTAATATTTTCACAGATTTCTTTCATCTTTTCCGTCATCTCTTCTGTAATAGTACTTTTGATGAGTTCTTTCAAGAAATCTTTATGCTGCAGGTCAAGAGTAGTGAAGAGGTCCTCTTCCAAATGGTTAATTTTGCTTAAATCAATATCATCCAGATATCCCTGATTTGCCATAAAGATAATAAATACCTGCTTTGAAACGTCAATTGGTTGATACTGTCCCTGTTTGAGAATTTCCTGAAGTCTTTCACCACGCCTTAACTGAGCCATTGTTGCCTTATCAAGATCACTGCCAAACTTGGCAAATGCCTGCAATTCTGTGAATTGTGCCAGATCAAGACGTAATTGCTTTACTACTGCTCGCATTGCTTTGATTTGAGCACTACCACCCACTCGAGATACAGAAAGTCCTGCATTAATGGCTGGTCTTTGACCTGAATGGAATAATTTACTGCTCAAATATATCTGTCCGTCAGTAATTGAGATCACATTAGTAGGAATATAAGCAGAAATATCTTCCGCCTGTGTTTCTATGATCGGCAAGGCAGTTAAGGAACCGCCACCTAATTCATCATTCAGCTTGGAAGCTCTTTCCAGCAGGCGTGAATGCAGATAAAATACATCACCTGGATATGCTTCTCTTCCTGGAGGTCTGCGCAGCAGCAGAGATATTTCTCTATATGCCACAGCATGCTTGGAAAGGTCATCATAAATGATCAAGGCGTGCTTGCCCTTATCTCTGAAATATTCACCAATTGTGCAGCCTGAATATGGCGCGATGTAATTCATAGAGGCCGGATCAGAAGCTGAAGTACTAACCACAATAGTGTATTCCATGGCATTATTTTCCTGCAATTTCTTTACTATCTTTGCTACTGATGATTTCTTTTGTCCAATAGCAACATAAATGCAGTAAACATCGCTATCTCTCTGGTTTATAATAGTATCTATAGCAATTGCTGTTTTACCGGTTTGACGGTCACCAATGATCAATTCACGCTGACCTCTGCCTATAGGGATCATGGAATCAATAGCTTTAATTCCAGTCTGCAGTGCTTCTTTTACCGGCTGACGCTGGATAACTCCCAGTGCCTTTCGTTCAATAGGCTGACTGATTTCTGATACGATATCACCCTTGCCATCAATAGGTTCTCCTAAAGCATTCACGACTCTTCCCAGGAGGGCTTCTCCTACGGGGATCTGCAAAATCTTATTAGTTCTGCGGACAATATCCCCTTCCTTAACTTTACTGGTTTCACCAAAAAGAATGCAGCCCACATTGGTTTCTTCCAGATTAAGTGCCATGCCCATAACGCCATTAGGGAATTCCAGCATTTCACTGGTCATCACATTATTTAAACCATGCACCTGGGCAATACCGTCACCCACCTGGATAACTTTTCCTGTCTCAGCGATGTCAATCTCGAATTTAAAAGAACTTATCTTTTCCTTAATTATCGAGCTTATTTCATCAGGTTGGATTTTCATCTTAACCTCATTTATACCTGTTTTGGTTGTTTTTTTGTTACAAAGATTTTTAAATTATTCTTGAGTGATCCATCCACGATCATAGTTTCAGATTCTGCATAAAAACCACCCAGCAGCTCTGGATCATACTCGATATCAGCAATTACTTCTTTTTTATAGATCCCCTCTAAATAAGCTATTATCTTATCAGTAGTGGATTTATCCTGCTTGTGTGCCAGCTTCAAACTTACTACCAGAGCATTCTGCTTTTTATAGACTTCATTCTCTAATTCTTTGAGAATATTTACTATCTTATGGAATCGGTTGTGATGGATCAGCAGAAAAAACAGCTTTTCCCACATCTCACTAAAATGCAGATTATCAATAACCTCTCGGATGAGAAGAGTTTTTTGCTCCTTACTAACAAGGCTGGTTTTTAATATTTCAATTAGTTCCGGTTGCTCAATAAAGAGTGCTTTCAAGTTTTCAGCATCGTTCAGGCAGATGTGATATTCTTCATGCTCTATAACTTCTGCAACTGATTTAGCATATTTCTTGATAATTAATAAGTCATTCAACTATTCACCTTCTTTGATGATCGCCTCAATCAATTCCTTATCATGCTTATTATCGACTTTTTTATTGAGCAATTTAGCTGTTAGATCAGACACTAAAACAGCAATATCCTGCTCTATCTGCTGCTGAGCTACTTTCTGCTTATGAGTCAATTGCTCTTCAGTTTCCTGCATTATATGCTTTTTTCTTTCTTTGGCTTCCAATAAGATGTCGTCTGCTTTCAGCTCAGCTTCCTTCTTTGCTTTATGAGTAAGCTGTCTGATATCTTCAGAAGATTTTTTGAGCTCTTCATCTCTCTGTTGCAGTAATTCATCGGCAGATTTATGCTTATCTTTTGCCTGATCTATTTCCTGCTGGACACTTTTCTGTCTTTCTGTCAAATACTGCTTCAAAGGCTTGAAAAGCAGTTTATTAAGAACTATCAGCAGAAGAATAAAATTCAGAATTACGATTATCATCGAATAATCAATACTGATCATGCTAACTTCCTTAGTTACGCTATTTTAATACAATACACAAATCAGGTTGAGAAGATGAGCAGTAATGCGATTACCAGAGAATAAATTCCCGTAGATTCTGATACAGCCTGACCTACAAGCATTGTTCTGGTTATCAAGCTGGCGTGTTCGGGGGCTCTGGCAATACCTTCACAGGCTTTTCCTGCCACAAAACCTTCACCGATACCAGGACCCAGTGCTCCTATTCCCATAGCGATACCTGCACCTAAAAGAGCAGCGGCTCTTGCTAATTGATCCATAGTTTCCTCCGTTTATATTTTATTTCTATTTCACCGAAAAAATTAATAAAAATGATACTACCAGCGCATAGATAGCAGTTGATTGTGATACTGCAGCACCCAGGAACATAGTTCTCATAATATGTGATTTTTGACCCGGGAATTTGCCCACCATTCTGCAGCCCTTTCCTGCCACATTACCGATACCAGCACCAGGTCCAATAGTTCCAATACCAATTGCCAGTCCGGCACCTAAGTATGCTACTGATCTCAAAAGGATATGTCCCGCACTAAGATTGGGGATACTGTCCTGTAATGGTGTAGAATATAATAATAATAGGCTAACAAGCAGAGCAAATATACTGGAAGTCTGAGCTAAGGCCTGACCGATCAGCATATATCCAAGAATGGAATTTGATTGCCGAGGCATTCTACTTATAGCATGACATGCCTGTCCCCCAGCGTATCCTGCTCCGGTAACTGGTCCCAGAGAACCAATTCCCACGGCAATTCCTGCTGATAATAAGGCAGAAAATCTGAACCAGCCACCTTCAACAACATCAAATCCACCAAACATAAGCAAAAGGGCTATAACCAGGGAGAAAATTCCACCTGTCTCTGTAACTGCCTGTCCTATGAACATTGCTCTAAATAATTTATCATGTGAATCTGGTTGTCTCATAATACCATAAGAAGCAGCGCTGGCGATATATCCGACACCGATCCCGCAAGTTATAGAGGCTATGCCTACGCTGAGTGCAGCTCCCAGAAAGGCAGCTATTTGAATCGTTTCCATTGTAAAAATCATATCTTAGTTACTCCGCAATTTCTACACCGATATATGTCAGTGCCAGCATGGTAAAAACAAATGCCTGCACAGTTCCAACAAATATTCCAAAGAATAAATTAAGACCCACAGGTAATACTATATAACTCACTAAGGAAGAAACAACAACGATGATTATGGCTCCTCCCAGGATATTACCAAATAATCTGAACGAAATTGAAATTACCTTGGAAAATTCACTCACAATGTCTAAGGCAGCCAGGGGGTTTTTTATGGGATTAAGATAGTGTTCAAAATGACCCCATAATCCTTTTACTCTGATCGCAGTGAAATGAACTACTAAAATAACTATAATTCCCATTCCCAGAGGGACATTGATATTTCTGGTTGGTTCCATAAACCCGGGAATAGGTATCAATCCCACCATATTGCAAATCCAGATAAATAAAAATATTGTAACAATATAGGGTGTGAAATTTAATCTATCCTGACCGAGAGTGTCAGAAACGAAATCCTCAAAGGTTTTATAGATCATTTCCATGATCAATTGTCCCTTAGAGGGTTTACCGGAAAGACTCTTTTTCAGGAAGATTATTAATAAAAGGAATATTATATCGACAATCAGTAACATTCTTATAAGATAAAAAGCGCCCAAAGCAGAAGTTTCTCCAAATAATGACCTGCATATCTGATATGCCTTGTAGCTGCCGTAAATTCTAGGTAAATGCTCTTGTCTGGATAAAATGGTTTCAGGAATAATGCCTTCAATTACAAGTCGATTTAAGCGGGAAATATCCAGTGGTGTCAAACCAGGAGTTTTTTTCTTTAATTCAGAAAGATAATACTCTGTTTCGGTAGTATGCTCTTTGATATAACCCTTAAATCCTGCTTCGTAAAATTTTGGATTGCTGATCACCTTTTTATTTAATTCATTAATCAATTCAGTTTTTATGCTGGCATTCCAGGTTGTATCAGAGTCTCTCAAATGATTTTTTATGCCAGTATTAAAAACGCTAAAAGCTTTAGACATAACAGGATTGTCACTTGCAAGGTACTCAGTGAATTTCTGGAAATCAGGAATTTCATATAAATGAAGCCGGGTATTTTTGATCAAAAACTCGTCACGTTGGAAATCCTCAGTAATTTTATCCTGAAGATCATAGTGACTCGCTTTATTTCTGATTACCAGCTTTCCTGAATCAATACCGATCTCTAATTCTTTTTTAAATCCAGAACTTATCAGCACTAAAGCAACTTCAATTACTATAAAAATGAGAAAAACCCATCTCAGGTTTCCCTTCTTTTTAGCCATTTTTACTCCTGTTCCTCACTGTCTTTGGGAAACCTGATTAGATATAAGATAAATATCCAAATCTGCCCGGACAGTAAGCCGACACCGAATATAATAATATTCAGGCTTAAAAATTTCACTGCCAAAATGGAACCAGCAATAAGGATCAAATATCTGAAATTAAAATCCTTATATGCCATTAATTTCGCTTTGTTTTCACCCGAATAGAGATTCTTCTCTATTTTAAGCGACATTAACCAGACATTGATGAGACTCAGAAAAGCACCGCAAATCCAGCTCAAACTCTGTCTTGGCATCAGGGGCAAAAAAATTAAAGCAATGATGTTTGTCAAGCTAATTAATCTAAGTAAAACAACTATAAATTCTTTATTCTTTAACACTTGATTCACTTTTTGAAATAATCTTTTTCAGCAATCTGTAGCTTCCAAGCATTCCTGTAAATACACCCATAATGATACCTGCTGCCTGCCATATTTGTCCAATCCCTAAAATTTTCGTAAGGTATCTTGACAAAAAGAACCAGATCAAGATGCTGATGATCATAACAAACCCTAATTGACCAGCCAGGGCAAGATATTTGATGAAACCGTAATCTTTCATACTCATTTCTGCTAATATCTGCTGCTTCTGAATATCTTTATTCTTCATTATTTCCTGTATTTAATAATCTGAATGGATCGATAAACTGTCCATTTAGCTGGATTGAAAAATGCAAGTGTGGTCCCGTGCTGAATCCAGTTGAACCAACTGTGCCAATGACGTCTCCTTTTTCGGCAAAACTGCCAGAAGCAGCAAAAATCCGATCAAGATGTCCATAAAAGGTATAATAGCCGTTAAAATGCTCAATAATAATCAGGTTTCCAAAATATTCATCCTGCTTAAAAACTTCTAGTTTTCCTGCGGCACTTGCTATCACCTCTGTTCCACGGGGTGCTGCCAGGTCAATTCCGGGATGTTTGTCCGAAAACTTCTGACTGACTACTGTTTTAACAGACAAAGGTCTCAGGTCAGGGATAAATCTATTCTCTATCGTTATGCTGTCTGGTTGATAATTGCCACCATTTTGCTCTTTAAGATAATTTGCCAGGATATTTTTTAAATCTTCAGTATTATCCTTAACAGGTATTATCCCATCATCTATGGGATTCTGTTCAGAGAAAGAAGCTGTGTTTGGCAGTTCGGATTTTATGGTTACCAACTCATTTTTGATCTTATAATAATCAATCAGGAAAATTATCCCGATTATCAGAATAATAATAGTCAAATAGCAGCAGGTTTTGTTCATTATTTATTTTTCAAAGCGTCCAGTATCTTATTCATTTCCTCCCGGGAATTGAAAAAGAAACTTATCCTGCCTTTATCATTTTTTTGAGTGATATTAACCCGGCAGGAATAACTGCCATGAAGTTTATTTTCCCATTCTTTCAGATGGATAGATATCTCGCCACCACGCGGTTTAGCTGGTTTATCAACATTTTTCTTTTCGATTGCTTTCCGGGCATATTCTTCTGTCATTCGCACTGACATCTGCTTATCGAAAATCAGGTTAGCAAAGTCCTGCCGGCTGCTTTCGGGAACCTGTAATATTGCCCTGGCATGACCGGAAGTAATTTTTCCTTCCTGGATCATTACTTGTATACTTTCATCAAGTTTGAGGAGCCGGATCAGATTTGACACAGTAGTCCTTTCTTTTCCCACCACTTCACTAATTTGAATATGAGTGAGTCCAAATTCTTCGTTTAATTGCTGATATGCTTTCGCTTCTTCAATAGCATTTAGATCTTCTCTCTGAATATTTTCTATAATGGCGAACTGCAATTGTTCTTGAGGAGTAATACTACGAATGATAACCGGTATCTCTGGAATATCTGCAAGCTTGGCTGCTTCCAGGCGTCGTTCCCCGGCAACTAATTCATATTGGCTGTCAGCATTTTTTGTAACTATTACAGGTTGAAGAATACCATTTGTTTTCATTGATTCAGCCAGCTCAGCAAGTTTCGCTGCATCAAAAAATTTCCGAGGTTGATACCTGTTAGGAATAATACTATCTATTTTAAGAGTAGTAATACCAGTTGTGCGGTCAGTGGATTCTGGTCCACTGGAGAACAAAGCCTCTAATCCTTTACCTAAGCTTTCTCTTGACATCTTTTTACCACTTCCTTTGCTAAATCTAAGTAACCTTTTGATCCTGTTGAGGAAATATCATAATGAAAGATAGATTTCCCGAAACTGGGACTTTCAGACAGCTTAACACTTCGATGTATAACTGTGTCAAAGACCTTATTCTGGAAATATCTACGTACCTCGCGTGCTACTTGACGAGATAAATTCAAACGACGGTCAAACATAGTCAACAGGATCCCTAAAATATTTAAAGAGGGATTCAGTGACTTGCGAACCATATTAATGGTTGTCATCAGTTGAGCAACGCCTTCCAGAGCATAATATTCACATTGAATCGGTACAATCACTTCATCACAGGCAGTTAAGGCATTAACTGTTAATAAGCTTAAAGAAGGTGGGCAATCAATGATGATAAATTCATAATCAGCTTCAATAGAATCTATGGCAGATTTCATTTTAGTTTCACGCATAAATTCTCGAACGAGCTCAATTTCCGCTCCAGAAAGATCTACACTGGCCGGAACCACATAAAGGTCTTTTAATGCTTCATAATCGCACGTAACTTCATCTATGGTTTTCTTGCCAATTATAACATCATAAATATTAGCTGAGTTTTTATTAATATCCAGACCACTTGAACTATTTCCCTGAGGGTCAAAATCAATCAGCAAAGTTTTTTTCTCAAAGATAGCCAGTGCTGCTGATAAATTTATGGCAGTGGTTGTCTTCCCAACTCCACCTTTTTGATTCACAATCGCTATTACTTTTGCCATTTACCTTTTTTATGTTCCACGTGGAACATCTTCCTTTTTCAATTCTATCAAAGTTCTTGTTCCCACTAATTCATGTGAGATATTATGCTTAAGAGCATTTGATAATATCTCCATATCATCCAGCTTCTTTGCTTTATATATAAATAATTTGCCTGCTCTACTGCTGAGTTTATTCAACTCTCGCCAATATTTCTCTTCAATTTTAACTGAACGGCAGACTATTACATCAAAGTAATTATGCCAGCTTTTATCTAATAATTCTATTCGAGAACAAATTGTTAGACATTCATGCAGGTCAAGCTTTTTTATTATCTTTTTCACTGCTTCCATCTTTCGTTGACGAGAGTCCAGCAGATACATATAGCTCTCGGGGAAAATTATTTTTAAGGGAATTCCCGGTAATCCTCCCCCAGTTCCAAAATCGAGAATTGTTTTACCATTCAAAGCCATGATTCCCACAGGTAAAAGACTATCCAGAATATGATTAAGCCAGATATCCGTTACATTAGCTTTTCGTGATATCAGATTTATCAGTTTATTAGTCTCGATAAGTAGCTTTACATACTGGTCAAGCAACTGCATTTTCTTGTCAAGATCAGCAATTCCATTTTTTTTTAAAAAAACTTCTACAATATCTTTACCTTCCATAAAAACTCCTGCTGCAATTGTTTGCACCTTTCCCCTACTGTCAAGCTTACTGATAAATGATCTGGAGATTATTATTATTTAACTTTTAAGCAATATGATTAAAAAGAAATCTGCTTAAATTCATTTACTGGCAAAAATTATCTTTTATATTGACTATATTCTAAGATATCTAAAACTTTGAAAAGCAGATGTTAGGTTGTGTGAAAAATGGTAGATAACTTGATAAGGCAGGATATGTCCAAAGTAAGAAAGAATTTTGAGAAACTTCCAATAGATGTTCTATTCGTAGAAGATGAGGAAATGATGCGAGATTCTATTGCAGAAATAATGAGGCGAAGAGTAAATAATGTACTTGTTGCCGGTAACGGACATATTGGTCTTGAATTGTACAAAAAACACCATCCACACGTGATTATAACAGATATTCGTATGCCCATAATGACTGGATTGGAAATGCTGGAGAAAATCAGGGAAATTGATGAAAATGTTAAAGTTATTGTTGTATCTGCTCATAATGATACCCAATATTTTCAGCAGGCTATTAATTTGGGAGTTGATGGATTTTTACTTAAGCCAATTAATGTAAACAATGTTATTAAGCAGATCTCCAAAATTACCAGACAGTTAGTATATCAGCAAAAAGCTCTGGAATTTGAAGATAAGATCCAGAAATTCAATGAACTTATTTTCCAGAATAAAGCTCGTGCTTCTGCGATGCAGACCTCAATGGCTCCATCCTGGCTCTTGTCTGAAAAGAAATTACTGTTTTCTTCAAATTATATAGTTGATGAAAGGACACCCAGTGGTGATTTCTTTGATATTATTCCCATTTCTGAAACTCGTTATATTGCTTATATGGGTCACTTCCCGCATCAGGACATCAAGGGTACACTTTTTATGCTCACCATTAAAGTCACCATGGACAACATTATAAAAAATGAGCTGGAAATGGCTTCTCCGGGAGTTATACTTGATCGACTCGTGAGTATCCTGGGAACAGATAATATTACAGATAGTATGGAACTGCTGGTGTGTTTAATAGATTCTGATTTTGAGTTTGTCCGATATGCAAAAATAGGTTCAGTGAATATTCTGCAATATGATTTGGCATCGAACTCTTTTTGTGATCTGGAGAAAGCGCAGATTTCATTGAATTCAGATAGCACAGATGAATTGGAGAAACCTAAGAGCTCCTTTGAGGAGCAGGAATTTTCCTTTAATGATCAGAAGCTAAATATCATATATACTTGTGAATTACAGAATTATAGTTTAAACGAGAAGAAGCTGGGGTTAGATGGTATAAAACGGATTATTTCAGAAATTGATGATCCAAATTCGTTCCTGATGCCATATATATTTAACGAAAAACTTTTAAAAGAGGGTTATACCTCAATCACATCAGATTTCTCTTTTGTACTATTTAGAACAAATAACCTGATGCAGAATGTAGATAATCGTTTTCTGGTAACATTTAAATCTGTTCTTACCAATACTTCCCATATAAGGCGGCAGTGCGAAAAATTTATCCTGGATAACACGGGACAGGATGATCTGGCATTTGAAGTTGAACTGGTTATTGCTGAAATACTCACAAATGTGATCGTGCATGGCTTAAAAAACAAACCGGACACGATGGTAGTGCTATCGCTGGTAATCACTGACAATGTAATTATCAGTATTTGGGATAAAGGTATTGAATGGATAATACCCATATTAAAAAAAGAAGATGCATTTGATCTGGTGGCAAACGATGCCACTTCTGGAAGAGGGTTACCTATTATTGTTACCCTGTCTGATGAAATAACAAGAAAAAGAATTGATTCTATAAATCAAACACGGATTATATTCACTATTGACTCTGATAAGGAGAGCTTATGTTAGACATTACTTTCAATCTAAATGAGAATATTGGAATTGTAAAAATTAGCGGTGAGCTTGATGCCTCTAATTCAAAGGATTTACGAAAAGCATTTGATGATTACTTTTTGAGAACTAACAAGTTTATACTTGATTTTTCTGATCTACAGTTTATGGATAGCACCGGGCTGGGAACTATCATCAGGATTTTCAAAGTTACAGAACAGAAAAATGGTTATCTTTGTATCGCTAATCCCCGTAATAAAGCCGCCCGAGTATTAAAAATGACTCAGGCGCATAAAGTGATAAATATTTTTGAGACTTTTGAAGAGGCTTTATCTAAATTGCAGGGCTCTTAAGAATAGGTTAATTTAATTCAAGAATTTCCTTTTTCTGAAAGCCCTTAATCACTTTCAATTCCAATTAGTTATATATTAATAATAATCTTTGTTTAAATTATAATTCAATCCCGATAATTGTGATAAAGCTGCAATTGCAGCAGTTTCTGCCCTTAAAATATGATTACCTAGAGAAAATGATATCACCTCTTCTTTGCTTAAGAATTCCTTTTCCTGCTGAGAAAATCCACCTTCCGGTCCAATGATAATCCCTAAAGATCCACCAGGGAATTGGTTCTTGATCTCGAATAATGAACGCTGTCTCTCGGTTTCCAGTGCAACTACAGGTACAAAACCGTCTTTCCGCATCAGGTCAGGAATTTTTCTAAGATCAACACATTCGTTAATCAGTGGTAACCAGGCATTATCACACTGTTTCATTGCTGCTATGGCAATTTTGTGAAATTTATTCTGTTGGTTAGCTGAATTTTTCCGAATAGTACGCTCTGTTTCCAGAGGATAAAATCTTGAACACCCCAGCTCAGTTGCTTTTTCAATTATCAAACTGTCATGTTTATTTTTTAATAAGGCAAATGCGAGAGCCATCCGGGGTTCACTTCGTTCATAAGTCTGACGGTTTTCAATCTCGATCAGCAAACTTCTTCGCTCTATTTTCACAATCCGGCAGTCAGCAAGTAGTCCACAGCCACTTGTGACCAGAATGGTATCTCCTTCACGCTTTCGCAGCACCTGACTTATATGGTGAAATTCCTCACCTTCAATGCTATACTGCCCTTCTTGTGAATCGCAAATGGCTGGCACATAATAACAGGGCACTTGTCTGATCTCTAACTAAATTATATTAAAAAGATGCTTGAATTTACTAAAGAAGCTCTTCTTGGGCTCATATTTCTTTTCTTTATCTATTTCGGCAAGTTCAGTGTACAATTCTTTTTCCCTACCAGTAACCTTTGTAGGGATCATTACGATTATGTGCACAAACAAATCCCCACTATATCCGCTATTGAGGTAGGGAAGACCCTGTCCTCTCACGCGGAAGGTTTTCCCTGATTGAGTTCCGGCAGGTACTTTCATTTTAACTTTTCCAGACAAAGTGGGAACTTTAATTTCGCAGCCAATTACTGCCTGAGAGACTGTAATGGGAAAATTGATCCTCAAATTACTTTCTTCCCGGTCAAATTCAGGGTGTTCCTTTTCTTTGATGTGTACCAGGATATCTCCATTTTCTCCACCATTTTTGCCTTTATTACCTTTACCTCGGAGTCTGATATATTGTCCTTCTGCTACTCCGGCAGGGATTTCCACTTCAAGTGGCTTTAATTTATTTACTCTGCCTTCACCGTGGCAAACCTTGCACTTCTTTTCTATCAGTTTCCCTTCACCATTACAGGTGGGACATCGCACCACAGTTTGCATCTGACCAAATAATGAACGGGATGTCTGCATAACCTGGCCAGTACCTCGGCATTGAGGACAGGCTTGAGTTTTTCCATCTTCTGATCCACTGCCATGGCAATGATCACAGGAATCTTTTATATTTATCTTTAGTTTTTTCTTCACGCCTTTAGCAATTTCTTCCAATGTCAGGGATAATGATAACTGCAGGTCTTCACCTTTATTACGACGGCTGCCTCCACGGCTGCGTCCCATACTGCCACCAAACAAGTGCTCAAAAATTCCTCCAAGCCCTTCACCACCAAAGATATCATCAATATCTGAGAAATGAGAAAAGTTACCCCAGTCAAAGCCACTGCCACCAAATGCGCCTTCCAGTCCAGCATGACCGAATCTGTCATACTTACTGCGTTTATCAGCGTCGCTCAGCACTTCATAGGCTTCCGAAGCTTCTTTAAAATTCTTTTCGGCTACTTTATCATCAGGATTTTTGTCAGGGTGATACTTCATTGCAAGTTTACGATATGCTTTTTTGATCACGCTTGCATCTGCTGTTTTATCAATACCCAGCACTTCATAATAATCTCTTTTTTCCATTATTTATCCCTTATAAAATTTCCTTATATATCTTGTAGCTAACCAGATACATCAATGATCAGCTACAGGAGATACAAGAAAATAGGCAATGCACCATTAAGCGCATTGCCTATATTACTATCAGTTATTTATCGTCGTCAACTACTTCAAAATCAGCATCAACAGGACCTTCTTCAGGTTCTGCCTGCTGCTGTCCACCTGCCTGTCCACCCATTTTGCTGGGATCAAAATCTGCATTATGAGGTCCTTCACCACCGTCAGCCTGTTGTTGTTTCTGCATATCAGCATAGAGTATTTCACTCATTTTCTGTGCTTTCTTGGAAAGTTCTTCTTTAATGCTTTCATATTCTTCTTTGGTTCCAGCTTTTTCCATTTTTTCCTTAGCTTCTTTCACGGCAGCTTCCACTTTGGCTTTTTCATCAGCAGGAATTTTTTCACCATATTCAGAAAGGCTTTTTTCAACTGAGAAAATAAAGGTGTCAAGTTCATTATGAGCAGTCACTTTTTCCTTCTCCAATTTATCGCTCTCAGCGTGTGCTTCTGCATCTTTTACCATTTTTTCGATTTCTTCTTCATTCAAGGAGCCTGTTCGCTCAATGCGGATAGACTGTTCCTTTCCTGTTCCCTTATCTTTAGCGGACACATGCAATATACCATTAGCATCGATATCAAATGTAACCTCTATTTGAGGTGTTCCCCGGGGTGCTGGTGGGATATCTGTGAGATCAAATTTGCCCAGTGTACGGTTATCATTTGCCATGGAACGCTCTCCCTGAAGCACGTTTATGCTCACTGCCGGCTGATTATCCGCTGCTGTAGAAAATACCTGGCTCTTATTAGTGGGGATGGTGGTATTACGTTCAATAAGCTTGGTCATCACTCCACCTAATGTTTCTATACCCAGTGAAAGAGGAGTTACATCGAGCAGAAGCACGTCATTAAGACTTTCGTCTCCACCCAGAATTCCACCCTGAATTGCAGCACCAACTGCCACTACTTCATCAGGATTAACGCTCTTATTTGCCTTCTTACCAAAATATTTCTCAACTGCTTCCTGTACTGCAGGAATTCGCGTACTGCCACCTACCAGCAAGATCTCATCTATGTCACTGGGGTTCAATTTTGCATCTTTCAAAGCTTTACGGCAGGGTTCTATTGATCTTTCCACCAGGTCTGCTGTCATTCGATTAAATTCTGCTTTGCTCAGATCAAGACTCAAATGCTTGGGACCAGAGGCATCAGCTGTTATAAACGGCAGATTTATATTTGTGGTTCCTGTACCGGATAATTCCACTTTTGCTTTCTCTGCAGCTTCCTTGATCCGCTGTACTGACATAGCATCACTGGACAGATCTATCCCTTCCTGCTGTTTAAATTTATCCATGATCCAGTCCATGATCTTCTTATCAAAATCATCTCCACCCAGGTGAGTATCTCCGTTTGTAGAAAGAACTTCTACAACACCCTCTGCTACTTCCAGAACCGATATGTCAAAAGTTCCGCCACCAAGGTCATAAACTGCAATTTTCTCTTCTTTTTCTGAATTTAATCCATAAGCCAAAGCTGCGGCTGTAGGTTCATTAATGATGCGTCTCACTTCCAGTCCGGCGATTTTTCCTGCATCTTTTGTCGCCTGGCGCTGAGCATCATTAAAATAGGCTGGTACAGTGATCACTGCTTCAGTGATTTCCTGACCTAGATGTGATTCTGCAGTTTCTTTCATTTTCCTAAGTACCATAGCCGAGATTTCCTGGGGTGAATAATCCTTATTTTCTATGGGAATATGCACAACTGCTTCTTTAAATTTTCCACTTCTTATCTCATAATTCACGTTTGAGATCTCTGATTGTACTTCATCGATCTGGCGTCCCATAAAACGCTTGATAGATGAGATTGTATTACGCGGATTGGTAACAGCCTGGCGCTTTGCCAATTGTCCCACCAATCGTTCATTATCCTTTGTGAATGCCACTACTGAGGGCGTAGTACGAGATCCTTCCACACTCTGGATCACATTAGCCTTACCACCTTCCATCACGGCTACGCAAGAATTTGTGGTGCCTAAGTCTATTCCTATGATTTTACCCATCATATCCTCCTGTTTCTATTTTTTTTTTTATCAGCTTTCTTATCAGCAGTTTTTTCTGGTTTTTCACCATTTGATACTGCCACACGTGCTGCTCTTATCAATTTGCCGTTCATCAGATAGCCATTCTGAATAGTTGCGGCAATTTTGTTCTCTTTCAGCTCAGAAGGGATATGGGCTAATGCCTCGTGATATTCAGGATTAAAGTCCCGTTTATCAGTTTCGACCTTTTCCACTCCTTCCCTTTTAAGAATATTTGAGATTTGATTATAGATCATCTCAATTCCTTTCTGATAATGTTTGGCATTGCCTTCATCATGATCACCTGCCAAAGCCCGTTCAAAATTATCTGTCACATCACATAATTCCAGGATCAGACGCTGATTAGCATTTTTTATCCAAGTTGATTTTTCTACAGTACTCCGCCGTCTGAAATTCTCAAATTCTGCTACGGATCGCAGCCATTTATCCTTCATTTCCGCTTTCTCGCGTTCCAGCTGCATAATTTTTTCCAGCAATCCCGTTTCCTCTGTTGAATCAACTATTTCCACATCCACTATTTCATTTTCAGTAGTTTCTTCCACCAGATCCTGCTGCTCTTGCTGTAATGCTTCCTGTTTTAATTTTTTATCTATTTTACTAGTTTCTGACATTTTGCTTCACCATCATCCCTTTCTTCGTAGTCTCGGTTATTGTTCTGGCGAAATCTCTCACCAGGGGTATATTTTTTTTATAATTCATCCGCACTGGTCCCACAATCCCGAGGTAACCCGGTACGCCATATATCTCATATTTAGCATAGATCATGGCATATTCAACCAGTTCTGGTCTGACAAGGTCTTCCCCCATTAAAATGGAATAATCCTTATCACTTTCATGTCTTTTCATCAGATTTATCAGATTATCCTGACGCTGAATGAATCCTAAAAATGATAGTATTGATTTGCGCTCATTAAATTCAGGCTGCTCCAGGAAATTCATGTTACCGTCAAAATGAATATAATAACTCGAAATCTGACTTAATGCATGATGTAATCCCCGTAAAAAATTCTTGAATAAGGCACTCTCTCTGCCTATTTTATTCTGGATTTCCTGCAGATATTTATTTTGAATGTCATATATCCGCAATCCTCCCAGTTCTTCATTGATATGACGGACAATGATCTTGAGTTGACGAGGATTGATCTCACTCTCAACATTCAGGATCACAGTCTTATCAAGCCCGGAATCCAGACTGACCACAAAAAGAAGTTTGCGGGGAGTAATATGGAATACATCCAGCTTTTCAAGATAACCAAAAGATATCTGAGGTTCAGCCACAAATGAGAGCTGATCTGTTTCTTTTGCCAGCACTTGCATGATATAATGCAATGCCATAGGTGTATCACGGTAATATTGCACCAGCAGATTTCTCAATAATTCATTCTCTTGAAAATGCTGAGCCTCAAACTCCGGATTGACCATTCGTAAATATTCCCGATAACCCATGATCGTTGGGATCCTGCCTGCTGAGGTGTGCGGCTGAAAGATCATATCTTCCTTTTCAAGTTTATTCAAATCTATCCGAATTGTGGCTGAAGAACAATCCGGTAAATATTTACTGCAAATCTGCTTTGATGATACCGCTTCCTGATGCTCGATATATTCCTCTACCAGGAATCTTAATACCTCTCTGCGTCTTATATCATTCTTTTTCATCACCAATCACATCCTTTATTTTAGCACTCTAATCAACCACCTGCTAATTCCAGTGACATTCAATAATTTAAAGAAAAACTGTCAATCTAAAAATAAGAGTGCTAACTTTTTCTCCCCCTATACGTAAACTGCCCTGAAAACACTTACCTGACTGCTCTTGATCTCCAAATGGATTTCTTGCGGAACAACAAAGCACGTACTCACATAAAAATGTCACTATGTGCTAAGTTGTTACTCGAGTAGTCCACTAGATGACAGTAGATGAATATAAGTGATGGTGATATGGCAATTTAGCTGTTTTTTATATAAAATTAGTATTCCAAAGAGTAAAATTATAGTTACAAAAGATGAATAATTTTGAAAAGAAACTAAATATTTACAGGAAATATTTGACAAAGTACTGGTAGAGATATAAATGAAGAAAAAGGAGTAGAAATGTCAGAGAGCAACCTTAATCAGGAAATTCGGGGGGAATATATTATTTCAGGACGGGTTCAGGGAGTAGGTTACAGGTACTTTGTTCTTCAGGCAGCTTATAAATATAATATTCGTGGAAGAATAAAAAATTTGAGCAATGGCACAGTGAGAGTGAGAGCAATAGGTAGTGATCTGCAAAGTTTTGAAAATGAGCTCTGGCAAGGGTCAGTTTTTTCTACAGTAGAGCAGGTAAAGAAATCAGAACTACCTGAATCATTGGGATATGCGGATTTCTCCATCGAATAGTCTTTTATTACTTCTTTTGATCACTATTTTGGTGAATCTGTCAGGGATGAGCAGTAGACCTTTATATGTTACTCCTTCAGATAAATATTATATCGTGAAGCCCGGAGATACTCTCAGCCTGATCACTCGTCAGTCAGGAGTTTCCGTAGCCAATTTAAAGTTATATAATAATCTTGATAGTGACAGGATTGAGATTGGTCAAAAAATCTATTATGCACCGCACCAGGCAATGAAGCGCAATTATATCACAGAACGTAAGGTGCCACCAGATGGCAGGCACACTGTATCAAAGAGTGAGGATTTACCCTTGATCGCCAAAATGTATGGTCTTGATCTGCTGGATCTCGTGCATTATAACAAGATAACCAGTTGGGAATTAACTCCCGGAGATGTGATATATCTGAACGAGAAGGGACTTGATAAAGAATCTCTGACAGAAAAGAAGACAGAAAAAGCAGCTGTCCCCAGGCAACCGATTGCATCAACCAGTAAGCCCAAACCGAAACCAGTTAAAACCCGGGAAAAAGACAAAAGCTCCAAAGCTCCTGATATGCTTCAGCATCAACCAGTGGAAAATTATACGATCACCTGCCGTTTTAATAAAAAAGAGCGTCACCAGGGGATAGACCTGGCAGCACCTCTGGGCACTCCAATTTATGCAGTATTAGATGGGAAAGTAATCTATTCCGGCGTACAGAAAGGTTATGGTAATCTAGTAATATTGGAGCATCCTGATCGGGTGATGACAGTCTATGCACATAATGAGGCAAATATTGTGGAAGCAGGAGAAAGCGTTCAGGCAGGAGATAAAATAGCCTCGATGGGTTCAACGGGAAGATCGACGGGAAATCATCTTCATTTTGAAATCAGAAAGGCAGGTCAACCGCTTGATCCTGAACCTTATTTAAAGATTCAAGGAAGATAGAATGAATGAGAAAGAATTTTATTATATAGGCGAAGTTGCTAAGCAGATAAATATCCATGAGCAGACAATACGTGAATATGAAAGGCGGGGATTGATCAAACCTCAGCGTAGCAATCGCAATACCAGAATATTTTCCAAAAAAGACTTGCTTCAAATAGAAATAATAATCACTTTGACTCAAGAATTGGGAATAAATTTATCTGGAGTAAAGCTGGTAATGAAATTGGCAGAGATCAGCAAAATGAGTGATGATGAGCTTCTCGATTTTGTTACAGACAATATGCCTGAATTTCAGGAATTTGCCCCTAAAACAAAAAGTTGACGAGATAACGTATTAAGATAAAATTGCTGATTAGATTAGAGAAATTGGTAATTTTATCTAGGATATGGGGTATTCTGGAAGGGAATAAGGAGATGGTGAATGAGTGAAAATGTGTTTGAAGATCGGGGTTTGCAATCATATTTAAATGAGATTGCGCAGGTCGATCCGTTAACACGTGAAGAGGAAGAGAAATTAGCAGTTAAAGCCCAGAAAGGTGATAAAGAAGCTATAAATAAAATTTTGACAGCAAACTTGAAGTTTGTGGTACGCGTAGCAGCACGATATCAAAATCGTGGACTTACCTTAAGCGAATTGATAAGTGAAGGTAATCAGGGTTTGATCAAAGCCATAGAGAAATTTGAACCTGAGCGTCACAATAAATTTATTTCCTACGCTGTCTGGTGGATCAAACAGCGTATCATCAGTGCCTTAACAGAGAAAAACAATCTAATTCGTATGCCTCTTGATAAAGTAAATCTGTTGAATAAAATAAATAAACAAAAAGAAAGGACCTACAGTATTACTGGTAGTCGTCCTGATGAGCAAGAAATATCTGAAGATACTAATGTACCTCTGAAGCATATTAAAAAAGTAAAGATGCAGGAGATCAACACAGTATCTATTCATGATAAAAGCCACAGTTCACATCAGGGTCAGATTGATTTTGATAATTTTTTGAGAGATGTATCTATTGCTGATCCCAAAGAGCTTTATCTGGCAAAAAGGCGCGATAAGAAGATAGAAAGGGCATTGAACGAATTGCCGGCTCGAGATTCTTTTATAATCAGAGAATATTTTGGTCTGGAAGGTAAAAAGGGTAAAAACTTTGCCCAAATAGCCGAAGAGCTTGGTTTATCAAGGGAGCGGGTGCGTCAAATCCAGAAAAAAGCACTTGAAAGAGTGTCAGAGACATTGGATTTTGATTATGAAGATGAATTTATCTATAATACAAATTCCACTAATACACCGTAACGAGGTAAATTCCGTTTGAAAGGCTTTTCTAAAGAGAGAAAAACTATACAATACAAAAGTTACGTATTCTTATGAAAAACGGAGGTTGTTCATGTATAAACTGAATGTGATATCAGAATTTTCTTCAGCTCACAGGCTGGAAGGATATCAGGGAGCCTGTCATAATCTTCATGGGCATAACTGGAAAGTTCGAGTTGGCGTTCTGGCATCCCAGGTTGATGATATCGGTATGACACTGGATTTTGGAGTGGTAAAACAACATTTAAATTCCCTGATGGCAGAGCTTGATCATGGTTATCTAAACGAAATGGCGTGTTTTGAAGGGATGAATCCTACATCTGAGAACATTGCCAAATATATATTTAATCGTCTCAGTGAAGTGTTGAATGGGGATTTTGTCCGGGTAGCAGAAGTTGAGATCTGGGAGAGTGAACGCTCCTCAGTGGTATATTTTGAATGATCAGAATAGTAGAATCTGAATTTTTAACAAGTGCTGTCACGACAGATCAGTATCCAGCCAGTCTTTTTGCTGAATTTGCCTTTGTGGGCAGGTCAAATGTTGGGAAATCTTCGCTCTTGAACACGCTTTTAAACCGTAAAGCACTGGCAAAAGTTAGTGGACAACCAGGAAAAACCCGATTGGTGAATTTCTTTAAGGTAAGGTTCAAGGCAGAAGAAGAGGATGGATTTTTCACGTTAGTGGATCTCCCTGGATATGGTTTTGCCAAAGTGAGTAAAACGGAACGTGATAAATGGAAAGTAATGATCAATGAGTATTTCAGCACCCGTTTACAGTTACAGGCAGTATTTGTACTCGTGGATATTCGTCATAAAGCAGATCCCAAAGATATTGATGTAATCCGCATGCTGTCTGAAATTGGTAAAACCTGCTGTGTTATAGCCACAAAAAGTGATAAAATAGCCATTTCCAAACAACCGGCAAGGTTGCGTGAATTAAGATCTGGATTAGGATTGCAGCAGGAAAAGATATTTGCCTTCTCTGCTTTGAAGAAAAAAGGTGTTAATGAAGTCCTAAAATGGCTTGATAGTATCGTAACTTAGGAATAAGAGGTTTTTTAATGATATTAGAAAAGATAACCAGCCCGGAAATGATAAAGAAATTAAGTATCAGTGAATTACGGGCTTTGGCAGAAGAAGTGCGTAAACGCATTATTGAAGTAACTGCCAAAAATGGGGGACATATAGCTCCCAGTCTGGGAGCAACAGACCTGGCAATAGCACTGCTGCACGTTTTTGTACCAGACCAGGACAGGATAGTGTGGGATGTGGGACATCAAAGCTATGCCTATAAAATTTTAACAGGTCGTAATGACAGATTTGACACTTTACGTGAATATGGCGGTATAAGTGGATTCAATCGGATAAGTGAAAGCAAATATGATGCTTTTGGAGTGGGGCACAGCAGTACATCAATCTCAGCAGCTCTGGGGATCACCATGGCAAAAGAATGTCTGCAAGAACCGGGTCTGGCAATTGCGGTGATCGGTGATGGAGCACTTACGGGCGGAATGGCATTTGAAGCCTTAAATCATGCCGGGCACCTTAATAAGAATCTGATTGTAATATTGAATGATAATAATATGTCAATTTCACCCAATGTGGGAGCATTGCAGAAATATTTTGCTGATTTTCTGGTGAGCAGGTCATATAATAAGTTAAAAGGTAAAATCTGGGATATTTTGCAGAATCTGCCTGCTTCAGATCATAATAAACGGAGGATTTTACATTTTGCTCAGAAATTTGAGGGGAATATTGTTAGTACCTTTGCCCCGAATATAATTTTTGAGGATATGGGTTTTAAATATGCAGGACCAATTGATGGACATAATATTGCCCAACTCACCCGTACTTTCCGCAGAGCACGTGATAATATGGAAGGCCCCGTTCTTTTGCATGTGATTACCCGCAAAGGTAAGGGTTATGTACCCGCAGAAGCAAATGCCGCCAAATTTCATGGATTGGGACCATTTCAAGTGGAAACTGGTGAGTGCCTTAGTAAATCTGAAGTTACTTATTCAAGGGTATTTGGAAATAAATTAACTGAGCTTGCCCGGGAGAATGAGCGCATCGTGGCTATTACGGCAGCGATGACCGATGGTACGGGATTATCTGAATTTGCCAAAGAATTTCCAGACCGGTTTTTTGATGTAGGAATTGCTGAACAGCATGCAGTCACCTTTGCAGCAGGTTTTGCTACTCGCAAAATGAAACCAGTTGTGGCTATATATTCCACTTTTATGCAAAGAGCTTATGATCAATTGATCCATGACGTGGCTTTGCAGAAATTGCCAGTAGTGTTCTGTCTTGATAGAGCAGGACTGGTGGGAGAAGATGGGGCAACGCATCATGGCAGTTTTGATATCTCATATCTGGGATTGATACCTGATCTTGTGGTTATGGCACCCAGCAGCAGCGATGAGTTGGAAAAAATGCTTTCCTTTGCCTGCAATTATGAGTCTGGTCCTGTGGCAATCCGTTATGCTCGTGGCTTAGCACCACTATGCAATTCAAGAGAAGCAGAGATCATTCTGGGGAAATCAGTCGTAGTATCTGAAGGTGAAAAGGTTGCAGTGATTGGAGTTGGAAATTATTTCTTTGAGGCAGAAAAACTGGTGAAGATGATCAGGGATAAATATCAAATTGAACCTGTATTGATCGATCCCCGTTTTATCAAACCCCTTGATACCGAATTGCTTGAAAATTTGAAATCCCAAGTGGACATTGTGATAACTCTTGAAGATAATGCCTTGAAAGGTGGTTTTGGTATGAATATCAGTAATTACTATTGTAATACCGACATCAAGGTATATTCATTTGGTCTTCCGGATGAATTTATTACCCATGGCAAAATAGCAATTCTTAAATCCCATTATGGTTTGGAAGCGACTCACATTTTTAAAGAGCTTGAAGAGAAGGACATATTTTAGAGTGAATTTTAATCAGGATACAATAGCTGCTCAATCGACTGCTGCCGGTAAGGGAGCAATCCATATAATTCGTTTGAGTGGAGCTGATGCCATCAAGATTTGTGATAAAATATTCAAAGCCCAAAAAACTTTGGCAGAAACTCCCAGCCGCTATGCGACTTTTGGCAAGATATATGCTTGTGAACAATTAATTGATGAAGTGCTTATTACAGTATTTCGAGCTCCTGACAGTTATACCGGTGAAGATGTTGTGGAAATATCCTGCCATGGCAATCAATATATTGCAGCTCAGATACTGGAAAATATCCTTCAATTTGCCCGTCTGGCTGATCCTGGAGAATTTACACAACGAGCCTTTCTGAATAATAAACTTGATCTTACCCAGGCAGAAGCTGTGGGAGACCTGCTTTCTGCATCTACGCGCTTTTCACATAAAACTGCTATTGATCAGATGGAGGGCCGGCTCAAACAGAAGATCAGTAATATTTTAGATATTATTACTGAGATCCGCATTGCGCTGGAATTAGAGATAGATTTTCCTGAAGATTATCAGGAATCAATTTCTTTAGAGGATATTGAAACTAAGATTTCCAGATTAAAAAAAGACCTGGAAATGCTAGTGAAAAGCGGTAGAGATGGAATGATCTTGAGGAATGGTTACAGGGTAAGTCTGGTGGGAAGACCTAATGTTGGTAAATCAAGTATTTTTAATGCTCTGCTTGATTCAGAAAGAGCTATTGTCACACCAGTGCCGGGAACAACCAGAGACTATTTGGAAGAGGCTATTGCTTTATCTGGTTTTTTGATTGTTTTTTATGATACTGCAGGATTGCGGGATTCGGAAGATGCTCTGGAAAAACTGGGAATGGCTCGCAGTATGGGTATAATTGATAAATCTGACCTGGTGATCTATGTAACTGATTCTGAAATGCAGGATAATGAGATAAATAAATTAGAAGAGACAGTAAAAAATAAAAAACTGCTCAAAGTACTTAATAAAACTGATATTATTGCACCTACCCTTATCAGTGAATACCTCCGGCAGGATTATATACCATGTTCAACGGTTATCTCAGATGGACTAAATGAGCTTAAAACTGCCATATTACAGGAAATCAATATCAAACCGGAGGAATTTAAGGTTCCACCTTTGACTAATACGCGTCAACTTGCTGCTGCCAGAAAAGCTCTAAATGAATTGCTGCAGTTTCAGGAAACCTTGAAATCTGAAGGAAGTATTGAGTTCTTGGCTTTTGATCTTTTGCAGGTAAGTAAGGCACTTGAAGAGATCACGGGAGTGATAACCACAGATGATATTCTGGATAAAATTTTCTCCAGTTATTGTATTGGTAAATAGATGCATCCGGGAGCATTCACTAAATTTAATTGACAGTTATTGTAAGAAATTTTAATCAAATACTGGGTGATGAAGATGATTTTTCAGCTACTGAGGTTATCTTTAAGAATTGGAAAAAAAGAGGAAAAATTAAAATGAAAATTGGATTAATCGGTTTACAAAACTCAGGAAAAACCACAATATTTAATGCCCTTACAGGTTTGGAAGCAGAAGTTACCTCATATAGCAGTCAAAAGCTTGAACCTAATATTGGAGTGGTGGAAGTTCCAGATGAAAGAATTGATTGGCTTTCAGATCATTATCAACCCAAGAAAACAATATATACTCATATAGAATTCACTGATTTTGCTGGACTAAATTCCGGCAGTAAGGATGGCGAAGCGTTCTCAGCAGAATCTTTAGGTTTGATAAAAACCTCAGAAGCACTTGCGCTGGTGATCAGAAATTTCAATGATGAAATTATCGCTCAAAGCCAGGGTGATCCCGATCCCTTATCAGATATTGAACAGATCATGGAAGATATGATTATCAGCGATATGATCATTGTTGAAAAAAGACTGGAAAGGATCGTGAAAGATAAAAAAAGAGGTGTTAATCTGGCAGAATTGCAGATAGAAGAACACATTCTCTCCCGGATCAGTGAACAGCTGAATAATTCCACACCAGTGCGAGACCTGGAATTTAGTGTTGAAGAAGCAAAGGCGATCAGGGGATTCAGATTGCTTACCGAGAAGCCAATTATGATAATCCTGAATTCTGATGAAAATAATTTCGGAAAAAATGATGATCTTATTAATAAAATAGAAGAAAATTATCGTGTTATTGAATTAGCAGGTAATTTTGAAATGGAATTAAGCAAACTAGACAGCGAAGAAGCTGAGATGTTCATGGAAGATATGAATATAAGCGAATCTGCTGTTAACCGCTTAATTAGATTTTCTTATGATATGCTTGGATTGATCAGCTTTTTTACTGTTGGTAAAGATGAAGTGAGAGCCTGGACAATCACGCGGGGTGATAATGCTGTTCTGGCTGCTGGAAAAATTCACTCAGATCTTGCTCGTGGCTTCATCCGGGCAGAGTGTTTTCATTATGAAAAACTTAAGGAACTAGGTTCGGAAAAAGCATTAAGAGAAAAAGGACTCTTCAGGTTGGAGGGCAAAAATTACATCGTACAAGATGGGGATGTTATTAATATAAGGTTTAGTGTGTGATTATGGATGAAAAACAGACAATTAATTTTAAATCAATAATTATCTGGCTACTACTCTTGATTTTATCAATTTTATTGCTGGTGGCAATCAGTGTAGATAGTCAGAAGATTATCACAGATTACGATAATATTATCCAGAGTGGTATGTCATTTCTGGATGTGGTAAAGATGGATTTCCCAGATGTGAGTAACCCAATTGGGCCTTTTGGAGCCTGTATGAGCTATTGGCTCAGCTATCTATTTGGTAGAATACTCTGTATTTCTCTCCTGCTGGGTATGATAATGCTCTCATTTTTTAATATTTTCACATCTAATCAGGAAAATATCCTTAGTAAGATAATCTGCTTTGTGATCATGGCATTCTTTGTGAATATCATTGTGATCACAGTAACTCATAAGCAGTCTCAGATACCAGGTTTGTTTACTAAATTCTTCAGAACTTTTCTCAATAACATGTTTGGTACCGCAGGAACTATCATTATTGCTTCAGTGATAATTATTGTGATGGTGATAATAATATTTGAACTGGGACTTATCTGGCGCTTCTTCTGCTGGCTTGCTAAAATCTTCAGCAGTTTTTTTGGGCTGATATTCAAACCACGTAAAAAGATAGAAATAGAAGGAAAACCTGCTCCCAAAGCACGAAAGCCCAAATTAATAATTCATTCAGAACCGGCTGAAGATATTGAAGAAGATCCTCAGATAAGTTTGGATATTGAGGAAATAATTGAGGAAATTCCTAAAAAAAAGGTTAAAACTCCTCCAATTAATAATACTCCTCCTAAAAAGGAAGAAAAGAAAGTTTTAAAACAGGTTAAAAGACGTGATAATCCCAATAATTATCAACCACCTGCTGATGGAAAATATCATCTTCCCAAAATCCCGAATTTTCTGCAGGAGTCTTCTGCTCAAATCTCTGACCGCAAATCCATAGAAGATAATATTGCCAAAGTAAGTAATGTCCTGCAGAATAAACTTGCTGAATTCCAGGTAGAAGCAACCGTAAAAAATGTCAATATTGGACCTATAGTAACGCAATATGAACTGGAACCTGCACCGGGAGTTAAAGTAAATACTTTTAATAACTTATCAAAAGATCTGGCGCTGGCACTCAAAGCCACAAGTCTGAGGGTGGAAGCTCCTATCCCGGGAAAGGGATTTATTGGTATTGAAGTACCTAATGACCAGCGTGATATTATTTATCTGCGTGATATTATGCTTTCACCACAGATGAAGAAGATGAAGAGTAAACTTGCTTTTGCCCTGGGAAAAGATATAGCAGGAAATCCTGTAGTAGCGGATCTTGCACGTATGCCGCACCTTTTGATAGCAGGTGCCACTGGTTCAGGGAAAAGCGTCTGCGTAAATTCCATTATTGTAAGTCTGCTGCTGCGGAGCACACCTTCGGAGCTTCGTCTTATTCTCATTGATCCCAAACGCATTGAATTAGTCGGTTATGAAGGTATTCCTCATCTAATTCAAAACGTGGTTACAGAAACTGATCATGTGATGATGGCGCTAAATTGGGCAGTCACTGAAATGGAAAGAAGATATAAGCTGCTGCAGAATTACACAGTAAGGAATCTGGAAGATTATAATAATAAGATCAGAGAATTAAAGTCAATTGGAGAAGAACCGGAAGATAATGAACTTCCCTGTATTGTGGTGATCATTGATGAATTCTCAGATCTGATAATGACGGCTACAAAGGAAATAGAACGCCCGGTAACCCGTCTGGCACAGATGGCTCGTGCGATAGGAATACATTTGATCCTGGCTACACAGCGTCCTTCCACAAAGGTTATCACCGGTTTGATCAAGGCAAATTTTCCTGCGAGAATAGCATTCAAGGTTTCTCAAAAGATCAATTCACGAGTTATCATGGATTCTAATGGTGCTGAGCAATTGCTTGGAAAAGGTGATTCTCTCTATCTGGGTCCAGGAAAAGCCATCCCGGAAAGAATTCATGGAGCTTTTGTATCAGATGATGAGATCAATGATCTGGTAGATTATCTGAGAGTGCAGCCCAAACCAGAAAACGATATTATAATTATTCAGGAAGAAGGTGCGGCTTTGGTAAATTTCGATTTTGATGACGATTTATTCCCGGAAGCTGCCTATGCTGTAGTTACCGCAGGATCTGCTTCGGTTTCAATGCTTCAGCGTCATTTTAAAATTGGATATGCCCGAGCAGGTAGATTGATCGACCTGCTGGAACAGGCAAATATTGTTGGTCCACATCTGGGCAGTAAATCAAGAGAAGTGCTGGCAGATTTAGAAGATCTGGCAAGATTGGGCTACTTGCCTGAGGAGTTATTATGAAGATTTCCATGATATTACTATTCCTTATTATTTCACTTTATTTATCTGCGGATCAATTGGATGATATTTATAATCAGATCATCGATGAATACAGTAAAATTTCTTCGTTTGAAGCAACTCTTATTCAGGAAAACCACTGGTCAGAGATTGATCGAACAAAATCAACAACCGGGAAAATATATTATAATACTGATTCACTATATGTTTCCTATGATCCTCCCGATGAACAGGAATTATTCGTCCAGGAAAACACTGTGATCATGCACGATAAGAAGAGTGGACAGGCGATTTATATGGATAAAGGAGATTTTTTGATCCGACCTTTAAGTATAATCAAATCTTACTGGAATGAAAGTGAAAAACAATTGCTTCCAGTTCAGGATGATTTCATTATGTTATTAATAAAAAGAGCTGATGAAGAAATTATAATCAGCTTGAAATCAGGACTGATCACTTCATTACTTATTACTGATAAAGACAATAATTCTGTAAAATATCAATTTCTTGATGAGAAAATTAATTCTGTGCTTCCCAAAAGTATCTTTATACCGGCATTTCCTGAGAATACAAATATAATAGATAACCGCACAAACGGAGAATAAAAATGATTGCTCTAATTATGGCAGGAGGAGTTGGCTCCCGATTTTGGCCCCTTTCCAGAGAAGATAATCCCAAGCAGTTTTTGCCCATCGTTAGCACAGATTCCATGATAAAGCTTACTGTAGATCGACTGCTCAAAATAGTATCAATTAAAGATATTTATATTGTCACTGCCGCCAGACAGGCTGAATTGGTAAAATATCATCTTCCTGAGCTTAATCCCCAAAATATCATTATTGAACCTTTTGGAATGAATACTGCCCCATGCATTGCACTAAGCTTAGCCTGGCTGGGAAATAAGTATCCTGAAGATGAAACCATGCTGGTAGCTGCTGCAGATCATTTGATCACAGACACAGATGAATTCTATAAATGCGTGGATATTGCCCAGGCTGCTGCCAGGCAGGATATGCTGGTTACATTTGGTATTACACCTACGTATTCAGCAACCAGCTATGGATATATAGAAAGTGGTGAGCAAATAAATAATAATTCATTTCAGGTAGTTAGCTTCAAGGAGAAACCTGATAAGAAAACAGCCCAGGAATATCTGGAGAGAGGTAATTTTTTCTGGAATAGTGGTATGTTTATCTGGAATTTGAAGACAATAAGAGAAGCATTTATCACGCTGCAGCCTGCAATCTGGGATTTACTGGATAAAATTAAAGCTATTTGGCAAAAATATGAAAGAGGCAGTGATTTCACATCTCTTTATAAGCAAATGCCGCGTCTCCCCGTTGATATTGGTATCATGGAAAAATCAGATAATATTGCGGTTATCCCGTCAAATTTTGGCTGGAGTGATGTGGGCAGCTGGAAAGCACTATATGACATTTCACCTAAAGACAAGGATAATAACGTCTCAAAAAGAGAATTTCTTGCTATTGACAGCAAGGATAATTACATTTTTTCAGATAGACTGGTAAGTTTGATTGGAATCAATAACCTGGTGATAGTAGAAACTGAAGATTCACTCCTGATAGCAGATATGGAAAGGTCAGAAGAAGTTAAAAAACTGGTCAGCTATTTAAAGGATAATAATCTGAACGGTTATTTATAAGTGATGACAGAAAGCATAAAAAAGCAGATAATCAATTTGAAAGTCCTGCTTTGCGAAGATTCAGAAAATACATTGCATTCTCTGAAGAACATCCTGATCCGCAGATTTACTAAGGTGATCACTGCTGAAGATGGGTTATCCGGGCTACAGAAATACAAATCAGAAAAACCTGATCTGATCATTACTGACATTAGAATGCCGCAAGTTACAGGCCTGGAAATGATTAAAACAATCAGAGAAGAAGACAGTCATATTAAGATCATTATCATTTCTGCTCACAGAGATATTAAATATTTTATGGAAGCTATAGATTTCCATATCAGCGCATTCATCAGCAAACCGGTAGATTTTAAGATTTTTGAAAACCATCTGAAAGAGATTTCTGCTGATATACTTTTGCAGCAAAGGATCAAAATCGCAGAAGAAAAGCAGATTGCCATCTCCAAGCAGCAGGAAAGAATGTTTTTGGAGATCAAGCAGGATCTTTCTTTGGCTCGCACTGTACAGGAATATCTCCTTCCCGAATGGTTGTTGATAAGTGATGAGTTGATCTTTTCAACAGCCTATGTTCCTTCTCTGGATGTTGGGGGTGATCTTTTTGGGTATCATGCAGTTGATAAAGATAATTATGTCTTTTATCTGGGTGACGTATCAGGGCATGGACTAAAGGCTGCCATGCTCATGATGGCTGCAAATGCTACAATTAATATGCTAATTGATCAGGCAAAACCGGATATCGTCCCTTCACAGATACTTAATTTGCTCAATAAAATACTCTGTAAGTACCTGTTTATTAATAATAATTATATGACTATTATTCTGGGCACAGTAAATGTTTCCACAAATGAAATCCGCTATATTAGAGCCGGGCATCCTGAAATTATTGTTTATGATCATCAGGAAGAGAAAGCCAGGCTCATAGAAAATGATAAGGGGAATATCCCGGTAGGTTGGCTGCCAAATCATCTATATTCTGAAACGGATGAAAATAACCTCCTTATTAATGATGATCAGACAATATTTATTTATACTGATGGCTTATTTGAATGCACACTTCCTGATAATTCACGCCTTGGTCAGGAAGCTCTTCTCAAAGTATTAAATGACAAAATCCCTGGTACACATCCTTTTACTGCATCTTTGGAAATTATGGAGCATATTAAAATGTCGGGCTATGACATCAGCCAGGATGATTTCACTCTTGTATCCTTTTTTAAAACAAAATCCTTCTCTATGAAGGGTATCAGGGAATATTATCAGGCAGACATTCCTGAGGATCTTGAACTCGAAGATATCCAATGCAGTGATTTTTTATTCCAATACACTAATAACAAAGCATTTGCCAGGTTATTTGAGCGTGATATCAATCGTTTATTCAGTTCAGAAACTTTTCAGGGTGAAAGTAATTTCATTTCAGGTTTTCTTCTGCTTCAAGTATTTGATAATGGTAATGTAGAGTGTCATTTCTGGTTAAAAACTTACAATTCGAATGAAAATGATGTTTATCTTTATGATCAATCGCTGATGCAACCTTTGACCAAGGATCAGATTGTTTTGCAACTCAATGCACTGGATATTAAATCTGAAGGTTATTTAAAGAAGGTAAAATTTAAAACTCTGGGTGAAATACTCCAGGTTATATGTCTGCTTGACCCTAAAATTTGATCAATACAGTCTTGATCTTTTCACCAGATAGTCGAGTAGATTCTTCTCAAACGGTGTCGATGTGGTAATAGGATTATACTCGATTCCAGCTTCATAACATCGTCTTTTAAGTTCTTTGGTATAATTCCCATATTCCTGCTGATAATCCCTTCTGATCATCCAGGGATTTACGGTTATCTTTTCTTTAGTCTCAGCATCGATGAATTCTGTCTCCCGTTTGAAATCAAAATCAAGCTCATCCTGATCCTGAATATGAAATAGTATCACTTCGTGTTTCTGATGTCTGAAATGCTGTAAACCCGAAAATAGCTCGTCAAGATCATCCAGCATATCAGAGATGAGAACGATCAACCCTCGCTTGCGCACCTGCTCTGCCAGTTTATGAAGCACTTTTGCTGTACTGGTTCTATCACCACTTTCCAGATTATATAATTTCTTGAATATCTCATCCAGATATGAACGGAGTGATCGGGGAGGTAAATAAGAAGTAAGTTCATTATTATAGGTAATTAAACCCACAGCATCCTGTTGGCTCATCATCAGCCAGGCAAGTGATGATGCCAGTGCCTTGCCGTATTCAAGTTTATTCATTTTGCCCTTTCCATAGCCCATAGATGCACTATGATCAAGCAGAATATAGCTCTTCAGATTCGTTTCTTCTTCATAGCGCTTGATGTAATAGCGGTCAGTTTTGCCAAACACCTTCCAGTCAATATGTGCCACTGGATCACCTGGATTATATTGCCGGTGATCAGAGAATTCCACACTGAATCCGTGGTAAGGTGATTTATGCAATCCTATTTTAAATCCTTCCACTATCAGACGTGCACGCAAAGAAAATTTATTCAAAGTTGCAATAAATTCGTCTGATAAATAATTTCGATTATCTGCCATCTACTTCCGCTTTTTTTGTCGCCCGTTTTCTTCACCAGTACTTCTATCTGCACCGCTAATTATTGCTGCGGGGAATAATATGGCATAAGCCACGACGAGCAATATTGGGGAAATCGTATTATCTCCGGTTCCCATGATCAGATACCCGATCACAGTCACAATAATGGCAATCACCATTAATATCGTATTCAGTTTGCCAAATACAAATCGCATCCTGCCTCCTAATATTTTTCTTTTATTAATGTCATAAGTTCTTTTGCTCTTTCCTGGAATTCCTCTTCTCCCTCAAATCCGCTTAACAAGTTTAGATACATCAGGGCTTCATCATAAAGTTGGGATTCATAGAGGATTGCTGCATAATGATAAAGAATTTCAGCATGTCCCATGGCTATATTATCAGTATGCTTCATTGCGTTAAGTGCATCATTATATCTCTCCATCCGGTAAAAAAGCCAGCCCAGACTATCCCAATACATAGCATTTTCTGGTTCCATCTCAAGTGCTTTTATCAGGTTGTTTTCTGCTTCTGAATATAATTCTTCTTCTTCCTCAACCGCAATTTGATAGCCATAGAAATTTAATATATTACCATTATCTGGATAATGCTCAACACCCCAGCTTAAGACGGGTAATATCTTCTCTTCATCAGATTTATCGACATATATTCCAGCCAGTGCTATCACTCCCTGGGCATTCAATTCACCAGATTCAAATGAGCTTTCCAGATATGGTAATGCCTTATCTTGATCCTGTAGATAAAAATACATCAAACCAGTAAGCATACTGTCACCATTGAATTTGGAAATAATGAATTCAATATCTTTATCTTTATAAACAGAAGCTACTGGTGCTACCAGATCATTATCTTTTATATATTGATTATCTACCAGTGAAAGCAGTTCTTCACCGCGTTCACGCTCTCCTCTGGTTAGATTAAATATACTCAATAAGAACATCCCGGAAGCTTTATCATCGGTCAATTTATAATAATTTTCCAGAAATTCTGATAATAATTCCTCAGTATCATTGTCAGTCATTAATCCTATTATCAGTCCCATTTTATCCAAAACATTTTCTATCTTCTCAAAATTCTCCAGGGCCTTTGTCCAATTCCCAGCCTTCATCTCCAGTTCCCAGAGACTGCCATAAAAAGATGGATAATATTCATCATCAATGAACCCGGCAGCCAACAGCAGATCTGCAGTCTGATGACTTAGTTTATAATTTCCTGCTTGCAGAGCAGATAGAAATAGTATTCTCATAACCATAGAATCACCAGTAGAACGGCATTCTTCTTCCAGATTAATCACTTTCTCAAATTCCCCGGACTCATAATACACACTGATCAGGTACTTAAACAGCCCCACTGGCAGATCAGCTTCATTATCCTGACGATCAGAAAGCAGTTCTATAGTTAAATCCCAATCATCAAGCAATTGATTTAGTGCCACTACATTCGTTAAAGATTGCATACTGCGCCAGTGATGATATGCTTTCAATAATAGATCTCTGGCTCTTTTTTCCTTATGAAGTGTTTTATATATATCTATTATCTCATAAATGATGTTTTCTTCTTCGGTTTTCCATTCTCCAGCAATTGCCTTATTTAAAAGCAGCGTGTCAGCAGGGGGATAATAACTATTCCTGAATAAAAAATAGCTTAGATACTGTTCTCTTTTGGCATCGGCTCCCAGACTGCCAGCAAAATATTTATCTGCCAGTTCGATATCTCCCTGAAATATACATGCCTGGGCCAGGTTGTATAAGATCTTGTTGCTGTAATATCCAGATTCATACCATTCACTGCCCAGACGGATCATATAATCAGCTATAGTGCTGTCCCGTCGGGCCTGACCTTTCAAATAATCAAATATCTTCTCTTTCAGATAAACACTTTCCGGACTGTTTTGTTCTGCCAGTCGCACCAGATCAAAGGCTGTATCATAATTACCCTCTAAGCGCATATATTCAGAACTGGAATAATAGATCATCGATTTCAGATAATTCAGATCTACCGGTTTTGCCTGTTTTTCTGAGGGCTTCTGATGTATGTCCTTATTGACTGCACAACCCGAAAGAACCAGCAGTAATAGTAACAGGTAATTAAATTTCTTCATTATATCTCAAAATAATATTTTAACCTGATTGATCGATCTGCCAGACTGGTATCTCCCCGATTGCCCAACAGGTCATTAAATTTCATCTGAAGATATAGGTTGGAATTAAAATATACTCCCACTCCGGCATTCAAATAGCCTTTGTTGAAGTATTCTTCGTCATTCATGACAGTTTCCAGCCATTTTTCATCTTCATTGATTGCCATGTCATATTCCAGACTCATCACCACTACATCACCGATGGTCTTATCTATTCCCGTAAAAATATTCAAGTGACGGTCATTTTCAGTGTTTTCCAGACTGTAGTTCATGCCCAGATGTGTTCCTAAATTCCCTAAAAAGCCAAAATTCTTGGTCATGGTAAAAAAGAAGCCCTTAGATTTGATGTCATAACGTCTTACTTCGTCCCCATCCTCGCTTTCCTTATAAAACCTGCCGTGACCCTGAGAATCATAGCCTAGCGCCATTGCAGGCATATTTATCGTCTCATCTATGATTCTGAATTTACCGTAAAATTCCACCTGATCATGCCATTCCGGGTCATTATTGCCAACCACGTTTTCTGCTCCGTAACTCACACCGATCATTATTCGGTCTATTATTCCTACCCGAACTCCCAGAAGTAAACCATTGTCTTTATAAAATTCAGTAAAGATATCGGTTTGGCCACGCTGCAGCATACCCGCTGTGGGTGAATCCACCAGGGTATCCATCTCATATCCGCAAAGGGGAAAGATCATAACCAGCACTATCAATAGAATTATATGCCTCATCATTACCTCCTGTATTGCTCTTTATACAATTTGTAAATTTATCTAACTGTTTTTTATAGTCAAGACTTTTGAACTAAAGTGAAGATAACTATAAAAGTTTTTGCTCAATATAAACCCTGATCATCTGAAATATTTCCCCTAATCCTTCATCTGAAGGAAGAGAATCCTCGATCATTGATAGATAACCACGCTCTTTGAACAATCGGATAGTAGGGATGAAATTTACTTCAAATACCCATCCCGCCTGAAGCAGCTTGAAATCATTCAGGTTTTTGATCATTTTGAAATCCACTGGTTGTCTCTGCTTAACCGATTCGTATACTATCCTGCTCACGTCACCGGTTTCCGGCAGGTCAAGCTCCAGCGTCTCATTTCTACCTAAATAACGGATTTTATAATAATCAGTTACCACTTTGAAAATATCTAGCTTATCTGCATCACGCAGAAGTTTACTGTAAAAAATCAATTCTTCCGATTCGTTTTCAGGTATCGTGAGTTTATTGTGATATTTTATTGAGTTGAGCACAATTTCCCGAATGCCTTGCGGAAGGTCCTGCAAAATTTCCTTTTCTATAATGATCTCCACTCCCAGCTCAGCATGATCAATTGATTTCGTATCACTAAAGGTGCCATAGCGCCGATATTGCTCGAATCTACCTATGTCATGCAGCAAACCAATTATCTTTGCCAGATCAAGCCTGGTCCTGGTTAATCCCAATTCTATGCCAATCTCATTTATATCTGATACTACTCTCTGCGTATGCTCTATCTTCAGGATGATATTATGCCGGTCAGTTCCTTCTGCATAATCAGATGTATATTCATCAAACCAGTTTCTCAGGTTTTTATATTCCACTTCCATTCACCGCCTTATCATATTTATCACTCTCATATCTTAACAGATACCAATTAAATCCCGGATAAAATTTTGACAATATATATCCTAATATATCAACATTGTACATCAAGGGGCAGACCTATGTGTCTGCCCGGGGTAGGAATTGGGGGTGGGGGGGGGGATAATAATCCTGATTAGAAGAGGGCAGACACACGGGTCTGCCCCTACGGAGTGGCGGGAAATTTCTCAATTTTCTCAAAATTGATAATTTATCTGTGGAAACGTTATAATAATAACTGAAAACAGAAATGAAGCTTGAAGTTGCGAATATTAAAAATAGTACACTTGTAACCCACAGGGAACCTACTGTAGGGCCACTGCCTTATATTTGAGGGAGAAAAATACAGTTAAAATAAAATATATCAGGTAGTTAGGCGGAAATACCTGATAAATAGCCCAAATCAGGGAAAATAGAACAATTGATTAAGTTAAAGATACATGCTAAAACATAAAAGATATTAGAGAACAGTTGTTTAGGTAAAAAGGCACTAGTCAGATGCACAATTATGGGATGGAGATACTTCAAGTAAGCAACTTACTGCTGAATTATCAGGATATATACTTATTGTAATGTCAAAATATAACCTATAGGGATCATAAGACCTATAATACTAATAAAAAGTAATCACTTAGGTCATAAGATAGGAGTGATATTTGATTAGAATTTCAGGGTGAAGGTGGTGGCTTGATAGGGTTTGGATTCTACTGAGATGGAGCCACCGTGGATACGCATGATCTGACGTGAGAGGCTGAGCCCAATACCTGAGCCATTTGATTTGGTGGTAAAAAACGGGATGAAGATCTTATCAATTACATCTTTAAGAATGCCAGCGCCATTATCTGATACCTGGATAGCTACGCGTCCCCGATTTTCCAGGAAAGCGCAAAGTTCGATTTTGGGATTTTCAGATCCTTCAACAGCATGACAGGAATTTTTGAGAAGATTTAAGAGAACCTGCTCTATCTGTTCCTGATCGACGGTAAGTTCCAGTGAATGAGGATCAATGTTTGACGTAAAGATGACATTTTTGTTTTTGATATCTTCATCAAGCAGATTGTGAATATTCTTGAAGATATTGCTAACTGGTACAATAGCAAACTTTGGTTTGGGGATTTTAGTCAGATTACGGTAAGATTCCACGAAATGAATTAAGCCAGTTGACCTTTTATTGATCGTGATCATGGAACTGCGGATATCGTCAATGGTTTCATTATCAAGGGGCAATGGGTTACCATCATCATCTTTTGCTTCATTGAGCAGATGATTTACAGTTGACGAAAGAGAGGCGATAGGGGTTATGGAATTCATAATTTCGTGAGTAAGCACTGAGATAAGTTTTTGCCAGGCAGCCATTTCCTGTTCTTCGAGTTCAGATTGGATATTTTGCAGAGAGACGAGTTTTATGGCTCTATCTTTGAGTTTAAATTCGGTAGCATACATGGCCAGCTGCATGATATTATCATTATCAGCTATCTGGATGAGGGTGCGGTCACCAGTAGAAAGCGAGAGAAGAGTATAGGGTAATTTTTCATTTAATGGGGCAAGTTCCGAGATATTTTTCAGTCGATGCACCTGGAACAGCTTTTTGGCAGCATTATTGGTCATTTCAAGTTCACCATCCTGATTAAAGGCAATAAGTCCAATGCCTATGTGCTGAATAACATTTTGCAGATAATGATAGTTTTCTTCCTTATCAGAGCGAATTTTCTGGAAATCGGCAATAACCAGGTTAAATACTTTTTTTAGTTCATCATACTTGGAACCCAGACCTTCAATCTGAAAGGAACGGGAGAAATCAGCATAGCGGATAGATTCCAGAAAAGTGGTGAGATATAGATTTATCTTCTGAATATAGCTGAAAAGTGAAATGAACTGGATAATGGTGGTAATTGCCAGAAGTACTGGTGTGATATGGTAACTGAGCTCGCTGATAGAATAATAAACTAGAAAAAGATTGGCAGAAATCAGTAAAAGGCGGACAATACAATTGAGTTTGAAGTTTTTATAGATCATATCTTTTTAACCTTCTATATAGTGACGCACGGGTTAAACCAAGTTCCTTGGCTGCTGCGCTGATATTTCCGTTTTTTTGCCGCATCACTTTCTGGATAAGTGATTTTTCCACATCTTCTATATTGAAGCTGTCGATGCCAATTTCCTCATGATGCTGATCGGTAGGGGAGAGAATAAAATTATCAGGTAATAGAATCTGACAATCGCTCAGAATAACAGCCCTCTCCAGAGCGTGCTGAAGTTCCCTAACATTACCAAGCCAGGTGTAATCCTGGAGTTTTTTTAGGGCAGAACTGCTGATAGAGCGAATATCTTTTTTATATTTGTGAGCAATTTTGGGGAGAAAATGATCAACCAGCGGTTTGATGTCATCAATTCGTTCTCTCAAAGGAGGAATTTTTATTTCCACGGTATTTATCCTGTAAAGCAGGTCACGTCGGAAAGTGTTTTCACTCACCATCTGATATAGTGGCATATTAGTGGCGCAGATGAGGCGTACATCAACAGGTACTGGATGATTAGCTCCCACGCGGGTAACCTGGCGACGCTCGATCACTGTGAGTAATTTAGCCTGTAATGGGAGTGAAAGATTGCCAATCTCATCCAGGAATATGGTTCCGCGGTCAGCAACTTCAAAGCGTCCTGGTTTGCTGGCTTTGGCATCAGTGAAGGCACCTTTTGTGTGCCCGAATAGTTCACTTTCAAACAGGGTTTCGGTTATTGCACCAAGGTCAACTGAGAGGATTAGTTTATCTTTTCGGCTGGAATTACGATGCAGGGCTCGGGCAACAAGTTCCTTTCCAGTACCGTTTTCTCCCAGGATAAGCACATTTGCATCAGTGCCGGCAACTTTTCTGATCGTGTTAAATACTTCCTGCATGGGCTGTGAGCGTCCAATGAAATCACGAAAAGACCGATCTATTGTATTAGAGAGTTCTTTCTGCTGAAGACGCAATTTGCTGTTCTCTTCTTGCGAGTGTTTCAGCTTAAGAGTTGATGATAGTGTAGCAAGCAGTTTTTCATTCTGCCAGGGCTTGAGCACAAAATCCACCGCACCACGGCGGATTGCCTGCACTGCCCTTTCCACATCTCCATAAGCTGTGATAAATATCACGATACTTTCTGGATTGATCTCCAATATCCGATCCAGCCAGTGAAATCCTTCCTGACCACTAATCGAATCTTTGGTGAAATTCATATCAAGCAGAATAAGATCAAAATCCTCTGCTTCCATTAATTCAGGGATACGGTCAGGATTTTTTTCCAGAACTACTTTACCAACCTGATTCTTGAGCAGCAGCTTAAGGCTGAATAATATGTCTTCATTATCATCAACTGCAAGGATTTTGGCTGTCTTATCTATCATTGAAACTCCTTTTTAAGCAATTATCAGAGATCAAATCTGCGAAAGCCTTATACATGATAAGCAAATATTTCGTCAACAAAAAGTGTTCGTAAGCGTACAGTAATTAAAAATACTATATTATCTTGTAAAAGCTGGCATCCCCCTGTTTTTTTATATATTCAGGGCATGTTTATAATAGATAATTGACCAGATAAGTAGGACTTGCAGCGCTGATGGTACTCCGGAAGTGCGGCGAGAATTACGGGCAGTTATCAGTTGCTGTCTATGTATTTATCCTCAGCAGTTTTTTTATTCGCAGGAATGGGTGATAGTGGTCGTCATCTGCGCCGCACCTGTGAGTACACCGGCGCTGCACAATGGGCATTTATATCTCCGATGGCTCTTCGTTTCACCGGAGGCTATGCGTCTTTATCCCCTACCGGGGAATAATTAAAAAAACAGCTGAGATTATCCATTAAATTTCGGGGGGATGCTTAATTATCTTGTAAAAGTATTTGACAGTTTACTGCTATTTGGCATAAACTAATTTTGAAGGGTTTTTGGGAGAAAGTGAGGAGAAAATGAGAAATACTGATCGTGAATATTTGAAAATTATTGAGAATCCTGGAGATCTGGTAGTGATCACTAATTCTGATTACGAAATTATTTATGCTAACAAATCATATTGTCTTTTATTCAACGAGACTTTGCAGGATATGGAAGGGACGCGAATATTTACTCGTGTGTTTTCAACAGATATTGAAAGGGTGAAAGTTAATCTTGCGATTCTAACTCCCGCGAATAGTACAATTAGTTTTCAGGAAGAATTGTTAATAGAAGATAAAGCTATCTGGGTGGACTGGAATGTAAAGGGTTTTTTTGATAATAATGGAGCATTGCGAGAAATTATCGGTTCTGGAAGAAATATCACTGAAGGTAAGGAAAATGAAAACACTTTGGATCTATTCAAATATTCTCTGATGTATGCCCGGGTTGGTACTTACTGGCTGAATGAATCCAAAGAGCTTCATTATGTGAATGATTATGGTTGCAAGATGCTGGGTTACAGCAGAGAGCAGATGAATGAATTTAACTGGGAAGATATCATTCCTGACAGTTATCAGGAAAATAAGGAAATTTTCTGGCAGGAAGTTCAAAACGAGGATTTTAAGAAATATGATACTGAACTTATGCGAAAAAGTGGCGAAAAGCTGCTGGTGGAGATATTGATCCATCATCAGGAATTTTCTGGAGTAAATTATAAATTTGTATTTATCAATGATATCAGTGAAAGAAAACAATTAATGGAAAAGCTGGAATCTAATGAAATCAAATTCAGGAGTTTATTTGAAAATTCTCCCATTTCTCTCTGGGAGGAAGATTTCTCAGAACTTAAGCGTTATTTAGATAATTTACCATTTGAAACCCCAAAAAACCTGAAGTCCTATTTTGATGAGAATCCAGAGGAATTATTTAAATGCGCAGAAATGGTGAAAGTGATCAGAGTTAATACAAAAACCGTAGAAATGTTTGAAGCTAACTCAAATCATGAATTTATGATCTCTTTGAATAAGATATTCACGGAATACTCAACAAAGACAATGCAGGATGAGATATGCTGGCTTTATTCCAATAAGGGATCATTTGTAGCAGAAACTGAGGAACTAACCTTCAATGGTAATTTAATGAATGTGGAAATTACTGTTAATATAGCTCCGGGTTATGAAAAAGACTGGGAAAAAATATATGTAGCAATCGTGGACATCACAAAGCGGAAAAAAGTGGAAAACGAGTTACGAATGCATCGTGACCATCTGGCAGAGCTGGTTGAAGAAAAAACAGCTGAGATACAAAAGAAATACAATGAGCTTAACCATCAGTTTAGTGTCATGGTGAATAGAGAATTCAGGATAAAGGAACTCAGAGACGAAATCAAGGAACTTAAAGAGAAATTAGATATATTTGAAAACCTTCATTAACGAAAGAAAAAATCTGTTGCCCAGCTAAATTGAATACCTGCATTAAGGGCACATTGCTCGTCAGTATCCCGGTCACCCACCATTATGCTTTTTGTCCAGTCAATGATAATCCCCTGCTGCCAGGCTTGAAGTTCGCACTGAACAAGCATTCCGATATCAGGTTTTCGCAATAAAGAACGGTGATTGTAGGGGAATATTTTTCCTCCCGGCATTTGGTAGCAGGAAATGATCATATCAAAAGGGTCATTTGTGAACAGTTCTCCAGTATACTTTAGTTCTGCTTCATTATCTTCCGGCGTTTTGTGTCCATAGGCAATTCCACCCTGATTGGAGATACCGCAAATTAGGAATCCTTCATTTTTATAGCCCCAGATGGTTTCTTCTACGCCATCAAACAGGACTATATCAGCAGGACTATTGATATAATCTCCTTTCTTGCTGTAGCGGACAGTATCATCCAGATCAAGGCACAATGCTGGTCTTAAAACATAGTTTACCATATTACCTTCTTTATAAGTACTGCTTCATCTCTCTCCCGATCACACCAGCAGTGAGTTCGATATATTTCTTTACAGGGCTTGATTGGATCTTGGGATAAAGCACTTCTTCGATCTGGAAGAAACCCACAGATTCAACCATTTGCACCTCTATTTTAATCGGTCTGATATCTCCTCTTACAATTTTTACCTTCTTGATGGCACTGGAGGAATATCGGTGAATATCTCCACGTCGGGCAATATCAGCAAGTTTAAGAGAAATTCTTGCTCGTCCCTGCTCCATGTCGCAACCATCACCAATCAGTACCAGTCCAGCTTCCAACGACTGGATTTTCTGGGTTGCCATATGTCCCAGAATACATTCCAGTATTATAGAGCGTAGGATCACACGCTTGGTCATATCATCTGAATAATAATTCTCTAATATCCGGTTAACTATCGGCAATGCTAAATTAACGCCCATAAATTCATGCTTATCTCGAGATACTGTCATGCCAATATCATGCAGCAAAGCGGCAATCAACACCACTACCCTGCTATCGTCATTATCACCAATTCCCTCGCTTTTAAGATTAAGGTCAATGCCGGCATCAATCAGCAGATCGAGCATTGAGAGAGCATTTAAGGTTGCTTTGAGCATGTGCACGGGACCATGATCATTAAAGCCCAGCCGTTTGATCGACACGATATTAGCATAATCCTGTAGAGCCAGGATTTCCTCATCCATAAACATATATTCAGCAATATTATGGGATACGCCACGTAGTTTTTTGAGAACCTGTTTTTCCATGTGGGTTTGTTTAATTGATTTTTTCATATTGTTTTCCTTTTATTATTTTTGCAGTAATTCTTCCCATCTCAGGAGTAATTCTTCCAGATGGGCATCACAATCATCTTTTTCATGGTGTAATTCCATTAATTTCTGATAATCGGTAGAATTTTTTTCCATTGCATCTACCATAGCCTGCCTTCTTATTTCCACTTCTTCAATCTCATATTCCAGTTGAGAGACCAGAAGAGGGTTAACTTTGCGACTGGTCTGGGTTTTAGGTTTCGATGCAGCAGCCGGTTTATGAATTTGCTGATTAGCTTTCTGTTTTATTTTTTGACGATAGTAGTCATAATTACCTTCATATCTTTTAAAAGAGGCATTCTCCAGAGCCACTACTGAATCAGCAATTTTATTGATGAAATAGCGATCATGTGAGATAAATATAATAGATCCTTCAAATTCAGCAAGTGCTTCTTCTATCATTTCCCGGGACTCAATATCAAGGTGATTTGTAGGCTCATCCAGCATGAGAAGATTAAGGTTGCTATGCATCAGAAAGCAGATACGCAATCTTACCTTTTCACCACCGGAAAGTACGGCAATTTTCTTGAAAACATCATCTCCACGAAACAGAAATTTTGCCAGGATATTACGTGCTTCACCTTCAGTCATGGGAAATGCTTCCCGGAAGGTTTCTATCACGGTCGATTTACTGTCAGAAAACCTGATATCCTGTTCCATCACCCCTGGAAGGGTACTGGCTCCCAGCCTTATATTACCGTTATCAGGCTTTTCTTCCTGCAATGCCATTTTGAAAAAAGTGGTTTTCCCACTGCCATTACGACCGATAAATGCCATTCTCTCTTTGTATTTCATAAGGAAATCTGCCTTCTTAAAAAGCAGCTTGTCTCCAAAACTTTTTGTGAGTTTTTCTGCTATCAGCACGTCATTACCTGATCTTCTTGTTCCTGAGAATTGCATCTTGATCTTATATTTTTCCTGAGGTTTATCTATTTGCTGCAGTTCTTCTATCCTGGCTTCCAGTTTCTTTGCTCTGGCAAAATGAGCGCTATTATCAGGGTTGATCCTGCCCCAGATGCGATATCTCTCTGCTGCTGCTTTCATAGCTTTGATCTTCTTCTGGATATTTTTGAAATTCTCAAATTCTGTCAGTAAACGGCGTTCCTTTTCCTGACAATAAGCAGAATAATTGCCTGCAAACCGCATTGACTTTCCTGCTTCAATCTCAATAATCCCATTTACCGTCTTATCAAGGAAATAGCGATCATGCGAGATGATCAATGCTGCTCCTGCATAGCTTTTCAAGTAATCTTCCAGCCATTCACTTGCGGCAATATCAAGATGATTTGTGGGCTCATCCAGAAGTAGTACATCAGGTTTTTCCAGCAGAATTTTTGCCAGCATTACCCGTGTTTTTTCTCCTCCACTTAGCAAAATAAAGGATTGCATCAGCATAGATTGCGGAATTTCCAGTCCGGTGCAGATCTTTGCCAGTTCCACTTCGATCTGATAGCCTTCCTGCTGTTCAAAGTCTGCCAGAAGATTGCCATACTCATTGGTCAAGGATTCCAGATGATCACCCCTGGCATCAGCCAGCTCTATTTCCAGATATTGTAATCGCTCTGCCTGCTTAAGTTGTTCTTTAAAAGCCAGCAATATTACTTGTCGTACGGTTTCAGTATCATAATTATCAGGTTCCTGCTGCAAATAACCAGCACGACAACCTTTTCGAAGAGTTATCTGCCCGGAATCTGCCCCTTCAAGTCCGGTTATGATCTTGAATATAGTGGTTTTGCCTGTGCCATTACTGCCCACCATACCCAGTTTTTCTCCAGTTTGTATATCAAAGGATATATCAGTGAATACTGGTTGGGTAGAAAATCTTTTTGCCAGTCCATTCACGCCGATTTCAATCATGTTAAACTCCCATTGGCAAACAAATAATTAATCTTCTTAAGGGCAAGTAAAAAAAGAGAAAGAGTAACTGATTATAGACGGTTGATATGTGTATATAAAATAAAAATCTTTTAATAATTCAAGTCTATGAAATTAAAATTCTATATCTGGTTTTTATTTAGAGAGTTTCCTCTTTAATGCCTTCACTTCTTCGCGTAGCTCTTTGATCCTGAACTCTCTGCCAATAAACAGCTTATTATATCTCTGCAATTCGGCATTTTTTTCTTCCAGGTCTTGTGTCCTCTGCAAAACAAGCTCTTCCAGTTTCTCACGATATTGTTTCAATTCTGTGATATCCACGTGAGTTCCTACAATACGCACTGCTTTACCGTTTTTATCCAGAACTTTATTTGCTCTTGAGAGAATATCCACCCAGTGACCATCTTTATGCTTCATTTTAAATTCAATCTCTAAACGATCAATTTTCCCTTTAAGTAAATCATCAACCATCTTCATAGTGATATCGACATCATCTGGATGAGTGAGTCTTTCCCATTCCGAAAGAATATTTGATACTTCATCATCTTCGTATCCCAGCATTTTCTTCCAGTGTGGAGAATAATAAACTTGATCTGTTTTGAGATTCCAGTCAAAAAGACCATCATTAGTTGCTTTAATCGCCTGCTGAAAGCGTTCTTCACTCTCGGCAAGAGATTGTTCCAATTTCTTTTCTTCCGTTACATCCAGATTGAGAACTATTGCTCCTTCAATTTTACTCTCATTATTCATTACCGGAGCAGTATAATTCAGGATCAGTTTCTTTTTCCCATCAAAGGCTTCAATTTCCAAAAGCTCATTTTCAATTGTCACACCTTCTTTGATAGTATGTGCCAAAGCCCAGTCCTCGGGCAAGATCTCTTCGTGTCCGGGCATGCGCCAGGCTTTAAATACTCCATATTCTTCCATGCTAACGTGTGGCTCTGCACCCCAGATTTTTACTCCGGCAGGATTTCCACTCACCAGCTTACCATTTTCATCCGTTATCCATAAACCTATTGGCAGCAGATCAAATATTTTCTGCAATTGCAGTTCTTTTTTCATTAATGCCGAACTTGTGTCCTTAAGATCTGTGATATCTTTTCCAGAACTCAGCAAGCCCGTTACATTATTTTTCCTGTCATATGTAATGGAATTATGCCACAAGATAGTTTTTAATTCTCCAGTACTGGTTAACACTTCATTTTCAAAGAATTCTACTGATGTGATCTCTCCAGAAATTAATTTTGCAAAAACAGCTCTGATCTCTTCCCCTTCTGATCCGGGAATAAAACTCTTAAACCAGTTCTTTCCAGTGATCTCGTCTATGGGAAAGCCCAATATTTCAGAAGCTTTCGCATTTGCCAGGATAACAATTCCCATTTTATCAAGTCCAATAAACATGCCACTGGAAATATCAAGACATTGCTGTAATAAACTTTCTTTTTCTAAATGTCTAAAACGCATAAACACTCCCTCAAAATTGAGATTACTTAACTAAGACAATATGTAGCAGAATTCAAATTTATAGTCAACTAAAATAAATTTAAAGGGACAATTATCATTCTGATCAGGGATACCATTTGACACATAATCCCTGCTAAAATAATCAGACATAAAATTATTAAGGAGTATAGGAATGGAAAATAAGATTCTTGCAAAAGTGAATGGCAAAGAAATCTCTCTGCTGGATGTGGAAAATTTTATCCAGAGACTCGAACCTCAAACTGCAGCCCAATATAGAAATGAAGAAGGTATTAAACACGTATTGAACGAACTCATCAATCAGGAATTATTCTTAAATGACGCTATTGAACGCAAGCTTGATGAAACTGAATCCTATCAGCAGGAAATGGCAAAAGCACGAGATTTTATCCTCACGCAGCTGAACATCAACAGCGTTATGGCGGCAACTAAGATCAATAATGACGATTTACGCGCTCATTTTAATCAGGATCCCACAAAATTCGGGAAAAAAGAAACCGCTGATACAAGCCATATCCTGGTGGATTCTGAAGAGCTGTGCCTTGAACTGAGAAATAAGATTGTTAGTGAAGAGATCAGTTTTGAAGATGCTGCCAAACAGCATTCAACCTGTCCTTCTAATGAACGCGGTGGAACCCTTGGCAGTTATGAAAGGGGACAAATGGTACCTGAATATGACAACATAGCTTTCACTTTAGCCATAAATGAAATCTCAATACCCGTAAAAACTCAGTTCGGCTATCATCTGATCAAGCTTAACAGCAAAACTGAAAGTGAAAAACCAGTATTTGATAAAGTCAAAGATAAGGTAAAAAAAGACTTAAGCTCTCAGCTGCAGCGGGAAACATATCTCGCCAAGGTTAATGAAATGAGGAAGAAATTCCTGGTTGAGATGTTTTAAGAGCAATATTACTTTTACTCACGCATAAATTTACCGGCTGGTGGAAATCTACCAGCCGGTATTATTTTCAGGTTAATTTACTCTCAATTTTGTCTTTATTCCCTGCTGATTTCCCCTGTATTTTGAAGATGGAAACTGCCTAACAATCAGATATTATATGAGTTAAGTATGATTCCAGTTGTTAATTTTCTCAATCTCATTAACCACCGATTTTAATCGGTGGGCTGAATATAACAAAAACATATTGTGGCTTCAGCCACTTTTATAATTCTATGCTTAGATTATTCATTTGAAAATTTCATAAATATTTATATAAGTTGTTGAAGTCACTAAAGTGACTACACATCTTTTGTATTCAATGCCCACCAACTGAAGTTGGTGGTTAATGAAAATGGCTTAATATAATAATTCAGCGCTGACGCAATTGCAATTAATTTCGAGGGGATGCGTGAATATCAGGAAGGTCTTGGATGGTGGAAACTAAACTGTCTTCTTTCGGGAAATCAGAGAGTATAACAAAAAAAGATTGACCCTTTGCAGGCAAGGGATATAAATTTGCTTTAGTGAGAATTTTGCAGCTGGAGAAGAAAATATCTGGAGGAATTATGGGTTCTGGATCAAATGATTTATTACGGCAGATTTTTAACGGTGATTCAATCATTATTATAATGATGGCAGCATTTTTACTGGTCATCACGATTGTGATCATTATGGCTTTAAAGATCAAGAAAGAGAATGAGGAAGCTGAAGGTATTCAATCAGAGAAGAATCGCATTGGCAGGGGAATTGCGACCTTTATGCCCTTGGGTTTTGCTATATCGTTACCCATTGGTATTGCTTTGAAACAAATCATTGTGGGGATAGTTTTAGGCCCGGCATTCGGATTGGCTCTGGGAGTGGTGATAGGTTCAATGAAAGAGAAGAAGCTGAGAAAGGAAAAACGACCACTTACTCCAAGAGAGATCAAATTTAAAGTTGTTTCGCAGTTAATGCTGACTGGTTTAATTGCTTTAGGAGCTATTTTATATTGGATAACTTATTTTGTACTTAGATGATTTAATAAACTATTTATTCAGAATCGAAAAGGTAATATAAAAAATAAA
>Ga0208648_1000197_pt1 | contig 62956 bp, 54 predicted proteins | sample AntAceMetag02UKL_FD_184772 | JGI IMG/M metagenome (GOLD analysis project Ga0208648, IMG submission 184772) | Saline lake microbial communities from Ace Lake, Antarctica - Antarctic Ace Lake Metagenome 02UKL (SPAdes) (version 2) | ecosystem: Environmental > Aquatic > Non-marine Saline and...
TCTTGAAATTTAATTTGAGTAATATGAAATAAATTTTGTAATATTGCAGTAGATTTTTTTGAAAATCGTTAATGGGTTCTACGGTCTTCGATAAATCAACAGAAAAAACTAATTTTTAGAACCCACCTATAGGTATTATTAAAAATATTAACTTTTTCATACGTATAAAATTTAATTTTTAATTGTCGTATGTACGTTTCATAATAGTTTATTTAAGTACTATTTTTATTGTATTTCATTTTCTGTTATTTCAACTAAATTATTCCTTATTTCTTCTGTAATTGCAATAATATCTTTTAGTTGTTGGTCGCTAATGTGTATGATACTTGTTTCATTTTGAACAATAGTAAGCATACCATTTTGTTCAACAGAAGTAGGTTCTCCTTTTTCATATGTTATTTTAACTTTATCCAATTCGTCCTTAATTTTATTAAATTCAGCTAAAACGCCGTGGAAAAAATTGTTATTATCATAGTTTTTTAATATTAACATAAGGTCATTTAAAAGTAATTTTTGTTCGCCAATTTTTTCAGCAATTTCTTTGTTTGGTTTATTTTTAATTATTTGTGTTGACAAAAACATTCCCTCTAGCCATGTACCGGCAATTATCAAAGCACCATAATTACCCCTGTCATTTTCTCTTAAAAATTTATCTATATTATTAAAACTGTGTACAGAAATATAAGTTAAAGAATCAATATTTTCACTATTAAGAGCCAATCTTTTTAAAGTAGCAAAATCAAAAAATTGACCAACTTTAATATCATCTGATAAAGATTTTATTGTCATAATATATTCCAATACCAACGATGTTTTATTATATACATTAATGTATCCAAGGTCTGAACCAAAAACACCCAAACCCAATGCTTTTTGAAAACCGGAATTATAATTACTAATAAAACCTGTATTGCAAAGGTTTTTTCTGGAAAATTCTGCATTAGCTCTTTTTATTATAATTGCCATTTCTACTGGTGACGCGAGATTTTCAATTACTTCAGCCAATGCGTCTTCAGTAAAATCAAGAGGTTTTTTATTTAAAACCGAATCGGGAACGCTAAAATCATCTTCTGTATCAACAGCATTATTTTTGCATGAAACCATAATAAAAACTACGATTAAAATATAAAAGATATTTTTCATAACTTAATAATAAGTTAAATTAAAATGCAAAGGTAGGGTTTTTGAAGCAATTTATCATATTTTTTAAACGAAAAAGTGTTTTCTGTGTTCAAATGTGTATTTAGTGAAAGGTTCAAAACAACTTCTCCATTTTGAACTTTTCACTCAGTTAATTTTTAGACAAGCGAGCATCATTATATTTTTTCAAATTTTTTTGTGTATATTTACAAAAAAATACATCTTTATTTGTAAGTATGTTATTTTTATTATATTAGAAATCTAGATGAAAGAAATGATTGGGGAAAAAGATTTAAAAAATATTACAAATGTTATTTTTGAATATTATCATTTAGATTTAAATGAATATGCTTTTATTATTTTAAGAAAACGAATTACTAATGCCTTACAGGTTTTAAATTATAAAAATACAGATAACTTTATACAAGATGTTATAAACAACAGTAATCTTTTTGATAGGTTTTTATATGAAATTAATGTTGAAGAAACCGAAATGTTTCGTGACTCCGCAGTTTGGAGGGTTTTAAAAGAACAGATTATTCCAAATATTAACTCAGAATCTACAACTAAAATTTGGTTTCCTTGTGTATCTTCGGGGGATGATATTTTTTCATTAGCAATTTTATTACAAGAATTAGGGTGTTATAACAAAACACAAATTATTGCTTCTACACCATGTAAATTATGTATAGATAAAATTAAACAAGGGATTTATTTGAAAAATAAAATAGAAGTAAATAATGCTAATTATAAACGTTTTTTTGGAAATAATCAGTTGTCAGACTATTATACTTTATTCAATAAAAATATGTATCTAAATCTTTCTCTTTTAGAGAATGTGAAATTTATAGAACATAGTATTTTTGAAACTTCTCTTAATAATGTAAACCTTGTTATTTTCAGAAATAGAATGCTTTATTTTAATAAAAATATGAAAAACAAAGCAATAGAATTGATATCTGATAAAATTTTAAAAAATGGATATTTAATTATAGGACTTAATGAGTCAATAGGAGAATTTAAAAACAATTTTAAGATTTTTGATAAATATAATAACATATATATAAAACAATAATGAGTAATTGTAAGGCAATAGTTATTGGAGGTTCAGCAGGTAGTTTTCAGCCTATAACTAAAATTCTCTCGTCATTACGCGAAAAATTTGATTTGCCTATATTTTTATGTTTACACAGATTAAAACATGTTAGGTCTGGTTATGTTGAAGCCCTGTCTATTAAAACAAAATGTCCAATTATTGAACCTTTTGATAAAGAAAAAATTATGGCAGGAAATATTTATTTGGCTCCTTCAAATTATCATATGTTAATAGGAATTGACAATACGGTTTCATTATCTACTGAAAAATCGGTAAATCATTCTAGGCCGGCAATTGACCTTTTATTTGAAACCGCAGCATACACATACAAGGATAAATTAATTGGAATAATTCTTTCAGGGGCAAACAAAGATGGTGCTACAGGATTAAAAATAATTCAAGAACACGGAGGTACTGTTATTGTTCAAGATCCTAATGATGCTCAAATTGAAACGATGCCCCGGGAGGCATTGATTGAAACAAATACAGAAAATATATTTTCACTTGATCAAATAATTGATTATATTAAACAAAAAATATAATATTTTTAAACTTTTTAAAAATTCACAATAATGAAATATGATGTTAAAACTGTAAAGGGCTTTCTTGACTATATTTATGATTTTTATACAGAAATGAAAAACTATGAAATCAATATTATATACGAAGGAAAAATTACACATCAGATAACAAAAGCTTTTACTGCATTGACAGAACTAAATCTTGAAAAGCAAGAAGAATCTGACAGAGTAAAAAGAAGAGTATTTCACGTAATGGTTGAAAGTTTGCAGAACATTACGAAACATGCTTCACCTGCCGGAGAAATAAGCGAGAAAGAAAAAGGAAGAGGAATTTTTGTTGTTAAAAGAGGTCGTGAATTTTACACAATTATTACAGGAAATCTTACAAGTAATGAGAGTACTAAAGAATTAACAGAGATATTAGATAAAGTAAATTCTTTAAATAAAGACGAGCTTAATGATTTGTACAAAAAACAAATAAAAAATGGTCGCAAATTATCGGACAGAGGAGGTGCAGGTTTGGGATTTATTGATATTGTCAGAAAAACAGGAAATCCAATAGATTATAATATTGTTCCCACGGAAGATAATATAAATTCATTTTTTATTTTAGGTGTAAAAATTAATATTCAATAATATGAAAAAGATACAATTAGTTGGTACAGATGACACTCCGGGTGTTATATTAGATGTTAAAAACGGAATATTTGAAATTTCGGGAAGATCAATGCCGGAAGATGTTGAAGCATTTTTTGATCCAATATTAAATTGGTTAGAAAATTATGCTGAAAAAACAAATGAAAAAACAGAATTTATTTTTAAAATGAATTATTTCAATACTGCCTCTTCTAAATCAATACTAGACATTCTTATAATTCTTGAAGAAATTTATGAAAAAGGTAATGATGTTTTGATAAAATGGCATTTTCCAAAAAAAGATGAAGACATGGAAGAAGCCGGAGAAGAATATGCAGATATTGTTGAAATCCCTTTTGAACATATCCCTTATTAAAATAATAATATTTCTACCATAAAATTATTAAATAAATGAGTGAAGAAATATTAAAAGCCCTAATGCAATTGTTTGCACTTCTTGTTAAACAAGATGGTGGTGTAAATGATAATGAAATAGAATATGTACGACTATTTCTTGTAAAGCAAATAGGGGAAGAAAATTTTGATAAATATTTTTCGCTTTTCACAAAACACGCAGAAATTTCTAAAAAATCCAGGCAACGAGAAAACAAGCTTATTTCTGTTAAAGATTCTGTGAAAATATTAGGAATTTCTAAAAAAATTGGAAATACCCTTGATCAAAAACAAAAAGTTATTGTGTTAGTCAGACTTCTTGAATTGGTTTATTCTGATAAACAATTTACCGACCAAAGAATGTCTATTATAAATACAGTTGCTAAAGTTTTTAAAGTTAAAAGGAATGAATATCGTGATCTTGAAATGTTTGCATTGCAAACTAAATGCGATAATCTGAATTTACAAAATATTGCAATTGCCGGTGAAGATATTCCGTTACAAGAATTTAATAAATATCACATAATACCAATTAATGAACTTGATGGTAAAATAATTTTTGTAAAAATTTCAAGTGTTGACCTTTATTTTGTTAAATATACAGGAGAACAAGACCTGTTTTTAAATGGGCTTGTAATAAAATCGCATAATATTTATATTTTTTCTAATGGAAGTACACTTAAATTGCCAAAAGAAAAACCAATATATTATAGTGACATCGTTGATTGTTTTACAAGAACAGAAAAACAAAAAAACATTTCTTTCAATGTAAAAAATATTGAATACAAATTTAAATCGGGGGATATTGGCCTAAGACCATTAAGTCTTTCTGAAAAGCAAGGAAGGCTTGTTGGAATTCTGGGAGCAAGTGGTGCCGGAAAAACAACACTTTTAAATGTTTTATCGGGAATAGAAAAACCAACGGCGGGTTCTGTTTTTTTAAATGGGATAGATATTCATAAAAATAAAAAAGAACGAGAAGGAATAATTGGCTATATTCCTCAGGACGATTTGCTTATTGAAGAATTAACTGTTTCCAAAAATTTATATTTTAATGCCAAACTTTGTTTTAAAAACAAAACAGAAAAAGAAATAACGGAAATTGTAAACAAAACCTTATCAAATCTTGGATTAAAAGAAATATCACATTTAAAAGTTGGCTCTCCCTTGAATAAGACAATTAGTGGAGGTCAAAGAAAAAGACTAAATATTGCCCTTGAATTAATTAGAGAACCATCTGTTTTGTTTGTTGATGAACCAACATCAGGTCTTTCTTCTCAGGATTCTGAAAACGTAATGAACCTGTTGCGAGAGTTAGTTACAAAAGGTAAACTTATTTTTGTTGTTATTCATCAGCCGTCTTCTGATATTTTTAAAATGTTTGATAATGTTGCAATTATGGATACGGGTGGCTATATGATATACTATGGAAATCCGGTTGAATCTGTAATATATTTTAAAACACTAGATTATCAAATAAATAGTGGAGTAGGAGAATGTTCTTTGTGTGGCAACATTAATCCCGAACTTATTTTCAACATTGTGGAAGCTAAAGTAATTGATGATTATGGAAATTATACCGATATAAGAAAAATTCAAGCTCAAATTTGGTCAAAATATTATATTGAAAAAAAGCAGTTCGACTTTATTAAGGATGAAAAAGAAAAACCCGAACAAGCGTCTAAAACACCGAATTGGTTTACACAAACAAAAATCTTCTTTTTAAGAGATTTTTTAGCAAAACTAAGCAATAAACAATATATTATCTTAAATTTAACAGAAGCACCAATACTTGCGTTTGTTTTATCATTTCTTATTAAATTTATTTCAGATCCGGAATCTGATAAATATATTTTTAGAGAAAATGAAAATATTCCACAATATATATTTATGACAATTATTGTTGCATTGTTTCTTGGAATGATACTTAGTGCCGAAGAAATATTTAAGGATAGAAAAATATTGAAACGTGAAAAATTTCTAAACCTAAGCAGGTCGGGATATTTAATTTCAAAAATTATCATCCTTATTTTTATTTCTGCTATTCAGGCAATTCTTTTTGTTTTAATTGGCAATTTTGTAATTGAACTTAGGGGAATGATTTTAGAATATTGGCTTGCATTTTTCACAATTGCAGTTTTTGCTAATCTTCTGGGACTTAATATATCGGCTTCATTTAACTCTGCTATTACAATTTACATTATAATTCCACTATTAATTATTCCTCAAATGATCTTGGGTGGAGCAATGTTTAGTTTTGAAAAACTTAACAGAAAAATTGGAAGCGTTGGGAAAGTGCCTTTAGTTGCTGAATTTATTGCTTCAAAATGGGTTTATGAAGGCCTTATCGTTAATCAGTTTAAAAAAAATGAATTTGAAAAAGAGTTTTTTGAAGTTGAAAAAAAAGAAAGCTATGCAAATTTTAAACAGGTATATTTAATTCCTGAATTAGAAAATAAGCTTGACGAATGTCTGGAATTTATCAATTTTTCTCAAATATATGATTCTATTAAATTAGAAGATAATTTAAAAACCATAAAAAATGAAATTATCAAAGAAAATTATAAAAATGGCAATATTCCCAAATTTGAATTAATTGACAAGCTGACAATCAATTTGTTTAATGATAATGTTGCTTATGAAACCCAAGATTATCTACATAAAATAAAATTATATTATAAAGATGTTTTTAATGAAGCATATTTTCAGAAAGAAAATATTTCACAATATTTAAGGGAAAAAAATCCAAAATTATATACTGTTAAAAAAAACAAATACCACAATGATGCGATATCTGAAATTGTAAAAAAGGTATATGAAAAAAATAAATTACTTGAATATAAAAACGAACTTTTTCAAAATATAGAACCAATATTTTTGGATGCTGATAATTCGGGGTCAATTGGAATACGCTCACATTTTTTATCGCCCAATAAGTACTTTTTTGGTAAATATTATGATACCTATTGGTTTAATATATTGTTTGTATGGATAATGTCGCTTATTTTATATATTACTCTTTATTTCGATTTATTAAAGAAACTTCTTAATATTTCTAGTATTTTGAATTTAAAAAAAAGGACAAAAAAAAAGAAGTAACAAGCCTATTTATTTTATTGCCAGAGCATGGTAATCGTGACTAGGAAAAAGGCATAGTTTTTGAATAGTTGCCTATTAACTAATACCATTTTTTTTTGATTATATTTTATCTTATTTTTGGAAAATAAAAAATTATTTAATTTTAAATTTTTAAACATGAAAACAACAATACTTTTTTTTATCGCATTACTTGGTTTTTATTTTATTAATGCTCAAAATACAGATTTAATAATCTTTACTGAGCAAGGCGAACCTTTTTACCTTGTCTTAAACGGCATTAAACAAAACGCTTCTCCTGAAACAAATGTGAAAGTTACCGACCTTAATGCTGATGCATACAAAGCAAAAATTATTTTTGAAAATCAAAACATTCCCCAACTTGATAAAAATATTTATTTTCAATCAAGAGGAAATCAATATACTTTTAATGTTAAACAAAACAAAAAAGGGATTTATGTAATGCGTTTTATTAGTGAAGTTCCATTAGCGCAGGCATTACCGCCATCACCAACACAAACAGTTATTGTTTACAGCGCAACACCTCCTGTAGCCACTACTACTACCACCACAACTACTACAAATGTGGGAACTAATGCAGCAGGTGTTTCTATGGGTGTTCATGTAAATGATCCCGATTTAGGTGTAAATTTTAATATGGATATTAATACAGGTGGAGGTAATACAGGAAACGCTACATATAGTGAAACAACAACAACTACAACTGGAAATACAGCAGTTGTAACAAATCAACCAGTTATTTATGTGCCAGGTTATTCAGGTCCTGTTGGTTGCCCAGTGCCAATGATGCCTCAGGATTTTGAAAACGCCAAAAATACAATTGCATCCAAATCATTTGATGATACAAAACTTGCTATTGCAAAACAAATAGTAAATAGTAATTGCCTTACTTCTGCACAGGTTAGAGATTTATTGAACCAATTTGATTTTGAAGATACAAAATTAGACTTAGCCAAATATTGTTACGGCTATACTTATGACTTGGGTAATTATTACACCGTAAATGATGCTTTTGATTTTGAAAGCACGATTGATGAATTAAATGAATATATTCTTCAAAATCCGAGGTAAAATCCTTATTACATCTCTTTTTCGTTTTTTATAGAAAAAATTATAACTTTGTTTTTCTATGAAGAATATTTTAATTAAAATATTTATACTGATTTCTTTTTTTTCTTTTTCACAAACAGTGGTAATAACTGAAAATGAAAAACAATATCAGAAAATATCAAGAGAAAATTACACAATTGGACAAATCAATAGTTTATTAGTTAGTTATAAAGATTCCCTAAATATTGCATCAAATAATAAAAACATTAAAGAAGTTGCATTTAGCAATTTAATTTTATCAAAATTATACTATAAACTAGGAGCTTATAATGAGAGTATAAATTACGGAAATTTTGCATTAAAAGATTATGAAAAATTAAATGATACTATATTTACTATGTATTGTTTAATTGGTATGGGTGCTTTTTATGGAGATATTCAAGAAAATGAAATAGCTTTAGAATATTTTTTAAAATTTGAAGAACTTGCTATTCAATCAAAAGAAACAATGGCATTAGCTTACAATTATATAAACATGGCTTTAATTTATTCGGATACAGATTATAAAAAAGCTATAGCTTATATTGATAAGGCTGATGACTTTAGAATTAATAATAAACAAGATAAATATTTTAACTTTTATGTATTTAATAGTAGAGCTAACATATATTTCAAACAGGGTGATTATGAAAAAGCTTTAAATTCATTTTTAGAAGCCTATCCTCTTCTAGACTCAAATCATTTTTTTTATGCAAGCTCTTGTTCAAATATTGCTGAAACATACAACAAGCTAGGGTTTATAGATTCTGCATTATATTATAATAACTTAGCATTAAAAGGTAATCCTGAAGTACAAAGTATGAATAATTTTGCAAACACCTATGCTATTTTTACCGACATATATTTAAAAATGCAAATAGTTGATAGTGCGAGAGTGTATTTTGAGCTGTTTAAAAAATATAATGATAGTTTAATCCTTAACAAAAAAATTGAATATGTATCTAAATTAAAGGTAATTCATGAGACCAACAAGCTTTTAGAAAACAATAAAGAACAAAAACAGAAATTAGATAAGTATAAACTACAAGAAATATTTCTAATAACTATTGTTTTAATAATAATAATAGCACTTGTAATATTCTTTATAATATACATTAAGCTTAAATTAAGTTATAAAAATATTGTAAAAGAAAGCGTTCAATCATTAAAAATAGAACAAGAGAATATTGATCTAAAAAACACATTGCTATCTTTTGAAACAACAACAAAGAAATCAGAGATTAATATTGAAAATAGCGATGAGATATTTGAAAGAATAATGGACCTATTTGTGAAAGATAAACTTTATACAGATGAGGATTTTAGCATTAATAAAGTAGCCGAAGTACTTGATACAAATAGAACTTATATTTCAAATATTATAAATTCTAAAACAGGCGATTCTTTTGTTAAATTACTTAACACTTTTAGAATAAAACAAGTGAAGAAAATGTTAATAGATGATAAAAATAAATTTCTTACACTTGATGCAATTAGTAGAGATGCAGGATTCAAATCAACTTCAACTTTTAATCGTGTTTTCAAAGCAGAAACAGGTGTTACCCCTTCTTTTTATGTGAAAAATAAAAATATTTAATCATTCCTAATTAATACACATATCAAATTATCATTATTCCCAAAAGATAAATTTTACGAATTGAGACAATCAACATAATCTTTTCATTATCAGCAAATATTTATTTAAATTGATTTTTCAACATTTTTCATAATGTTCATTTTATATAATGATAAGTATTGTATTTGACTTGCTTCTGTAATAATTTTATATTTGTTTTTAAATTTATAAAATCAAAATATTATGAAAAATTTATTTATTTCTACAATCTTAACTTTTATTTCATTTGCAGGATTTTCACAAACTGCTTGCTGTGATTTTACAGAAAATGCAAATAATATTGGTATTCCAAGCGAAACTTTTGGAGTTAAACTTGGCGACCTTAATGGTGATGGTCATTTAGATGCAGTTACAATTGACGCTTATGACGCAATTGAAATTTGGTTTAATGATGGAACTGGAATATTAGACACTGTTGGAACTTTATCTGCTGGTGATTTTTATGGTGTTGAACTTGAGGATATTGATGGCGATTTGGATCTAGATATTATCGCAATCGGTTTTTATTCAGCTCAAGCAACTGAGGTTTGGAAAAATAATGGAAGTGGCATATTTACTTTACATCAGGCAATATCAACTAATATTGGTTCAGAAGAAAGTAAATTAGCCGACTTAGATGGTGATGGTGACTTAGATTTATTAGAAACTAACTGGATGGGAAATACTCAAAAAATATATAAGAATGATGGTGCCGGAACATTTACTTTTGCATTTTCATTTACTACAACTGGTGCTAAAGCTGACGTTGCACTTGCCGACTTTAATGGCGACGGTGATATTGATGCAATATTGTGTGATAAAAATGGAGGAAATAACGAGTTTTGGGAAAATGATACAACAAGTTTTGGTTTTGTTGCAGCTTACGGACAAGATGATCATTATTCAGGAGTTGCTTCAGGAGATTTCGACAATGATGGAGATGAAGATTTTGTTCTTGTAGGCATGAATATACCCGCAGAAGTATATTTGAATGATGGTGTTGGTAATTTTACGTTTGATTCTTATTTGTCAAGTACAAATTACGATAAGACAGTTGTTGTTACCGATTATAATATTGATGGAAAATTAGATATTGTTATTGGCACATATGGTTCAAATGGAATTGAAGTGTGGTCGAATATTGGGAGTGCTAATTTTGAATTATGTTATGAAAACCCAACAGGAATGTCATCTCATGATCTTGATGTGGGAGATATAGATAAAGATGGCTTGCCAGATATTTATCTTGGTAGATTTAGTTCATCAAGTGGAGATAGAGTATTTATTCAAGTCCCGGGGACTACTGCTAATGCTTCAATTACTCTTGCTGGTCCGTATTGTGATAATTCTCCAGCAGTTACTCTAACCGCCGTTGATGCAGGAGGTGTTTGGACAGGAATAGGAATAACAAATGCAAATACTGGTATTTTTAATCCAGTAGTAGCAGGAGTAGGAACTCACCAAATTATATACACAATAAGCAATCCCTGTGGTGATGCAGACACAATTAATATAATTGTTAGCGATATTGATACTACAGTAACAGATGGAGGCTCTATTTTAACAGCTAATGCAACAGGAGTAAGTTACCAGTGGTTAAATTGTAGTAATAATCTTACAATAACAGGAGAAATAAATCAAAGTTTTTCACCAATAGTAAATGGGAGCTATGCAGTAATACTTAGTGATGCTATTTGTACAGATACATCAGATTGTTATGATGTTATCATTTCTAAAATTTCTGAAATTGAAAACATTGATTTTGTAAATATTTATCCTAATCCGGCACAGAATTACATAGTAGTAGAATTTTTAATGGACTATGAAACTGAAAATATTGAAATTCTTGATATAGTAGGAAAAACAATTAGACAAATTACAATTGAAAGCTCTATTACTCAAATTAATATATCTGACTTAGAAAAAGGGATATATCTTATTAAAGTAGGAGAAACAATACATAGGCTTATAAAAGAATAATGAAAAATTTATTAGTTGTAGTAGTAGTATTTTTCTTTATTTCCTCAAACTTAACTTTAATTGCCCAAAATGTTGGTATAAACACAACAGGTAATGCTCCTAATGTTTCCGCAATGTTAGATATAAGTTCAACTAATAAAGGATTATTAATTCCAAGGCTTGACCTTGATGATGCAACGACAACAGCTCCTGTTACATCTCCCGCAGAAGGATTATTAATATATAATGAAACAGGAACAGAACCACATGGATTTTATTATTGGGATGGAACTGAATGGATACAATTTTCAACAGGTAGTTCAAGTTCTTCAGGATGGGATTTGACGGGAAATACATTAACCGGCACTTTACCAGCATCTCCAACGCAATGGATAGGAACAATAAATGCTGCAGATTTCATGGTAAAAACTAGCGGCATTGAGAGAATGCGAGTGCGAGATAATGGCTATATTGGTATTGGAACAAATGCTCCAATAAAAACCGTACATATTATTGGTGATAATGGTACTACAGAAGATGTTGTTTTGGAAAATAATGGTGGAACGTACGCATATTTGCATCATGTAATAAGAAATAAAACAGGTGCAGGAAGTATGTCTTATAGCTTTTCTCAGCAAACTGGAAATTCCCATTTTGCAGGAATTGACCTTGATGCCTATACTGAACAATTAATTATTAGAAATAATTACTGTACTACAAATGGTTTTGATAATGGTGTTATAACTTTTGTAACAAGAAATGCTGGTGGAAGTGGAGAAAGAGTAAGAATTGATAATGATGGAAATCTTGGTGTAGGAGCTTCAACAGTACGAACAAAGTTTCATGTTGCCGGAGGGATTGGTATTGGTTCTAATGCTAGTAACGGTTTATCAACCATACATGGTGCCGAAAACACAATTCAAATAAATACAGATATTTATTATGGGGGTGCATTTGATGAGCATTCTGGATATTTAATGTATTCTACAATGTCAGGTGGATGGGCTCAATCAGAACTTATTTTTGCTTGTTCTACTGACTGGGGAGTATATAATACTGCTTCACCTGCATTGAAAATAAATCAAACGGCTTGTACTATGCATGGAGTAGCTATAACTTCTGATAGAAGATTAAAAACCGATATTAAAGATATAAATTATGGATTAACTGCTTTAATGAAAATGAAACCAGTTGCTTATAAAAAACATACAGCAACAGAAATTATTAAAGGTAAAGTGAAATTAGAAGATAAAGGAATTGACAGAGTAGGATTTATAGCACAAGACTTATATGAAATTATACCTGAAGTAGTTTTTAAACCAGAAAATTCTGATAAAGATTTTTGGTCAATAGATTATTCAAAAATAAGTGTTATTGCTGTTAAGGCAATACAAGAACAACAAGAACAGATTGATAAACAAAAACAGATGATTGAACAACAACAGAAAGATATCTCAAAATTAACTGAGCAAAACAAAAAGACATTAAAACTATTAGAAGAATTGATGAACAATAAAGATGCAGGACAATAAAAAATGACATTTAATTATCAGATATTATATAATATTTTATTATTTTTAATTTTTTAAAATAAAAAATAATTAACATGAAAAATCTAAATCTAAAAATTACAATTTTTATATTCTTAACTTTTCTATTTGTGACAACTGTTTTTTCCCAGAACGTAGGAATAAACCAACTTAATCCAGACCCAAGTGCATTATTAGATATAACAGCTACAGATATGGGCTTGTTAATCCCAAGAGTTACCCTAAATGATATAAATACAACTGCTCCCATTACAGCACCAGCAGAAGGATTATTAATTTACAACGAAACAGGAACAGAACCACATGGATTTTATTATTGGGATGGAAGCATTTGGGTTCAATTTTCAGCAGGCGGAACAGGAACAGATGACCAAAACTTGACAGGATCAACACTTACGGGAACTAGTTTGCAAATTGATATTGAGAATGGTGCATCAACAACAGTTGACTTAAGTTTTTTGCAAGATGGAATAGGTACTGATGACCAAAATATATCAGGTTCAGGATTATCAGGCACAACATTAACTATTGGTATAGAAGATGGATCTAGCCAAACTGTCGATTTATCATCATTAACTGGAACAGGAACAGATGACCAAAACTTGACAGGAGCAACAATAACAGGAACTAATTTACAAATTGATATTGAAAATGGGGGCTCAACCACTGTTGATTTATCATCATTACAAGATGGTATAGGTACTGACGATCAAAATATATCAGGTTCAGGATTATCTGGTACAATACTAACTATTGGCATAGAAGGAGGATCTAACGAAACAGTTGATTTATCATCATTAGCTGGAGGAAGTGGCTGGGATTTGACAGGAAATGCTGGTACAGTTGATGGTACTAACTTTATTGGTACTACAGACAACATTCCTTTTAATTTTAGAATTAATAATGAAAAAGCAGGAAGAATTACTACGGATAATACCTTTTATGGTCATTTATCAGGCAATTCAATAACATCAGGTATTAATAATGTTTTTAATGGTGATGACGCCGGTTATAGTATTACAACAGGGGGTGAAAATGTTTTTTTAGGACATCGAGTTGGTTATTATATGCAAACAGGAGTATCTAATACGGCGCTGGGTTACAATGCTTTATATAATTATGGAGGTAGTGGTTCAGGTGTGCATCCAGGAGGTTCTGGTAATGTAGCAATAGGTAAATGGGCTATGTTTAATCCTATATCTGGAGATTATAATGTTGCTGTTGGATATAGCACATATTCTTTAGTAAATACAGGATCAGATAATGTTTTTATTGGTCGTTATGCTGATGTAGATAGTGATCATGCTACTAGTTTTGCTGTAGCTTTAGGTGCTTTTAGTAGTGCAGACGCTGATTATGCAACCGCACTAGGATATAGAGCTTATGCCAATACTGCCAATACATTAATTTTAGGTCAAATTGATGGAGTTAATGGTGCTACGAGTAATACAAATGTTGGTATAGGAACTACAGTTCCCATAAAACGATTACACATTATTGGTGATGATGGCACTACCGAAGATGTTGTTTTGGAAGATAATGGTGGAGCATTTAGTTATCTTCATTTCTGTATCAGAAATTCAACAGGCACAGGGAGTATGTCTTATGGTTTTTCTCAGCAAACCGGAAATTCCCATTTTGCAGGAATTGACCTTGACCCTGATAATGAACAGTTAATTATTAGAAATAATTATTGTACTACAAATGGATTTGACAATGGAGTTATAACTTTTGTAACAAGAAATGCTAGTGGTAGTGCTGAAAGAGCAAGAATTGATAATGATGGAAACCTTGGAGTTGGGACAGCTAATGTTAGAAGTAAACTAGATGTGGCTGGAGGTGTTGGAATTGGTGATGGTGATGGAATATCAATCACACATGGTGCAAATAATTCAATACAAATAAATACAGATATGGCTTATGGGGGAACATTTGATGAACATTCTGGATATTTAATGTATTCTACAATGTCAGTTGGATGGGCTCAATCAGAACTTATTTTTGCTTGTTCTACTGATTGGGGAGTATATAATACTGCTTCACCTGCATTGAAAATAAATCAAACGGCTTGTACTATGCATGGAGTAGCTATAACTTCTGATAGAAGATTAAAAACCGATATTAAAGATATAAATTATGGATTAACTGCTTTAATGAAAATGAAACCAGTTGCTTATAAAAAACATACAGCAACAGAAATTATTAAAGGTAAAGTGAAATTAGAAGATAAAGGAATTGACAGAGTAGGATTTATAGCACAAGACTTATATGAAATTATACCTGAAGTAGTTTTTAAACCAGAAAATTCTGATAAAGATTTTTGGTCAATAGATTATTCAAAAATAAGTGTTATTGCTGTTAAAGCAATACAAGAACAACAAAAAGTAATAGAACAACAACAAAAAGATATATTAAAATTAACTAAGCAAAATGATAGAATATTAAAACTATTAGAAGAATTAATGAACGATAAAGAAACAGGACGGTAATTATTTAAAATAATAATTATTCATATTATTCTTAACTTTTAGCATAAACTCTTCAAACACATTAAAATTTGTAGAAATTATTTCTTTAAAATGCGTACCAGCACGTATAATATATACCCTGTAGCCACAATTGTAATTAATTGCAAAACTAGTTTTACTCTTATTTGATATTAGGTATATTTTCTTTACAATTGAATATTCAATTATTTCAAAAATAAATAAATTTAAGATAAAAAAATCTAATTCTGGAATATTGAGAAGAGAACTCTATAGTAAGTAAATCTAGTTATTCTAAATAGAAAAGACTTAAGATAAATCTGTATTGTAAAGAACACAAATTACCTTTTCACCATTATATATTGAAGTTATAAGAAGATAAATATCAATAGTATTATATGGGATATTCTCGAAGTACAAAATTGACCTAAGCCAAAATTCAAAAGGTATATATAAAGTAGAAACAAAGAAAGGTGCGACTGTAGAATTTTTAAAAAACAAGAAAATTTAAACTGTAAAAAATCATACATATAAGACATTTAATCTGCCAAAGGTTGACAACATCTACTTTTTACATTCAAATTATATATATATTGCAGAATATTATATTTATTTTTGATAAATAATTAACGAATACATTGCTATATGAGTAAAACATTACTTCTTTATTTATTTATTGCAATAATGTCATTAAACTGTTTTGCACAACCAAATGGACAAATTGATGAAATCTCAGATTTATCAACAGTTTATACCGTTCCATTTACAATGCCGGATGGTACTAAATTGATGACAAATATTTATTTACCTATCACATCAGATTCATTGACTCTTCCGATTGATTTAGGCTTTGGCCCTGTTAATATAGAAATTATTCCCATAGGAGTGCAGTATTTGGTTTATGATTCAATAAATGGAGATATAAATCCAAACAAATACCAATTGCCATTGATACTCTCAAGAACTCCATATAATATAAACTCTGGAGGACAAGAACTACAATGGTTTTTTAATCTTTTTGGATTTTGTTATGCAAATCAAGATAATAGAGGCAGATATTCATCGGAAGGAGTATATTATCCTCTCTATAGCGATGTATGGAGAAAAGATGCTTATCATCCAAATTCTTCAATAAACATAGATATTACTCAAACTACAGATCCTCATAACAGCATATTTCACGAAGATGGAAGAGACTGTATTAACTTTATTACAGACAGCTTAAAACAGCCATATGATTTAGATTATGATGGCAATATAGATACAATTGATTTTGTTTATAATGGTTGTATTGGAATGGTTGGAGCATCTGCTACAGGATATGCACAATATCAGGCTGCATCTGCAATTAGAATAAATCCAAATAATAAAGGATTAAAAGCATTAATGCCATGTGTGGCAACAAACGAACACTACAATACTACTCTATATAATAATGGGGTTTTTAGACAAGCCTTAGTATCTAATTGGATGGGAGACCAACTTGATGATGTTACAGATACAATTAGTGCAGACACAAGTTTATTAAATTCTTTACATTCAAATTTTGACTATGGTGGTTATTCTAGCTCAGAGATACTAGATTTAAGTTTAGACTTTGTAACAAATTATAAAATTAATGGAATATCTGCTTGTAGTCCCAATTCATTTATAAGAACAGATATGGATGCAAATTATGCACCAATTGATATTAATGGTAATTCATCATCTACATCATCTATTAATCGATATTCAAACCTAGAAGTACCAATTTATCATTTAACAGGATGGTGGGATATTTTTATAAATGGACAAATAGATACTTATAATAATTGCATGGATAATTTAAGTGATACTTATGGTAACAAACAAAAACAAAAAATAATAATAGGACCATGGTCTCATACTACAATAGGAGAAACTCAGGTTGCAGATATGACATATAAAGAAAATGTAAAAGATGTTACAAGGCTTTCAATTGATAATATTGGTTTAAATTTATCGGAAATAGTAAAAAGTGAAATGCTTTTATGGTATAGGTATAACCTAAATTATAACCCTGATTTCTATACAGGTCAACCAAAGTTTTTTATACCCGAGAGTAATAAATGGCAACAATTAGATTCAACAATTTTTGTAAGAATACCATCTGAAGATTACTATGCTAGTTTTAATAATTTTCTTAATTTCCTTACAGGACATGAGAATTTTGAGAATTTAAAATTTGAACTAGATAATGACGGTACAATTGATGAATATACCACAAGTATTGACACAGATACAAGCAATGCTATATTGCCGGGAAATTACATCCCCCCAGAAGACAGTATGTATCTAGATTTTGCAGCCGTTCCAAATGTAAGATTATATGTTGTTGGACCTATTAACGATAATGTGCCAGAAAATGATAGTGTTGGGAATTATTGGTTTAATTCTGATAAATTTCCTTTAGATTCAGGTGTTGTGAATACACCTTATTATATGCATTCCAGCGGGATATTAGATACTATAATACCTGCTTCTGATGAAGGGTATAAACAATATACACATAACCCAAATAATCCGGTTTATTCTATAGGTGGCAATAATTTCACTTTCCCAACTCCATCAGGTGTTAGAAGTCATGCACAAATAAATTTAGCAGATTCATCTCATAGTAGTTACACATTAACACATCCTGATGTAATTTCATTTGAAACTGATTATATTGAAGATTCTCTTTGCATTATAGGAGTACCTCAGGTTAAACTCTATGCAGAAACAAATCCGGCTGGGAACGCTGATTCTACCGATATTGATTTTTTTGTCAGAGTTATTGATGTTTATCCAGATAGTGGCGAATATTTTGTGTTTGAAGGAGCAGTAAGCGCACGTGCCAGAGAATATGCCAGATCATTAGCAAATGGACTAGAAGACAATTTGAAATTAACTAATATTTATAGTGGAAAGATTTATGAATATTATTTTAATATGCTACCCATTGCATATACATTTGGGAAAAATCATAGATTAAAAGTATTGGTATCTAGTAGTAATTATCCAAAATACCAATCAAATCCTTGTATACCTATTGAAGAAAACGATTTTTTTAGACGTACACCTAACGATGGTAAAACTTATTCTTTTAATGAAATCCTTTATTGGCCAAGAATTTCAGAACAAAAAATATTCTTCTCTCCATCAAATTCATCACAAATTATTCTACCTGTTTACGATGGTGTAAGTGTAGATAATTCTTCAAACTCAAAAATTTCTATTATTGATGCAATTAATGTATATCCAAACCCAACAAACGGAATAATAACTATAAAAGCTGTGAATTTAGAGAATATTGAAGTATTTAATTTGCAAGGTAAAGTAATCTATAATGGAATAGAAAAAGAAATAGACCTAAGCAATAACTCAAAAGGAATATATATTATAAAAGTAACAACAGATAAAGGTGTAGTAGTTGAAAAAATAGTGGTTGAATAACCAATTCATAGTTGTGAAGACTATTAGTAGGTTTCCAAGTTTTCGATCTGTTAATAAAAACTCATAATAACAACAAATGATAAAAAATTAGGTTTAATAAAATGCGATATTTTAATATTGCCAATTAAAATAGCAATTTTAAAAATAAATAATGATTATTTTGAAATATAACAAATATAGACATTTGATCTTATACAGCAATCAAATGTCTTAAAACGACAATTAAACAATACTGATAATTATCAAAACAATTTTACAATATTTTGTTTTGAAGCCTTTTATGAACTAATATTATTCATATTATTTTTAACCTTAAGCAAAAATTCTTCAAACACATTAAAATTTGTAGCAATTATTTCTTTACCATAAATATAATTGTTTTTACCGGAAAAATCACAAACTTTTCCTCCGGCTTGTTGAACTATTAATGCTCCTGCAGCAACATCCCATGGACTTAAACTGTATTCATAAAAAGCTTCAAATCTGCCACATGCAACATAGGCAAGATCGGTTGCGGCTGAACCAAGTCGCCTTACTCCATGTGAGTTTTTCATAAAATATTCGAGAGAGACAAGAAAAGGTTTTATCCTTTTATAATCGTAATAAGGAAATCCTGTTGCAATTAAAGAATCGCTTATGCTTAACCTTTTTGAAACTTTTATTTCTTTTCCATTCAAATACGCTTTACTTCCCCTCCATGCATAAAAACATTCATCTAAACCTATCTCATAAACTACACCCATTATTACACCTTTTTTATTAGATAGGGCAATAGAAATTGCATAAGGAGTAATACCGTGAATATAATTTGTTGTTCCGTCAAGCGGGTCAATTATCCATTTTAGATCATCGTTTTGTTTATCAATAGTATTTTCCTCAACTATAAAGCCGGCATCGGGTAATATTTTTTGTAATTCGGCAACAATTTTCTTTTCTGCATTTCTATCAACATAAGTTACAAAATCGTGAATTCCTTTATTTTCAATATTATCTATGGCAATATTAGACTTTTGTTTCTTAATAAATACACCTACTTCTTTTGCCAATTCACAAACTTTTGTGCAAATATTCTTTAAATCCATATCATTTACTACATAATAATTTATGTAAAATTAAATATAAATAGTGGTTTTAAAAATGAAACACCATACCCACTTTAACGGATTTAATTTTAAATGCATTATAAAATTCTGCCAAAGCCGGCAATTCAGTACAATGAGAAGGTAAAATATTTTGAATATTCTGTTTTTTAAAAATTTTAATAGTTTCTTGTGTTTGTAAATCATTTTCTTTCAAATGAAATCCACCCATAACTGTATTGATTTTTTTTAAACCGGTTATTTTTTTTGCATATTCAATGGTATTACAAATGCCTGCATGTCCGCAACCCGTAATTATTATTAATCCTTTTGGCGACCTGATAGCGATAGCAGAATCGTCAATAATAAAATCTTCAGAATTATCTTCTTTTACAAAACTTGTTGTTTTTGCTTCAAAATCATTAATTCTTGGAATTTCACCTAAAAAGAAAATATTATTTGATATCATAAATGGTGTTTTCGATTTTATTAAATGAAACCGTTCACTTATTTGTTTTTCATCTAATGATAATCCAATATTTATATTATCTGTTTTTCTGTATCTTTTAATAAAAACATCGGGATGACAAATTAGTTTTTTGTCTTTTAGATATTTTAATCCGTTTCCATGATCAAAATGTCCGTGACTTAGCACAATAGTATTAATATCATCAAGTGAAATTTTTAATTTTTCTGCATTTTTCAAGAACATATCAGATTGTCCAAAATCAAACAATATTTTTATTTCATCTTCAATTAGATAAGATAATCCATGTTCGGCAGTAAATCCTATACTTGCCACGTTTTCAGTCAGCACTGTTAGTTTCATAATAAATCAATTATTTCATAAAAATCATTATATTTTAGTCTGATAAAGAGTAAATTTTTTATAATAGTTTTGATTTATAAAATATACCCCTTTCCTGTTTAATAGTTTCAATTTTATTTTCATCTTCCAATACTCCAAGATATTTGTTTATTTCATTAATATGAATTCCGAGAATTTTTTGTATATCATCAAGAGTACAAGGTCTTCTTGCAATGGTTTCTAAAATAGCAGTCTCAGTATCTTCACGATAAGATTTAATATCTTTTCTTTCTGTTACAGATGCTATAATTTCAACATTTTCAAGATTCCAAAAATCTGCAATTTGTTGTAATTCTGCTTTGCTAGCAGCTCTAATATTGTCAATTGTTCCCGGTCTGTCAAGAGAGTTTAACTGAATGCTGTCAGGATTAATTTTAACAAAAGCATCTCTTAATAATTTTAAATTTTCAGTATTATCATTAAAATTCGGAAGAATAAAAACTTCCAGCCATATTTTTCCTTTAAATTCTTTCCTGAAATCAATAAGACCTTGTATATATTCATTGATATTAAGTTTGTGAAATGGTCTGTCAATTTTACGAAATGTTAAATCTGATGCCGCATCCAATGATGGCAAAACAAGGTCAGCTTTTAAAAGCTCTGTTCTAACTTGTTTTTGGCTAAATAAACTACCATTTGTTAGTACGGCCACAGGGATATTTGGCCAGTTTGATTTAATAAACTCTAAAACTTTTCCAATACCTGAATTGAGAGTAGGTTCTCCTGCTCCCGAAAAAGTGATATATTCAGGAATTGGATTATTGTTAAAAAAGTGTTTTAATTCTTTCAAAACATCATTAACAGGGACATATTCTTTTCTTTCTATTGTTAAGTTTGTTGTTCGTCCACATTCACAGTATACACAATTTAATGAACATACTTTATGTGGAACAAGATCAACGCCGAGAGACATTCCCAGGCGTCTTGATGGTACGGGACCGAATAAATATTTGTACATAAATTACAGTTTATAATTTTTAATTATAAGTCAAACGTATTTTTTCGTTGGCTAATGTTGGCTGAATAAATTCTTTCCATTTTGAAGAATTCCAAGTTCCTAATTTTGTATGAATATCAAAATATTTTTGTGGTATAGGATGAGTTCCGACAACAACTTTGATCTTATATCTTTCTTCGATATATTTTTTGAAATGACTTATATTATTACATGGTGGATATCCAACAACTAAGCCTGTTGCGAGATGAATTACCTGTGCCCCGTTTTTTATCATTTCTTCAGGAGAATATTCAATATTTCCTCCAGGACATCCTCCGCAGGTAGTATATCCCACTAATTCCAATTCATCTTCTTTTTTATAAATACTAAAAGCACCTTCTCTGTTTTGCATAGACCTAAAACACTTACCTCCGGCACAAGTGTGATAACGATTACAAATAATAATTCCAATTTTTGTTTTCATTTTATTTAAAATTATATTCATTAACATTTAAATTAAGTTTATTATAGCAATATTTGTTTCTAAAAAAGAGAAAGACTAACAGCCATAATAATCATTCCCAGAATTAAGCCATAAATTGCAGTATGGGGTTTTCCATATTCTTTAGCGGTAGGTAATAGTTCATCAAGTGAAATAAAAACCATTATACCGGCAATTGCTGCAAAAATAATAGCAAGAACAATGTTGTTTAAAAAAGGTTTTAGAATAAAATAACCAATAATAGCTCCAAGAGGCTCGGATAAACCTGATAAGAATGAAAGATAAAATGCCTTTTTTCTGTTTCCTGTTGCGTAAAATACAGGAATGGAAACAGCTATTCCTTCAGGGATATTGTGTATAGCAATAGCAATAGCAATAGGTATAGCAATTTTAGGATTAGTTAAACCTGCAGAAAATGTTGCAATGCCTTCTGGAAAATTATGAATAGCAATTGCCATTGCTGATAGCATTCCCATTCTGAGCAATTTGCGTTCTTTTATATTGGTGTTTTCGTTTAATCTTTCAATATCATATACTTCGTGAGGATTTTTGTTTGAAGGAATCAATCTGTCTATTATGGCAATTATAAATATTCCCCCAAAAAAAGATGCAATCATAATCCAGTTTACCATAATTTCATTAAATTCTGAAAGTAAAATCTGTTTTGATTCAGGAAAAAGTTCAGCAAATGAAATATAAATCATTACACCTGCAGAAAAACCTAATGCAGCCGATAAAAATGTTTTATTTGTACGCTTGGTAAAATATGCCATTGCACTACCAATACCTGTTGATAATCCAGCAAATAATGTTAAGGCAAAAGCAAATAAAACTTGTTGTGATTCTATAATATTATCAATATTCATTTCCAAATTTTAAGAATTTTCTAGTGTCTTCATTTTTTTAATTATTTGTATTTTAGATTTATTATACTGCAAATAGTTTAAGTTTTTACTTTTATAAATACTCTTTATCGTGCATTATTAATTAAATAATTTTATAATAATATTAATACTTTCTTTCTCCAAATATCGCTGTTCCTATTCTGACCATATTGCTACCCTCCTCTACTGCAACCCTATATGAATTCGACATTCCCATGGAAAGATATTTCATATTTACATTTGGAATATTAAGATTTTTAATTTTTTCAAAAATTTGGTTTGTTCTTTTAAAATAAGGACGAGAACTTTCGGGGTTTCCAAACCTTGGACCCATGGTCATCAATCCTTGTATGTTTAAATGTTCAAGTTTTGAGATATCCCTGATTAATTTTTCCATATATTCTTCAAATGGTTCATGTTCTTCGGGTTTTATTCCATCTTTTGAATCTTCGCTACCAATATTTATTTCTATTAAAGCAGAAATTGAATTTTTACCTGTTTTTTCTACTCTTTTATTTATAGCCTGGGCTTTTTCCAAAGAATCTATTGTTTGTATTACATCAAAAATTGGGATGGTTTTATTAATTTTATTTTTTTGCAAATGACCTATCATGTGCCATTTTACAGTATTTGCTTTTTCACCCAATTTTTGTTTCATTTTTTCAGCTTCCTGAATATAATTTTCCCCAAGATCTGTAGCACCAGCTTCAATAATTTCAATAATTTCTTCTGTGGTTCTTGTTTTTGCCGCTACTGTTATTGTAACATTTTCAGGAATTTCTCCTCTTATTTTTTGATAATTTTTAGTTATACTCATTTTTTTATTTTTTTAAAATATTTTTTCCATTCTATCAAATGCTTTATTTATAGTTTCTTCAGGAACACAGAAAGAAAGCCTGATATGATTTTCGCCTGTTGGCCCAAAAGCTATACCCGGGGTTGTAGAAACTTTAACTTTTTCTAATAGATCTTTACTAAATGCAAAAGAGTCATTTCCAATATCTCCTAATATTTTTGGGAACATCAAATATGAACCATCAGGCTTAACATATTGAAAAACAAAATTTAATCTATCAAGTCGTTCACACATAAGATTTCGGGCTTTAAGATAATGCAGCTTAAATTCTTCAACACATTCCTGAGAGCCTTTTAATGCAGCAATTGCCGCATATTGCGATGCAACCGGTGCGCAAATAGCAAATGGAATATGTGCTTTTTTTACCTGAGCAAGAATTTCTTCATCGGCATGAAGATATCCTATACGCCAACCAGTCATCGCATAGGTTTTAGTAAAAGTATAATTTGTTATTACATTTTTTTTCATTTCAGGAATGGAGGCTATACTGAAATGTTTTTTATCGTCAAACGTAAAATATTCATAAGCTTCATCAGTAATAATAGTAAGATTATTTTCTAAAGCTATTTTAGCTAATTTACGAAGTTCTTTTTCAGAAAAAACAGTTCCTGTGGGGTTGCTCGGAGTACAAAGCATTATTGCTTTTGTTTTTGGTGTAATTGCGTTTTTAATAGCTTCTATATCTAAGGCAAAATTGTTCTCTTCAATTAAAGGGATTAGAACAGGGTTACCCGAAGCAAGCCTGACTTGTGTGATGTGAGTTGAATATGTTGGAGTAGGAAGAATTACTTCATCGCCGGGGTCAATTGTTGCCATAACGGAAGCGGCGAGTCCTTCTATTGCTCCTACGCTTACAATAATTTGCGACATATTTGCTTCGATATTATTGTCCCGTTTGAGTTTTTTCACAATTTCTTCTCTTAATTCAGGTAGTCCTTCACTTTGAGAATATCCTCCTGTTAATCCTTTTTCAATTGCTGAAATAACAGCATCGTTTATGTGTTTGGGTGTTCCTGTAGTAGGTTTTGCCCATGATAAAAACGCAACATCATCATATTGCTTTGATAATCTTGTCATTTCGTGAATGGCAGATTTTTTGATTTGTTCTACTCTGTTTGAAATATTCATAATATTTTATTTTTTAAATATTAATAAAATTCATATTAGTTACTACTCTCCTTTAACAAATATTTTAACTAAAGAATCATTTATAAAGTTTTCATCATGATGTCCTAATTCTGCTTCTGCTTCCATATTTTTAAAAGTTATTTCGCTATCAACAGTAGGTAAAAAAGGTTTTATATCTAATACAGGAGTGCCATTAAAAGCATCTATATTACTTACAAATAATTTATTATTTCTTATTGAGTCAAGTTTTATTAAAGATAAACCAATAGGATTAGGTCTTCGTGGACTACGTGTTGCAAATAATCCAAATTTATGCTCGCTTTCAGGTGGTCTTACGATATTATCCCATCCTTTGGCTTCGTGAAAATGATAAAGCACAAAAATATATTCAAATTTATCTAAATATTTAAGACCTTTAATATATTCATCTTTTAAAATAATTATTCCACGAGATGAAGTATCTAACATTCCCTGTCTTGGAGCTCCTGTTTTGATGGTATATTTTGTATGAAAAAACCCTATAGGTTTATAAGTTATATTATCATTATTGCAAGATAATAGTATTAATAAAGGAAGAATTAATAATAAAGTGTATTTGAAATTTATATCCAATTTTAATATTTTTTAATTTGATTTACCCTATTGTAAATATTCATAATTGTTTATTTTTTAATAGGTGATTTTAAAACGCCTGATTTTATTGTAAATAATTTATAGTCAGACGAATTATTATTCCATTCATCCTTAATCCAATGTAAATGTTTATTTAATATATTAATTGTATTTTCTATTTTTTCGGAATAGATAATTACAGGAATAAAATATTCGTTAACAATATTAATATTTTTGCCAAATTGCATAGAAACTAATACGTTTACTTCTTTATTTTTTAAAAATTTAATAATATCATCGGCTTTATTTTTTAAATTTTCATCAAGTGATTTGAAAATATTGATTTCTTCACTTATTAACATTATTTTATTGTCAAGTTGCTCATAAATGATATATTTATCAGCATATCCAAAATGTTTTTTAATAAATTGATTGTTCTTGTTTACAGCAAATGCAAATTTTAAATTCATAACTTAAATTTTATTTTTTTATATATTGCTTTCCTTTATTTCAAAAATATTTCCGCTTTTGTCTTTAATAAATATCAAATCAAACATATCTCTTTCAATTCTTATGCATATATATCCTTGTTTTATTGCTTTTTCAACAAGCTCTTCTCTATTTTGTATTTCAATACAAACATGATTATATCCTTGATTATTTTGCATGTTTGTTACAAAAATCTCAAAAAATAATTTATCTTTTTGTAATAAAAAGACAGGAACTTCTTTTTCTATTTTGAAGATATTATTAGCAAGTTCTTTATTTAAAACAAAGTTTTTAACTTCTTTCATCTCAAGAATATTGAAATAAAAGTTTTTAATTTCTTCGGTATCAGTTACAGATAATGCAATGTGTTCTAATTTCATTTATTTTGATTTTAGATTAAGATGATTTCTAATTTCACCCTTGTTCCATTCATTAATTATAATATTTATATTTTTTTGAATTATTTTTGGGCATTCAGAAATATCTTTATTATTCATTAAAATACAAACAAATTTTTTTTTAATTCTTTTAATATTTGGTCCATAGATTTTGGAAATAACAACATTAACATTTTCATTTTTTAGCATTTTTGCAACACTTTTAGCTTTTTTAGGGTCAGCGTGAATTTCTTCATCATCATCTTCAGTTGTATTACTTATCTTTTTTATAAACTTAGCATCAGATAATGAAATTTCATAAATCATATAATAATCAGCATCTCCAAAATGCTTGTTTGTAAATGATTTTCCATTATCTGTTGCAAATGCAGTGGTAATTATTTCCATATATTTTCATTTAATAAATATTCAATAATTCTTATTCCTAAAGCAAACATAATATTTATCATAGTTTTTCAGCCTTAAGTAATCTCACATATTTTTTAAAATAATAGCTTTCACTAAATTTATTGAATCCATATTCTTTTAATATTAATTTCCAGTCTTTTTCAATAAAGTCAAAAGCATATTTACATTCAATTTTTTTAAAAATAAAACGATGATGAAATGGCATTTTATTCATGTCGAATTCTGCAAAATCAAGAATGTTAAAAGTACCTCCCTGTTTTAAATTATTATATGCATTTTTAATAACCATTTTTCTTATTTCATGTGGAAAACCATGTATTACAAAACTTATAAAAATTTTATCGAATTTTTGGTCTAATTCAAACGGCTGATCAATTCTTTTATTTATAAATTTTATATTTGAAAATTGCTTGCAGTTGTGAGTGAATTTTTTTTCCATCTCTTCCGAAATATCAAGTCCTGTCAATAGTGAATCATCAGACATATATTTATTCATTAATAAAATATTTCGTCCGGTTCCACATCCCAAGTCAAGTATTTTGTCATTAGATTTTACTTCTAAATCCTTAATAGCTTTTTTTATAAACTTATTATAGAATCCAAAAGAAGCAATGCTCATCATTTTATCGTAATGTTTTGCAGAAAATTTTGACAATTCAACACCTGAATCAGGATAAAGTTTATCCCCTTTTTTATTTTTTATTGTATTACTATTTTTTTCCATTTTTTATCAATTTCGCTTGCTGTTGCCTCATAAAAAAGAGGATATAAGCTATAGCCCGAAGATGGATTAGCCGCATTAAAATATTTATCTTGTTTGAAGAATTTTGAATCAATAATTTGTTGCCCTGTAGGCTTCATAATTTTATATGAATTATAATTCTTTTAATTTTCCGCTTTTATAGGCATCATAAGCTTCTTTAACAGTCATGTCGACTGCACCAATATACACTTTAAGTCCTGTTTTTTCTAGAACTGTTGCTGCATTTCCCCCGGGTCCATTTCCTGTAATTAAAATATCAGGATTTAAATCAAATAATTTTTGAGATGTTTGAGGACCTGCTCCATGAGCTGTGTTTGCTATTTCTCTGTTATCATAATGAGAAAATTCATCTTTTTTTTCATCATAAATAAGAAAAAACTCTGTTCTTCCAAAACGAGGATCCATCATTGAGTCCCATTCTGTTCCTTTTGTTGTAAATGCAATTTTCATTTATTTAAAATTTTGTATTTAGTTAATAATTTGCTTTATTTTATCCCAACTTTCAATAATTATATTTTTTAAATCACCATTATCATATTCAACAATTGTTTGTCCTTTTGTCATTGCTTTTGTAAAGTTTTCGTCGTATGGTAAGTGAGAGATATAAATAATATCTTCTTTTTTAAGAAAATCTTTTATTTTTTTAGTTATTGATTTATTAATATCAAATTTATTTATAATACATCCGGCCTTTATGTTGAATTTTTTTACCAATTCATATACTCGTTTTAAATCGTGTAATCCTGATACACTTGGTTCTGTTACAAGAACGGCAAAATTTGCTCCCGAAAGTGAAGATACTACAGGACAACCAATGCCGGGGGAACCATCAACAATAATTAAATCATTATTATTTTCTTTGGCAATTTGTTTTGCTTCATTTTTTACTTTTGCAACTAATTTACCTGAATTTTCTGCACCAATACCAAGTTTTGCATGTATCATTGTGTTTCCCGCTTTTGTTTTGGAGCTATACCAATTACCAACATTTTGATTCTCGTTTGTAATTGCCATAACAGGACAAACTCTGGCGCAATAACCACATCCTTCACAGCTTAATGGTTCAACAACATATTGAGTATTAATAATTGGAATTGCATCAAAACGACAAACCTCAACACATTTTCCACATTTAGTACATATATCATTATCAATTTTTGCAATTTCACCACTATAAAAATCTTCAGATTTTGCAAAATCAGGTTGTAAAAGAAGGTGCATATCTGCGGCATCAACATCACAATCGGCAACAACAATATCTTTTCCTCCCAAATATGCAAACGAAGCAGTTATTGAGGTTTTTCCCGTACCGCCTTTTCCTGATATTATTACTATTTCTTTCATTTTATCTCTCCTTTCATTAGTCCGAAAATATGATTTTTTATCTCTTCTAATTGATGTTTAAATTCCGGAACTTTTTTGTAAACCAATTCTCCTTTTGAATACAATTCTGCTACTTTTCTGCTGTTTGGAATTTTTGCAATAATTGGGATATTATTTTTATTACAATATTTTGTTACATCATTATTTCCAATACCATCTCTATTAATTACAACTCCAAAATCAATTTTAAGTTCTTTCATGGTTTCAACCGCAAGTGATAAATCGTGCAATCCAAAAGGAGTTGGTTCTGTAATTAAAATTACATAATCAGCATCTTTAGTTGCTTCAATTACAGGACATGATGTACCCGGAGGAGCATCAAAAATTTTAATAATATTTTCAGGAAAATGTTTATCAATATAATTTTGAGTTTGTGATATAAGAGGAACAGCTTGTTCCTGACCAATGTCAAGTCTACTTTCAACAAAATCTAAATTCCCGATTTTTAAATGCTTCAATTCCCCCATTTTTTGAGGTATCATAGGCAAAGAAGATGTGGGGCATAATTCCGAACAAGCATAACAAGAATGACACAATTCCGGAAAAACCAAAATTTGAGAACCCAATTGTAGCACAGCATGAAAATTGCAGACTTTTTGGCAATTACCGCATAATGTGCAGGTATCTTTATGCCATTCCGGTATCATTTTAAATTTGTCTTCTTTATGAACAGGATCTCCCTTTAAAAATAAACCAGAATTTGGTTCTTCTACGTCGAGATCAATTAAAACAACATTATTTTTTTCCGCAAAATATGATGCAAGATTTGTTGAAAGAGTAGTTTTTCCCGTTCCTCCTTTTCCGCTTGCAATTGCTATTTTCATAAGTTAATTATTTACTATTATAAACAACAAAATCTCCTTTTTTAACTCCAAGATAATTGCCTATTACATCGCATTTTATCATTAAAAGAAAAAAAATCTTTTTATTATGAGTATTTAATAGGCCCTCCAAATTTCCCTGGCCTTTTGATATTATTAAGTCTGCCTTATCATAAATATCCATAAATTCATCAGAACATTTATCTAAAATTGTTGAAGGAGCATCATAGCCGTTTGAAATTACTTTAACAACTTTGTCAATACCAACATATCTTGCATCTTTAATAGTAGCATCATTCATAACAGGATTTCCCTTAACTGCATAATAAACATTTGGATGTTTAATTGTTTCTAAAAAAAGTTTATCCATTACTATTTCGCCTGCATTATCGCCGAGAAATAAAATGGTTTTTGACTCATTAATCTTATTTTTTAAAAGCAAACTGTCATCAATTGCAAAATCGGATGTTAATACTTTATTTACAGTATTGTTGAAATACTTTTGGCTATTATTAGAGAAATCAGGAACTGCTGCAACATCCATAATATTTCCGGCTATTGATAATCGCAAAGCTGTATCATAACTATTGTCAGACTGCAATACTTTCTTTTTTAAATCATCATATTGTTGCAAAGCCAAATCGTTACTTATCTTTTTTAATTCAAGATGTGAATCATATATTTTAGTATAATTAGCGACAATGTGATTAATTTCTCTTGCAGCTACAGGGGTTAATATATTTGCATCAACATTTGAAATATATGTAAAAAGTTCGTTTACTATTTGATCTTTTTCTTCTTCTTTCAAATTAAAATCATAAATCATTTTTTCAGATGATCTTATCAAACAAAATTTGCATTTATAGTTCATATCAATAGAGACCTACATTAATGATCACAAAGATTTTGCCCCGTCTGAAGTTTATTATTCAGATATTGTTCAACAAGTTTTTTTGGTGTTTCGGCATCTACTCCTACATAAACCTCAATATTGTTTTGTGTAAAGAGATTTTGTGCTTTTTGTCCCATGCCTCCAGCAATAATTATTTTAACGCCCATGCTTGCTAAAAATTCAGGATAAACTCCAGGCTGATGTACCGGAGGACTTACAAAATCTTCATTAATAATATTACCATTTTGAGTTTCAATTATTGCAAATTTTTCGCAATGACCGAAATGAGCTGTTAATTGATCATTAAAAGTTGGAACTGCAAATTTTATTTTCATACCTATTTTATTTATTTAATAATTCTTCTCTTATCATATTATGTCCGCATTTTGGACATTTAATTGTTGTGCATTTAACACCTTGTTGGTGGGGTATTTTTTCTCCACATTTTGCACATACGCAAAAACCACCTGTGCCAAAAGCACCACCGTTATTGCGACCTTGTCCGCCTCCGCGACCTAATCCTCTGCCGCCTCCGGTGCCTTGATTTTTCCCTTGATTTTTCATTTTTTCATTTTTAAATTATTTAATACTTGTAATAAGATTACCATTATCGTAATTGCGAGTATTTATAGATATTGGTACTCGCAATTACGAATTTAAAAGGTTTTCCTATATAAATTATTTAGAATCCGAAATCTGTTTCTCAAGAAATGATATTTGTTCCTTAAGAGCATTTATTTCATTTTCAATTGAATTTTTATCAGTGGTATTCTGATAATTTTGATTTCCGAAAAAGCCAGAGCCTCTTCCAAAACCTTTTCCAAATCCCCCACCATATCCTCTTCCTCCAGCGAAACCTCTTCCTAAGCCTCTGCCAAAGTTTTGATTATTAGGGGAACTAAAATTTTCATTACTAACGCAATTTCCCATGCGTCTTCCTGTTAAAGGACCATTACCTTCCGGCCCTGTTTTGTCGCCTCTTGGCATAATTACCTCCTTTTTTAAAGTTATTTTCAGCACAACATCTACCATGTCCAAAGCTCCCTGCAAGATTTACAAGGTTTTTTGAATGACATTCCGGACATTCTGCAATTGATTTATTTATATTTATATTGAACATATGACCACAATCATGACAGCGAATAATATTATTCCTAAAATGTATATTTCCGCCCTCTATTGTGAGCATTTTACCATGTATTATTAAGTCTGCTATTTTTTTCCTTGCCTTTTCAATTAACCTTGTAAAAGTTGAACGTGATATTTCCATCTCGTCAGCTGCTTCAGCATGCGACAAAGAAAGACTGTCCGTTAATCTAAAAGCTTCGAATTCGTCAAGATTAAGAACAGTTTTTTCCAATAATTTAGCAGCAACTCCAATAGGTTTAAACTCACTGAAAAGAGGTGGCTCATGAACTATTCTATTTTTTTCTGGTCTTGACATATATATTAAATTATTGCACAAAGATAATGCACATATGTTCATAATGCAAGTTTTTTACAAGTTATTTTTATTTTATAATAATATTTTACCTTTTTTTGATACAGATAAAAGCCTTATCTTTGTAAGCCACGGGTTAAATAAGAGATTAAAAATAGACCTATGACAGAATTAATAAATTTCAGAAAAAAATTACATAAAAACCCCGAATTATCACACGAGGAATTGACAACATCAAAAATTATAAACAATTATATTAAACAATATCTGCCTGATAAAACATTTATATTTAACACAGGGTCAGCTTTTGTGTTTAAAGGTAAAGAGAAAGGTGAAAATTTAATGTTTCGTGCTGATATGGACGCATTGCCAATAAAAGAAAATACAAATATTGATTATATATCTGTAAATCCCGGGGTTTCTCATTCATGTGGTCACGATGGGCATATAAGTATTTTATCAGGATTAGCTAAAAAAATATCGGAGAACAGACCAAAAAAAGGAAATGCTATATTATTATTTCAGCCGGCAGAAGAAACAGGCGAAGGAGCAAAAATGATTGGAGAACATCCAAAATTCAAAGAAATAGAGCCGGATTATATTTTTGGCTTACACAATTTGCCGGGATTTAAAAAACATCAGATAATTATTAAAAGAGATTTATTTACTTCTGCTTCAAGAGGAATGATAATTAAATTTTACGGAAAAACTTCTCATGCCGCCGAACCGGAAAATGGCGTTTCGCCTGTTTTTGCAATAAAAAAGATTATAAGCAGGTTTAATAAGCTTGTTGATGGAAATAAATTATTTAAAAGCTTTGTTCAATTAATCATTATTCATATTAAATTAGGAGAAGTAGCTTTTGGAATGAGTCCGGGATATGCAGAAATAATGTTAACATTGCGTTCATACACAAATGATGATATGAATATGCTTGTAAAAACGGTTGAGGAATTAACAAAACAAATATCATTAGAAGAAAACCTGAAACACGAAATATCATACACCGAAATATTTTCTGCAATAAATAATAATGATTATTGTGTTGATGCGATTATTGGCTCGGCAAAAGAGAATAAGTATGAGATATTAGAAATAAACAAAGCATTTAAATGGTCTGAAGATTTTTCGTATTTTACAGAAAAATATAAAGGGGCATTCTTTGGTTTGGGTGCAGGAGTCAATCACCCACAATTACATTGTTCTGAATATGATTTCCCCGATGAAATAATTGAAACAGGTGTAAATATGTTTTATGAAATTTACAAGAAAATATTAATGTAAAATATGTGTTTACTATAAACGTTATTTTTATTGATAACAATCTTAATTAAATTGGCAAACGTTCACAATACTTAGGCGGCAGATATAAATTGGAAATAAAAAAATTACACCACAGATTACTCAGATTATCACAGATTTAATCCCTAATGCTCGGGATCTGTGAATCTATGGCTTTATTTTGTTTTTAAGACTTTTCGTAGAGAATTCATAAGCTTACAGATTTTAATATAATCAATCATTTTTCATATTTTTAAGCCGAACTCTAAAATATTTCAAATAATTTTTTGTATTTTCACACACTCAAAATAAAAAAATAACAAACTAAATATCTATGAATGTGATAGAAAAGTATAATCCAAAAAATCATATCAGAATAGTTACAGCTGCTTCTCTTTTTGATGGGCATGATGCAGCAATTAATATTATGCGAAGACTTATTCAAAGAACAGGAGTTGAAGTCATACATCTTGGGCACAATAAATCTGTACAGGAAGTTGTAGATTGTGCAATACAGGAAGATGCGCAGGCAATTGCTATAACATCGTATCAGGGAGGCCATATTGAGTATCTTAAATACATGTATGATTTGCTTAAGGAAAAAGCTTGTGGACATATAAAAATTACCGGAGGCGGAGGCGGAGTGATTCTCCCGACAGAGATAAAAGAATTACATGATTATGGAATAACCCGTATTTATTCTCCTGACGATGGAAGAAAAATGGGTTTACAGGGCATGATAAATGATACCGTTGAAAAAGCTGATTTTCCTGCAGGAAAAAATGTTGATATTAGTATAGCTAAACTAAAATCAAAGGATATAAATACTGTTGCAAGAAGTATTTCTGCTGCTGAAAATTTTCCTGAAGAAAATGAAAAAATAATTAAGGAAATTCGGGATGAAGCAGCTAAAATAAATACTCCAATAATTGGCATTACGGGTACGGGAGGTTCAGGAAAATCGTCAATGGTTGATGAGCTTGTTCGTAGATTTTTATTAGATATACCTGATAAAAAAATAGCAATAATTTCTGTTGACCCTTCTAAAAGGAAAACAGGCGGAGCCTTACTTGGTGACAGAATCAGAATGAACTCAATTAATAATGAAAGAGTTTATATGCGTTCACTTGCAACAAGGCAATCAAATCTTTCGATGTCGATGTATGTAAAAGATGCAGTAAGTATTGTAAAAGTTGCAGGTTACGATATTGTTATTCTTGAAACTTCAGGAATTGGTCAATCAGATACTGAAATTGTTGACCATTGCGATATTTCAATGTATGTGATGACACCGGAATTTGGAGCTCCAACCCAATTGGAAAAAATTGATATGCTTGATTTTGCAGATATCGTTGCATTAAATAAATTCGACAAAAAAGGCTCTTTAGATGCTTTACGCGATGTAAAAAAACAATATTCGAGAAATCATGGATTATTGACACAAGACATTGAAATTATGCCGGTTTATGGTACTATTGCTTCTCAGTTTAACGATCCCGGAGTTAATGAGCTTTACAGAGCATTAATAAATAAAGTAAAAGAAAAAACAGCTGTTGATTTTAACTCTAAAATGCCAACCTCTAATGAACTCTCTGAAAAAATATTTATTATTCCTCCGAAAAGGGTAAGATATTTATCTGAAATATCCGACACAATCAGAAATTACAATGAATGGTCTGACAAACAGGCTGAAATAGCACAAAAATTATACAGTATTAAGGAATCAATACTTGTTTTAAAAGAAACAGATGATTACGATAAAGCAATTGAAAAATTAGAAAAAACATATTCAGATATTGAAAAAAAATTAGATATCAATAATAAAGATCTAATTGAAAATTGGAACGAAAAAACAGAGCAATACAAACAAGAATATTATATTTTTAAAGTTCGTGATAAAGAAATAAAAATCGCAACACATACAAAATCATTATCTCACACAGAAATTCCTAAAATATCATTGCCAAAATATAAGGGATGGGGAGATATTTTAAAATGGAACTTACAGGAAAATGTTCCCGGAGAATTTCCTTTTACAGCCGGAGTTTTTCCTTTTAAAAGAGAAGGCGAAGACCCAACAAGAATGTTTGCAGGAGAAGGCGGACCGGAAAGAACTAATAAACGCTTTCATTATGTTTCACTTGGCATGCCGGCAAAGCGTTTATCAACAGCTTTCGATTCTGTAACTCTTTACGGACAAGACCCTGACAGACGACCGGATATTTACGGTAAAATTGGTAACTCGGGAGTTTCTATTTGTTGTTTAGACGATGCAAAAAAGCTTTATTCGGGCTTTAAATTAACCGACTCCAAAACATCGGTTTCTATGACTATTAACGGACCTGCCCCAATGATGACTGCTTATTTTATGAATGCAGCTATTGATCAGGAATGTGAGATATATATTAAAGAAAACGGCCTGGAAGCAGAAGTAAATAAAAAAATAGAAGAAATATATAAGAAAAAAGGAACTAAGAGACCTGAATATCAGGGCGAAATTCCCGAAGGTAACGATGGTTTAGGTTTATATTTACTTGGAGTAACAGGTGATATGGTTTTGCCAAAAGCCATTTATAATAAAATTAAAACACATACTATATGCATAGTTAGAGGAACTGTTCAAGCTGACATTTTAAAAGAAGATCAGGCACAGAATACTTGTATATTTTCTACCGATTTTTCATTAAAATTGATGGGCGACATTCAGCAATATTTTATTGATAATAATGTGAGAAATTTCTATTCTGTTTCAATATCGGGTTATCATATTGCCGAAGCTGGTGCAAATCCTATTTCTCAACTTGCTTTTACTCTTGCTAATGGTTTTACTTTTGTTGAATATTATATTTCAAGAGGCATGGATATAAATAAGTTTGCTCCAAACTTATCGTTCTTTTTCTCTAACGGTCTTGACCCTGAATATTCTGTAATTGGAAGAGTTGCCAGAAAAATCTGGTCTAAAGCAATGAAATTGAAATATAATGCTGATGAACGTTCGCAAAAACTTAAATATCATATTCAAACATCAGGTCGTTCACTTCATTCTCAGGAAATTGATTTTAATGATATCAGAACAACATTACAGGCAATTTATGCAATTTTTGACAATTGTAATTCTCTGCATACAAATGCTTATGATGAAGCAATTACTACTCCTACCGAAGAATCGGTAAGAAGAGCAATGGCAATTCAGATGATAATCAATCATGAAATGGGACTTGCTCAAAATCAAAATCCAATACAGGGAGCATTTATTATTGAAGAATTAACCGATATTGTTGAAGAAGCAATAATGATGGAATTTGACAGATTAACGGAAAGAGGCGGAGTGCTTGGTGCAATGGAAACAATGTATCAGCGTGGCAAAATTCAGGAAGAATCATTGTATTACGAAACCCTTAAACATACAGGAGAGCTTCCAATAATGGGAGTTAATACATTTTTATCTTCAAAAGGTTCTCCAACAATTATTCCAGGAGAAGTAATTCGTGCAACAAAAAAGGAAAAAGAATATCAGATAGGGATGCTTAACGAATTGCATAAAACATGGGAAGATATTGCTCCTGAAAAATTGAAAGAACTTCAGGAAGCTGCTGCTAATAACGAAAATCTTTTTGGCTACCTGATGGAAGTTGGAAAATATTGCTCAATAGGGCAAATAACAGATGCTTTATTTAAAGTTGGCGGGCAGTATAGAAGGAATATGTAAAAAGCCATTCTAATTTTTCCCCAAATGCTTTCGCATTTTAGTAATTTGGAAAATATTTTATTGAGATTGATGCAAGGCTATAAATAACAATGGTTACAGAAGTTTTTCAGCCTCCTTTTTGTCTATTATACCATAAATTATATAGTAAGCACATACTGAATAGCTACATTTCGGGAAGGTCTTATATCAGTAGGACGTGTCATATACTCTTTGTTAAACAGGTTTTTAACTATCAGCGAAATCTTCGACGTTTTAGTAAGTTTATAAGCTATTCTTGCATCCCAAACTTCATAACCCTTATTGTTTGTTTTGCGGTAAGCGTCATATCCCGTAACAACCCATTGGTCGCCTGTAATTGGTTCTAAGAATATAGCATCAACATTAACCATATGGCTATTGTAAACATAGCTAAGTCCAAACGAGAACTTTTTATAATCGAACTGTATATCGCCTTTTATAGAATGATGAAATCTGTATTTAAGCATACTTGTGTCGGGATTTGCACTTAAAATAGAATCTTTTCTAAAGTCGCATGAGTCTCTTTGATCAGAAGTCAGACTCCAATAATCTTCACCTTGCGGACTCAATGCATCAATTAGGCTTAGGTCTTTTGGATTTGTATAAACATAACCAATCATAAAAGTAGTAAGTATGCCAAATATTTTTCCTGCACTAGTAAAACTTGCATCAATGCCTGTTATTTTAGCATGCCCTACGTTTTGAGATTGAAATCCGAAAAGGTCTAAATATTTGCCAGCCATTGCATATTCCATAAACAATGCAAAATCTTCGGGATTGTTATCAGCATCTAAAGGTTCGAAGGTATTTGGGTTATATACACCAAAAGAATACTCCATCATATCTTGATATTCTGTCCAAAACCCTGCAATATCAAGGTATCCGTTCCAATTGCCAATTTTCACACCTTGTTTTATTCCAATTTCAGTACTCCATCCTTTCTCCAATCTTAAGCTGGGATTTGGAAATATTCTGAGAGAACTGACTAAAGCAGATGTGTATTTTTCTGCGATAGATGGAAATCTGAAACCTTGTCCAAAAGAAGCCCTGATAAATGTATATTTTGCTATTTGATAATTAGCACCTGCTCTTACAACAGGAATAACAGGTAGTTTCAGAGTGTCGTTTGAAATCATCAAATCAATTTTTGACATAGTTTCTGTAGAATCTATTCTAAAGTACTCTGTTCTAAGACCTGCAGATAAAGATAACTTCTTGATCTTTTTATCAAATTGAGTGAAAAAGGCAAAATTAGAGCTGTAATGATTTCCGAATAAATTTGATGTGATATCAGAAAATGTAGTAGATACACCGGAAGTCCAGTGTAAACTATTCCCAAGTTTTTTTTGAAATTGATATTGAGCATAATACATGCCTGCTTGACTATTTTTGGTAGAATCTTCTTTGTATAAATTTTCCACATAATAATACCTGGTTTTTAATGAATGGTTACTACCTTTTACATTGGTATAACATATATATGGGTCAATATTAATTCTTTTACCTTGTGAGGCAGCTATTGTCCCGTCTGCTTGTGTATATCCTCCTGTGGTATCATTATCCCACATAATAAAATCCTTTTTATCGTGGTACATAAAATTTGAATTAAGTCCATAAATTAATCCGCGAACTTTTTTATCCCGATACCTTAGGTTCATATTAATTCTTGCTCTTTCTTCATTCTCATTTTTTCTATAACCATTATCATTAAAAAGATGTGCTCCTACAACAAAGTCTAAGTTGCCAATTTTTCTGCTATGCAGAAAATTTGTTCCGCTAAACATTTGTTGATTATTCCCCCACCAAATGAGTTCTTCTCTTCTTGGGTTCATATATATTCCATTATATAAACTGAATTTTGTTTCTGGTTTATCTTTTGGAAAAGCAGTTCTAATATTAATAACGCCATTAAGAGCCGAAGAACCGAATAAAGCTGAAGAAGCACCTTTAATAACTTCAACTTGTGAAATATTTTCGACAGGAATAAAATTCCATTTTACATCACCGGCATCGGGAGAAAGAATTGGTAAATCGTCTATTAAAACCATAACTCTAGAACCTGCACCAAAACTATATCCACTACCTCCTCTTATACTTGGTTGGTCATCCATGACCTCAACACCTGGGATTTGGTTTATAGCATTTTCCATAGAAGTTGTATTTATATTCTCTATTTGTTGTGCTTTTAAAACTTCCATCGAAACTGTTACATCAGAAAGTTTTTGCTCAAATTTTCCTGCACTTACAACAACTTCATTTATTAACTCAGATTCAACTTCCATCTGAATATTGATTATAAGTGTTTCTCCATTCTTAACATCAATTTCTTTTTTTACATCCTGATATCCAATGTAATAAAAGCTTAATGTTTTTTTGCCCGGTGCAATTTCCATTGTGTAATTTCCGTCAAAATCTGTTGTTGCTCCCTGTTTTTCATTTGTTATTATATTTACGCCAAATAAATCCTCATTATTTGAACTGTCTGTTATTTTCCCCTTTACAGTTGCATTTTGAGAATATGCATGAGAAAATATTATAAATAAAATAAAACTAATTGCGAAAATTTTCATACTTGAAATATTTTATTAATAATTCGTAAAATTAAAATATTTTTTAATAAAATTGACATATAATTTCTACGCTGTTTTTACAAATAAGTTATAATAATTTTGTGTTTTGTAATAAACATAATTTGTGATTAATATTCAAAACTTCAAAATTAACGTAACAAGAAAGGGAACAAGTATTGTTAATACTATTCCGCTAAATATTGATATTATTGCATATTCTTTTCCCACAAATTTAGTGATAATGGGAAGTGTTGTATCCATCGATGTTGCCCCACCTGAAGCTATTGGAGCAATTTTCCCAAAATATTTTGAAAATAAAGGAGTAAGTAATAATGTGATAATTTCTCTTGAGATATTTGATATTAAGGCAATTACCCCAAGCACCTCTCCACTAATTTGGCTTATAAATATGCTTGATAAGCTATAATATCCAAAGCCTGCTCCAATAGCTAATGATTCTCGTAAATTAATATCTTCCAAAAATATTGAAATAATGGCAACACCTATAAATGTTCCGATAATAACAGTTAAGGGAACTAAAATAATTTTTAGTTTGGCATTTTTAAGGATTTCCCATGATTTTTTGTCAGAGCCAATTCCTATTCCAACTAAGAACATAAGTATATAAAGCGCATAAATACTAAAATCGATTTCAACAAAAATTTTTGGCAATAATTGGTATAAGCCAATAACGACTCCGAGAACAAAAAACCCTACTATGATAAGAGAATTTTTCATTATTTTGTTTTAAAGAAAATTTTGTAAGTAAAAATTGCCAACACAACACTTCCTGTCACTCCGCCAAGAGTGAGTAACAATGCTTGTATCCCTAATGTTTCTAAATTGTTAATTATCGTTTCATTTACTCCTACCGATATTCCCAATAGGAGAAGCAAGGCGTAAATCGCAATGTTGATTATTGGATTAATTAACTTAACAATTTTGGTTTTATTTTGGATCACAAATCCTAAAACTATTCCAATTGCCATTAATGTTAAGACTGTAAACATATGTGTAAATAAAAAATTTTAATTTATAGCTAATTCTTTAGACGGATCCCAAAAATAATTTTGCATATTAATTATCTTATCATTTTTAATAATGACACCTTCATTTTTTAATAATTCTTCCATTGTATTATTAAATCCAAAATGGTGTTTTCCCGTTAATACTCCATTTCTGTTTACAACCCTGTGTGCCGGAATATAACATTTATATGTATTAGAATTATTCATTGCCCATCCAACCATTCGTGAAGCTTGTGGTGAACCTAAAAATTTAGCAATTGCTCCATAAGTAGTTACTTTACCTTCAGGAATTAGCTTGGCAACTTCATATACTTGCTCAAAAAAGTTTAATTCTTTATTCATTAAAGGGGGCTTCTATTAATTCAATTCTTTCAAGAAACAAATATAATGAATAATATGCGACTTATATTTTTTTATAATAGCCAATGTTATTTTAAGCAAAATATAAGGAAGTCAGATTGTTTATTATATTTTTTCCCGTAGGGTTTTCATAGTTTTCCAAATACTGCTTCAAATTTTCTCACATTATCCCGATAGTGTTTCAAAAATTCTTATTGTCTTTGAAAAACTATGAAAATCTTGTTGCAATTCAATTAATAGAAGTCCCCTAAAATAAAAGCAAATATTTAAAACAGCAAATGTTTTACTGACCTTCCTCTGTTTTCTATTTCTCTCAACGAATCTATACCTACACTTAAATGGGTTTCTATATATTTTTCGGTAACTGATTTATCGCTTTTAGTAGTTTTAACTCCGGTAGATATCATTGGCTGGTCTGAAACAAGCAATAAGGCTCCAGATGGTATCTCGTTTTCAAATCCCACAATAAATATTGTTGCTGTTTCCATATCTATTGCCATTGCTCTGGTTTTTTGCAAATATTTTTTAAAACGTTCATCATATTCCCAAACTCTTTTATTTGTTGTAAAAACTGTACCTGTCCAATAATCTTTTTTATAATCACGAATAGTTGAAGACACAGCTCTTTGTAAGCTAAACGCAGGAAGTGCCGGTACTTCGGGCGGAAGATAATCATCTGAAGTTCCTTCGCTTCTAATAGCAGCAATAGGAATAATAAGGTCTCCAAGCTTATTTTTCTTTTTTAAACCACCGCATTTACCAAGAAATAGTACTGCTTTTGGATGAATAGCTCCCAAAAGATCCATTATTGTAGCAGCATTTGGGCTTCCCATACCAAAATTTATTATAGTAATACCTTTTGATGTAGCACTTGGCATTGCTTTATCTGTTCCGTCAACAGGAACATTGTTCCATTGAGCAAATAATTCAACATAATGCTGAAAATTTGTAAGTAATATATATTCCCCAAAATTTTCAAGAGAATTTCCTGTATAGCGAGGTAACCAATTGTCTACAATTTCCTTTTTTGTTTTCATCTATATAGTGATTATGAATAATAAAAATACAAAATTACTGAAAATTTTGTTAATCTTATCAAGGTTTAATTTAATGCTGAACATTTTAGATTTTAAATATTTTCTTATTATACAAATTATTATTTTTTCGAAATCATGCAAAATTTGAGATTATTAATTTTTTTATATATATCTTTACAATCCTAAGAACTTATGATAGAAAACAATAATACATACCAAAACACTTTTTCGACAAGTGTTGTAGCTCCGCAAACCCTTGACAGCGTAGGGGGGGTAGCTTATAAGCTTTTTTCAAATTTATTTCTTGTCAACCAGTCATTGAATGGGTACATTCAGTGGTTGAGTACGCCCCTTCAGTCATTGAATATGCCCAACCAGTCATTGAGTACGCCCCTTCAGTCATTGAATGGGCACAACCAGTCGTTGAGTACGCCCCTTCAGTCATTGAATACGCCCAACCAGTCGTTGAATATGCCCAATCAGTCATTGAATGGGCACATTCAGTCGTTGAATACGCCCAATCAGTCATTGAATGGGCATAAAATTGAATTATCAGATAACATTAAATATTAATTTTTAAATTTTAAATTATGAAAAACAGAAAAAAAGATTACATCCCAAGTGATAAGTTTGAGCTTGGAGTTTGGTTAGTAGATTTTCTTGAAGATTGTAAGAAAGGAGTAAATCATTATGGAATAAACGAGGAAGAGATTAAAGCTTTTGAGCTATTGGTAGCTATGTACCTTGCCGACCTAAAAGCAGAACAGAGTCTGATTGACCAGAAACGCACACAGGTAAAAAAGACCGGCGACGACCGCAAAGCAGCAGTAGATTTTTCTAGAGGTATAGCACAGCATATAAAAACCAGCTCTGACTATAACCATCAGGTGGGCGAAAAATTTAATATTATTGGTGCAGAAAGCTCGTTTAATAAAGATACTTTTAAAACTGTTCTTAAACTTACCAAAATTACCGAAGGAGTAAGAATAGAGTTTGTAAAAAGCCAAACCGAAGGTGCGCGTATCTACAGACGTGTGAAAGGACAAGAAAATTTTGAATTTATGGCATACGACCTTCACAGCCCGTATATCGATACCAAAGATATAGTTTCGCCAATGAAACTTGAATATTATGCCAAAGGTGTAATAGATGGCGAAGAAATAGGAGTGGAAAGCGATACTGCTAAGATTACTATTTAATTAGTTGATTAGCACATTATTTTTATTTATTAATTTTTAAAATTTTATATTATGAAAAAAGTATTTTATTTATTTATTGTTGCATCATTAATTTTTGTTGGATGTCAAAAAGAGCCATCTGCAAAATTTACAGCAAGTAAAATGTCGGCAAATGTAAACGAAGCAATTATGTTTACAAATTCTTCAACTGATGGTGATAGTTTTGAATGGGAATTTGGAGATGGACAAACATCAAAAGCAGAAAATCCATCACATTCTTATACCACTGAAGGTACTTTTAGTGTGAAAATGACCGTTTTCTCTAAAAATGGTAAAAAAAGTGATGATGCAACAGCGAGTATCACGATAAGTGAATTAGAGCCAGTAGCCGCTTTTTCATTTACTGGTGCGGGAGGTAACGCTCCATGTATTGTAACATTCACTAATTCTTCATTAAATTCGACTTCTTATAGTTGGGATTTTGGGGACGGTGGTACTTCAACGGGTGAAAATCCTCAACACACTTTCACTACAGGTGGTACATTTACGGTTCAATTAACTGCAACAGGTGCTGGTGGCACTAATTCTATTTCAAAAACAGTAAATGTTTCTAATCCAACTGGACCAATAGCAAGTTTCACATATACTGGAGCTGGTAATTTTGCTCCATGTTTAGTCACATTTACAAATACATCCCAAAATTCGACTTCTTATAGTTGGAACTTTGGCGATGGTAGTACGTCCACTACGGCAAATCCTACTCATACATACACTTCTGGTGGCACTTTCACAGTTCAATTAACAGCAACAGGTGCTGGTGGTACTAATTCTACTTCGCAAACAGTTAATATTTTAAATCCACCAACAAAAGTGACTATTAATCAACTAAGTTTATTGGATTATCCTCAAGTTAACGGTAGTGGTTCAAATTGGGATTTCAGTGCGGGACCAGATATTTATTGGGTAATAATGAATGAAGCACAGACATCTACATATTTTACAGGAGGAACTATTACAGATGCTGTATATGGAAATTTACCATTTTCATATTCTAATGGACTGCCTTTTACTATTACAAATCTATCCTTGACATACACAATATTATTTTATGATGATGATACACCAGATGCTGATGACTATATGGGCGGTTACTATTTTACTCCATCTAATTACACTAACTATTCAAGCACTTTAAATTTTTGGTCATCAACAAGTGACTTCGAGTTTGATTTATCTGTAACATGGGCAAATTCAAAAAGCCTTTCAAATCAATCAAATGACAAGCAAAGAATAGAATTAATTCCTATTGACAAAAGCTTGATAACATTAAGAAAAAAATAATTTGGGGGATTTGAGGGAGAATTTAAAGCCCCAATGGCGCGGATTTAACGAAGAGTAATCCGTGCCCACAAATAACAATTGAGCACCAACAGCCGCCAGTTTGCAACTGGTGGTTAATTGAAAAAGCAGAGACTACTCTAATGGAGAAATAACATTTAGTGGATGTGAATCTATTAATTATTATATTGAAGTAGCAATATGACAGTAGAACTATCTGTAACTTGGGAATAGAAAAAATAAAAAATAATATTGAACTTGGACGTAGTGTTTTCACTACGTCTTTTTTTTACTACTAATCTAAATAATTAAAATCTTTTTGTATAAGAGTGGCAATAAGGTGTACCTCCTTTCTTATTGTAATAATCCTGATGATAATTTTCTGCACCCCAAACCTTTTTTGCTTTTGTTATTTTGGTAGCAATTTTTAAACCTTTTTTTTCTAATATTTTTATTAAGCTTTCTGCAATAGATTTTTGTTCATTGTCAATATAAAAGATTTCAGACCTGTATTGGGTTCCTATATCCGGACCCTGCCTGTTAACTTGAGTTGGGTCATGTGTTTCGAAGAACAATTTAACAAGTTCTTCATAAGATGTCTTTTTCTTATCGTAAATAATCTCAATTACTTCTGCATGTCCTGTATTGCCTGTGAATACATCTTCATAACTTGGGTTATCTGTTGTTCCTCCTGTATATCCTGCCTTTGTTGATATAACACCTTTTGCCTTTTTAAAATAATGTTCAACCCCCCAAAAACAACCTGATGCAAAAATGGCTTTTCCGGTTTCTACAGAAATAAAATTTAAAGACACAGAGTTTACACAATGTCGTATATCTTTTTCAGTATAGCCTTCTCCCGTAAAAACATGACCAAGATGTCCTCCGCAGTTATTGCATAAAATTTCGGTTCTTACTCCATCAGCATCAGGAATTCTTTTAACCGCTCCCTTGATCTCATCATCAAAACTGGGCCAGCCGCAACCGCTATTAAATTTATTGTCAGACTTATATAGGGGCGAGTCACATTGCTTACAGGTATAAATGCCTTTTTCTTTATTGTCGTTGTATTTCCCCGTAAAAGGTTTTTCTGTTCCTTTTTGTAATATAATATTTTTATCAAATTCCGTTAATTTATTGTATTTATTATCTCTCATTTGATTGTATCTTAGTTATTAAAAACGTGCAAAACTACTGCTAGTTTTACAAGTATTTTTAAAATAACATTCATTTTTTTGCCAACTTATTTAGTGTCGGGACAAATTTAAAAAAAAAGCCTATCAATTTTGATAGGCTTTCTATTACAAAAAAATTAAAAATAAATATTAAACTACTTTGACATTTACTGCATTTAATCCTTTTTTACCTTCCTGTAATTCAAATTCAACGACATCATCTTCACGAATTTCGTCAATTAATCCAGAACTATGTACAAAGTATTCTTTGTCTGAGTCCTCATCTTTAATGAATCCAAATCCTTTAGTTACATTAAAAAATTTCACTGTTCCTTTATTCATTGTTAAAAAATTAAAAATTTATATTAAGCGCAAAGTTAATACTATAACATTTCATTTGAAAGTTTTTTGGAAATTAAATTTAATTATTTTGCATAATTTCAAATATATGAAGCATAAAATTCCGAAATAGGACATCTCTTTTTTGCAATCCTGTATAGATTTAGGATATATACAAAGGCAATTCAACATAAAAACTTGATCCCTTATTTACTTCAGTTTCAAACCAAATCTTACCATTCGCATCTTCAATAATATTTTTTGCCATTGCTAGCCCAAGTCCCATTCCACTTGTTTTTGTAGTAAAATTAGGTTCAAATATTTTTTCTTTTAAATCACCCGAAATACCGGAACCATTATCAGTAATAGAAATAATTGCCATATTATTTTTTACATTAAGTTCAATTTTAATTGACCCATCTCTATCTGCTGGAATTGCCTGAATAGCATTGTTTATCAAATTGTTAAAAACCCGCAACAACTGTTCTTTATCAACAAACACATTTACTTTTTCATGATTATTAAGCTCTATTTCTATATTTTGAGATATGTTTTTAAATAAATTGATTACATTATTAATTTTATCTGCCACATTAACAATCTCATTGTTGGTTTTAGGCATCTTAGCAAAATTTGAAAACTCGGTAGCTATCATTGAAAGCGAATCTATTTGCTCAACTAAATTTTGAGTTACTTTCTTATGCAATGCATTATAATTTTTATCTTTATTTTCCCATGCTTTTTGCAAATGTTGAATATTCAGTTTCATAGGGGTTAGCGGGTTTTTAATTTCATGGGCTATCTGTTTTGCCATTTCGCGCCAGGCACTTTCTCGTTCCGATTTTGAAAGAAGTTCAACATTTTTGGCAAGCTCTTCCATCATTCTGTTATACTCGGATATTAATTCCCCTATTTCATCTTGTTTATTATATATGATCTGTTCATTAGTTTTTCCTAAATGAATATTTTGAAACTTTTTCTGAATAAGTCTTAAGGGCTTAGTAATGCTTTTTGAAATAACAAGTGATACAACAGTAGTAATAATAAATAACAGAAGATAAATATTTATTATCGCAATAATTAAATTTGATATTTCGGCAGTAAGTACATTTTGCTTTGTAAAATAAGGTAAATTCAAATAAGCAAGTTGTTTGTTGTGCTTATTATTAAATGGCACATAAGCTGACAAATATGATAATTCTCCAATTTTTTCTTTATGTATGTATTCAGACTTGTTTGTTATCTTGAGCTCTTTAAATGCCCTTGAATTGATTTGTGTATTTATAAGTCCTTTACTAAATATTTCCGGTCGTGAGGTAGCAAGTAAATGTCCATCTAAATCATAAAGATTTATATCTGAGAAAAATACATTGGAGAATTTAATAAGTAAATATGTTAAATATTCTTGATCATCATTTGTGATAATATTATAATCGCCAAGTTTGTGTTCTAATTCAACTAAAACAGATTGTGTTTTTTCACTAATATTCTTAAAATGATTTTTTTGATATTGATTTATATTATAATATATTGAAATTGCGCCAATAAAAATTAAAGACAAAAACATTAAAGATATCATTGATATTTGAATTTTGGTTTTAAAATTATTTAGTTTAAAAGGAAGGGAACTATAAATAAAATAGCCCATTGACAATAAGAAGAAAAATATAAATATATATGAAAAAGCAATGATCAGATTAAAAATATCAACCGAAGGTTTACTTAATACTATCAGATTATTATCATCAACCTTGTAAACTAAATGACTAAAATTATTGTAAGTATAAAATTCAAAATCATTATTTGTGTTTTTAAAAATATCAGGTTTTAGATTGTAAGTAAATATTCCTTGTTGCGCAATCAAGCTATTTTTTCTATATTTTGCATAAGAATATTTATTGATATTAGAATTTTGAAAATCTTTTTCCAAAAGCAGTTCCGGGTAACCAAGCTCTGTTGAAATTAATCTAGAATTAAGCTCAATAAACAAAGTAACTACGAAAGAATCAATTGGCAATATATATTCAATATTACCCAAATAACTTATTCTGCCATTGTTATTATCTAAATAATAAAAATTTGTATTTTGTATTTTTAATCCCTCATTATCAATTATATTATCGAAAAACTCATAACAATTATATACTTTGTTTTCAGATTTAAATTCTATACTGTCTAAATAACTGCACGCTGTAATTATTAAGTCGTATTTTCCTAAGTATCCGTGTAAATAATTTTTCAACAAATGATTTAATATTAAATCCGTATTACTGTATGGTCCGGATAAAAGATCAATTATATATTTATCTTCTTTTAATTTTGCCTCAAATTCTTCCAACTGAATTTCACCAATAGGATCTCTTTCGTTTGCAAGATTAACCACCAGTAATTTTCTAATCTTATTTTCTTTTTCGATGTTATGTATATAAATAAAACCCGTAACAAATAAAGCTACGATTGAAACAAAAGTAATAATTGAAGTAAAAGTTTTAACTTGCTTTAATTTTGCATAATATATAAGTCCAAAAAAGAAAAATATTAAAGATATTAAAGAAAACAAATCGCTTTTGTAATTAATAATATAAAGGGTGAGTTGCGATAACGCTAACGAAACTAGCAGTAGCAGTAATAAATATCGAATTGAAAAATAAGTTTTAAAAATATAAAATACTTTAAGACAGATTATTATAAATGATAGAAGCAATAAGCCAAAAATCAATAATGCAATAAAGCTATGTATATTAGTATATAAAATATTGTGAATCTCAAATGAGATATTGGAATTGTATATTAGTGTTTTAGCAAGAAAAACTACAAATGCAAAAAATAATTCAATAAAAAACAATAATACCAATGCATATATCAATGCAAGGGATTTTGTTAATTGCTTAAATTTAAAAAACTTATAAACAGTTATTGCAAAAAAAGCTAAAAACAATGTATTTATAAAAAAATCTCCTAATGATGGCAGCCATTGTGAAGCACCAAAATATTGAGGTCCAAAAAATTCTAACGAATAAAATGATGCAGGAAAATTAAAATACATCATTAAATATCTAATAAAAACCAGATCTGCCAATAATACAATAAGCCAAAAATTGCTTGGTTTTATTTTATATAAATATTTAATTACCTGATAAAAGAATAGTAAAACAACAAGCAAGGCAAGGCAATATAAAATAGCCGATAAATATGGATTTTTACTTGTTTTTTCAGGATTATAATCAGGAATTAATGAGAACAAAAACTCTCTATTTGCATCAACAACTGCTAATCCCTCGCTTGATGGGATTTTTGATAATTCAACATCCTGTGATATTTTAAAATCTTTCTGAAAATCGTTTTGAATAAATTTGTTTTCATAAGAGTATGAATATTTTACAAGTATCAATCCAACATATATTCTGTTGTTATATTGCTTAATATCAGATAAAACCCAGGCATTATCCAAACATACAACAGAACCTTTTTCAAAACCCGACTTAGTAAAAACATCATTTACTGCAAGAGAATTATCTGACCAGAATTTTAGCACATTATCTTCATAAATCAAATAAACAAAACCTTGTTTTTCTATTGCTTGTGAATATTTTTCATTTGAAAAAATCTCTAAAACATCTTTTTCACTTGTTTGTTTAACAAAATCAACAAGTAAGGTATCAAGAATGGTTTGTTTGTTTAATAGTGTTGAGGTAAATTCTTCTACATTAATTCTGCTTTGCTTTAAGCCGTATTTACTATTTTCCACAAAATATGCAACAATTGTGAGCAAAACAGAAAAAATAAACAAAAACAATATTTTTCTTTTAAAAAACATCGATATATATTAGAATGTTTGAAAATGGAAAGATACAGAATTATAATTACATTGATATAATTTTCATTAACGAAAAGTTTAAAACTCTCCAAATTTAAAGGATAGATATGCACCGGGATTAGAAAAATCATTATCGGTATAATCGCTAAAACTAATTCCTGAAAAATAATGATATGTTGCACCTATGCCTATTCTGAAATTTTTTACGATTCTTATTTCTAATTCTAAAATTGGAGAAACAGTAAAAAAATTATCGTAATTTTCTCTATCCATGTATGTTGATGTAAGGCTTCTTGAAGAAATATTTCCCCAGCCAATTAAAACAGATATTGCAGGATGAAATCTGGCATCATTATTAATAACATATCCCAGCAATATTCCTCCGTATCCAAAATCCATTTCTTTTTCTTTAAATTGTCCTCTGTCTGCACACAAATTGGTAGTCATTCCCAAACCGTATCCACCAAAAAAAAACTTTTTATTAAAAATAAATGCTCCTCCTCCGCCTATCATGTGTATGCTTGAATTATCTATTTTTGTTAATGTCATAAATAAACTTCCAAAACCGTTGATTTCAACATCATCACTTAGGAGTGTTTTAGGCTCATCATTTTTTTCATCCAATTCTTGAGCTGAAATGCTAAAAACAAGAAAAATGAGAGTTAAAAAAATAAAAGTATTTTTAATCATAGTTTTATGGCTCTATGTCAATATTTTAATAGATTTAAATGCTTATACGTAAATTATTGAGTAAAGATTAGCCTTTTGCCTTTTATTTTTTCGAAAAAAGATCCTTTTTCATAAACAAGGTTCCCATTTACCATTGTATGAGTGATTTCTGAGGCGAAAACTTGTCCTTCAAATGGAGACCAATTACATTTATATAAAATATTGTCTTTTTTAACTTCCCATGAAGAATTTAAATCAAATAATACTAAGTCTGCCCAGTACCCTTCTTTAATGTAGCCACGTTTATCAATATTAAAAATTTCAGCAGGTGTGTGACACATTTTTTCAACAATTTTTTCAAGAGATATTTGTTTTTTATGAAACAGTTCTAACATTACAACTAGTGAATGTTGAACCAAAGGCCCTCCTGAAGAAGCTTTAAAATAAGTGTTCTGTTTTTCTTCTATCAAATGTGGAGCATGATCTGTAGCAATTACATCAATTGTATTTTTATTTAATGCATCTATCAATGCTTTTCTATCGCTTTCTTTTTTAATTGCGGGATTCCATTTTATTTTAGTTCCATATTTTTCATAATCTGAATCATTGAACCAAAGATGATGAACACATACTTCGCTTGTAATTTTTTTCTCTTTATAGTTTGTTGAATTTTGTAATAAGCCAATTTCTTTTTCTGTTGACAAATGAAGAATATGAAGTCTTGTATTATATTTTTTAGCTAATTCAACAGCTACTGATGATGAGCTATAGCAAGCTTCAACACTTCTAATGTTGGGATGATGTTTTATTGGGACATTTTCACCAAAATCATTTTTAAATTTTAATGTGTTTTTATTAATAATATCATCATCTTCGCAATGTACTGCTATTAAAGTGCGAACTTTTTCAAAAATTTCAGAAAGTATTTTCACATCATTAACAAGCATATTGCCGGTAGATGAACCCATGAAAATTTTAATACCACAAACATTTTTAGGATTGATTTTAAGAAGTTCTTCAAGATTGTTGTTTGTTGCCCCTATATAAAATGAATAATTTGCAAGAGATTTTTCTGCTGCAATTCTATATTTTTCTTCAAGCAAATCAATTGTTGTCGATTGTGGAATTGTATTTGGCATTTCCATAAAAGAAGTAATCCCACCTGCAACTGCAGCTTTAGATTCTGAATAAATATTCCCTTTATGGCTTAGTCCCGGTTCTCTGAAATGTACCTGATCATCTATTACACCCGGCATCAGATATTTTCCGGTTGCATTTATTGTTTTAATTCCGGATTGCAAAGTTTCTGTTATTTGTCCGTATTGAATTTTAGAGATTTTATTGTCTTTAATAAATACAGAACCTTTTTCAATGGTATTTGCATTGACAATATTTGCATTTTGAATAATATAATCGGGTAAATTATGCTTGTTTTCTCTCATACTTTTTAAACCAACTACGAATTTTCATTTTAATTACCCCCCAAACAGCTTCATTGAATATTCCCCCACTCATTTTTGATTTACCTTTTTGTCTATCGGTGAAAATTATTGGAACTTCTTTTAGTTTAAAACCTAATTTCCAGACTGTAAATTTCATTTCAATTTGAAAAGCATATCCTTTAAGCTTAATTTGGTCTAAATGAATTGCTTCAAGCACTTTTCTTGTATAACATTTAAATCCTGCCGTAGTATCTTTTATCTTCATTCTTGTAATCATACGCACATACGCAGATGCATAATACGACATAATTATTCTTCCAATAGGCCAATTTACAACATTAACACCATTAATATATCTTGAGCCTATAGCCAAATCTGCTCCTTCTTCTGAGCAAGCTTTATATAAATCTTCTAATTTTTGGGGTGGATGAGAAAAGTCTGCATCCATTTCAAAAATATATTGGTAATCTCTTTCTAATGACCAGTTAAATCCGGCTAAATATGCCGTTCCCAAACCAAGCTTACCTTTTCTTTCTAAAATATTTAACGATTCAGGGTGCTTTTTTTGCAACCCTTTGACAATATCGGCTGTACCATCCGGAGAATTATCTTCAACAATTAGAATATGAAAATCCTTTTCTAAAGAAAATACTGCTTCAATAATTGATTCAATATTTTCTTTTTCGTTATAAGTTGGTATTATTACTATAGAATCTGACAATATCTTAGTTTTAAAAAGTAAGCGAAGATATAATTAAAAATAATTTCTGCCAAGTTAAATTTTCTTAATATAATATTTTGGGTTAGAAATACTTTAAATTAGTTTTTGACGAAAAAACAGGTTAAATTTTTACTCCTGAATTACAGCTCCTTAGGCTGGGTCGTTCATGAGAATTGTAACATAACTGTGTTTTTAGTTGTATAACTAAACAATTAGTTGTATGTTTGTAGTATAATTTTTGATAATAGTTTTTTAAAAATTAAATTATGCAGGAATGAAAGAATTAACAAAATCAGAAGAACAAATAATGCAAATACTTTGGGATCTAGAAAAAGGCTTTGTAAAAGATATTATAGAAAAAATTTCCAATCCAAAACCTGCATATAATACAGTTTCAACAATAGTTAGAATACTTGAGAAGAAGGGTTTTGTTGATTATAAAGCTTATGGAAAAACACATGAATATTTTCCTTTAGTATCTAAAGATAAGTATAAAGAAGCATTTTTAGGAAATTTTGTAAAAGACTATTTCAGCAATTCATACATGCAATTAATGTCTTTTTTTACAAATGATAACAAAATAAGCATTAAAGATTTAGATGCATTAAAAAAAATAATAAAAGAACAAAAAGAAAAGTAAAATGGAAAATACTTTAATATATTTATTTCAAGCATCAATATGTCTAGCTGTTTTTTATATAGCATATTGGATTTTTTTCAGTAGAAACACATTCTTTAAGATTAACAGGATTTATCTATTAATTTCAATATTAATATCTGTTATTATACCTTTTTTCAATTTTAAATCTTTTTTTGTTTCCGAAAATTATATTTTCTCATATATGCTTGACCCTGTAAATATTTATGCCAAGAAATTATCTGATATCGATAAAAGCAATAATTTTTTCAGTCCAATATCATTAATATATATTTCAGGATTTACACTTTTCTCAGCATTATTTATTTATAAGTTATTTAGAATTAGCAGAATTATAAGGAAATTTGGAATAAATAAAATTGGCAGGTATAAGTTTGTTTTTATAGATAATCTTCATCCATCATTTTCATTTTTAAACTTAATTTTCATTTCTAAAACAGAAGATAATAATGAATATAGAAAAATTGCAGATCATGAAAAAATACACATTAAACAATTTCACACATTTGATATATTATTATTAGAAATAATTACAATAGTATTTTGGTTTAATCCAATTTTACTAGCATATAAAAATTCAATAAAAGGAGTTCATGAATACCTGGCTGATAAAGGAGTATTAAATAATGGCCATAAAACCTCCGAATATCAGCAATTGTTATTGTCATTATCTTTTGGATTAAAGACTAATGCTTTAACAAATAATTTTAATCATTTATTAATTAAAAAACGCTTTATTATGATGACAAAAATAAAAACGCCAAATTGGTCAAAACTAAGGTATTTGTTAATAATACCTGTGTTTGTAGCCCTATTTATCGCATTTTCATGTTCTGAAAATAGCAATGCCCAGGCAGTTTCTGATAATGAAACATGGGTGATAAATGAAGAATTTGCTGAAGCAATTGAGAATAAGAACATTCAAGCTGTTTTAGGACAAGACACAGTAGTTAAAAAAGGAAAAGAAGTATTTAACTTTTATGATCTTGACGAAAAACCTGAATTTCCTGATGGAGGATTGGAAGGCGTAAGTCACTGGGTTGCAAAAAACACTACTTATCCAGAAATTGCAAAAGAGAAAGGTATTTCTGGAAAAGTTTTTGTTCAATTTATTATTGAGAAAAACGGTTCTGTTTCTAATGTTAAAGTAATGAGATCTGTTAATAAGCACTTAGACAAAGAAGCTGTTAGGGTAATTAAATTGATGCCAAAATGGAAACCAGGCAAACATAAAGGTAAAGCTGTAAAAGTAGTTTTTCAGTTACCTATTAATTTCAAGCTAAAGTAATTTAAAAGGGTCCTCAGGGGCCCTTTTAATTTGGAAAATTTACAGGTTAATTTTACATCGGAATAAAACTCTTTTTAGCATAATTTTGCACGACATAAAAGCCAGTGTTTTAGTTTTTTTATTTCTTTTTCATTAATTTCTTATCTTTATAATTTAATTGATGTTGTATTTGTAATAAACATGTTAAATGGTAATATGAAAAAGCATTTGTTTGTATATATGACTGTTGGGATAATAATTGTATTATCGTTTTTAATATTCTCTTCAAACTTTTATCCATTACTAAATTCCGACGATGCAATATCTGTTTTAATGACTCATTATTTCAAACTCCCCAATGATTTTTATTTTTGGGGACAAGACAGATATGGTTCGTTAATTCCATTAATCGGGCAATTCTTTTTTAAAATTTTCAATTTTTCGGCATTAACTTCAGAATCAATATCACATTACCTGATTTTGATTCTTGGATATTTTTCATTTTCAACCTTATTCAAATCAAACTTTAGTAAAATAGTTTTTGCTATGATTTGGTTTTTCCCACTTTTTCATTTTATTGGCTTGGTACGTTATAATTTTGGGGTACAATACAGCTTAATTGGGATTGCAATATACCTGATTAATTATATTTCCAAAAACAATATTGTTCTCTACAAAAAATATCTGTTACTATGTATTATAACTTTATCACTAATTTTATCGGTATGGGTATCAGATACTGCAATACTCACAATATTTATTATTCTTGCACTTCTTTTGTTATATTATATTAAGCAAAAAGGCAACCCGATTAAGTTGCTTACAAAACCACAAACTTATTTTACAGTAATTGGATTTTTTCTTTGTGCGTTATTTATTTGGTATGCAAAAAGTAATTCCGTAAGAGTAACTGATTACAATGAAAATATATTTAACAATGTTAGCTCAATTTACAAAGCTGTAATACTTATTAGGGATACTATGATTGAAATTTTCACTTTCAAAATAGATAACCCTGTAACATGTATATATGCATATTTTATTACAGCATTGTTAATATTCTTTTTCTTTTTTATAAGAAAAAAGCATTTGAAAGTTGGAAATAGTAAATGGATAAATATTTTTATTTTAGATGGGTTTGCCGTTATTTTTACCACTTTAGTTTCTGCTTGGGCACTAAAAAACAATATGCCACGAAGATATTTTACAGGAGCATATATTTCATTCTGGTTGGCTTTTCTGCTCTATATTGATAATTATCCTATAAATCTTAAATCAAATATTTTTAAATATTTTATTGTAATTACAGTTCTTATTGGCTCTTATAGCCCTATTCACTATTACATAAATACAAACCCCAAAAGCTTGAAATCTTCAGCGAGCGTAGTAAAAGAATTTGAATCTTTAGGAGAAATTGGTATTATTTCAGAATACTGGAACTCTTATATTACAACTGTTACAAATCCTGATTTAATTAAAGCTACACCAAATGAATGGTCAACAATTAGAAATCATAATATGATTGATTCTGTTTTTGCTCAACCAAAGCTTTTTGTAATTAAAGATATGTGGCTTGATTCATTTCCTGATACTTTAATTCAATTACCGATTAATTAAAAATGGGGAAATGTTTACTATAGGAAATTGTTGTGTTTGTGAATATAAAAAAGACAAAATGCTTTAAGGAATTGTTGAGTTAAAGTTTTTTATTTTGGTATAAACCTATTACTTCTCTACAATCACAAATTCTGTTCTTCTGTTTTTTGATCTGCCTTTTTCTGTTTTATTTGTAGCAACAGGTTTGTCTTGACCAAATCCTTTATGTGCAACTATTCTGTCATTTTCGATTCCAAACAACATGAGATAATTAGTAACAGATTTAGCTCGTTTTTCCGATAAGATCATATTTTTTTCTTCATCACCGGTATTATCGGTATGTCCATGAATTTCAATTTTTACAGATGGGTTGTCTTCTAACCATTCAATAAAATTATTAAGAACTACCATACTTGCTTTATCAAAAACAGAAGAAGCTGTAGCAAAATAAATATCATTAATTTCTACTTGTTGACCCACCTCTATTGGTTTTATTTCCATGTCAATTTCTACAGGAGCCAATAATGTTGTTTCTTTAGGCTTAATATACGCCGAAGTAAAAGTATAGTTTTGCTTTCTAACAGTCATAATAAATTCTTCGTCAGGTTCAACAGTAATTGCAACAGCATATTTTCCGGTCATTTTATCAACTATTGCTTCCGATGTTTTTCCTGTAGATGTACTTTTAATTATAACTTCTGCATCCTGTATGGCTTTTCCCTTTGAATCGTTTAAATATCCCTTTGCTAATAATACTTCTTTTGGTCTTGCTTTTTTGTAGAGGTCAAACGAATAAATATCATATCCTTCATCCTGGCTTAGTCTATTAGACGCAAAATAAGCTTTCCTGCCATTTGTACTTACAATAAACCCAAGCTCATCTTCCTTTGTGTTAATCGGATATCCAATGTTTTTAGGTTCTGTCCATGCTTCTTTTTCATTTTTTGAAAAATAAATATCAAATCCGCCAACACCATATCTCCCATCAGATGCAAAATATAAAGTCTGACTATCTGAATGCATAAAAGGAGATTTGTCATTTTTGGGTGTGTTAATACGCTTCCCAATATTTTTTGCAGAACCCCAGTTTCCTTTACCATCAATAGTTGAATAATAAATATCTATTCCTCCGTATCCATCCGGTCTTGCACTTGCAAAATATAATGTTTTTCCATCAGCAGAAATTGATGGTTGCCCCTCCCATGTTGTTCTGCCATTAATATTTTGTCCGAGATTTTCTAGTGTTGTCCATTCTCCATCATAAAAATGCGAAACATAAATATCACAATTTTCATAATTTGTAAACCCTTTTTCGGTGCGAACTTTTTCAAGTTGGCATATAGTAATATACAGATGATTATTATCAATTGTTATTGAAACGCCCCCTTGATTTAAGTCCTGATTAAATGGTTTAGGCATAGGTACTCCTTTGTTATATACTTCTTTTTCGCTTGTATGCGAGTTTGCCCTTTTGCTATACGAAAATTCTTCAACCATTTTTTTATCGGCTCCGGTGTTTTTATTTCTTTTAAAATACCTGTGAGTAAAAAAAGCATATTCTCCGTCAGGAGAAATTAATGGCAAAAATTCATCTTCTTTTGTGCAAACACCATCAAGCTTAACAGGGTTAAACTCTACAGGATTGCTTAATAATTTTTGGTAATTTTTTATATGTTGAACATAATTTAAGGCAACATTCATTTTGTCCTGCCCGTTTTCATTTAACTCAATGTAAAGTGTCAAATATTTTTGAGCCTCAGCAAATTCCCCATCAACATAGTAATAATCACCAAGATAATAATACGACAAATAATCTTCATGAAGAGGACATATTTCTATTACTTTTTCAAGATATTTTACAAATTGTGTATTATATTTTACAAGATTAATTTTATCAAGTCGATCTGTCATAGCTTTTAATGCCCAATTATAATTTATCATTGCAAGCCTGTAATATGCATTATAATATTGAGGTTCTATTTTTGTAGCTTTAACCAGTAAACCGTATGCTTCTTGATGTTTCCTTTTATCTTTTAATTTTAACAACTTCTCAGCTTTGTCGTACAGTGCAATTGCATCTTTATTTTTAATCTTAATGCACTTGTCTTTTCCAAAACTTGTTAGATTAAATAAAAAAGAAAATAAAAGTACAAGCAATATGTACTTATACTTAGTAGTATATTTATAATTATAATTCAATTTTAATATTTAAATCAACCTTCTACAATATCAACTATTCTTAGCTTTTTCAATTAGCTTATCGCCTTGTTGTTTGGCGGTACGATTAAGATTACCAGATTCTGTTTTAGCTTTATTAACTACTCCATCTGCTTTTGTTGCTGCTTCTTTTTCAATTTTCGCGGCTTTTTTATCGGCTTCAGAACGCATTTTTTTTGCTGCTTCTTTTGCTGCTGCTTTTTTAATAGGATTATTCCCTGCTTTTTTAATTAAATTATCTGCTTGAGCATAAGCTTCGTCTTTAACTTTTTTTGCAGCTGTTTTAGCTGTATTTTTTATTCCCGTTGCTGATTTTTCAGCAGCGGCTATTAGTTGTTTACCTTTCTTGTCGGCCTCTGCTAATAATTTTGCAGCTTGTTCTTCTGCTTTGCGAATTGCTTCCGTTTTTGCTTTATCAATCTCATCATTTATTTTATCTTTTACCTGATCTTTTATATCATCAACAACATTTGATGCCTGGTCTTTAAGGTCTAATTTAACAGTAGGGTCATCCAACGTTCCTCCAATAATTGCATTAAAATCAATTGTTTCAGGTATTTGCACGTCAACACCAACATTGCCAACTTGTGAAAACAAATTATTTACCACCTGATTTGCAGCACCGCCAAATTCTGAGCTTGGAATATTAAAGTTCATATTATAATTGATAGTCTGGTCAATTCCCTGAGTTCCACCCATAACAATAGTTGACTTATTATATTTTGCATCAAAAGGATCTACGGTAATATTTCCATTTTCAATTTTAAAGGTAAAATTTATATCGGATAAATTCATAGTGTTAAATTTATCAGACTTAAGTAATTCCCCAATCTTACTAAAAATACCGGCATTATTAACTACTATGCTTTTTGTTTGCAAATTTCCTTTTCCATTAACTGTGCTTAGATCAGGTTCCATATTTTGTTGTAAAATTCCTGTAAAATCTATGCCCATTGAAAAATTACCGGTACAGTTTTTAGCTACAGGAACAATTTCCTGAACAGTGTTAAATGCATCAAATGTTTTTGGAATATTAAAATTGTTAATGTTCAAATTAAAATCAAATAAAGGTTTTGTAATGTCTTCTGTAGAATATGCACCATTCATTATCATTGAACCATCAAGTAACTCCATTTTTAGGTCTTTCATTTTAGCTTTACCTGCGTTAAGTCCTAAATCACCAGTAATATTTGTAATTTCAAGCTTATCATAAAGCAATTTATTAATAGAAGTGTTTAAAATGAAATCTATGTTTTCAGGTATTTCAACTACTTCAAGTTCTTCTTCTACTGCTTCTGTTCCTTCGGTTGTTGTAGCTGTTGTTTCTTCGTCTTCCATAAATTCATTTAGATCAAGAAATTCAGAGTTAAAATTAAAGTTTCCTTTTAAAAGTTCATCTTTAAAATAGTATGCAAGGAAATTCTCGATTTTACCATTCATGTGCATATCACTTTTACCTATTATGGCATCAAATGAGGTTAATTCAATAAATTGAGGAGAAAGCACCATTTCAGATTTTGATATTGTAATACCTTGTGGTAAATCTTCACTTTTGTAATTGAAATTATCTAAAACAATGCTGCCAACTGCATGAAAGTTTTCGTATTGTTCATTTTCAATACTTGACATTTTTCCTTTCATTTCCATGTCTGATTTTATAATTCCATCCATTGTCATATCATCAAGTGGAACAATATCTTTCATTTTTGCAAGATCAATTGTTCCTTTAATACTTCCATCAATATTTGCATCACTTACAGGCGTGGTAACAAGCATTTTCATATCAAAGGGATTTCCTGCAAAATCAATATGGAATTTTTTCAGGTTAATTACAGTATGGTCTTCATTACCATCTTCATTTTTAAGATTAAGGTCTATGTTAATATTGTCTGCGCTGCCTGGCAGATCGGGATATTTAAACATTGCATTTTCTACTATCAAAGTCAAATCAAAAGCTGGCAATTGAACATCGTTATATGTTCCTTTTGCAAAACCGTTTAATGCTAATTTCCCTGCCGTTTTAACATCATTAAAATCGCTTAAATAAACAACCGGAACAAGTGAAAGAATATTTTTAAATTCTGTTTTCTTTGCTTCAAAAGTAATATCCATATCAATATTTGTATCAGGCATGGCAATCCAGCCATCAAAGCCAAGTTCAAGTTCATTTACCCTAAACACATTTTCTTTAAATGTAAACTTGAAATTTTCAAGGTCGGCATCAACATCTGCAATTAGCTCCATTTTTGACTTGTTTAAATACTTTATACCCTCCATATCAACAGTAAGTTCTTCAATATTTGTTTTTGTATTTAAAGTGGTTATATCCATTGCCAAATCTCCATTTAACTCAAAATTCAGGTTTTTAATTTCGGCATAAACCCCCATATCTTTGTCATCATAAATTATATTTCCTTCTATTATTTTAAATTCTTTTAAGGCAAGTTTATATGCAAGTTCTTCCTCCGGTTCTTCTGTAACAGTACTGTCAATATCTGTATCTTCAATTGCAATATCCCAGTTAGCTAATCCATCGGGTAATACTTTTGCATAAATATTTGGATGGTCAATTATTACCGATTTAACTTTAATTTGATCGCCCATTACACTAAGCAAACCAACTTCTATGCTTAATTGTTTTAAACCAGCAAGTGTATCTCCTTCAAATTCATCAATTCCTACAACAACAACATCATTTATCTCGAAATTCAGGGCAGGAAAAGAGCTGAAAATTGAAAGATCGAATTCTCCAAAACCAACTTGTGCTTTAACTGTTTTATTAATTTCCTCTTTTGCAAGCTCTATAAGTTTTCCTTTAAAAATGAATGGAATAGCTATGAGAATACCAATTAATACTGCTAGAATAATAAAAAACCACTTGATAATTTTACCTATTTTTTTCATAATAAATTAAGATTTGTGTTTATATATATTGTGAACATATAAATTGAAAGTTTAAAAATATTACTTTTACATCATAAAAGAAAATCAAAGAAGAAAAAAATTTTATTTATTTAATATTATGAACAGAATAAGCCGGAATTTATTTCTCATATCAATGTTTTTTTTGCTTGTTTTTTCTTTTGGCTGTAATAAAAAGAAAGAGCTTAAGGATGTTGATTTTAGATCTGAGATGGTTAAATTTGTTAGAGAAATATCCGATCATGCAAAACTGGGTAATTCTGAATTTTTAATAATTCCGCAGAACGGGGAATCATTAGTTAATGAATCGGGTTATTTACAATTTATTGACGGAATTGGCAAAGAAGACTTAAGTTACGGTTATGATAACGACGGCGAAGCAACACAATCAGGAATAAGAACTGAAATAGCGACTTATCTTGACAAGTTTGTTGAGAGTGATAAAATTGTTCTGGTAACCGATTATGTTTTCAGCAATTCAGAAGATTTCCCTCATTATGATGATGCTACAAATGCAAAAATTGAGGATGCTGCATCTTATTGCAGATTAAAATCTTATGTTTCTTGTGCTACCGTTAGAAATTTAAATTATTTAACTATTAACTCAGGATATGAACCCGAAGTTGACACAATTGATAATGTATCGGATATTAAATCGTTTTTATACTATTTACAACCTGCTGACGAAAGCAATAAGGATGCCTTTATTAACAGTATAGCTGAAACAAATTTTGATTTGGTAATAATGGATTTTTCTATTGATGGAATAACTGAATTTACTGTTTCTGATATACAAAAAATTAAAGAAAGTTTGAATCAGGGAAACGGAGGATATGTAATTGCATATATGAGTATTGGCGAAGCAGAAGATTACAGATATTACTGGAATAATGAGTGGACTAAGGATAATGGAAAACCGTCAAAGAATGCACCGGAATGGTTATATCAGGAAAATCCCGACTGGGAAGGAAACTATAAAGTGTACTACTGGAAAGATGAGTGGAAACAAATAATTTTTGGTACTCCAAGCTCGTATTTAGATAAAATTATTGATTTGGGGTTTGATGGTATTTATCTTGATATTGTAGATGCCTATGA